>Ga0302140_10004991_pt1 | contig 16849 bp, 12 predicted proteins | sample I_Bog_E1_1_FD_202095 | JGI IMG/M metagenome (GOLD analysis project Ga0302140, IMG submission 202095) | Peat permafrost microbial communities from Stordalen Mire near Abisko, Sweden - I_Bog_E1_1 | ecosystem: Environmental > Terrestrial > Soil > Wetlands > Peat | place: Sweden: Abisko, Stordalen... | reverse complement strand
CTTGACCATCGTTCAAACCATGGCCGGCCACGACATCAACCACATTCAGCAACTTCAAAGGCTCGCCTCGTAACAGAGACGTCTGTCCTTAACGAATCAGGTTCGAGACCGCCAGATCGATCACCTCATCCGCGCGGCCATTCATCACCGCCCTCATGATGTAGAGACCAAATCCAGTAGCCTGTTTTAAGTCAATCGTAGGCGGCATCGACAACTCCTGCCTGTTCACCACAACCTCGATCAACGCTGGTCCATCATAAGCAAAAGCCTCTTGCAACCCACCCTTCAAATCCTCAGGCTTCTCCACTCTCACTCCGAAAAACCCGCAAGCCTTCGCAATATCCGCGAATACCGGGTTAACAAGATCCGTTCCAAAATCCAGGAATCCCGCAGCCTTCATCTCCAGCTCCACAAATCCCAGAGCGCTGTTGTTGAAAACCACAACCTTCACCGGCAGCTTCATCTGCTTCAACGTCAACAGATCGCCAAGCAGCATCGCCAATCCACCATCGCCCGCCAGCGCAATCACCTGTCGACCCGCATACGCTGCCTGCGCTCCGATAGCTTGCGGCAACGCACACGCCATCGACCCGTGTGTGAATGAGCCAAGCAACTTTCGCTTCCCATTCATGCGCAGATATCGTGCAGCCCAAATCGTCGGCGTACCTACATCGCAAGTGAATACCGCATCCTCCGTCGCAAGTTCATCTACCAGCTTCGCCAGGTACTGCGGATGAATCGGTGTTTTACCCGGCTCTCCCACCGCAAGCTCATCCAGCTCCTTGCGCGCCTTCTTGTAATGATCCACAGAACTCTGCAAATGGTCTGACTTCTTCTTACCCTTGAGCAGTGGTAACAGTGCATTGATTGTGTCCTTCACACTACCCACTAACCCAAGCTCTACATGCGTACGACGACCGATCTGCTCCCCGCGGATATCCACTTGAATGATCTTTGCTTTTTCTGGAAAAAACTGCGTATAAGGAAAATCCGTTCCCAGCATCAGCAGTACATCGCAACTCATCATCGCGTGGTATCCCGAACTGAAACCCAACAGCCCAGTCATGCCAACATCGTATGGATTGTCATACTCAATGAACTCTTTACCACGCAACGCATGAACAATCGGAGCCTGCAACTGCTTCGCCATCTCAATCAATTCCGCATGAGCACCAGCGCAACCAGCCCCACCCAGGATCGTCACCTTCTTCGCATCATTCAACAAGCCAGCCGCAGTCTCAAGGTCATCTTCACTCGCATGATTAACTGCCTGCGGATTGGATATCTTGATAGCCTTGGCCTCACCGGAGCATTCTGCGAGGAACACATCTCCAGTCGCTACCAACACCGCCACGCCACGACGCGCAATCGCCGTGCGCATGGCAATCTTCAACAGTCGCGGAAGATGCTCAGCCTCATTCACCACCTCACAATAGTGGCTGCATTCCTTGAATAAAATCTCCGGATGAGTCTCTTGAAAGTATCCCGTGCCCAACTCAGCACTCGGTATCTGCGCAGCAATCGCCAGCACCGGAACGCGGCTACGCTGGCAGTCATACAAACCATTAATCAAATGTAGATTTCCTGGCCCACAGCTTCCCGCGCACACCACCAGGTCGCCTGTAAGATGTGCCTCGGCGCCAGCAGCAAATGCTGCAACTTCCTCGTGCCTCACATGAACCCACTGGATCTCGCTATGTTTGCGAATTGCATCCGTGAATCCATTCAATGAATCGCCAGGCAATCCATAAACTCGCTTGACCCCTGAAGCAACCAATGTCTCAACCAAAACCTCTGCTGCATTTTTCGACATGTATTCTTCCTCCGTTCCAACGGTAGGATGCTGCAAAGGACAACTTGGTTTTTGCTTTTTATCAGGTCGCTCGCTTTCCCTAGCTTGCCTCCAGGAACGCAGCCTTAGAGGAGTACCGTCCCGATCGTCAACAATGATCTCTCCAGACCTTTTCCAACCCGTCCGGGAACCTTTTTCCCTCCGCCGTGGTCAAAGTAAGTAGGTTCATCATTCGGCCATCAATTCGGCCAACTCAACCAGCGTCACCCACGCAGGAGGCTTCATGCGCTCGCTCCTCTCCGCCGCAGTTTTGCTCGCCGCAGGCGTCACCTGCTTAAGCACCCTCTCCGCTCAGTCACTATCCAGGCCAGCAACCAAATCTATCCCGTCATCCCCCTCAGAATCATCCACACGCGAACTGCCCGTTCGTCAGGTCGTTCTCTACAAGAACGGCGTAGGCTACTTCGAACACACCGGCAGCGTCAGCGGAAATCAGCGCGTCACCATCGACTTCACTTCGTCGCAACTCAACGACGTACTGCAATCCCTCACCGTCCTAGATGAAGGCGGAGGCCGTATCGCCGGCGTCAATTACAACTCCACAACACCGCTGGCTGAGCAGCTCAAGTCACTCTCGCTCGGCATGGGCGATGACCCCAGTTCCACCGAACTATTCCAGGCCCTGCGCGGTCAGCGCGTCGAAGTAGCAGGAGCCCCCGGCGGCTCCATCACCGGTCGACTCATGTCCATCGAAACCAGGACAGAAAAAGCCGCTACCGGCGACGCGACAGTCGATAAGTCATATCTCACGCTCGTTAGCTCCGGCAACGCAGTCCGCGTCATCGAACTCACCCCAACCCTCAGCGTCCGTCCCACCGATCCCAACCTGCAAGGTCAGCTCGATCGCTATCTTGAACTCCTAAGCACCACCCACGCCACCGGCCTTCGCCATCTCACTCTCGACGCACTCGGACAAGGCTTGCGCCAGCTCCACGTCAGCTACATCAGCGAAGTCCCCGTCTGGAAATCCACCTATCGCATCGTCTTCCCGCAAACAGCGGACGGCAACGCCATCCTGCAAGGCTGGGCCGTAGTCGACAACACCATCGGCGCCGACTGGGATAACGTCCAGCTCTCCCTTGTCGCCGGAGCACCCCAAAGCTTCATCCAGCCCCTAAGCCAGCCCCTATATCTGCGCCGCCCCGAGATCCCCATCTCCACCACCGCCATGACCACCCCCCAAACACACGAAGCAGCTGAAATGAAGTTGCCCTCCCCGGTCAGCGCTGGCCCCCTCGACGAGAATGCCTCAAGGAAAATGATGCAGATGACCATGGGAGCAGCCAGCCAATCCGTCACCGTCAACTCCTCCGCTAACGCTATCCTTTCAGGCAGCGGCAACGGCTACGGCCCCGGAATGGGCGGTAACATCGGCGGCGGCATCATGCGCCGCAACGGCGGCGGAGGAGGTGGCGGCATCTACCGGCCCAGCGACGCCCTCCTGCAAGGTGACGTCACCGCCAACGCCTTCGACGACTTCTTCCAATACACACTCGCCCAGCCCGTCACCATCCACAAAAACGAGTCCGCGATGGTCCCCATTCTCCAGGAAAAACTCCCCTCCGAACGTGTTACCCTCTGGTCCCAATCCGAGCCCACGCCACTCCGCGCCATCTGGCTCGAAAACACCTCCAAACTCACCTTCGACAGCGGCAGCTTCTCCGTCTTCGAGAGCGGAGCCTTCGCAGGCGAAGGCCTCCTCGACCCCATCCATCCCGGCGAAAAACGCCTCCTCTCCTACGCCGCCGACCAGGCCGTCCGCGTTCGAGAAACCAATGACGAAAATAAACGCGAAATCCGCGAAGTCCACATCTACCCCAATAAAGGCAATCCGGGCCTCATTCAGAAGCGATACGCAGTCGAAGGCCGCAGTACCTTCACCATCTCCAATTCAGCAGATGATGCCCGCACCGTAGTCCTCGAATTGCCCCGACGCCCCGACCGCACCCTCACACCCGAATCCAAACCCGCCGAAACCGCCGCCAATCTCTACCGCTTCAAAGTAGCCGTCCCCGCGCACCAGTCCGCCAACCAGCAAGTAGGCGATGAAGGCAACGAATACGAGAACTGGCAGATCGTCGCCGATGCCGACCAGGTCGGAGCACTGCAAAGCCTCACCGAAGAAGTCCCCGCACTGCTCGACAAACTCAAACCCATCTACATGGCCCAGCATCAGATCCAGGAAATGCAAGCCCAGATCGACCAGTACGCCCAACAGATCAACACTCTCACCGGCGATGAAGCCCGCGCCCGCGAAAACCTCACCGCCCTCAAAGGCAACGACGCGTCAAAGCGCTTCGTCGACGAACTCAACCACGCTGAAGATCAGTTGCAAACTGTCCGCAAACAAAATGCCGACCTCGTCGAAAAGAGGAAAGCAGCCATAGAATCCCTGCGCCAAACTCTGCTCACCCTCCAACTCAACTGGACCAGCACCAACCCCAATACAGTCAACTAACTCAGCCAGAATAATTGCGAGTGTCCCACCCTTGAGGCGCCCAGCTCCTCAAGGGTGGGAGAAACAAATTCCCATTTCAATCTCCTTCCGTGGCAATTGCCTTATGGAAAGCACAAACCAGGAAGGAGCAGAGAGCTAAAGGCCTTCATCTCCTCCGTGAAAATCCCGATACGAGTTTTAGTACAAATCCGTAGCCTTCGGCTCCATACTTCTTCACAAGATCCTCGGCCAAACTCTTCAAATACTCGGGCAAAGAGCCAAAGCTATTTTGAAAATCTCTCTTTGATCCACTGACAGTCAGCGGCCTCAAGTAACGGATAAGGCATGAATCTCCTCCATCGCAATAACGTCAAGGTCCTGGGCAACGGCCCACGAGTACTCCTCCTGGCTCACGGATATGGGTCCGATCAGAGCATGTGGCAACCCATCATTCCTGCCCTTGAAGAGAAGTACACTATCGTCCTTTTCGACTACGTGTAAGTCTTACTCCACAAATTGACGATCCGGGAATCGTAGTTGCTTTCACCGCCATCCTTCGCGATATGTCACGAGACGCAGAGTTTAGCGGAACCTCAATCGAGGGGAAAGAAACCATCTCCAGCTAACTTCAGATTTCAGGCTCGGCAATTTAAGAGACGGAACGCGGCCTTCCTGAACCTGAGCAAAATTGTTCTAAAATCGCCGATTCCGGCGGCCTGCCGTAAACTGGGTCAGAGAGATATCGGGCAGCATCGTGTCCACAACCCCAGGAGGATGTCAGAAATATGAAGAAGATCGGTGTTTTATTTGGGATGGAAAACAGCTTTCCCGGCGCCCTCGTGGAGCGCATAAACTCGCTGCACGTAGATGGTATTACTGCAGAGTTCGTCGAAACCGGCGCTGTTCACCTCGACAAAGCTCCCAAGTACTCCGTCATCGTCGATCGTATTTCGCACGACATCCCCTTTTATCGCGCCTTCCTCAAGCACGCCGCAATCAACGGCACCGTCATCATCAACAACCCGTTCTGGTGGTCGGCTGACGACAAATTCTTCAATTACACACTGGCTGAAAAACTTGGAGTAGCTGTACCTCCCACGGTAATCCTGCCACACAAGAAATATCCAGAGGGCACCAACGAGCGGTCCATGCGCAACCTGGAATATCCACTCGACTGGGAAGGTGTTTTCAGCTACATCGGTGAGCACGGATTCATGAAGCCTGTCGATGGCGGCGGATGGCGCGATGTGTATCACATTCATAATCGCGAAGAGTTTTTCCACGCATACGATCAGTCCCGCGACCTCTGCATGATCTATCAGAAGGCTGTTGATTTCAAAGAGTATTTCCGCTGCTACGTCGTGGGTCAGAAGAAGGTTCACATCATGCCTTATGACCCGCGCAATCCACATCACGAGCGCTATCTGCAGAATCCGCCAAAGTACGACAAGGCTCTCCTCAAGCGCGTCGAGCAGGATGCTCTCAAACTTTGCCAGGCCCTCGGCTACGATCTCAATACCGTTGAATTCGCAGTCGAAAACGGCATCCCATACGCCATCGATTTCATGAACCCTGCTCCCGACGCAGACCTGCACTCCGTCGGCGAAGCAAATTTCGAATGGATCGTGTCCGAGATGGCAGCACTGGCAATCGAAAAGGCAAAGAAGGCTCCCGCAATCCCTGAACTTCGCTGGGCAAGCTTCCTCGGCGCCTCATCCAGCGCAGAAAAAGCAGCCAAACCTGCAAAGAAAAAGGCTCCCGCAAAGAAGGCGGCAAAATCGCCCAAAGCTCAAGCCAAATCAGAAAAGTAGTTTTTCGTTACAGAAGCAAAACATCACTGCCGCGCGGACTATAGCGCGGCAGTTTTCGCTTCTACTGCGTCTTGCGAAAAGTTAAGTTGTAGCGATAAAAGCCTGTCAGCGGATGACTACCAGGCTTCAGCGGCTGCACTCCATGAAAGCGCATTCGCGATGGACCACCCCAGACAATTACGTCGCCATGCTCGAGCAGAATATGTCGGGCCTTGTCGCCGCGTTCAAAGCCGCCAAGCAAAAACACAGCCGGCAATCCCAGGGATACGGAAACGATGGGCTGCGTGAGGTCGCATTCGTGCCGGTCCTGGTGAAGTCCCAGCTTGATTCCAGCCTGGTAGCGATTGATATGTCCTGAGTCTGGGCGAAAGCGCGGAAATCCAGCCAGCGTCGCAGCTCGAATCGCAAACGAATGAAAGAGTTCAGGCATCGCCGGGCGCAATGCAGAACGCGGAGTGGCTGTCGAATCGGGCGATTCTTTGCTGTACCGGAATGCATTGTTGTCCCCAAATTGCCGGGGCCCACAGCCAGTGCTTTGGACGTGCATCCGCAGTCCCCCAGGCGTAACCATGTGGCGAAATGGCGAGATGCTAGCAATCGTTTCAACCGCAGTCAGCAGCGCGTGTTCCTCAGGCAGGGCAAACCCGCGCATGAGAACGGACCCCGGAAAGATTTCTTCATAGGTGGGGGTAGTCTCGAGGTTGGAAAAGAGGTTCATAGCTCAACGCAAACAGAATAACTAAAAGGCGAACAAAAAGCGAATATATACCGTTTATCGTCTCCAGCAGCCCTTGGCCTTACAATTGGCGGAAAGCAGTGGAAGTCCAGACAGGAGATTGCATTGCGGCCATCATTTACGCTCGGCATCGAAGAGGAATATCAGACAATCGACCCTGTCACCCGCGACCTGCGCTCGCACATTGCCACCGAGATGCTTTCTCAAGGCAAGATGCGGCTCGAGGAACGCGTCAAAGCGGAAATGCACCAGTCCGTCGTGGAAGTCGGCACGCGGGTCTGCAATGACATCGAGACAGCTCGCGAGGACCTTTACGACCTGCGACGCCAGATGATCCGGCTGGCAAAAGAGAACAACCTGACACTGGTTGCGGGAGCTACCCATCCCTTCGCCGACTGGCGCAAGCAGGAGATTTATCCAGACCCACGCTACCGGCAGGTGGTGAAAGATCTGCAACTCGTAGCTCGCTCAAATCTGATCTTTGGTCTTCACGTTCACATTGGCATCGAAGATCGCGAAGCTGCAATTCGCATCATGAATTCCATGCGGTATTTTCTGCCGCATATCATGGCGTTAACGACAAACTCGCCCTTCTGGCTGGGCCTGAATACGGGCTACAAGGGCTATCGCGCCAAGGTATTTGAGAACTTCCCACGCACAGGTATCCCCGATTCGTTCGCGAGCTACTCCGAGTTCGAGAACTACGTCAACATCCTGATCAAGACCAAGTGCATTGATGATGCCAAGAAGATCTGGTGGGACATCCGCCCCCACCCCTACTTCGATACCGTTGAGGTCAGGGCATGTGACATTCCTCTCCGCGCTTCCGAATCAATCGCTGTTGCGGCGTTGATCCAGGCCACGGCGGCGACGCTTTACCGGCTGCACGAGCGCAACCAGGACTTCCGCCAATATGCCCGGCCGCTACTGATGGAAAACAAGTTCCGTGCAGTGCGCTACGGGCTCGACGGTCATCTGATCGACTTTGGCAAGCAGCAGGAAGTGCCCGAACGGGAACTTATCCTCGAGTATCTCGAGTTAGTTGATCCGGTCTTGGATGAGCTAGGTAGCCGTAAGGCAATCGAAGACATCCGCAACATTCTCGAGACGGGAACAGGCGCAGACAGGCAATTATCAGTCTTTGAGAAGACAGGCGGGGATCTAAAAGCCGTGGTGGATTACATGGCCGAAGAAACCGCAGCTGGCCTGTTTTAACTCATTTCATCGCATTCATACAGAGGGAGACGAGTTCTCCCTTCTGATTAATTCCCGTTTGCCTGCGAGCATTGAAGCACAACAGGGCTAAGGCCTAAGGTGCTTTATGCTGCCGTGACGCACAGATATCTGTAACTAATAGTTTGGGTCCGAAGCTGCCTATAGCTCGTTAATCTTAGCGATTGAGCCACGGAACACTCCGACGGCATAAAAGCAATTACGTTCTTATCTCAATGAATCCAATAGCTTCAATGAATAGTTTCACAAAGGCTTTCCAATCCACCCCGAAAGTGGACTAAGATGCAGGTGTCTTAGTTCTCCAACGTTTAACGTGGCATAAAAGGAAGGTATAAAGATGAACTCATACCCCCTTGGCGAGAAACAGGCAGTTGGGATTAGATCGTTTGATGAAGCAAGTTTCGATCCCGCGGCTTTATCAGGAAGTAACTCAGTCAACTCGACATCCGGTATCGAAGCAACGGATGGCGAGCAAATCGCAAGCCCAAACCGGTTGCAGCGGTTACTAAAGAAGACGCCCGAAGAATTTGTTTCGTCTCTTCGGTGGCACACCCGAAACATGCGGCGCGGTCTGGTTGCCAAAGCCAATTTCGAACTAAGATCATGGGCTCCCAGGGGAGCGATTCCCCGCTTCCTTGCCTACTATCCAGAGTCGCTGGCATCCCTTCCAAATCGGCATGATTTATATCAGCGGTGGGTGCGCGGCAACAAACGGAATAACAATGGCGATGCATCGCGATTTGCAGGCCTGATGCTCAATCTTCGCCAGTTAAAAAACGAAGGGGTCCAGGGCGACTTCGCTGAGTTGGGCGTTTGGAAGGGTAACTCGGCAGCAATCCTGGCGGATTTCGCGGAGCAATGCGGCAAGCATCTTTTTCTCTTTGATACCTTTGCCGGATTCGATAGGCGCGATCTTGTAGGAGTAGATCGTAATATGCGAATTGCATTCGCAGATACATCGATAGATTATGTAAGACAGACCGTCGGGCACGATTCAATTACGACTTATATAAAAGGATTCTTTCCCCAGTCTGTCACGATAGCAGTGGCTGAACGCAAATACGCACTGGCTCATATTGATTGCGATCTATACGCGCCTATGAAAGCAGCACTTGAGTTCTTTTATCCTCGTATGCCCGACGGGGGAATGCTGATACTTCATGACTATTCATCCGGAGCATGGGTCGGAGCTACGCAGGCGATTAACGAGTTTTGCAGCGACACAGGTGAACACGTTTCACTCTGGGCGGATAAGTCGGGGACAGCAATGATTCGCAAATCCCGCTAAATCTCCAGAGATCCGACCAGTTCGCGACACAGTTGTGGCTAAAAACAAGCGCAACTAGCGATGGATTGCATAGTTACTTAGCGATCAATACCGATCCGCCAGTGGAACGAAAACTACACGCGCGCTGTTCGGGCTTCCAGGTAGTGCCGTCGCTATACGTCACCTGTTCGATCGACAGATCAATGAAACCCACGGCTGACTCTACAAGCTGTAATTGCTCACTTCCCTCACCTTTCGAAAGATGAAGCGGATACTCGCGCGTCACAGAATCCAGCTGATAGCGGTTTTCTTTAACCTTGAGGCGCGCGATAAGATCGACTACCTTGACTGGCTTGGTGTTGTGGTTTGCAACCTGTACGCTGAGCACCGGCGGAGCAGCTTTGTGTTCGTTGTCTTCGTTGCTTGCTGCGACGAGCATGAAACGCGCTGGACGGTTGAAGGAAGCGTGGACAATGCTTTCTTCGCACTTGGCGCTGGAGTTCTCAGGCAATACGCTGGCCTCACCAGGGAAGACCGTAACGGCCTCTCCGAAAGACTCGGGGCTGTTAAGTACGAATGTCTTAGGCCGAGACTGGGGCTGGGACTGATTTTGAGTCTGCTGGCCAAGCGCTGGGAGGGTGGCTAGAAACAGAAGCGAAATAAGGGTTCGTTTCATGGTATACCTCACCGGAAGACTTACCTTTTGGACAGGGTAAGCCTGTGGTTGGTGAGTGTAAAGAGCAATATTTGCAAAGAAAAAACCTCGAGACCAGATTGGTCCCGAGGCCTGTTTCGAGAGTTCTGATCCTAGTAGATGACCTTGAGCCCGAACTGAACAATGCGCGGCTCAAAGGTGCTGGTGATCGTGCCTCCGCTGGTAGGTGCTCCGCCGAGTGTGCCACCCAATCCACTGGACGGCAAGTAGAGGTTGGTGTGGTTGAAGACGTTGTAGAGTTCGCTGCGGAACTCAATTTTCAAGCCTTCGATCGGAGTTGAGAACTTCTTGTTAAAGTCCAGATCCGTGGTGTAATACGCAGGCGTACGACCTGGATTGCGGGCTGCGTCACCAAATGGGCTGAGCAGGTTGCCGCTGGAGTCCCTGGTTGCTGGGAGCGTGTAGGCCGCGTAGTTCACATACTGGATGTAGCCATTGGACAATGTAGTTTTCTCGATGGGGTTAACGCCTGGCACAACGTTGGGGCGATATTCGTTGGCTCCGCGATACGTTGCGGAGATCTGCGGGGAAACAGCGTTCGCAGAGTTGGGAGTGTAGCCAAGATTGAACGGCGTTCCGGCCTGCATGGTGTTGATAGCGCTGATCTGCCATCCACCAAGCACGGCATCGATAACTGAATTACTGCCTGCAAGGAAGCGGCGGCCATGTCCAACCGGCAGATCGTAAACCAGGCTGGTCACGTTAGAGATAGGCAGATTGTAGTCAGATTGGCTGTAATCCGCGTCGATGTTGTTGCCATCCTGCGGGGACGGTGTGTTGCCCTCGAGAGAGGCGCTGGCGTTGTCCAATGCGTGTGAGTAGGTGAAGGAGTTGAGCAGCGTCAGACCAGCGACGAAGCGCTGTTCGTAGCGAGCCTGCAGCGAGTTGTAGTTGGACTTGAAGCCGTTCAGCGCTTCAGTAATATCGCTGGGCCAGAACGCGTAGGGCCGCGTAAATCCCTGAGATGGATTGATCTGGTTCGCGTTGAGAAAGCCCTGGAGACGATCGCCAACGTTGCCTACATACGCAATATCCAGGATCGTGTTCTTGGCGAGTTCATATTGCCCGCTGAGGAAGTAGCTTTGCACGCGGCTGTCACGGGTATTCTTCGGAATATAAGTGATGTTGTCAGTAGCGGGATTGAAGGTAGTTGCAAGTCCCTGGGGAAATCCCTGGTCGACCGTGCGATAGCCAGTCCCGCTCGGCTTCTGAGGAACCGACACGAAGAGCGCATTCGGCGCGTTGATCGCGAGAATGTCTCCGGAACCTGCGCGCGTGTAGTGGATGTAGCTGATGCCATATCCGCCGCGTACGGCGAATTTAGACGTGACGGCGTAGGCGAAGCCGACGCGTGGTGCCCAGTCCGCGTAGTCAGGGTTTACGAGAGTCTTGTCGTAGGTGCTGCCATCTTTCGCCGTAAGAATTGCCGTTGCAGTCGAGGTCGCCGTGGGATCGAAGTTAGACAGATTGTTGTGCGCTTCAGAGTAGGGCGAGCCATACTCCCAGCGAACGCCAAGATTCAGGGTCAGCTTGGGCGTAACGTGGTAGTCATCCTGCGCGTAAGCGTTGTGCATGGTTTGCAGCAGATGCGCGCGGAAGTAAGTAGCAAGCGCGTAGTTGTTGGTAGTTCCGAAGAGGAAGTCGGCCCAGTAGGTGTCAGACGCGGCTGTGATGTTCTCGCAATCGGCGCTCACTGGAGTCTTTACGCCATTAACCGTGGTGCTGGGGCAGGCGCTGAAGCCTCCGCTGTAAGAGAACGATCCGTAAAGCGGGTTGGAGTCTTGTACCTGCATCCAGACATGCTCGAACTCATAGCCGAACTTGAGTGAATGGTGTCCGCGCACCCACGAGTAGTTGACCTTGGGGTCGAGCAGGGATGGATATTGCCACTGGGGGTTGGTGCTCTGGCGGCCAAAAGCCGTGAAACCGGTGATCGAGGTCGACGGAAGTCCTCCGGCCACAGTCGGGTCGGTAGGCAGCCCAGGAATATTGAAGGCGTTATCACCTATGGACAGCGAAAACTTGCCAGCGCGCGTGCTGGATAGAGCGAGACGCGCATCGAGCACCTTGTTCGAACCAAACAGATGAGTGTATCCAGCAGCTACCTGTTCGTCGTGAATCTTGGCGCGACCGTTGGTCTGGCCATCAAGCGGCAGCGGGATCACCGGGTAGTTGATGCCCGTCTCTTTACGATCGCTGATGTGCAGGAACCATGAACTGCTCTGATTCTGCTGATAATCAAGGCGAAGGCTGCCCTTGTCCGAATTGTCGGTAAACGGAGCTTCAGTCGGGTAGTCGTTCGAGGCGAGTCCGGTTGTAGCGGAGCCTGAAATCGGAAGACCCTGAAGCTGTCCAAAGTAGCCCAGAAGCTGCTTGGAGAGCGGCGAGATGCTGGGCGAGTTCAGAATCGATGTGCCGGCCTTGTAGTAGGTTCCCGGAGCAAGCGGATCCTGCACATCGACAGCCAGAATGCCCTTCAGTTCATTCTGCGTAGGCATGGTGAGCACGACCAGCGGCTTGAGTGTCTGGCGAAAACCTTCATAGTCCACGAAGAAGAAAAGCTTGTCCTTCAGGATAGGTCCACCGAAATTGAAACCGAACTGGTTGCGATTGAAGACAGGCTTCTGAAAGGGAGTAGTGCCGATCGTAGGCTTGAAGAAACCGGCTGCGTTAAGGTCCGTATTGCGGATGAACTCATACAGAGTAGTGTGAAACTTGTTGGTGCCGCTAGCGGAAGCAACGTTAATCGTTGCGCCGGAGGAGCGGCCATACTGCGCGCTCTCGTTGTTCGTCACTACTTCAAACTGGGCGATGGAGTCTGGCGGAGGAGCAATAATCTGGTTGTCGAATCCCTGGTTGCTCTCGCCGTAAGCATTGTTATCCATACCATCGAGCAGGAAGTTGTTGAACATGCTCCGCTGGCCGTTCACGTTGTACGATCCCGCACGGACAAGGCTCGTTGCCGCTGTAGTCGTGGCCGCGGTCGGTGCCTGACGCGAGCCTGTGACGAGACCCAGCAAGTCAGAGTATTGCCGTGAGACAAGCGGCAGCGCCTCCGTCTGATAGTTCGAAATATTCTGGCCACGCTCGCTCGTTTCTGTTTCCAGGGCGAGAGCCACGCCTGTCACTTCGACGGTGCTTTCAGATCCGCCGATTTTGAGCTCTAGATTGATACGCGTGCGGGTGGCCACGGAGACATTGATTTCCTGGGCAACTGCAGCTGAGAAGCCTTGAGCCTCAGCGCGCACAGTGTATGTTCCCACCCGTAGGGAAGGAAATTCATAGTCACCACTCGCATTTGAGGTGGTGTTGGCAACGATTCCCGTTCCGTTATTAGTTGCGGTAACCGTAGCGCCCGCGATCACTGCGCCGCTGGAATCGTGAATCGTGCCGACCAGGCCGCCGTCTTCGAATTGCGCTTGAGCAATCTGTGAAACAAAGAGAATTAGCAGGCCCGCCAAAAGAGAAAAAGAAAACTTTCTTACAATACGTGTCATATAGCTTGAGCTTAGGGAGCTTTGTCTATACGAAGTTGAATAGAAGGTTACAGGAAGTTGAATTTACCTGGAAGCTGAGGATATCCAGGACAATCCCTCTAACTGCTTGTGTGTCAGTTTGATGCATCTGACGCGTATTTTCTGCTTCTCTCTAGCCAATGGAAGAGCATCTTTTTTGAGTCGTTTGCGCGTTTCATTTACGTGAATTTTCAGTTACGCTCGATCTATACGGCAAACGTTTTGACACGGAAGCCATATTTTCAGAACGGAGCTGCTCGTGCCCATGACCGCCTCGGATTTGCTTCAACTCCCCTACCCCGCTGAGTTCGTCGCCGGGGCTCAATCGGCGGTAACAACCTGCCTGCGCATCGCTCCAACCGAAAAGGTCACGCTGATCACGGATCGAACAACCGAACAGATTGCAGCCTCACTGGGCGAGCAACTCGAAGCTCTCGGATGTGAGTGGAATGCTTTTCTCCTCGAAGATCTCGCTCCACGCCCGCTGGTAAACATGCCCGGCGAAGTGCTGGCAGATATGGAAAGCTCCCAGGTATCCATCTTTGCCGTGCAGGTGCAGCAGAACGAGCTGCAGTCGCGGATGCAAATGACCGATGTGGTCAATCGCAGGCGAATGCGCCACGCCCACATGGTCAACATCACTCCAGAGATCATGTGCCAGGGAATGCGTGCAGACTTCAACCTGGTCGACCGGCTTTCGCAGCAGGTCCTGGAAAGGGTAAAGAAGGCGACGCGGATCAGGGCGACAACTGCTGCCGGCACCGACATCACTGCGGAAATGAATCCAGGCTACAAGTGGTTTAAAACAAGTGGGATCATCAGCCCAGAAAAGTGGGGAAATCTGCCCGGCGGAGAATGCTTTACTTCTCCCGGCGAGGTAAATGGCCGGTTCGTGGTGGATGGAGTGGTGGGAGACTGGTTGTGTGCGCGCTATGGCCTGCTCCATACCACCCCGTTAACCATAGAGATCGCAGCCAACCGCATCGTTAGCTGCACCAGCGAAAACAAGGCGTTGGAAGCGGATTTCTGGGCTTACACCCACACCGATGAGAATTCTGACCGGGTAGGCGAATTCGCCATCGGCACCAACCTGGGCGTCGAACGCGTGATCGGTAACATTCTGCAGGATGAAAAGTTTCCGGGCATTCACATCGCATTTGGCAACCCATACGGGGAGCATACCGGCGCTCCATGGCGCTCTGGAACGCATATCGACGTGGTCGGTCTGGGCTTCAACATCTGGCTTGAGTCGGAAGCCGGCCAGGAACAAATCATGCGCGATGGACGCTTTCTAATCGCAGCATAACCTCGCCCCAGCGCTCTAGGAAATCCCAAAAGTTTTCCAGGATGTGCAGCCAATCCCCGCGGCCGCACATCTATGCTGGTTATATGACTGAGACAGCTTCTCTTCCTTTGAAAAAACTCGGCAATTCAGACTTGAAACTGACTCCGATTGGCTTTGGCGCGTGGGCCATTGGCGGCGGTAACTGGGATTTTGCGTGGGGCGCGCAGGACGACGACGAGTCAATCCAGGCTATTCACGCTGCGCTAAACGAAGGTATCAACTGGATTGACACAGCGGCGATTTACGGACTTGGACACTCGGAAGAGATTGTCGGAAAGGCTGTAAAGACCAGTTCGCACAAACCGCTTGTATTTACCAAGTGCTCGATGCGGTGGGACTCAGACCGCAAGATCTATCGGTCTTTGAAAGCTGCGTCGGTGGCTGAGGAGCTGGATGGCTCGCTGCGTCGGCTTGGAGTTGAGACGATCGATCTGTATCAGATTCACTGGCCGAACCCCGAGGACGAGATCGAGGAAGGCTGGGCTGAACTTGCGAAGCAACAAAAAGCGGGCAAGATTCGCTGGATAGGCGTCTCTAATTTCAATGTAGAACAGTTGAAACGCGCTCAGGCAATCGCGCCGGTCACCAGTCTTCAGCCTCCTTACTCTATGCTCAGACCCGCAGTCGAGCAGGAGATCTTGCCGTATTGCGCCGAGCACGGCATCGGCGTGATCAACTATTCGCCAATGGTGAGCGGTTTGCTCACAGGACGCATGAGCGCCGAACGCGTTGCCGCGATGCCGGCCGATGACTGGCGGCGTAAGGCAGTCGAGTTCAACGAACCTCGACTGACCCGAAACCTCAGACTCGTAGAAGTACTGCGGGAGATTGGCTCAGGCCACGGCGTTCAGCCGGGGGTGGTTGCGGTGGCGTGGACGTTGCACCATCCAGCCATTACGGCAGCGATCGTGGGCGGTCGAAGCGGCGAACAGGTCAAGGGATTATCTCCTGCGCTGCATTTCCGGCTGACCGATGAGGAGTTCGTCCGGATTGGCAAGTTCCTGGCAGACAACCCTGTTTAGTCAGAGAGAGTAGAAAAAGCAAAAGCCCCGAACCTCAGTGAGATTCGGGGCTTCTTTGTTCTGGGAGAGAACTACATGGCTGCTACAAAATCGGGCAAAACAACTGCTGCGTGATTCTGCAGAAGAGTGGTCATGCGTGCTGCCATGCCACTGTAAAGGCTGGCTGCCCGGAATGCATTGACCTTGACACCGGCTGTCGCTTTGCTTAAACCATACTGCGCGAGCGCCATCAATACGCATAGACGAATCTGCATAGCATCGCTGCGGAGAGCCTCAAGAACCATCGGATCGATGGGATTGAGCTCTGAGGCGTTGCGCTTTGCGTAATCGGCCATTTCAAGAAGTACCCGGGCGTTCTGAAACATCGCCCAGAGGCCTTTAGGGCCCTCGAGTCGCTGCCAGATATCGTCGGTGGTAGCGCTGAGCCCCTCTTTCCAGAGAAACTGATCGCTGAGGTCTCGGGCGCTCCAGTCAGAACGTAGCTGGCCGATGAGTCCGTCCCAGCTTTGCACGTTGCGACGACGCATATTGCCGCGCCACTTGCCGAAGTAGATCAGCAGTGCGCTTACGATCGCGATTTGAAGTAACGGGAAAAGCATTACTTATCCTTTAGTTTCGAGCGTTCGGCAGGCAAATCGGTGAGCGCAATACGACCTGCGCGCACTCCTCCACCCATTTGTAGCAGAAATTGCTGCATTTGAGGACTGAATTCTTTGCGTTCTTGCTCTTTTATTGAAAAACTGACTACCCAATAGGCCATCGTACCTAAGTAACTAGCCGAGACGGCGTAGTCGAGCCAGTGATACTTGGCGTCCGTGTACTGGTGGGACTCAAGAATCGCTACCAGCAAGCTGACGATTGAGTAGAAGCCAAAGCCCGTAGCAACCTGAAGTTCTCGATCACGCCAGCCGATCGC
>Ga0302140_10004988_pt1 | contig 16860 bp, 11 predicted proteins | sample I_Bog_E1_1_FD_202095 | JGI IMG/M metagenome (GOLD analysis project Ga0302140, IMG submission 202095) | Peat permafrost microbial communities from Stordalen Mire near Abisko, Sweden - I_Bog_E1_1 | ecosystem: Environmental > Terrestrial > Soil > Wetlands > Peat | place: Sweden: Abisko, Stordalen... | reverse complement strand
AGCCTTACCCTCTGCTCCGGTCGGAACCAGAGTAGTCAGATCATCAGAAGTTCGTCAAGATTGTAGTTGTCGCTGATGGGGAGAAATAGTTGTCGCTGATGGGTAAAAGTAGTTGACGCCAGACAAATGCGCCCTTGTTCATCCACCATGGGACTAAAGCGGTACTGGAACCAGCGATAATGGCCGTCCCGTCTTTGCAGGCGCATTTCGACCACGAAGGGCACTCCTTCGAGGAATTTGCGCGGAAGTTCGATAACTCCGATTTTCGCGTCTTGCGGATGAATCAGACTTTTTGTATCGGAGCCCTGCCACGCCTCGAGAGTAAATCCAAAGTAATCGAGGGCGGCGCGGTTGTTGTAGATGCGACTTCCGTCGGAGCCCAGCAACGTGATGTGCAGTGGCGAAAGGTCGACGAGTTGACGCGCTTCAAGCTCGCTTTGACGTATTCTCTCCTCTGCTTGCTTACGCTCCTCGATGTCGACGCCAGCAGAACACCACCGAATGATCTGCTCGTTTTCATCCCGAATGGGACTGTTATACACGAGGAACCAGTGGTAACGTTGCGCCTTTATTTGAAAAAACCGCGCGTCGTAAGTAAACGGCTGTCCGCCGCGGTCTCCGCTCCCGTAGGCGAGGAGAACCCGCTCATAATCGTCCGGATGCAAGGATTTGCGGACGGCGCCCCGGAAATTAAAATCGTCCGGCGTGTAACCGTGGGTTTCAATAGCGCAGCGGTTCAGATGGAGCACCATTCCGGTGACATCATAGAGCGATATTGTCAGTGGAAGCACATCGATAAGATTTCGAAGTTCGGTCTCCAGCTCTTCGGAACGAGAACGCGGAGTTAGAGGACGCGCTGCAAAAACCGCTTGTATGTGAGGTATCCGTTCCTTTAGACCGCTGACGACTCCCTGGTCGAATTCCTCCGGATCGCCGTAGTAAAGGGTGAGCGCTCCACAGGCGCCCGCCTCTGATTTCACAGCAACAGAAATGACCGAAGTGTACCCACAACGCCGGAAAGCAGGTCGAAGTGGCCCGAGGCCGGGGTGATCGGCAAGGTGGATGATCCAGCACGAGTCTTCCGTGCGAATGGCGACGCTCGCCGGATCCTCGTAGTCATCTTGGCTTAGGGCTCCTTTCAGATCCTTGAGAAAGCCGTTGTTGTCTCCTGAGCAGGCGACTGGCTCACCGACTCTTCCCGCGTTCGCGGCGGCGTAACCGAACCATGCCAATTGAAATAATCCGGACGTCACGAGGGTGTCGCACACGGACTGATAGAGTCCTCGCTCATCGACCGCATACGGGGCTGCGGCGAGACACATTGACGTCATCCTCAAGACTTTAAATAAGTTTTCGTGATGGCGTTCGCGGTTCACTCTTAAGCTCCTCGGTCCATCAGAAGGACAATCTGAAGGCAAATTGAATTTGCCTGGGCGGAGTCGCCAACGTTGTTATTTGGCCCGCCGTCGGCCCCGTAAACACGTTCGGATTCGGCAGGCCCAGGTTGGCGCGATTGAGAAGATTGAAGAACTCGGCTCGGAACTCAGAGTCGAGCTTCTCCTTGATCTTCGTGCGCTTTATGATCGAAAAATCGAAATTGACGAAACCAGGACCGTAGATCGAATCTCTCCCGACGTTGCCTTCGGTCCCGAGGGCCTGCAGCGAATAGCAGCCAGTGTTAAAGTACTGGATTGCCGGTCCGGGGATTGGCCTGTTTAGAATCTGATAAGGATGGCATCCGGTCGCTCCGGAATAGTTTGGACGCGTCGGTGAGCCGCCTCCCAAACTTTGATCGAAGCCGTCGTTCACGTTCACGGGAAGACCCGAGGCTCCGGTCACTATCCCCGCGAGCCGCCAACCCGAAACGAGTCTATTCCGGCCAAACGGGAGCGAATAGAGTCCAGTTATAGTAATATCCTGAGAACGATTAAAGGCGCAGGGGCCCCGGTCCAGCGACTGATCATAGGGATTCGTCACACCGAAGGAGCCTTCCTGCGGACCGCTGGCGGAACCGATGTCAACGCACTTGGACCAGGTGTAGGACACTTGGGTTTGAAACCTTCCGAACTGCCTGTTAAGAGATGACTGGAGGGCATCGTATCGCGAAGTGCTGGTTGGCGCGGCGTCGTCTAATACACCAAAGTTAGGGTTTGTTTGCAGACCGGTGAATGGATTGCTGATCGAACCGGGAACGCCGGATGGCATCGCCGGACACCAAGGCGGCGCGGGACTCAAAGCCTCGCTACAAGGGACAGGAAGGTTTTCGTTAGCAGTGGAAAACAAGTGGACGCCTCGCGAGCCGATGTAGCCCAGCGATACAATCGCATGAGTGAAGATCTCCCGCTGGAGGCTCAAATTGTATTGCATTACATACGGCGCATGTGTAGTGCGCTTATAACTGACTCCGAGAGATTCATACAACGGCTCACGCTGAATTGCCGGAAAGGGGATTCCCCCGGTGGGTGGCTCGGTCAGGACGAAGGCGGAAGGCGGCCCGGTGTCGTAGTTTAACGCATACGTTCGAGCTTCCACTTGCTCATGAAAGATTCCGAAACCTGCACGGATGGAGGTTTTGTGATCCGCGAACGGATCGTAAGCGAGGCCGACGCGCGGATCGAAATTCCTCCAGTTCGGATTCTGGGCGAACGCGTGGCGCGTGACGGTATACCCGCTGTCGGTCAGAGGATTCACCACCGCCTGAAGCGGGGTACCCATACCCACTGGGTTGCTGGCAAAATTCCAGCGGAGGCCGAGATTCAACGTGAGCTTCGGCAGCACTTTCCAGTCATCCTGGATGTACGGGAAAACGTCGACTTGTCGAAAGCCGCGCGCGTCGTTAAAAGCTTGGGCGGGCGGCTGCCCCCCGTAGTATATGTCCGCCTTACCCAGGAGGAAATTTGAGAGAGTGAAAAAAACAAAGTTACCGCTCTGGTAATTACCGTCGACGATGCCGCTCTGTACCCGAATCAACGCCATGCCAGCGCTTAGTCGGTGCGTTCCCCAAGTCCAAATAAAATCGTCTCCTACCGAAATCTTGTTCTGGATGACGAGGAAAGGGTCGGCGCCATTGGCTCCAACTGTACTGAGGCCTCCTCCCGGAGTCACGCTCGTGTTCTCGCGCCCTGGACCAGGGAACAGATTCAGCGCTGACACGTCATTAATAGTATGGCCGTTTGAGTAGTCGCGCCCAAAGCTCACGCGAAAGAGATTAACCGCTCCCGGCCCAAAGACGTGGTGCTCCTCAGCCGTGACGAATACATTGCGGGTGATCTCGATGTCCGGCCAAAGAGGTATCGCGGAACCGGCAAAGGGATTCGTTTGATACGTCCAATCTGTCACGTAGCGGCCGAAGAGGGAGTCTCGCGAGGAAATCGAATAGTCCAATCTTCCCAGCGAATAGTTTTGGTTGGTGAGCAAGTTGGCCCGTTCGGGGTATGGCGCGTAACCACCCAAGTCAGGCGCCGTAGGAACAGGTCGTGGATAGAGCGACAGTATTGCGCTTTGAATCGAAGGCACAGCTGGCACCAATTGAGTCAGGTCGGCCGTGGGACACGTGGTCGCTCCCGGGGAGTCCGATTGCGGGTTGATGCCGCAGAGCTGGCCTTTCAGTACATATGGTTCCGGGACGTATGCGATCTCGGTCTGACCGAGCGAGGATCGAAGACCCTCGTAGTTTGCGAAAATGAACAACTTGTCTTTCTTTAGCGGACCTCCCAGACTGCCCCCGAATTGGTTCCGTCTGTACGGCGGCGCCGATGTCGGCTTCCCATTGGCATCGACATCAAAATACCCGCGCCAGTCGAGATCGTTGTTGCGGAAAAATTCATAGACCGAGCCGTGAAACTGATTCGTACCCGATCGGCTAGCCATGTTCACTACGGCGCCGGCGCCCCCAAACTGAGCGCCATATGTGTTGGTGAGGACCTGGAACTCCGCGATTGCGTCCACCCCGAGAGCTGTGCCCGTCACGCCCGAACCAGTTCCGTGATCAAAGAAGTTTCCAATATCGGTGTTGTCGAGCAGGAACGCCGTGCCTACGGGGCGGGATCCGGAAATCGAGTAGTTGTTCTGATTGCCGTAGATCGGATTGGTCGGCACCCCGGTGACAGCCTGCGACAACGAGGAGGGCACGAGCGAGACACCGGGCGCCAGCAAAATCAACTGTTCGAGATCCCTCCCGTTTAAAGGCAGATCGTGCAATTGCTCTGAACTCACGAGAGAGGAGACTGTGCTTGCTTGGGTTTCGACGCGGGAAACCCGGGCATCGACAATCATGTCCTGGCGCGCCTGGCCGACCTTCAGAGTGAAATCGATGACCAACTCGGCACCAACAGTAAGCGTGATGGCAGGACGAACGATGGGGTCAAAACCCGGGCGCGAAGCCCGAACATCGTAAGAGCCGATGGGCAGATCCACGATAGCGAAGCGCCCTCCTGAATCGGTAACCGTCGACCTGAAACTGCCCATCTCGACATTTTTCGCTTGAACAGTCGCCCCGACGAGAACGGCACCGGACTCGTCGGTCAAGATCCCTGAAATACGGGCCGACGCTACACCCTGCGCGTGCAGCGAACTCGGGAACGACGTCAGTGTTAACCAGACGATGAGGGCCCCTGTAAATAAGATTCTCGAACTCATACTGTCCGGCTGTCCGAGCCGGCATGCTCTACTTCTCGTCGTCCGGGAACGGCCTGCAGTATGATCGAGTGACAGAGATCAGGCATCATCGGCGTCCCCACTTTTCTTCGTTTGTTCCGCCTGTTCTCTGGTGACCCATTCGCGGATATACGCAGAACAGTTTCTGAGTACCGTTCCGCTGAGTTCTCTTTGAGCGAGGAATTTCACAACCTCTCGGTCGACCAGTTCGACATTCTCGAGACTAATTGCAGCTGAGCCCGCCTCGGCTTCCAGTACGGCGCGAAGTGTGTCCAGATCCTGTTTTGTAATTCTGCCGCTAACGCCCAAGACCACATCGTGTTCGCCGAGCACCCGATCTATTCGACAGCTCATTTTGAGACGGCTCGCTTGGCTTTTGCTCTTCTGCCCATCTGTACCTCTCTAACGCCCGAACCAAGAGTAGCTTTTGGCACAGTTGAGCAATCCGACAGCCACTTTAAGTCATTGAAAAATAAAGTTAAGTGACCCGGTCAAAGTTACGAGATTCGCGAATTGCGCGAAATCCGTTAATATCGCGAATTACGCGAGCTTGGCGGAACTCCTGGCGGCCCTCCCGAGTCCTCCAAAACCTTAGATAGGTAGATGCTCTTGGCCGAACTTGAACTGGCTCTTGTCGATCTTCAGCGTCTTGATGCGAGTCTCGAGAGTAGAAGGCGGAACCCGGAGTCTCGCCGCGGCTCCTGATGCTCCCGATACACGCCCTCTGCTCTCTGCGAGCGCCGCCTCGATGATTTCCCGCTCGTTTCGCGGCTCACGTCTGGGAGTCCGCGAGGGTTCAATACGGGGAGTCTGTAAGGGGCTCGTTTTTGAAAGCCACACCTCGTCAACCGAAAAGACATCGGTTGAGCTCAGAATAATTGACCTTTCAATTACGTTCTGCAATTCTCGGATATTGCCGGGCCAGTTGTAGCACTGGAACAGTTCCAGAGTCTTCTGGTCTATTGATCGGATCCTTCTGCCTGCTCGGCTGGCATAGCGCTGCACGAAATACTCGGCGAGGATCAAAATATCATCTCTCCGTTCTCGCAAGGCCGGCATTTCGATGGGAAACACATTGAGCCGGTAGAGCAGGTCCTGCCGGAAGGTCCCATTTTCGACGGCAGCGTTGAGATCGCGGTTCGTGGCGGCAATGACGCGAACGTTGGTGGGGATTGACTGGCCTCCGCCCACTCGCTCGAATTCCCGCTCCTGTAGCACTCTCAAAAGCGCTGCTTGCGTATCGGGTGAGAGCTCTCCAACTTCGTCTAGAAATATCGTTCCCCCGTCAGCCATTTCGAAGCGGCCAAGCCGACGCTGCGTGGCTCCCGTGAAAGATCCCTTTTCGTGGCCGAACAATTCCGAAGAAACCAACGTGGGCGGCAGTGCCGCACAATTCACGCTAACGAAGGGACAATCAGATCTTTGAGACCGTTTGTGAACGGCCCGGGCGATCAGTTCTTTTCCGGTGCCTGTTTCCCCAGAAATCAGAACCGTGGAGTCCGTGGGTGCGACTTTGGCAATTCTCGAAAGCACAGCCTTAAGAGATCTTGACGTCCCGACAATCTCCTCGAACATCGAAGCCTTGTCGATCTCCTCGCGAAGAACCACGTTCTCATGTTGAAGCTTCTGCTCCGTGCGCTTTCGGTCGTCGATATCGGTACATGCAAGGTACCAGCGCATGACCTGTTCGCCGTCGCCGCGCACAGGATTGCAACGAGCGAGGAACCACCGGTAACTTCGATCGCGCCCGCGCAGGCGTACCTCCAGCTCGAAACCAGCCCCGCTAGATACCGAACGGTCAAATTGGGTGGCCGCCTTTTCGCAGTCGTCAGGATGAAGGGCAGCACCAAACTTGGATCTTCCCCGCCACTCGTCGAGACCAAGACCAAGGTAATCAAGCATGACGCGGTTGGCGTAAAGGCGTTCGCGATTTGGCCCGTACACCGCAACAAGCTGAGGCGCCAAGTCCAGAATCTGCCGGAACTCCATCTCTTGCTGTCGGATTTTGTCCTCGGCGATCTTTCGTTCGGTGATATCAGTTACCGCACCGATAAACTCGCGTTTGCCAGATGCATTCTGCGCTACGTGAGCTATCGCATGGACGTATTTGACTCGTCCGTCAGCCATCAGCAAGCGATACTCATGTTCGAAGTCCGAACCAGTCTGAGATGCTTGATCGATGACTAGTCGGAACGCCGCCATATCCTGTGGATATACCCGCTGCATCACTAAATCCAACGTCGGCTTTACCGTCCTGTCGTATTCGAAGATGCGATAGGTTTCGTCTGACAAAACAAGTTCGCCGTCATCCGGCCTCCAGCCGAAACTGCCAGTGTGACTGAGTCTTTGGGCCTCCGCAAAATATGCTTGACTTCGCCGGATCGCTTCTTCTGTGACTCGGCGTTCTGTGATATCCATAATCGCGCCGACAACTTCGTCGTTGCCTGCCTCGTCCGTGTAGGAGTGCGAAAGATTGTAAATATATTTCATCGAACCATCCGGCATTAGCAGCCGATGCTCAAAATCAAAGTCACCCCCGCCCTCCCCTGCGCGCCCGAGAACGCTCTTAAGAAGTTCTACATCCTCAGGATGAACTCGCTGCAGGATTAACTCAGGTGTGGGCTCGGTTCCAGGCGGATACCCGTAGATCCGAGCCGATTCGTCGGACCAAAATATCTGTTTGCTACTCGCTTCCATGCCGACACTGCCGGTGTGGCTGAGTCTCTGTGCGTCTGTCAAGTGGGCTTTGCTGCGCCGGAGTTGGATCTCAGTGTGCTTCCGGGCGGTGATATCAATTACCGCGCCAATGATCTCGATGCCCTCTTTGTCATCCCTCTCAGCCTTGCCGACAACATGTATATATTTCGTTCTTCCGTCTGGCATTAGCAAGCGACACTCGAGGTCGATTCCCTGTCCGTTCGATGCCACAGTGATCGCAAGGTTCATTGACTTCCGGTCTTGCGGATGAACCCGCTCCAAAATCGTCCGCAAAGATATCTTCGAGTGGTTTGTTAATTCCAATATTCGAAAAGTTTCGTCCGACCAGAAGTGCTCGTCCGTCGACACGTTCCACCCGAAGCTACCTGTATGGCTGAGTTTTTGGGCTTCGGCCAAATACGCCTCACGTCGCCCGGCTCCGGCGGTCGGAGGAGTGAGTTGCGGGTCTGGCGTTTGATTCCGTCGGGCGCCACCGTTCGCCGCCATAGATGGTATTGTATTCCTGACCCACCCTTCAGGGGCGCTGTCAGATCCCGGCGCGCGAACACAGAGCTGGTTGTACGCACGGTTTGAGTGCGACGTGCCCAAGCGGGCCTGAGCATCGTTCGTGATATTCAGGGCTGCACAGGTGGATTACGCGTCTGCGGGCTCTTGGCAAAATGGGACGCTCGATTTTCGGACTGCCGCCGATTGCGTGGAACGGCTCGGACGAGCGCTCCATTCCCCAGAAAAGCGTTAGCCGCCAGAGACTCCGCTCGGCATGAGACCGGAAACGCAATCCCCTTTCAGAGGTACCCCGGAGCATGGCCCGATCAGAATCAGCCTGAGATAATCGAACAAGATCCATGGCAGTTTACAAGCAACAGGAAAGCAAGTTCTGGTGGTACAAATTCACCTGGAACGGTCAATCGGTCCGGCGGAGCACGAAGCAGACGAACAAACGTGTCGCCGAACAGATGGAAGCCGCCCACAAGACCGGGCTGGCCAAAGGCGAAGTTGGAATCGTCGAGAAGCAACCCGCTCCGACCCTCGAGCTTTTCGCTGAACGGTTCATGGAGGCCATCTCCGTTCGTTCTGCGGAGAAGCCCCGGACTGTCGCGTTTTACCAGGAGAAGTTGAACCGGCTACTTGAATACCCCAAGATGGCGAACGCCACACTCGACACAATCGACGAGGCCCTGATCGAGGAATATGTGAAGGCGCGCAGGAAGCAGGTCGCGCCAGCCACCGTCAATCGGCAACTCGCCACTCTGCGCCGCGCATTGCGCCTTGCCCACGAGTGGAAGGTGATTGATCGCGTCCCCCGCATTCGCCTGCTCCAGGGGGAACGAACGCGCGAGTTCGTGCTCACGCGCGAAGTCGAGGCTAAGTATTTGGAGGCGGTGCCGGAACCGCTCGCCGACATCGCGATCCTGATGCTGGATACCGGCCTTCGGGACGGAGAGGCCCTCGCATTGAAGTGGTCGGACGTTCACATGCAGCCCGCGGGTGGTGCGAAATTCGGATATCTCCAGGTTCAGAAGGGAAAGTCGGCAAAGGCGCGGCGTACCTTAAGCCTGACTGCCCGAGCGGTCACCATGCTAACGGCCCGTTCGAAAACGTCCACGTCGGAATTCGTCTTCTGCGGAAGACTGGGAAAGCCGATACTCGTCACGTCCCTCGACCACCAACACTCCAAGGTGCGTGAGTCGCTCAAACTACCGGCGGATTTCGTGGTCCATTCGCTCCGCCACACCATGCTGACGAGGCTTGGCCTGCTCGGCGTGGACGCGTTTACGATAATGAAGATCGCTGGTCACAGCAGCATCACCGTGTCACAAAGATATGTCCATCCATCGCCGGAATCAGTTGAGCGCGCGTTTGAAAAGCTGGAGGAGTCGCGGCAGGGTGTCGCGAGGATCGGGGTGGGCATAGAATTGGGCATAGGTGAAAAATTTAGCGATCCAAAAATCGCTGTAAATTGTTGATATAACAAAGTTTGGGCCCTTAGCTCAATGGTTAGAGCAGCGGACTCATAATCCGTTGGTTGTAGGTTCAAGTCCTACAGGGCCCACCAGATCCATCCATTGCCGTCAGCCCCATTCCCGCTCAATCGCAGCAACAAACTTTTCCGGATCCTCCGTTTCGAGCAACACCGGGGTGCCATCGCCCTTCGGCGGTAACAGCACCACGCGTTTGCTATCGGCCCGGTACATCCGCACTTTCTTCCCGCTCAAAACCCGGAACCATCCCGAATGATAATGCTCGCTGGCGAACCCGCCGGCGCGTATAACGGGCTTCCAGTCCGTGTCTTTATCAAAATCGATCACCCGCACCTTAGCGACATCCACACTCGCCGCATCCAGCGTGACCGGATAGAAACGGTCGTGAATCTCAAGCGCAGTATTCGTCAGCGTGTAGCGTGGAGGACCTGGCGCGTAGAAGAAAAATGCGCCCAGTATCGCCGCGCCCACGATCAGAGCGCCCGCGGCCATCCAGCCGTGCCCGCTGCTGCCGTGCGCCCCCACCATGGCCCAGTCGGCACCCCGGCTCGGTGTGGTTCTCCCTGCCGCCGCCACGAAGCCAGCCACGTCGTCTGGGCTGACCAGCGCCGTTCCCGAATCGCCCACCAGCACCACCGAATGGCCGCGGTCGGTGACATACCAATTCGTGTTCCCGAGTTTCGAATTCCGGAACAGCCCGTAATAGCCGAACAAGCCGCCGCTGCCGAACAGCCGCATGTTACCGCTAAGATCGTCCCGCGCCGCAATTCTGACTTCGCGAATCCCCGAGACCGGAATCCGCACGTTGCCGATCAGCCGCCGGATCACAACGTCTCCGTCCGCGATCTCATAACCGGTCGGCGACCACGCGTAGGCTGCCAAAAACAGGAGCGCAAACACCCCTTCCACCAGCAGGCTCCTCGTATCCGCCGCGGCCGTCAAAAACAGTATGAAGACCGCGGCGGAAATGACCTTCGTCGTTGTATCGTATGAAGCACGGAACTGCATAGCCCCTACTTACGCCTCGCTTTCAGTTCCGCCAGTTGCCGGTCGATCTCGCTTTCCTTTTCCATGGCTGCGAATTTGCCGTTCACGTCGTCGGAAAGAAGTTCACTGGACGCCTGCGTGGCCGCTTCCGTGTGCTGCACCTTATTCTTCAGGCGGTCGAACGCGGCGGCCTTCGAGCCGTCGCCGATCGCACGCCCCGCGTCGTTGGCCTTGCCGAGCGCGCGCGAACGGCGGTGCTGGGCAATCAGAATATCGCTCTTCGATTTCGCCTCGTCCAGCTTCTGCTGCAGCCGGATCAGCGCCTCCCGCAGTGTATTCACCTGTTGCTTCTGATCTTCCACCTGCTGGTGGAAGCTTTCGGCCGTAGTCTTGTAGCTCATCGCGCGTTCGATAGCGGCGCGTGCCAGCGCATCTTCGCCCTTATCCACCGCCATCTCCGAGCGGCGATTCCACTGCTGTTCGGCGTCCTCGTTCTCTTTCTGCTTCTTCTCGAGAACGTGCTGATCGGCAATCGAAATCGCCACCTGCGTTTTGACCTGGAGAAGCTGATTCTCCATATCGAGAATGATCTGTTTGATCATCTTTTCCGGGTCTTCGGCCTTATCCACAAGGTCGTTGAGATTCGCCCGGACTAACGTTGTAACGCGTTCTAACAGTGCCATGATGAATGCTCCTTCTTAAACTAAACACTTGCTGCCTTCGCCTGCGGCTTCCCGTCGTCGCTACCCGGTGTGCCGCCGCCCGGCTTCGGCGATTTTTCTCCAATCAGACGAACCTTCGCGAACAGATCCTGCAGCGGCATGCCGGAGAGCGTTTCAAACAGTGCCGGAACCTGCGCCGCTACCTTCGTCAAATCGCCCGTGATCTGATGCATCCCGGATGAATCGCCATTGCCTGTGGAAACGATGGTGATCTTGTCCACATTCGCCAGCGGCGCCGAGAGCGCCCTCACCAGTTCCGGCATCATCGTGATGAGTTTGTCCGCAATCGCTGCCTGGTTGTATTCCTGATAAGCGTTGGCCTTGAGGTTCATCGCCTCGGCTTCGGCCTGGCCCTTTTTCAGGATGATTTCCGCTTCCGCCTCGCCCTGCGCGCGGATCGCCGCGGCCGCGCCTTCGGCCTCCATCATGCGGCGCTGCCGTTCGGCGTCGGCCATGGTCACGATTCGTTTCTGCTCGTATTCCGCGGCTTTGAACACAGTCGCCGTAAGTTCGCGATCGCGACGCAGGATTTCCGCATCCTGCACTTTGACTTCGTGCTCCTTCTCCACCTGGCGAACGGTCACTTCTTCCGCCCGCACCTGCTGCAGCATGATGTTGGTCTGAATTTCATACGACTTGTCCGCCGTCGCCTGCTGCTTCTTGACCATCTCCAGATACTCGGCCTTCTTCACTTCCAGATCGCGCTGCGCTTCGGCCTGCTTGGCCTGCGAAAGAGTTTCCGCGAGCACGCGTTCCTGATCGGCCTGCGCCTTCGCCACGGCCGCTTCGCGGGCTGCGATCGCGCGCCTCATCGCGGTATCGCGATCCGCTTCGGCAGTAGCCACATCGGCGTCGCGCTTGATGCGCGCCACATCGGGACGGCCCATATTGCTGATGTATTCGTTCTTATCGCGAACTTCCTTGATAGTGAACGAAATCACGTCCAGCCCCATCTTGTTGAGATCGTCGGCGCATGTCGAGCGCATCCGCTCGCCCACCATTTCCGGCTGCTTGACGATTTCTTCCACCGTCAACTGCCCGATAATGCCGCGCAGATGGCCTTCCATCACCAGCCGGATCAGCCCTTCGCGCTCCGCCGGAGCTTTGGTGAGAAACTGCTCGGCCGCGGTAAGAATGCTCTCCGGATCCGACTTGACCTTGATCTGCGCCACTGCTTCCACCGTGACCGCAACGCCCTGGCGCGTGTAAAGATCCTGCGTCGGAGCCACGTCGAACGACATCAGTTCGAGCGAAAGCCCGCGGCAGAGTTCCACCATGGGCAACACGACGGTGCCGCCGCCTTTAATGACCCGCGGCACGCCGCGAAAGCCGTAGACAATGAGGGCCTCGTTCGGCCCTGCCTTTCTGTACAATCTGGCGGACATCACCATAATGAACAGGATCACCAGTATGGCAATCCCCGCGATAATGAAAACCTGTTGGTTCATAAACTCGATTTCTCCTGTCGATTCTGTGTTTCCGTTTCGCCGAGCGGGTCTTCCCATCGGCGTACATATGCAATGCCTTTTTCGTAGCGCGTCACAATCACTTCCGCGCCTTTCGGGATGGCCTGGCCATCCTCGGATCGGACGCCCGTGGCGCGGCGCGTCCCTTCCTGCGAATAAATCAATTCACCGGTGCCGCCTGCGCGGATAGGCAGCGAAACGCGGCCCAGCACGCCAGTCATCCGGTAGTCCGCCGGATCGAGCGCGTGGTCGTGCTGCATCAGCACCTTCGTCAAAAACCAGAACACCACCGAACCCGCGCCCACCCCGCTCACCACCGCGATGGCCAGCGCGGCAGCGAACCAGACCCCGTAAACGTGCTGCAGCAAATAGCCGGTGCCCCCGAACCAGGCAAGAAAAGCGGCCATGGTCCCCACGTTGAACCAAGGCATGCTCGCGCCATGCAGATGAGCGCCAGGCATACGAACATGCGGCAGATGAATATGCCTGTGGCCTCCGAACAGCGCCAGCACGCTCAGCGCGAATCCCACAATCAGGCAAACCAGATAGAAATCGGACCACGTCATGAACGTTTCCTCGCTTTGGAATCGGCGCGCGCCGGAGTCTTCAGGACTTCCATTAGCCGCTCGGCCAAGCCTGGGTTTTCCAGAATTTCGCCCAGCAGCACCAGGCATAACCGCGAATCGGCATGGCGCGCCACGGTTAACAGCGCGTGGTGGAGCTCACGATCGCGGCAGAATCTCTCCGCGCCCGCCACCAGCCAGAGATCCAGCTTGTCTTCGAGCGCGCCGATATCGGAGATGAGCTCATTCTGATAACCCTCGGGATCGTCCACCAGATATCCCGGATGCACTTTGAAGAACTTCGCCAGCAGCATGCGCGTGGAATTGGTCAGATGCGGCCGCGCGCCGGATTCGATCTGCGAAAGATAGCTCTGGGAAATCGATTTCCCCAGCTCCTTCTGGATCAGCCGGGCCAGCTCCTGCTGCGAGAGTTCGCGATCCAGCCCGCGAAGTGTGCCTTCGACTTCCCGCAGGTAGCGTAATTTTTCACCGAGCGTCATATTGCAATATGAAATTACTATATTGCAATATGCGATTGCTGTCAAGGGAGAAATGCAAAGAAAAATCGGAAGAGTAGCGGGGAGGGTTCACACGATGACGAAAACCGCCGTACACGGCCGCGGCTCTGCTGTAAAGGAGCGGTTGCACAACGGCCGGTAAGACACTTGCCCTCAATTCAGAAACGATGGACTTGGCGGGGCATTTGAAGCAGGACCGATTTCTTGCGCGACTTTTCGCTTCCGCAGGTGTTAAAGTTTTCAGCAGACGTCGGAACGCGAAAGGGTTGTGGGGATAGCGGTTCCGAGGAACGCCCGTGGCGGTTCATTCTGGAACGCCTGTGGGGGTTCATTCCAGTGGGTTTGGCAGGTGCTATTGAGCGCCAGGGGAGGGGCAATGAATAGAGCATCGGCCGGATTCAGGGCATGGGGGTTAATGCTCGTCGCCGGCGGGTCAGGCTTGTTTGGCCAGACCACCGTCAAACCCGTCATTTTGGGCGTGTCGAACAGTGCCAGCGGCGTACCTGCCGTGGAAAGCGGCTCGTGGGTTTCGATCTATGGCACGGGACTGTCGGAAACCACGCGTTCCTGGCAGGCGTCCGACTCCTCCGGGAATAATCTTCCCACCACGCTCGATAATGTGAGCGTCCAGATTAACGGCAAGCCCGCCGCAATCTCCTATATCAGCCCGGGCCTGGTGAACGTTCAGGCGCCCACGGACACCGCAACTGGGACGGTACCGGTCGTCGTAACAAATTCAGTCGGCACAGCTTCAGGCACCGCGACTCTCGCCGTCTATGCCCCCGCGTTCTTCACTTTTCAGGCGAAATATGCCGCCGCGGTGCATAACAGCGATGGCTTCTTTGTAGCGCCAGCCGCATATCTGGGAAGTACGGTGCTTTCGACCCCGGCCCAGTCCGGCGAACCGATTCAGATTTATGCCACAGGCCTGGGTCCGACGACGCCAGCGGTACCAGCTGGCCAATTGGTAGCTACCGCCGCGCCCGTGGCCGACCTCACAAAACTGAAAGTGACCATCGGTGGCGCAGCCGCGACGGTGCAGTATGCCGGCATTGTTTCACCTGGCTTGTATCAGGTCAACCTGATCGTTCCGCAGGTGGCAAACGGCGATCAGCCGATCGTCGCCACCATCGGCGGCGTGAGTTCCCAGACCGGGTTATTCATTCCGATCCTGAACTGGACAGGGGCCGCCGTCACGGTGACGGTTTCGCCCACTGGCCACAGCCTCCGCGTCGGAGCCACCCTGGCTCTCTCCGCGAAGCTAGCCAATACCTCCAACTCGGCAGTGATCTGGCTCGTAAACGGACTACAAGGCGGCAATTCGGCGGTGGGAACCGTTTCGTCGGCGGGACTTTACACCGCGCCCGCAGTTGTGCCGGGTAACCCGATAGTTACGGTGAGCGCCGTCAGTCAGGCAGATCCGGTCGTGGCCGGAAGCGTCACTGTGGGTCTGCAGAACCCGCTGCCGGCGGTGACGTCGGTCAATCCGAACACCGTGAATCCTGGCAACACGACGATCACGGTCAACGGAACCGGTTTCGCCACGGGCGCCACAATATATTTCGCCGGTACAGCACTGCCCACCACTTTCGTGTCCGATACGCAGCTCACCGCAACCGGCGCGATCGCGATGCCGGTGGGGCGTCTGGCCGCAGTGAAGGTCACCAATCCGAATCCTGGTACGGCCACCTCCACGCCCCTCGCGGTTCCCGTTCGCCTGGCCGTTGAGAATGTCCCTTACGCCTCCGCCGTCCGTTTCCTCGAAATGACGACGTGGGGACCGACACCGCAAAACGTGGTGGATCTCCAGAACATGGGAACCAGCGCCTGGCTCGCAGCGCAGTATGCCCAGCCAGCCAGCACCTGGCCCGATCCCGACAGTTCCACCGAAAACGTGGCTCGGCTGCAAACCGCCTTTTTCAACGTCGCCCTGAACGGCACGGATCAGTTGCGCCAGCGCGCTTCATTCGCGCTCGCCCAGATCATGGTGGCTTCCGCGGTGAAGAACACTCTGTTCGAGCAGATGGTGGGGTACCAGCGGCTCATGGGCAATTACGCCTTCGGCACGTACCACGATCTGCTGGCCGCCGTCACGCTCGACCCGTCCATGGGCTACTTCCTCGACATGGTGAACAACGTCAAAGCCAACCCCACGGCCGGCACCGCGGCCAATGAGAACTTCGCGCGCGAATCGATGCAGCTCTTCGGTCTGGGCCTGGTGCAGCTGGATTCTCAGGGCAATCCCATCATGGTGGGCGGCGCCACCGTCCCGGAATACGCTCAGGCCGACGTTTCGACGATGGCCAAAGTCATGACCGGCTGGACGTACGGAGAGACGCCCGGTTTTGCCTCGCTCTGGACAAACATGCCCTACTACTTCTCGCCCATGACGGCGTTCGAGAATTACCACGACACGACGGCAAAGACCATCAACCTGCCGATCCCCTGCAACATTCCCGCGGGCGGCACGGCCGAGAGCGACCTGAGCGCGGCAATCAATTGCGTCTGCCAGCAATCCAACGTAGCACCGTTCATATCCTACCGGCTGATTCAACGGTTCGTGATGAGCGCCCCGTCGCCTGCCTATGTGGGGCGTGTGGCGAGCGCGTTCCAGGCTTCGAGCGGCAATCTGCAAACCGTCATCACCGCACTTTTAACCGATCCCGAAGCGCAGACCGAAGGCACCGGCAAACTGCCGGAGCCGGTCCTCTATGCGACGATGCTGTTGCGGGAACTGAATGCCACAGTGACGGCCGCCGACGCCCTCACCAACCAGGCCATTCTCATGGGCCAGACGCCGCTCACGCCCAGCAGCGTGTTCAGCTACTTTTCGCCATTCTACAGAGTTCCCAACATGACGCCGCCGCCCGTAGCGCCGGAATTTCAGGCGATGAACGCCGCCACCTCGCTGGCTCGCTCGAACTTTGCGTGGCTGGTAGCCGGAAACGGCGTCTCGGGCACGATCAGTGTCAATCTGGCGAACCTGCAGGATCTCGCGAATAATCCGCCCGATCTGGTGGAGGCGCTGAACCAGGCGCTCTTCCGGGGCGAAATGGATAGCAATGTGCGAACTCTGCTGACCACCGCGGCCAGCGCGTCCACCAGCGTGGCTGCGCGGGTAAAAAGCGCGCTCTATGCGGCCGCGGCCTCGCCGCAATACCAGATTCACCAGTAAAGAGGAAAAGAACGCCATGAAAATCCATCAGATTCCATCGCGCCGCGACTTCATTCGCACCGGCTGCCAGACG
>Ga0302140_10004983_pt1 | contig 16866 bp, 14 predicted proteins | sample I_Bog_E1_1_FD_202095 | JGI IMG/M metagenome (GOLD analysis project Ga0302140, IMG submission 202095) | Peat permafrost microbial communities from Stordalen Mire near Abisko, Sweden - I_Bog_E1_1 | ecosystem: Environmental > Terrestrial > Soil > Wetlands > Peat | place: Sweden: Abisko, Stordalen... | reverse complement strand
AGAACAGACTGGTCTAATCATATACCCCGTAAGCCAGGAAATCGGCTTAACTTCTTCGAAACGAAAAGAGGCGTTATGTACACATTCAAGAAATCAACTCTGGCGATCCTGGCACTGGCGTTGACCAGCATCCCCGTAATTTCACAGGCGCAGTCCGAGTCAAAAGGAAAGGTTCTGGTTGTTATGTCCAGCGCCAATGAACTGGAGCTGAAGGACGGCAAGCAGTACAAGACTGGCTATTACCTCAACGAGTTTGAGGTCCCCTACAAGAAGCTCGTCGAGGCTGGCTATACCCCGGTGATCGCGAACCCCAAGGGTGACATGCCCGTCATGGATGCGAACTCAAACAACAAGATGTTTTTCGGCGGAGACGACAGTGCGCGTGCTGAAGCCCTGAAGTATGTGCAGAATATCCAGCAGCTACAGCATCCGAAGACTCTCGCCTCCGTTGTGTCTGAGGGCACTGACGGTTATGTGGGCCTCTTCATCCCCGGCGGACACGCTCCGATGGTTGACCTGATTCAGGACAAGAACCTTGGCACGATCCTAACCAGCTTCCACAACTCCGGCCGCACGACCGGCATCATCTGCCACGGACCTATCGTCCTCCTCTCGACCCTCCCTGATTCTGTTGCCTTCCAGAAGGCTCTGATCGCAGGCGACGGCACCGCCAGCTCCTTGGCTAAGAACTGGCCCTACGCTGGCTACCATGTGACGATCTTCTCGACCGGTGAAGAGGAAGCTCTGGAAGGACCCAAGGGTCTGGGTGGCTACGTGCAGTTCTATCCGGTGAACGCCTTGGCTGAAGCCGGCGCTCATGTCGATACCTTCACCAACTGGCACCCAAATGTGGTCGTAGATCGCGAACTGATCACTGGCCAGCAGCCCATGTCGGCTGAGGAATTCGGCAACACGCTCGTCTCCAAGCTGGATAGCAGCTCGCGCTAGTCGACCGTTGTTCTCATTACGTACCAGCTCAGCGGAAGGCTGCGAATGCGGCCTTCCGCTTGCGCATTAATCGACCTGCAGATAGAGCATTAGCTCATCTACGACCAACTGGAGTTCCCGCATGGAAGGAGTGCCATGAGCAAGCAAGCAACAAGAGAACACCTCGTTCGAGTCGGCCTCGAGATTCTTCGCACCGTGGGCTATATCGATGCAGGAGTGAACCAGTTCAGATACCGCGCGCCGCAAGTGCTCGCCGCTCTATGCAGAATGGCCGAGCCCACTCCGTCGCGTAGCGAAAGGTACTCGGCCTGATTCGTCGATGGAGTGTTGGCTCGGTGATCAAGGTCCAACGGCCTAAACAAAACCGTCTTCAGAACCGTGTCAGTTTCGTTATCTTGGGCGGCCCGGCAAGTTTGCCCTCCAAGTCTGCGGCGAGTTGGTGCGTATAGGGCTGTGCCATATGCCAGTCGTGTGCTTCCTGTGACGTGAAGATTTCGAAGAAGACCAGTTTGTTCGGCTCGTCTGCGGTGGAAGTGGTGAACATGGCTTCACAGCCTTCCTCTTCTAAAACGGTAGGCAGAAGCTTCGAGAAGATCGCCTTTGTCTCATTCAACAACTCAGGATTAATAGCAAACTCTGCGAGTAGATAAAGCTTTCCGTCTGTCATCGCTCTCCTTTGTGCCGGGCTTAACGGCTTTGGGGAGCTTCCGCGCTCCCCTGATCAAGCTGTTTTCTCACTTCGTCAGTCCGTAACGGCTGGCGGGCTTTTTCGTCTGCGTTGCATGGAACATCTTGATCCTCACCGCATCGAAGGTCTCCCACAGCGAGGCATCCTCAAGCGAGGGGAGTGTCACCGTCTCGCCCTGGTCAAGGCCGGCGAAGGCCGCATCGACCAGATCGTCAGTAGACATGACCGTCTCGGGATCAAGGTTTTCGATGCCCATGCCCGACACCTCCCAAATCTCGCTATAGGTGTTCGAAGGCAGAACGGCCTGCACTCGGATTCCGGTGTTGGCGAGCTCGTCTCGCAGTCCAATCGTGTAAAGCAGAACGTGCGCTTTCGACGCGCTATAGGAAGTGCTGAAAGGATAAGCGAAGAACGAAAGCACGGAGCCGATGTTGATCAGGGTGCCGCTGTTGCGTTTGATGAATCCCGGAAGAATAGCCTGGCTGAGATAGGTGACAGACCGCGCGTTCAGGTCCAATTGAAATTCGATCTTGTCGATCGGGATTTCAGCAGAAGAGCCAACGACCGCAGTCCCGGCGTTGTTGACCAGAACCGACACCCGCTCATTACTTGAAAGAGCACTTCCTACCTTCTGCAAGTCCTGATGTTTCGTGAGATCGGCAACCAGAGTGTCGACCTTAACGCCGTACTTCTGTGTGAACTCCTTCGCGAGTGTATCGAGGCGGTCTTTCCGTCTGGCCACAAGAAGCAGATCGTAGCCCCGCTGCGCGAAGCGATCCGCATACACTTTTCCAATACCTGCGGAGGCGCCGGTGATAACAGCTACTCCTTTATTCAGATTGCTCATAGAGATTCCTTTTCAATGCTGTAAGGGCTACTATCAGCATGATAATCATCATGCTGATTAGTGATAAAAGATGGCTGAGCGAGCATTGCCGAAGCTGCAGCCAGGGAAAGCGTTCTTACTGATTCAGCATGATAAGAATCATGCTGACAGTCAAGTAGAGTTATGGTGCGGAATAAACGATTCAAGAAATTTCTGAGAACCGACCTACGGAGCAAATCGCCCGAACGATAGCCGCTCTATCAGGGAAGCCGCTGCTTCACTTCTTTCAGGATTTCTTCAGCGAACTGCTCATCGTTCACTGCACGGGAGAGGATCATGGCACCCACCATGGCAGAGTACATGTGAATGGCTTCGCCGCGTGCAGAACGGCGGGAGCGCCACGGAAAATGGGTGGCAAGCTTCTGAATTAGACCCTTCAGCTGCATCGTGAAAGGGTCGCGAAGACCTTCATGGTGACGCACCTCTGACGAGAGGGCTGCCACATTGCAGCCGCTTGCTGCTGCATCGCGGTGCTCCATGCTCAGGTACTCGCCTATGTACTTCGCCAACCCCTTTTCAGTGGGAGGGTACCGGTCATAGTTGCTGGTATCGCGCTGCATGTCTCTGGTCAGACATTCAGCCATCAGAGCTTCTTTGGAAGCAAAGTGGTTGTAGAACGGTCCATGCGTCAATCCTGCAGCCTTCATCAACTCACCGACACTGACTCCTGCAAACCCGCGCTTGCGGAAGAGCTTGATCGACTCGTCGAGGATCTGCTCGTGCTTCTGTGCTGTCTCGACTGCTGTCTGTCCCATTTCGAACTCCTACCAAAAAATTGCCTCATCTCCACGCTACCAGCAACTTGTCAGATGTTGACCCATCAGCATGATGTATGTCATGCTCTTTAGCCAAGCAGCTGCGTAGGAGTCAGAGATCGGCGAAGCTATACGCGCACTAGAGTGATGCGCTCAACCCATGTCAGGTCTCATGCAAAAAAACAAGGCGACCATTTATGGTTTTGCGTCAAACGGTCGGAGTCGAAACACAAGCAGGGAAAGGTCAGCAGTGCAGGGACATCCTTCTACTAACGGCACGAAACGACGCATTCACTACGCTTGGGTTGTAGCGTGTGTCACCTTTGTAGTCCTTTTAGTGACAGCAGGTATTCGCGCTACTCCAGGTGTGCTGATGGTGCCGCTCGAATCAGAGTTCGGTTGGTCGAACGCGTCCATCTCTGGAGCAATCGCCGTCAACATCGCACTGTTTGGGTTGATAGGTCCCTTCGCGGCTTCGTGGATGGATCGGTTCGGCGTGCGAAGGATGGTGCTTTGCGCGTTGGCCCTGCTTGCTGTGGCGGTCGGACTTACGACGCAGATGCACTCACTATGGCAACTCATGTCGTTGTGGGGCATATGCGTTGGTTCGGGCACCGGCGTCACTGCAATGGTTCTGGCGGCTGTCGTCGCAAGCAGATGGTTTGAAACACATCGCGGTCTTGTGCTTGGCATTCTCTCTGCTGCAAACGCGACAGGACAGCTTCTCTTCCTGCCCACGTTGGCGAGCTCTGCGGAAGCCCACGGTTGGAGAAGCGTGTCCGTTCTCGTGGCGTCCGCTGCACTCCTCGTTTTTGTCTTGGTACTTGCACTGATGAGAGACGAACCCTCCGACATCGGCCTGTTGCCCTTCGGACAGACACAACAGAGGGACGAAAAGGCACCTGCATCACTGCGCCCGATGACCGCTCTAAAGCAGGCCAGCAGGTCTCCCGCATTCTGGGTCCTTGCAGGTAGCTTCTTCATTTGTGGTGCAAGTACAAGCGGCTTAATCGGAACCCATCTGATCCCGGCCTGCCACGACTACGGCATCTCGGAAGTACATGCGGCAGGCCTCCTTGCAATGATGGGCGTCTTCGACATCCTTGGCACCACACTGTCTGGATGGCTCACCGACAGGTTTCAGAGCCAATACTTGCTGGTCGCCTACTATTTGCTTCGGGGCATGTCACTGCTGTTCCTCCCGTACGCACTGGCTCACGACCAGGGGCACTTGAGTTGGTTCGCGATCTTCTACGGACTAGATTGGGTGGCTACGGTGCCCCCCACCGTGAAGCTGGCCACTGAATGCTTCGGCCGAGAGAATGCAGGCGTGATCTATGGTTGGATCGCTGCAGCGCACCAGCTCGGGGCGTCGCTCGCCGCTGGAGGAGCCGGATTCATCCGCACGTACACAGGGCACTACCAAAGCGCATTCTGGATCTCTGGAGCTGTGTGCTCTCTCACCGGCATTGCCTTTCTCTTCACCTCAAAGCAACTCAGAGAGAGAGCGTTTCTGGAGAACTCCGGACTGGCGCTTGATGTAGCGCTGAGGAAGGTCTAGCACCTGAAAGACTGCTTGTTACTCGGCACACGTGGAGATGATCAAGTGTCGGATTTCATCGAAGTGAACGCAGGAATGGAGGATGGGAATACTTGGGAGAGCGTTCACGTCTGCCCGAACTGCGAGTGGGTCATCAATCTTGCCGATATAGATCTCAGGACGATTACAACGGAATCGTATCGTGCCCTCGGTGTGAATGGGCGGGCAAAGTCAAAATCCGAATTGTAGGTAGCAGCGGCCCGGCTCACAAGACACCGGACCAGAAGTGAACCTCATGCAGAGATTGGTAGCGGTAGCTGCTTGTACATCCCCACGTCAGAAAGTTTGCGGACGAACGTTCTAACAATCTCACTGGCGATCTTCGAGTCATCGTCTGCCCGCGATACTAAGAATGTACGAAGGCGCAAATTGGATTCCACCAGCGGCCGAGCCGTGACTCCGTTTCTAGCCATCAGCAACGCACCTGCTTTAACCAAAAGGCGACCTCCGAATTGTCCGCCACAAATGGGAACGACTCTTCGGGAGCAGTGATGTGCCGGATACTTCCCGGGCGAATATTGCGCCGTTCTGCCGCTTCTAAGATTAAGTCATGGAGGTGGGTGCAGCCTGCGCTCGAAGAGAATCCATTTACTCCCGTCTACGTCTTCCAAGCGTACTGCTTGTTTCGCCGCTAAAGCGTCTCGGCGCGCCATCGCAGGAGAGTGGTGCAAGACCGATTTTCCCGTTCCGAACGGGAAGCGCCTGCCGCTTCACGACGAGCGGTGGGAGGTTGCCGGCAAGTACGGCAGCATCGGTTGGCACACCTTCCGGCATACCTACCGGTCCTGGCTGGATGACACCGGAGCACCGATGGGAGTGCAGCAGAAACTGATGCGGCACGCTCAAATCTCGACCACGATGAACGTCTATGGCAACGCGCTCATGGAGTCAAAGCGGGAAGCCAATTCGGCTGTCGTAAGCAAGCTTTTCAGGAAGGCATAACCATGCAAAACGTCGCCCAAAACAACCCAACCCGGCGGAGCAAATGTCGCTGCTCTTACACCGGGTTATTCCAGGTTGGAAGTTTCGCTAAGTGGTTGCGGGGGTAGGATTTGAACCTACGACCTTTGGGTTATGAGCCCAACGAGCTACCGGGCTGCTCCACCCCGCTCTTTGATTATATGTCGCCTCAACTCCAGGGTCAATCATCGAGGACGTCCATGGCATTTCATGCACATACGAACAGGATATGTGCCGCCATCCGGGGGTGAAGCGCATCTATACCAATATGGATGGGACAGGCAGTGGAACAACGTACAAATTGGCAGTCCATTGACCGGAACTTTTCTCTTGAAATCGCGTCTGCGATAGTGTCGGATCCCGCGACGGTGCCCCCGGGCTGCGCGACGGAGTATCCGAGAAGGACGTATCGTAAGATTTTCTCCTGATTTCTTCGATACGCATGAGGAGTATAACGATGAACGTTCGCAGGTTTCGTAGCGTAGGGATAGCTTTCCTAGCAGGTGGTTTGGTGTCTGGCTCGGTTGCGCTTCGGGCCCAAAACAGTTCAGATTCGAGCCATTCCAGTGTTCCAGACGCGCAGATTGAGTCGAATGTGCTGAGAGCGTTGGCCAGCGCTCCGGAGTTGTCGTCACAGAACATTCAGTCGTCGACCGTATATGGGACGGTCACGCTGACAGGCAACGTCCATGATGAGACGTTGCGCACGAAGGCGGAAAATCTCGTGGCGCGGGCACAGGGTGTTAAGAAGGTTGTCGACGAACTGGCTTTGGGAGATATGCCGCCCGCGCCAGTTGGCGATCAGGCGGGGCAGGGCGATCAAAATGCCTCCCCGACGGACGCGCAGCAGGACGGAACCCAGAATAACCAGATGGTGCTGCAGTCGGATGGCACGTATGCGCCTGCACCAGGTCAGGGGGGAGCTGCAGTTGGCGGGCAACAGACGCAGGATCAGGGCGGTGCTCCTCCTCCGGACGGAAGCGAGGGACAGCAGGGGCCCCCGAACGGTCGGCAGCCGATGAACCAGAACTATGGGCCACCGGCGAATGGCGCTCCGATCCCAGGAGGTCAGCAGGCGGGTATTCCGGTCACGGTGCCTCCCGGATCGATCCTCCGGATTCGGATCAACCGTGGACTTGATTCCAACCACATCCAGATCGGCGCAGGCTTTGATGGAACGGTCCTCACGGACATTGTCGCGGGTGGGCAAGTGGCGATTCCTCGTGGTGCGACGGTGAGCGGCGTAGTGATTGGAGCAAAGAAGGCTGGAGCATTCAAGGGTCAGGGCGAACTCTCGCTACAGGTCAACAGCCTCACGCTGGGTGGCGAGGTATACCCGCTAAACACGGAAGTGTGGGCTGAAAACGGTCGCGACAAGACAGCCGGAACAGTAGGGAACACCGTGGGTACGAGCGCCTTCGGGGCGCTCATTGGCGCAATTGCCGGCGGAGGAGCGGGAGCAGCGGTCGGTGCGGGCGTGGGCGCAGGAGTTGGGCTCGCCGGTTCGGCCGCGACGCCGCGTGGCCAGATCATCATCCCACCAGAGTCGGTGCTGACCTTCCGAATCGCTGCTCCTACCACGGTTAAGACAGTATCGGAAAGGGAGATGCAGCGGCTATCCTATCAAGCTGGACCGCAGCAGCCAGCCGGTCCCCCTCAGGTTCGCTACTACAGTCCGTATTACGGTTATTACTATGGACCGCCTAGGTAATCGGTTATTGACCACCCGGGAAAAGGGGCTGCTGACCATTCGCAGCCTCTTTCCTTTGCCCAGAAGGTGGCCCTTCCGGTTAAACCAGTCCGGCCAGGCGCCTGCGCCTGATTTATACTTTGCGATGAGCCCCTGCGAGCAGGAGTGGTGCGTCTCGTAGGAGACTGTCCCCAGCCGTGCGCAAAAATCCCGGGCAGCGAGGTCTCCGACCGGGGGCCCGTCTGAAGTGAAGGTCGTTAGCCAAGCATGATCCGCATTCTGCAGCAAGACAGCCGTATCACGAAAGTTATTTTTGCGGTCATCATCGGCGCCGCCATCGTCACCATGGTCATCACCCTTGTCCCCGGCATCTTTGATAATGGTGCCGCCAACGATGCCAGCGTCTTCGCGACGGTGCACAGCCCCGGCGTGATCGGAAGAATCGTCGGAGAGACGACATCCATTAAGACAGTGGATGTGCAGCGCACCGCCGAGCAGCAGATGCAGCAGCAGCAACTGCCGGAGTTTTACCTCCAGCTGGTCATGCAGCGTGCTGGCCAGGTTCAGGTGGAGCGCGCCGTGCTCAAGCACGAGGCCGACCACCTTGGACTTCAGGTCTCTGACGACGATCTTCGCCACTTTTTGCAGCATGGTCCCTATGCCGCGTATCTTTTTCCCGGCGGAACCTTCATTGGTCAGGAGCAGTACATCAACTTCGTAGAGTCTGCCTTCCATCTGCCTATCGCTGAGTTTGAGACCGAGGTGAAGTCGGATCTCGAACTGCAGCGGCTTCAGGCCCTGGTCACTGGCGGCGTCAGCGTACCGGACAGTGCCGTACGTGCGCAGTATCTGCAGACCGGAACCAAGGTGAAATTTGACTACGCCGTCATCTCCGGATCGGATATCAAGGCCAGCATCAATCCGTCGGATGCCGAGTTGCAAGCATTCTTCAAGAGCAATGCGGCACGTTACGCGACCGCCATTCCAGAGACGCGCAAGATTAAGTTTTTCAGCTTTGAGACCTCGAACCTTCCCGGCGGAGCCCCTGCCGTGAGCGATGCGGACGCGCAGGCGTACTATCAGTCGCACCTGGATCAGTACAAGACGCCGGAGCAGGTGAAGACGCGTCACATCCTGATCGCGGTGGCCAAGGGAGCCGATGCGAAGACCGATGCGGCGGCCAAGGCTAAGACGGAAGACATACTGAGGCAGCTGAAAGCGGGCGGAAACTTCGCTGATCTGGCGAAGAAGAACTCCGATGATCCGGGAAGCAAGGATCAGGGCGGCGAGTTGCCGATGATTGCGACCAGCTCGTTGGATCCGGCGTACGCGAAGGCGGCTATGTCGCTGAATCCTGGGCAGACTTCTGGATTGGTGCGCTCCTCATTTGGCTACCACATCATCCAGACGGAATCGAAGCAGCCTGCCGAAGTGAAGCCGTTCGCAGAGGTGAAGGCATCGATTGTGGAGCAGCTGCAGACCCAGAAGTCTGCTGCCGCCGCACAGAACTATGCTGCGCAGCTTGCGTCGGAGGCTCAGAAGAACGGCCTGGACAAGACCGCTGCCGCGCATAACTTGCATGTCATCACGACCGACTACGTTGCCAAGGATGGCATCATCCCGAGCCTGGCCGACTCCACCGGCCTTCTGTCTGCGGCATTCAACGCAGCCAAGGATGCGCCTCCCGCTACTGCGTCAACTGGTGAAGGCTATGCGATCTACCAGGTAGAGGACATCAAAGCCGCGCACGCTCCGGATTTTGCGAGCTACAAGCCCCATATCCTCGACGACTATCGCTCGCAGAAGGAGCCGGAGATGCTGAATGCTCAGTTGATCAAGCTCTCCGATCTGGCCAAGAAGTTGGGCGATCTGCACAAAGCAGCGGCCCAGATGAACCTCACCGTCAAATCCAGCGACCTGGTAGGCCGTGATGCGCAGATCACGGATATTGGTTCGCTGAGTGGCGCAGCCTCGGTCGTCTTTACGATGCCAGTCCACGGAATCTCCGGGCCGGTCAATGAGGGAGTCAACGGAGCGGCTCTCCAACTCACGGACAAGCAGGAGCCGAGCGCAACCGACATCGCGCAGAACTTCGACGCGACTAAGCAGAAGCTCTTGAATCAGCAGCGACAGGAAGCTTTCAGCATCTTTGTCGACTCGTTGATGAATCGATACGAGAAGGCCGGAGCAATCATTTACAGTAAGAAGCCGGCCCCCTCACCGCTCGGCAACTAGTTTGAACTATCATTCACGACCATGCACCCCATCCCTGTGCAGTCATCTGACACAAGAATGGGGTGCAGTTGTTTGCGTCGGCATCCCGAGTCGAGTGATTGCACGTCCTACGCAGAAGGACCCGTCACAGCAGGGAATCGTTGGGTCACCTGGAAGGATGGAAGATGAACGCTGAGCGGATCTCCGGAGTCTTGTTGCACGTCACCTCGTTGCCATCATTTGGCGGTGTAGGAGACTTTGGACCGGCAGCCTACGGGTTCGTCGACTTTCTGGCTGCGGCCAAGCAGCGCCTGTGGCAGGTTCTGCCTCTTAGCCCTACGGGCTACGGCAGTTCCCCCTACTCGGCGTTGTCGGCATTTGCAGGCAATCCTTTGCTCATCAGTCTGGAGTATCTGGTTCGCGATGGCTGGCTGGCCTCCGATCGGCTTCACAACGTTGAAGGCGGTCTGCCTGGGCATGAAGGAGATTGCGACTTTGGGATAGCATTCGCGAAGAAGGTTCCATTGATTGAAGAAGCGGCGGCCAACTTTCTCGATCGCGCTTCGCAGGATGAACGTCTCCGTTTCCAGCGGTTTTGCCAGGATAACCTCTCGTGGCTTACCGATTATGCGATCTATACAGTTCTGCGTCGCCGCTTTAACTACCTGAGTTGGAACGAGTGGCCAACTGAGTTTGCTTGCCGTCAACCTGACGCGCTCACGAGAGTGATGACAGACAGCGGCCGCGAGCTGGCCATCGAGCAAGTGGTACAGTTCTTCTTCAACGAGCAGTGGGGTGCCCTGCGCGCCTACTGCGGCGAACGCAAGATCGACATCCTTGGAGATGTCGCGATCTTTGTCAGCTACGACAGCGCGGATGTGTGGACGCACCCGGAGATCTTCGAGCTCGACGACAGCCGTCATCCCATTCGCGTCTCCGGAGTTCCTCCTGACTATTTCTCCGCTAGTGGCCAGCGCTGGGGCAACCCACTCTATAAGTGGTCGCTGTTGCAGGAAAATGGCTTCGATTGGTGGGTGGCCCGCATTCGTCGTGCCCTTACGCTCTACGACGAAGTACGGCTGGATCACTTCCGCGGCTTTGAGGCTTACTGGTCGATCCCGGCCGACGAACTCACCGCCGTAAATGGTCAGTGGGTGAAGGCACCGGGCCACGCACTATTCAATCGGCTGAAAGAAATCTTTGGCGAACTTCCCTTCATCGCCGAGGATCTGGGTCTCATCACTAAAGAGGTTGACGAACTGCGCGAGTACTTTGGTATGCCCGGCATGCGCATTCTGCAGTTCGGATTTGCGGACCGCGGAGGCCACCTCTATCTGCCGCATCGCTACGTCCCGAACACGGTGGTGTACACCGGTACGCATGACAACAACACGACACTTGGCTGGTGGCGCGACGACGCAACCGAGTCAGAGCGTGCCAACGTCCAAACCTACCTCCACCGCATTGATAAGGACGAAGATATCGTCTGGGCGATGATCAAGGCGGCCGCGGGCTCGGTCGCCACCACCTGTATCTTCCCCTTGCAGGACTTGCTGCACCTGGGCAGCGAAGCCCGCATGAACCGCCCGGCTGCGGCGGGAGGGAACTGGACTTGGCGCTTCAATCTAGACGCTCTACATCCTGACCTGGCAGCGCAACTCGCGGCAATCATGGAGATGACAGATCGCGATGGCTTCCAGGAGCCAACCGAAGGTGAAGCCGCGGGTGGCCCAACGGACGAGGCCTCGTTGCGCGTTCGCGAGGGTTCCCAGTCCTGACCTGAAGAGCTCTTTCTCCAGGCTCATTTCTTGTTCACCGCCAACCGAGTAAACTAGAAAAAACGAGGAGATTCCTGTGCCACTTTCCGGTGAAGCTATTCGCACCATGAACTATGTTGACGACATTTCTGTCACCCTGCGCCGCATCCTGTCCGTGCTTCCTGCGCTGACTCCCGAGGAGCGCGAGCGCATCGCCGAGCATATTCGCCACGCTGAACCCAGCTACGAGTCGGTTATCACAGCAGTTTCTGCCAAGTAGCCTCCGACCCGTTCCGCGCGCGTCAGCGAGCGCCGTCAGGCCTCAGGCTTGTAAGGCTTTTCGATCAGCGCGTGCGCTTCGTCGACCGCGCCTTGTGTGTTGTCTTTCGTCTGGATTGCCAGCCGATATTCATTCACAGCGCGCTCGCGCTGACCGGCAATGTCGAAGATCTTTCCCAGGTTCAAGTGGCTCCAGACGTCCGTCCATCTGGGCTCTTCATCGCCGCGAAGGCAATCGCGAAAGCTATTCGCAGCCGCCTGGTAATTCTTCTGCAGAACATAGACTTCCGCCAGCCTGTAGTTTGCCAGAGAGCTCCCGCGATCGACGGCGAGCGCCCTCTGGTAGGCTGCGATCGCGCCAGCGTAGTCTTCCCGAGCCAAAGCCTGCTGACCCAGCAGGATGTCGGTTCGCACGGTCAGTTCGGGAGTACTCTTTAGCAGCCAGTTATCTGGGTCGACGATGATCCTCTTCGGCTGACCTACGGTTTCAATGGAATACTGAACGGCGTTACCGGATACATCCACTCGCCGGTCTACAGTCCTGCCTTCGGTCTCGATGCGCAGTTCCACGGGCATCGAGAACAAGTCGAGATCCTGCGAGAGCGAGCCAACGGTGCGAAAGCCCCTATTTCCGCCTAGTCGGAAGACGCTATAGCTATTCTGATATTCGGGCGCCCCTGTCCCATTCAGCCATTGCGAAAAGAACGCAGCCAGCGGCAGTTTGGAAACACTCTTCGCCAGCGTCTCGACATCCGCTGTGCGCACGCTCTTGTCCTTATACTCCTTCACCATCGCCTGTAAAAACTGCGCGAATACCTCATCGCCCATCTCCCACCGCAACATATGAAAGATCATCGCTCCCTTTTCCAGGGTCATCGATTGAAACTTCGGCGCGAAGGGATCGCTCTCCAGGGAGGCGAGCGGCTCGGTGTCGTATGCCAATGCTCCCGCTGCGACGTCGGTCACGGCATGATCAAATGTTGCCTTCCCGCTGCTCTCCTCGAGGTACATGAGCTCTGCATAGCGGCTCATACCATTCGTGATCCATGTGTCGCCCAAGGTCGTCGGCGAAACCTCCGATCCCCACCACTGATGTGCCACCGTGTTTGCGAGCAGACGTGGGTTTCCGTGGCTCGGCTTGATGGCAATCACGCCCGGTGCCCATGCTGCCGACACAGAGTCGTCCGGCAATTCCACCACGTCCACACGGGACGTTTCAGCACTGCCAAATTCGGAGGTCATCGAGGCGATCTCCTGGCCCACCATCGTTGCAAACTCTTCACCCCGTGCCTGGTTCCGCTGTGTCAGATAAACTCGAACATTGGGCGACCCAGGTGCGGTGATCGCCGGCAGAAACTTTCCCGCAACCAGGCTTCCGGGAAATCCCGGCTTGCTCCAGTCAAAGTCGTACAGAACGCGGCCGTCGCCAAGGTCATGACCTTCGCTGTGCATTGCGCCCGAGCCCACGACCATCTCAGCTCTTGGAACGGTCACATGAATCTCCGCGGTGAAGCGGTCGGTGAAGACGCCGGGCACCGCGATGGGAAACCACCGCCCCGGATAGAGCAGCGCAGTCACGGGATCATGCACTTGCACGAAGTTCATCCCATTCACAGGACTCGTCGCCAGCGTTGGCACGCCCGCATATGTGAACGTCCAAGTCACGCTATTGCCCTTGGAGATTACAGCTGAGGGTGTCACCCTCACGGTTGAATCCGAAGCATTACGCATGCACGTCAGGTTCGCATGCCCACCGTCGATGATGCTGGTGATCTTCAGCGCATTGTTCAGTCCGAACGTCGCAACATCCAAATCTTCAAGCGGCGTAAACGTCACTGCCGCGGTCGCGTTTAGCCTTCCCGACGCCGGGTCTAGATCAACATGTATCACATATCCAGTGATGTCAATCTGCGTCTGCTGCGGTGCCGCCGCACGTACATTTGCGGTCGGACCTAGCGCAAAAGCCAAAAGCGCGACAAAGGCATGCTTCGTAAGGTGGGAAGAGCTTGATCTACTCATCGGGCACCGTCGACAGGATGCGAACAACTGTATTGGCGACCCGTGCAATCGGCGACGTGTTCGATGCTCCATTCTCTGGAACCAGCCGCCGCCTTACCTCACTCAGTCCGCTGATTTGCCGCTCGCGCTCCGGGCCGTCTATTAGCAGTGACGTGAGTTCAGAAGCAACATTCGCAGCCGTAAAGTTGCCCTGCAGAAGCTCAGGTATCAGCCTTTGTTGCGCGATGAGATTCACCATCGATACTGGAAGATTCCCGTTCAGGTCGCGCTTGGCGTGGAGTTCCTCGGGATACTCCACCAGCTTTCTTGCCAGCGCAAACGTCAATGCAGAAACCCGGTACACCACGACGAATGGATTGCCGACAATCGCCGCGAGCACGGTCGCCGTCCCACTCGCCACCACGGAAGCCCGCGCGTGAAATAACGCCTCGGCCGCATCCGGAACCAGGGTCAACCGCAGCGAAGAAGCCTCTGGCCCAAAGTATTTCAAATGCTCCGCATTCAACTCTTCAATGTACTTTTGCAAGGCGTCGTGATCAATCGTCGAAGCTACCGGCAGCAGAAACTCGTAGCGAGTGTGCGCCGCCGGATCGATAGGTTGCCGCGTCGTGTCCCCATCAAACGTTGTGTATGCCGCGGAGCTACTGATTAAATCGCTCATAGCGAGCTCATGCAAGGCCGGCAGGTTGGCGTGGATCTCCTTCCACCGGCTTCCCGGCAGCAGTGCGATCCAGGTCTTGTCCGAGTCAAGATGAAACTTTGCAGCGTATGCCTCGCGCGAGCTAGTCATCACGGTGTTCACCGCAAGTGGATGTCCAACAAACTCGGCGTCCACCCCTCGCTGTTGGTAAAAGGTCTCCTCGAAGGGAAAGATCACCAGCATCTTGTCGACCCGCTGTTGCACCCACCGCAGCCGACCGCGTTTCCACGCCCACAACTGCGGGCTCACAAACCAGACGACTGGAATTCCAGCGCGCTGAAGATGCTTCGCGAGACGGAAGTTGACGTCGGGGAAATCAATCAGCACCGCAACATCCGGCCGCTCACGTCGAATGCTCGCAACCAGCTTGCGATAGCTCGCATAGATGTGCGGAATATGGCGAAGGATCTCGGTCAATCCCATTACTGCGACATCCTCTGCTTTGACTACGCGCTGCTGTCCGGCAGTGGCCATCTGGCTACCGCCCAACCCGGTGAAGCTGGCCTCGGGCAGTTGCTCGCGTATGGTCGCAATCAGGGACGCGCCGTAGGCATCCCCGGAAGCCTCGCCGGCGGAAAGAAAAATTCGCGGATTGGATTTCGTAGCGATGTACCCAGTCTATCTCTGCGTTTACGATGAGGTCATCGGAGGTCCCGTCATGGCAACTCGAGTCCGAACCTTTCATGCAGCCCTCGAGCAGGGAAACCTCGCTCTTGGCTGGGTCATTGCCCGAGTTCCTTTTGATCCTAAGGAGGTCTGGCCGAAGATGGTTCGCCTTCGGGTACGCGGCCAAATCAACGGCTTCGCCTTTCGCACGTCGCTCTTTCCAGACCCCAGCGCTGGCTTCTATCTGCTCATTAACCGCGTGATGCAAAAGGCAGCCGGGGTTCGTCTCGGCGACACTGCCGACTTCCACCTAGAGGCCGATCTCGAGGAGCGGGCCGCCGAACTTCCTGACGAACTTGCCGTCCTGCTCGATGATGAACCTGGCCTTCGCACCTGGTACGGTTCGCTCACCGAATACACCCGCCGGGAGATCGGGAAGTGGATCATGAGTGCCAAAACCGACGCCTCCCGCATGAAGCGCGCCGAGCAAATGGCCGAGCGCCTCCTTTCTACAATGGAAGCGGAGGTCGAGCTTCCGCCACTTATCGCCGCCGTCTTCCGTAGAAATCCCAAGGCTCGCGCGGCCTGGGACAAATTGACGCCCCTGCAGCGTCGTCAGCAACTGATGGCCGTCTTCTACTACCAGACGCCACAGGCCCGCGAGCGCCGAGTCGAGAAGATCATCACTATGCTGCTTGAGGACGCAGGCGAGCAGCGCTCCTAAGCCGGTATCGCCGCTGCAGCGTCTGCATTCAACTCCTGGTCCTTATACTGCAACTGGTAGAGCTTGAAATAGAGTCCGTGCATGGCAAGCAGTTCCTGGTGTGTTCCTTGCTCACGCAGCTTGCCCTTATGCATCACCAGGATCGTATCGGCTCGCTGGATCGTCGACAGCCTATGCGCGATCAATACGGAGGTTCGCCCTGTGATCATCCGCTCCAGTGCGAGTCTCACGCGAAATTCGGTCTCTGTGTCGACGGAACTAGTCGCTTCATCGAGAATCAGAATGCCCGGCCGGTGGGCCAGAGCGCGGGCAAAGCTGATTAGCTGTTTCTGGCCAGTCGATAGCGTCGATCCGCGCTCCAGCACCGGTTCGGCAAAGCCCTGCGGAAGAGTGCGAATGAAGTCCGCGACGTTTACTTCTTCCGCCGCGTTGGCGACCTCGTCTTCGGTAATCCAGTTGGAGCCCAGGCGAATATTCTGCGCAATTGTTCCAGAGAAGAGGAATGGATCCTGCAGAACCACGCCAAACCGTCGTCGTAGCTGGTGAAGATCCTGCTCGCGCACATCGACGCCGTCCACCACGACCGCGCCTCGCTGTACATCGTAAAACCTCATCATCAATGCTGTAATCGTGGTCTTGCCCGCTCCTGTATGGCCAACGATGGCGGCGGTCGCGTCGGGCTCAACCGTAAAACTTACACCACGCAGAATCCATTCAATGTCAATACATCGACCCAGCTCATCATCGTTGAGCGTCTGCACTCGTTTGCTCTGCTCCGCCGTGAGTGTCTGATACGTGAACCACACATCTCGAAACTCGATGCGACCGCTGCCATTGCCAGGAACAGGGTGTGCACTGGTCTTGATCTCTGTCTCTGTATCGAGCAGCTTGAAGATCCGTTCCGACGCGGCCATGGCAGCCTGCAGGATGTTGTACTTGTCGCTGAGGTCCTGGATCGGCCGGAAGAATCTCTGTGCATATTGAATGAACGCAATCAGAATTCCTAGAGTAACCACCGGGTGAAGGAAGCCAGCATGTGC
>Ga0302140_10004977_pt1 | contig 16873 bp, 14 predicted proteins | sample I_Bog_E1_1_FD_202095 | JGI IMG/M metagenome (GOLD analysis project Ga0302140, IMG submission 202095) | Peat permafrost microbial communities from Stordalen Mire near Abisko, Sweden - I_Bog_E1_1 | ecosystem: Environmental > Terrestrial > Soil > Wetlands > Peat | place: Sweden: Abisko, Stordalen... | reverse complement strand
CTAGCCAGCCAGCTCCCAATGTCGTCAGACCTTTCATTGCCATGGTAATGCGATATTGCCCACCTTCCTTTCTGCTAAGATTCATTTCTTTTTAGCTTCCTTGGCACTATTTTTGAACGGTCGACTTCTTTCATACTTGTGCCATTTATCCCCGCACTTTCCGGATGGTGTTCTTTCCTTCCTTCTGGTTTCCTGCTACGCCGTACCCGTGTCTCTGAGATTATCCTCATTGAACATCGGTGTTCTGTTCGTTCCTGATGCCCTCGCAGTTTGCTTTCTCGACTGAAGGATAAACGGACGATACGACGGACTGGATAGTCATACATTCTCTCGATGCTGGACAGTACACTCTTTTAATCGGAGGCTTGGGAGAGAACGTTTACATTCTTTTGGTGCCGGATCACAACATTCATTTCTAATACCAGCGGACGATTACCACATGCCATCTACGACTCGACTTGCGTTACTACCGCTGGCTGGACGACGCTGTTCTGCGAGAACCTGGGTCCCCCAGCAAACAAGACTTGGATGTCAGGCCTGGCGAGCGTCACGGATGGAGGGGGAGGTGCAACGGTGACACTATCGGGGAGGCAATTTGGCTTTCCCTTCCCATCTGGATTTCCCTTCCCATCCGGACTACCATTCCCTTCCTCTTTCCCTGGCTTCCCCCAACCGCCGCCTTCAACAGTTACCACAACCCAAACGATCATTCCTGCAATTGTGGAAACGACATTATTCACTTTAGCCACCAGCACTGATACGACAACTACCACCACAGCTACTTTAGCCACAAACACAAACATCGTCTCGACAGCGACACAAACCTCCGTCTCCTTCTCCGTAACCGGGCTTCCGAACCCTGCTGCCACCGCAGGCCTAGCACAAGCCAATTCCCTCCTCATGTCGAACGCCACGCTCGCCAAAACAAACATCACCGTCTCTCTCGTCCTCGGCATCCTAACTTTCGTCCTGCTCGTCATAATCATCATCCTAGTCTTCCTCTACTTCCGCCGCCGTCGAAAACCAGTAAAGAGCACCGATGACGAATCGCCGCCCTTCACTTCGCTCGCTCCTCGACCTGCCCCCTTCTCAATGATAACACAATCAGCACCACAACTCCCGCCCCAGAGGCCGGAGCGAGAGAGCATGCAGGAGACAAGTCTGTCCATGGGACCTCGTGGCGGAACAGCAGATTCATACAACCGGGCGTTACGAGAAGCTCAAGCGAGAGCTACAGATGCACTAAACTCCCACCCTTTGACTCGGCCATCGAGGAGTTTCTCCGCGCCGGTAAACGCACCGGAGCCAGCGCCTTCGATACCACCTTTTGATATTGGGCTGCCGAGGATCAATATCCTGCCTACGACGCCTGCTTCTTCGAGGAGAGCAAGGACGGCGGATGAAAGAGAAGCAAGGAGTCCGTCACCTATTACTCCACCACCGAATGTGCAGCAACCTCCTTTAAGGAGGAACCAGCCTACATTACAACGCGTGCCTATGTACCACGCCGCACTACAAGAGCAGGCCCAGCGTCAACGACAGAGCGCAATGGCAGCAACGGCCGGTCGACTCGGTCTCCCCATCATCCAGCCCTTAGGCAGGGGCAGGCCAGAGGAGAGAGAAAGCGCCGAGACAATGGGCAGCGAGGTCTCAGGATACGACGATAACGGCGGCTCGCGGGAACGCAGCGGTGAAGGCGGAATGGGGATTTCGAAGGGCGGAACGAGCAGGACGCCGGTACTGCATTCTACGCGTGCTAGCTCGGGGGTTTTTCCTGAGGGCGCGAGGAATGATAGTGAAGAGGATGAGGAGTTTGAGAAGATGCTTGCTGCGGGTGGCGCTGGTGGGGCTAGTGGGAATGGAGGGAATGGGGGTGAAGAGAAGGGGGAAGGAAGTGCTGGGAAGGGCAAGGAGAAGGAGAAGGAGAAGGATGACAGTTGATGGAGTTGGTTGTATGGGCGGGTTTCGGGACGGTCGTCGTCGTCGGTCACGTCGCGCGCTTCTTCGTATGGGTATATGAGGAAGCGCTTCCCTGGCTCCTGAGATGATCGCAAGCCCCTGATCGCCGGCCCGAACACCACCCATGCAACCGAGACAGATGAAATGATGCGAGATGGGTATTTCCCGCTTCTCCTTGCATACCATATCTACCTATCTTGATTCGAATCGAAGGAGAAGGCTCGGAGATGGAAGAGGATTATGATACCCGGCCCAGGCCACCAGACTGGGACTGGAGCTCTCTCGAAGAGAAGAAAAATTCATCAGGCTGAGCCGGTACACGGGCTGGACACCTCAATGCATACATACTTGTTTAATCTGATGAGTAATGGACTTTATGGGTCACGACACCGTATATAGATATCGCGCGAGTAGTTCGCGAGTTGTTGCGAGTTGTTGCACTTTGCGTGGATTATAGATTCCTTCTTGTCATACCGAGGGATGCAGAAGGTGGCTGAGGGGAATGAGATGAGGGGATGTTTTCTTTTGTTGAGGTGGAGAGTTTGAGAACACTTCTATTCTAGCATCGAGCAGCGCTTAGAGATGTTGTATATATTTACCGAAGCAAATTTGTTACTACTTATTCTCGTTCTCCTAACTGTGCGAAGATGGTGAAGTGAATAAATCGAGAATTAATTTTGCTTAGTAAGTTTAGAGTGAAGAGAGTGAAGAGAGTGAAGAGAGTGAAGAGAGTGAAGAAAGTGAAGAGAGTGGAGAGGGTGAGGGGGCAACAGAAATATAGCCCAACGGAAATAATGAAGCCACCTAGGAGAGCGTTGTGAAAAGGGGCACGAAGCTGGTTTTTAAGCTTTGGGTAAACAAAGATATCTATTGTTCTGAAATAAGGTAATCCCATCCCAAATTAGGAAATTTTTCCTCTTACTGAGTTCATTCGTGTCAACATCTTCAGGTTCTTCGATGCGGAAGAGCACCTGCAAGTTTTCTCGGAGAAGTTTTTACAGTTTTTACTTATCCCGCACCACACTTCCCCATATGTGTATCAGGTTTTCAATATACAATTCTCTGAAACTCCTCCAGTTAAATCTATTTCAATACAATACATCACCCTTCCCTGTTGATCCCATAACATCCATCTGATACTCAACCAATTCCTGGATCAAATCCGTCCCCTTAGCCATCAGCTCAGTCAATGGTACTTTTCCAGTATGTTCTGCCACGTATTTGCTGTACGTATGTAAGACAAGCTCGTTGACGTTGCATCGAGTCATTCCGCCTTTGATACATTTCTGCATGGTTGCGTCTGGGAATGTGTTTGTTCCGTGGAGCACGAGTTGTGCTCGTCCTTTGATTGCTGCTTGGATTTTCGCGAGTCTAGGGAAAAAAGTTAGCTCAATGCAACTTCAACATAAGCTCCAACGGCAATGTCTAGAATGATTCTAAGAAGAACCTTGGAGTGTCCATCCCTGAAGCAGGGGCTCACTTGTGAACCCCTGCTTTCAGACATCTTCCCGACCTCTGTTCCCCCGCAAGCCAAAAACAGAAACCACCACATACCTATCATATTCCAGCTTAATATTCTCAATCCCCCAATAATTTCCATGAATATTCCCAAAAGCCGGCGCCAAGAAGTCAATGCCCGTATCCACAAACAGCGTCGCCTCCTCCGCCGTCGTCAACAAGCCCTCCAAATCACCCGTATCCTTAACCCCATCCTCACCACCATTAATCCTGCCCGGTTCCGCCTCCGTCGCAATCCCCTTCTCATGCAGAAACTTCGTGATCCGCTCCGTCTTCTCGAGATTCTCTTCCTTCTCGTAATGCGACATGTCGACCATAATGGAATCGAATTCGTACTCGGACGCCGCGATGATCTCCTCCTCGGACTGCGCGTGATCCATGTGCAGCACTATGGGCACGGTGGCGGTTTTGCAGGCGGCGACCGCGAGGTGGATGAGCAGCGGCGAGTAGTGCAGGGCCCAGGGGAAGAGGAGGATTTGTGCTGGGGAGCGCTTCTTCTCTGCAGCGCGGACGACGGCAGTTATGGTTTCGAGGTTATACTTTCTTTCCATCAGTAATTGAGCAAGTCATGACAAGGAGTTAACTTACAGACACAACACCAATAACTCCGTATTCCCCCTCCTCCGCAGCCTTAAGCATCTTCACGGCTCTGTTATCCTTCATTGATTTCGGCATCTTGAATATTTTGGCGATGAATTGGTAGAATTTTGAAGAAAGGAAGGAGAGGAAGTGAGCGACATAAGATTTCTCACGTATAAAGAGTAGTAATAGCCTGGCGGGTAAAGCGACGATGGCTGTTGCTATTGACCCGAGAACGGAGACGTGTGTGGGGTTGACGATGTCACCGGATTTACCCCACTACGCCACAGCTCGGCGGGGAAGGTAGCCCGAGGACTCCTCCACTCTTGCGCTTAACAAAACAGACTCACTCGAGAGAGGAGAATAGAGACAATTTAATGTAGATGTTGAGCGAAGTATTTCAGAACATATCCACCATTCAGCCCTCCAAACTCTCCTTATAATCCCTAACCGCCTGCTCAAAACTAACATCCTTCCTAAACCCCAGTCCATACGCAAGAGAATTATCAAACGTCGTGCCCCAACTCCTCAAGATCCTCTCCATTTCGACATCCGTCTCCTCTCTCAATAACCCCAGCTTCTCCTCCCCCGCAACCTTAGCCAACGCATCCATCATCTCCTGCACCGTGACGCCAATGCCCGGCATATTGACCACCCGTCTATGACTCGGCAACTTCGCACCATCAACCTGCAACGCAAACACCAGATTCTCAGCCAGCGTCTTCGGACTACAAAGCCAAGACTTGAAACTCCTGTCTTTCAGCGGAATCACGCATTCTACTCCATTCAGCGGCTCTCGTATCATGCCTGACAGAAAGCTAGATGCCGCTTGCGTAGGATTTCCCGGTCTGATGCTGATGGTAGGAAAACGCAAGCAGAAACCGTTTAGATAGTCCTTGCGTGTGTAGTCGTTGATCAGTGTCTCGCAAATCAGTTTCTGGGCTCCGTAGCTGCCTTCTGGCGTCGGCAGGACGTTCTCATCGATGATTTCTGGCAGGGGTTGGCCGTAGACTGCTTGAGATGAGGCGTAGATTACGCGGAGGGGAGGGGAGCCGGGTTTCTGCGCTTTGCGGAGTGCTTCGAGGAGAGAGGCGGTTGCTGTTAGATTGACTCGCATCCCAAGCTCGAAGTTGGCTTCTGAGCCGGAGGACATGATGCCGTGGAAGATGTAGATTGCATCTAATGGGAGAGAAGTGTTGATTAAGTTGGAGAGAGAGGCGGGATCGCAGAGGTCTGCTTGGATGGACTTGACATTCTGAGGGTGCTTGGCTTTTGGCGGAGTCGGAGGCGCGATGATGTCTGTTAGGATGAGGTTGTACTGAGGATCTGAGAGGAGGCGTTCGGCGAGCAGCTGGCCGATGAAACCTGCTGCTCCTGTTATTAAAATGTTGAGCATTTTGACGGGATTGGAATGAGAAGGAGTTTTTCCAGAAGATATACAAGAAGAAGATGTGAAGAAAAATGGAAAAGTGGAGGGAGAAGTGGTGAAATATGTCAAGAAATTGAGTGTGAAAGTGCAAGTTTCCCGAGAAGTGGAGGTCATCCCACGCCGATTCCGGGCTCGGCTCATCTCTCCCCGAACCTGGGAATATCAATAATTCAACGTCATGCCATCAACCAAATCAACGAGTGAGATTAAAGGAGATTGAATGTTGAACTTATCAAGCAAACATCAAGCACTTGGGGGTTCGCGAGGTTGAGAAGGCGAATCTCTTACTAATCGTTGTCGATGTTTCAATGTAATTCTTCATCCGCAGTCTCAGCATAGCCATGTCTTGAATCCAATTCGAACGTTTTTGTACAAAGCTGCGTATTTTCATTAAGAAATTGTAATATACAAGGTCTTGTCCCAAACATATACATTGAAGCGTCTTCAGCATCATTAAACCCTGCCCCTCAGAGCATTTTATCTGAAGCTTGGGCTAATTGATGCTCCAGCAAAGCTGTAAGCCCACGATCATCTTTTATACCATGAACCTGCTCTTTCGGGTGTTCATCCAGCACCTCCCAGGAGGATAGACCGAAGTCTATGAAGCATAAGACACTTCTCCTTCGAAGCCTTGTATCAGATCACTTCCCACGACTTCGAAGCCTCTGAAGCCCTCCTCCTCCTCCCCCTCTTTACGGCGCCCTCGTTCTAAGCTGCACCCCATGCCAGCTCTTAATCTCCTCGCCCAAAACCTCATTAACCAACCTCTGCTGCCTCAACATACTCAGGCCCCTAAACCTCTCACTAACAACCTCAATCCCATACATACTACCACAGCCCCCACTAATATCCTGCACCTCCAGTTTCTTCGCCCTAAACTCTTTATTCAACAGCTCAAAAATCTCCCTCTCTTTCTCATTCAGATGTTCCGGGGCCGTCAACATATCTTTAGCCCGTGCTGCTTCGGACGCGATCCCGGCTTCGCCGAGCCCGATCGTGCCTGCGATGCTGGATTCGGAGCTGTAAGCTCGCCGTGGGAGAGACTTGGTTTGTGGTGAGGGGCGGAAAGAGGGTGCGTGAGTCTTTGAGGAGGTGTTGATGCCGCCGGCCCCGCGCGCGGGACAGATGGCTGTGGCGACGCATTTTGAGGCTGAGGAGGAGGGGACTCGACATCGTAGGGCTTGTGTGCGGTTGAGTTTCAGACAGCGCCGTAGGCCTGCGGAGGCTGCTCGCTCCATCTTGGGTTCGTGGTGAGGAGTGGTGTGTTCAATGGACTCAGTGTTTGCTCTCTTCGAGATCGATCGCAAAGGTAGTGAGGCGTGGGGAGTCGAATAGCAGATTATATATTAGATGTGATATACACTCAATTGCTCAACTGCTCATTAACTGGTGGTTGTGAATGGACTCTTGCTTTCATCCGAAATCAAGAAGTCAAGCTCTCATCAAAACTCCAATCCTCGGCCCACAATTACCAACAGTCCCGGCCCCACCGCTTAGTCACCCGTACCCCTGTCCATCCATCCCATTTCGTCTCACTCTCACGTGATCACCACGAACCCAAGACATCCCAGCAACCTCACGATGTCTCACACCAGCTCCCCACTCTCATCGCGCCACTTCCTGCGCATCCACCATCTAACCCCCACGTGCGCACCATCTCTCCCCACTCAAATGTACAATCAAATCCACACTCAAACTGACTTTCCACAATCCTCATACAGTACCCACCAGATCGTCATTCCGCATCTGCTAAATAGAGAAGAACCATGATTCAGTCACCGCCATCTCATCGTGATGCAGATGAGATAAGGAAGCTTATACAGTGGATCTCTCCATTACGTATCTGAATCGTAGTCTCTCTTAATATACTATACAGGTTCAAGCATGTGAAAATAGAGATAGAAGAGGTAAGCTACTTTACTAAGGTACGTTAGAAAGCGTCTGTAGAGCTGGAAGGAAAAAGGAATTTTCGATTTTCGATATCCGAGATTTAGGGCGGGGTGAGCGGTGAGAAGAGGGCAATATGCAGGCCAGTGATCCTACGAGCGAGATACAGATAGGAGATGCAAGACGTCGGTACTGGGCCGAATAAGCACTTTCTCAGCGGCGTGCAGGTGTCGGCAGTGAGCTGCACGATCCGCACGCAGTCACAATTCGCCACGGTTAGGACCCAATCGGTGGTGCTCCATTGCCTGTTAGAGAAAAAATCATCTCATGGTATGGTTTGTATGGTCTGATTTCATTCATTGATTTGCCCTACGTATCATGCTTGCGTGCCGGGTATGCACAGCCCATCTCAGCTCAGCTCAGCTTACAGCGAGCCGAGACAGAGGACGGCAGGGCATCCGAATCCCGAATTCCCATACCCGCCGAGACCGGCAGCAGCCTCTTGCAGCAAGAAAAGTCACATCGTAGCACGCCTTCGTGAAAGCCCGTCGATAGTCATTCATCCACTGACATCCCGTCCCGTTTGAATTCTCCTTTTCCCATTTCCTCGTATGTACCCATGGGAAAGCCTTTTTCTTCACACCGCCCCAGCTCGGAATAGAACCCACAACTTTTTTCCCAAATCCAAAATAAACCCGAAAAACACAAACTCGAACTCAAAAGAGGCGTTGGAAAAGCCTCGCGTTGACCCCTGGTCCCGAGTTCCCCAAAATTAAAATTCCCCAGTCTATGTTGCGGAAAGAGCAGAGTAGGCGCGCTGAAGAATATCGCAGCAGCATGCAACCGTGACCCTGGTAACAAATAACATGCAAGAAGGAAAGACGCTCAAAAGTACAAGGAGGAAAGCAAAAGCAATCATGATTGGTCCCACCACGCAGAAATGCTCAGATTACCAGTCCGGTTGGAAGAATTGCCGTCAAAAGTACGATCTCGATCGAGAAAATTGGCCGTGAATTGTTCCATTAACCTTCAGTTCATTTGCCTCGGGGTCTTCAATCAATTTGGCCACACTCAGTGAAGAGGTAGCCATCAGAACATTTCTTTCCTAATCCATCTGGAATCTCCACTTTGAAAAGGCTAGGCCGTATCATCGTGTCGGAAGAATTGTTCATATAAACGTAAAAGTCGATCATGGTTCGTTTCGTGACTGGTACAGGATGGAATGCCGATATCAACCTCGAATTGCTGTTGCCGCATGAGTGTCGTGAAACGGAAAACCAGCATGCAAGTTGTGGTACATCGGAGACGTACCCGAAACGAAGCCCGTCATGGGGGCTGGCGAAGCAGAGCGAGACGCCTGCGTACTAGCTTTCTGTGTCCGCGGCGGTGAACGCTTTTCCATCATGACCGGTGAGTTGTCTGCGGTAGAGTCGACGGAACCCAGAATGTAGCCATCCTCGTTTGTACCATCAAATTGACCAGATCGGAGAGTGCCGTCCTTGAGTTGCGGAGAAGGCTTCGCGGATCCGAACTGTAGTTAAAATTAGCTCAACCGTCCTAGGCCTTCCAGTGGTATTCGTTTGTACGTACGAAGCAATACTTGTCCAGCAAATCATTGTAGGATTGGGAGGCCAACACGGGCTTCTCAGTACCGGCTGGACGAGGAGACTCTGTGCCACTGGATGATGCCACGGCCTGAAGGTTCTTCGGTGGTGCAGGGGGCTTGTTCAGCGATTGGTTGCTTGACATGGCAAGGGGAGAAGATGTTTCCTCTGCATCTGGGACTATCTTCTTTGGTTGCTTCTTGGGTGGCGCCTTCATCACCAAGCCGCTCTTGTCACCCAAAACGGTGTTCGCGGCATTGATTGCTGCCGATAATGAAGCACCAAAGTCGTATCGATTACCGAAGGCCTGTCCGTTAGGTGGCGCCAGGCGTCGAGTAAGGTTGTCTGATCCGAGACTGATGGCCGATTTCACCCCCTTCAATCTAAGCGAACCTGACTCGCCAAGGTAGTCCTGTACAGGTTGCTTGAAGTCCTCAAACTTGTACTTGCCATCGAAGCCATCAGCGAAGTCGTCGAAGGCAACAGGCATAGACTTAGGTCGTTCCGTTGGCGACTTCTTGTTGCTCCTGGGAAGAGAATTGGCGGGTCTTGATGCGGCACCTTGCATGCCCTTCTTGCCATTCTGTGGCTTTGCCTTCTTCTTGAAATCGACCTGATAATTGGTTGAATTGTTGTTGTCCCAGTACTCTCGGCCATTGACAGAGTACTTCACACAGAAGAACATCGTCTTCGCCTCGAGGTTAGCTTGGTCTGCAAGCTTGATGTTGAAATTAAAGCGATCATATCCCTCGCGCTTTGGTTGGCGGATGTCGTGATTGAATTCGGCAACAACCTCTGATGTGGTCTTCCAGTAATCCAACGTGAAGCGAGCGACGACATGCTTATGGAACGCCAGGTTAGCAACAGCGACGCTTCCAACCAGAGTCTTGTTGTCTGAAGAAAGGAACACCCTCTCAACTCTGACTGGCATTGCCAGTCGAATAGGGTCCTCCACCGGGAAGTTTGACACAGCAATCTCCCATTCGAAGGGGGGACCACGTGAGTTATCCTCACCAAAAGGAAACTCATTGTCACTATCGTAAGCCTCGACCGGTGACGAGCCGGCGCTAACTGCTAATGGCCTATCAACTTGGAGGAAATGTCTGACGTGTTCAAGATGGGAATCGAAATGAACAGCTTTCGAGAAGGTAGGCGTGCCAGGCATACTCGATGGCCGCCGTCGTGCTGAGGAGGGTCGAAGTGCTGGCCTGACTAGCTCGCCTGACTTCTTCCTGAGCATCTGCGGTTTTCGCCGCGACCTTTCTGGCTCATCTTCATCGGAAATAGACTCTTCATCGGATGGGGTTAGGGACGCCTCCGGAGTGTGCCGTAGATCGACGAAGACAGAGGTGTCAGTATTCGATCTGTTATGGGCAATCTTGCGTAGTGTGTCAACTGTTGACTTCTCGAGGTGTACAGCTGTGGGCTTGTCCTCCGTCTCGATTTCGGTAGGCATAATTAATGCTAAAGCTTGGTTGGCCTTGGTAACTTGGTCTGCCGTCCGGTTCGGAGAGCTCTCCCTATGCTGTTCAATGACCCTGATGGCAGCTTGTAGCTCTGCCAAGTTTTCTAGTTGCCGACCCCTTTCGTCTTTTGTCTCTTCATCATCGCTCGAGTTTGTAGCCGAGTCTGGTGGTGAGATAACTGCTCCAACGGGTATTTGAGCGTCGTCGGTAACGGGGGGTGGGGACTGTCTAAGACTGCTCGAAGCAGCTAAACTGCTCCTATCATGGTGCTCGTCCTCTGCTGTTCCGGGAGGTGTTGGCTCGAGAGATGGTTGGAAGGAAGCAGTCTTCACTGATGTCGTCCGTCGATGTCTCGTCAGATAGGACGTGGACCGTGGTAGCTCGGGTCTACTCGAAGTAGCGGGACCAGACGTCTGACTGGGCTGATATGACGAGCGACGACTAATGTTGGGAGAGTGAGGGGCGGAGGCAGCTGGGGATCGCTGGGAGGGAGGAGTGTAAGGCATCCGTACGATCGAAGGGTTCGATATGGAGGATGTGGTATATGGGAGTAACGCTGCTCGGGTGGGTTGTCGAGGAGCCGTCTAATTCCTGCTCAGCATGAAAGCATCTGGTCCTAATACGGCTCAGGCTCGGTGAGTATGTTGCGGCACTAGATGTTGAGGGATGAGGTCAGCCTCGAGTTCCGGTGCCAAAGAAAAGAAAGGATCTGTCGAGGCGATTGTAGGTGCGGCGGAGGGCGGGAGTAGGAGCTACATCAGAGGACGTGATTAAACTTACGGAAGAAGTGGTGAATCGGGGGTCGAGGGCGGCTGAAGAAAAGTCAAAGTACGGCGTATTCCAGCTATCGTACTCGAGCGTTTTGCTTCGGAAGGCGCGATCGTTCGACTTTTCGAGGGGAACACTCGAAGGAAGAAGGCGGATCGGATGGGCGAGATGGTGCCAGGACAGAGCCAACTGAAATGTGACTCTTGGACCTGTTCCTTCTGTTCCCGGGCGTGGAGGTGGTGCGAATTGCCTCCGGAGGTGAGCGAGGCGTTGAGTCAATGACGTCTTGCCTGCGAGTTCGTATGCGAGCCAGTGGCCAGTGAGGGGATTCACAGCACAACGTCGACGCAGAACAGCAATTGAGGCCTCCAAATAAATAAAAGTGGTGAAAGGCTGGCTCCGGCCTAGATGTGTGGAGGAGGAGGATGGAGGGAGCAAGAGGAATTAAGGACGGCAAGAGGGCAGGATGGGGGATAGTGCGGGTCCTGGGATGTTGGCTGATAGCGCCGTTTTGGCGTGAGCGAGGGCAGCGGGTACGAGTCTTCTTCCACGGGCAGCGAGCAGCGAGCGGTCTCTTTGCTCGATCTGCCAATGCCAGATTCTGGCGGGTCCAACCTGTTTGTCTGACTGCGGGCCCTGGTCGACGGGTGTTCAACAACAACCTTTCTCCTGCTCTCTGCTCTCTGCTGCCCCTCACATCCCAGACTGGCCCAGCCAAACTCTGATCATCGCGCGGAGCCTCGCCTGGAGAGCGGGCGGCCTGCTAGACGGTCGAGTGCCGTCTGCCGCCGTTGAGCTGCTCCTGCTTTTACTGTTTTTACTGTTTTCACTGCTGATACTGCTGCTGCTGCCTCTCCACGCGGGCTGCCGCTAAGATGATTCCACTCCAATTCCCGTTCTGCAGTCATTCACGGGTCTACGAGCTACGTCCCCAGGGTCCTGTGTGTCCTGGCCGCCTGGCCACCGCTGCGTTGCGGCACGCTGGGGCGATATCAAAAACTGCTTGGGGCGTTGAAGACGGGCTCAGCGGATTTTCTTGGTGGGAACTTGGGAAGCAGCTCTCACACCAGGGCAAGCCCGCTGCTTGTTTTGATTCGCTTCCCGCCGCAGATGGGCGAGAAAAAGTTGGCGCGAGTGGCCAGTCCCTCCGACCAGGGTCAGACGCCAAGGAAAAGCCACCACGCACTTGAGATATCGGCCATGCATCGCTGCAGGTCGTGCATGGGCGCGCCTGGCATGGGCCCCAAATGCTGGCAAGGGTCAAGGGCCTAAGGCTGGTCCATGGATCGGTCGGCATGGCATGGCTTTGGCATCGCATTGAGTGACTGCAGCACCGCGACGGCCAACCACGCTTCCTGCTGGATAACGAGCAGCAGAGGCGAAATATATCCTCCTGCAGAGTCATGGATCACGAAATGACCTGCCAGTGCTGCAGCCAGCTTCTCCACTGCTGCCGGCGAGCACACGACGGTACTTATCCAGCAAGTACTCGTGCATCAAAGCTCACCAAATTGTTGCATCGGGGTGTGGAGAAGGCAGAGTGCGAGTTACACTACGGCTGATCAAAGTCTGGAGTACCGCGTCGGGCATATGTCTGAACACTTCGGACTGAACACGGACTGATGCACTGCATTCCCATATTCCGGGTACATCCAATTGGGGAAGTACATGATACAAAACCGTCCTCGTTGAGGCCGATCAGCAGTTGTTGGGGGTGATGGGCAGACACAAGAGTTACTGAGGAAGTTCTAGTACGTACCAGTACTGCGTGCGTCCGTCAGCTCATGAACATCTATTATTAATACTCTCCTCTGCGATATCTGTTGCTGTCACCAATTATTGATAAGGCTGTGGAACCTCGTCAAGGCGTGGCTGTCTGCTCATGATCAGTGATCGTGCTACACTACCGCAGGTTGACACAACCTTATTAATCGCCGGATAAGAAAGGCTCCTGGATAGCCATCCGTCCACGTCAAGGTGAAGCTTTTGATGCCCCCCATCTTGTCTCCCTATCTCATCCCACGGAAGTGTCCACGAAAGTCGTCGTGAGCTTCTCGGTACCTTCGGAACATTCCATGGCCTGATCAGAATTTCGAACACGCCTCGTTCGCGCGGCGCCGCTGCCATTGGCCAGCGAGTGAGGGGGATCGTCGCAGAGTCACAGAGTGGCCTGTCTGAAGACAAAACTGTTGTGGTTGCAGGAAGGCGCTGTGGGCGGTGTAACCCTCGTTTATTCTTCCAACGTTCTATTTCCTAACCGACAGCCTGCCCGCCTCTGCCTCGCCTGCTTCTCGAAGCAGAAACAGCATCTAACAAATGAGAACACCATGGCAGACACCATCTCCAGCTCTGTAGCTCCCACGGTGCAGGTCCACCTCTCAGAGCAGTCGTAAGACGGTCAATTGGGTGCGCGTCCCTGCCCCACGAGCTTGGCCAAACACCATCAACAGGTGCAGAAACCGGTTATCGACTGCTTGAACAGTCAGTGGGGGCAGGCATCGATATTACCTGGATGCCTCTTCCAGTCATATCTCAAGACAGGTTAGAGGGTTGCACGCATTGGACACGGCTATCGAGCTCTCGGCCTCCACCAGCTTTATCTGATGAGCGGCTATCATGGCAAATGTCGCGTTACTCTGCAATACGATGCCTCTGATGGCTTTTGACAACTCACCCATCTGTTAATGGAGGGGTATGGATATACTCCCCTCCCGCTCGACCCCCTCGACGTCTTCCCGAGTGCAACTCCCCACGTCGATTTGGACTCATGATCATGGGATCACTTTCTAATTATCGCCCCCTTATACCTCCGTCGTCATTCTTACCGGTTTTGTGATCATCCGTACCGCTCTCCAAGCAATCCGACAACTCCGGAGCTGTATCAGGAGGCTCAAAGTGCAGGCATGAAGCATCCAGCGATGCCAACCAAACGACGACAGGGGACAAGCTCGTGGGTCCAGGAGTGGGCACTCCAGCGGCTGCGCACAGCCATCCCGCCTCTCCACTTTTAAAAACATCGTGAAATGACTGATCACACCACGATCATGACGGGCGAAAAGTGACTTTTCCATCCGGCAAAATCTTGGTGATCGACGAGTATCTTCCGGTTCCAGGGACTCGTTCCTGATCCACCAGCGCGGACCGGACGGCAGCCGCCTGACCTTTTGGCCACGACCACGACGTCTTCACTTTGTTCGACACTCGACCAGTAGCTGGTACGTACGAGATGGCATGCGTTGCTTTTTCGTACTTGGGGAAGCAAAAACCCTTCGATGACCTCATCGCTCGGAATTGTCCAACCAGCAATTTCCCCTTCCAAGGCAGAATAATAAGCCGTGACTTGAACGTCAAGTTATCAACCCGTCATGAAACTCGTGGTCCATTGCGTTGCGGCATGGACAACGACAGGCCCCTATGTTTCGCAGTCTCAAGTCGCATGAAATCCGACTTCAGCCTCGATCTGCTGTGTGGCTTCATGATACCGGCTTCATTCTAACTAACCTGGCAGTGGGAAACGCCCCAGCGAGTTTCTCCTGTACCCCGCATCTTCTCTGGCCATCCTCGCCTTGAAGCTGAGTCAATTGATCAATCAAAGGCACTGACTTGTTCCTCGGAGCCGTACTCGTCCTGTCGTAAGACGAACATCAAATCCCATCCTCCTGCAGAGGTTCCCCTCTCGGAAACATATCAAGATGGCGGTGAAGGTGTGCTTCAACACGCCTTCAGCGAGAAATTCCACCCAACCAGCGCCTCCCGTTTCATCTCGCATAATCCTTCGATTCCGCATCCTCAGCACGCTTTCCCAAAGAACACAGAGCATCCCAAGCTTGACTCAGCCAAGTGCCCGCTTGTCAGCTCCGTCCAGCTCGTTGTCCGTGCTCCTCCATGGGCCCCCCGTGAGCGGACCAGCTCTTCCCTGTCGCTCGCTCGCCGCCAATGTGCGAAAGCAAGGCATACTAATCACCATCCATGGCATTTTGACGCGACCCCTGCCGGATCCAGCCTATCACCAAACTTTGCGACATGCGAGGCCTGGAATCGAAGGAATCTGGAGCGCCACAGCGCAGGGCAGAGACGGTTGAACTGCAGGCATGTCTGAGACATCTGGCAGCTCCCCTGCCCGACTTCTATTTTCTTACGAACCCTTTGCGCCACAGCAGCAGCGATGCCAGAGAAAAGGTTCTTCGCTTGGCAGTATCTGAGACTGACTGAGATCGACAGAGATTTGGGCCAACAACGCCGCACGCCGAGGGGGCCGCGCCACAGGCACAGAGTTTTCCCAGGCACAATTTGATCCTCAGCCACAGACGCCAATGACTAAGGAAAAGTTGGACAAGTCCTTCTTGAAGCCTGCCGCTGCCGCGACGGCTCTTGACTTTTTGCACCGCCATCTCCATGAGACACCGCTGGAGGCTGGAGCAAAGTCTCCGGGGATAGCTCCACCTTCACTCACGTCTCCATCTCCTAATCCCCAGACCTCAAACCATTCACAGAGGACTTGTTGCAGCTGCACCTCCACCGCTCCCCACGAAACAGCCAGGCAGGCCCTACTGGCCCCTTAAGCGAACAACGAGAACAATATGACGACATCGTACTCGTCGCTACCACGCGAGCCACGGCCATGCCATTCTTCCAAATCCCATGCGCAGATGGCGTTTCCATCAACAGCTTCAACAAGTCCTGTTCGGTCGACATTTGAGAAAGACTTTGGAGCAATCCCCGCGACCATGTCAACAAATGTCAATCAGGGTCCAATACCGCGATCACCCCCTTTCCTAACCTTCTTCGCACCACACCACCGCGCGGATGCATTCGACTCTGCGACGATCCTTCCCCCCGAAGTGGAGAGCACGGAAACCGGATGAGTGTTCGCGTTGCATCGCTTCTGCTGCATCTCCATGCGTCTGGGCCTTTGCGCATCTGCTGAGAGTGGCTCACTATTTTAGGTGCAGTGCAGATGCTGGACATTTTGGCTGCGGGGCAAGCGGTTGGCCTATGGCGCTGCGGCGCTGTCGACGCCGGTCACGGCTCGCGAGGGCGTGGAGATGCCGTCCAGTGCCCATGTACCGCAGATTGCTCCGCATCGGCCTTCCGAAGAAGGGCTTTACAATTTAGACAGATGCACCATCATATATCGAAGCAGAAGCCGTCGGGAACGGACTGAACAACGATGCCTTTCCACCGTCTCAATCCTGAGAGCCCAATCCTGAGAAGGATCACCATATCCATTTCACGTCAACTAGAAAATCCACGGAGACACGAGAGCGAGAAATCCTTTCCGGGTCTGACAAAGCTTCACTTCGCCACTATCAAGCCAGGCGCGCGGCTCAAAAGATTTCCCACTCGTTGCAGACTTCCTCTTGCTGTATCACTCAAATCCTCGCTCTTTCCTTCCCGTCCACTGCCGTTCTCGCAGTTCTCATTATTAATAAACACCCCACCTCGAGTTTCAACTCAATTTAGACGTCCCGTTGCTGCTCAGCACAGGCGAAAAGCTTCGGCCACCTCCGACAAGGTTTAACCGCACGGTCCAGAAGCACTGGCTGTCATCAGTGGAGCTCCTCCCCCTCATCATCCCCTCTCACTCCTGAACGGTTCGCAATGCGCGCTTACGAGTCCACAAATCATCAGACGTACACGCTACTTTTCCTATCAAGCACGCA
>Ga0302140_10004968_pt1 | contig 16886 bp, 18 predicted proteins | sample I_Bog_E1_1_FD_202095 | JGI IMG/M metagenome (GOLD analysis project Ga0302140, IMG submission 202095) | Peat permafrost microbial communities from Stordalen Mire near Abisko, Sweden - I_Bog_E1_1 | ecosystem: Environmental > Terrestrial > Soil > Wetlands > Peat | place: Sweden: Abisko, Stordalen... | reverse complement strand
AAGCAGTTTCGATTCCTGTAATCGCCTCCGGCGGCGCTGGCTCCGCGCGCGACTTCATCGAAGTATTTCGCGAAGGCCGCGCCGACGCAGCTCTGGCGGCTTCCATCTTCCACTTCGGCCTCGAAAACATCGGCGAACTAAAAATCGAACTGAGCAACGCCGGCATCCCTATGAGGTGGCCATGCTGATTCCGTCGATCGATCTGATGGGCGGCAAGATTGTGCAGTTAGTGCAGGGCGAGACGAAAGTGCTCGAGTTCGACAACTTCGATTATTGGATCGAACGCTTCTCAAAATATCCCATCGTTCAAGTCATTGATCTCGATGCAGCGAAGCGAGTCGGCAACAACCGGGAACTCGTGGCTCAAATCTCAAAGCGCCTCACATGCCAGGTAGGCGGCGGAATTCACAGCATCGAAACCGCCCGCGAAGTTCTGCAAGTCGGTGCGCGCCGAGTCATTCTCGGGTCGTCTTTGATAAAGGATGCCAAGATTAATACGGAATTCGCCGCCACGCTGGCGAATGCACTCGGCACAACGGCGCTGGTATTCGCGCTCGATTCTCGCGGCGGACGCGTTGCCATCGACGGCTGGCGCAAAGAAACCACGATTACCGCCTTCGACATGATTCACGCTCTCGAACCGTTCTGCGAAACTTTCCTCTACACCAATGTCGACACAGAAGGTTTGATGGGCGGAATCCCGATAGAAACCGTGCTGGCAATCCGCAAAGCCACATCGCGTCGCCTGATAGTCGCCGGAGGCATCACGACACAACAGGAGATCGACAACCTCGAGGCGCTTGGCATGGATGCCGTCGTCGGCATGGCCTTGTATTCGAGCAAGCTCTCGGCGTGACTGGAGCAAATGAGGCTAGACCAGATTACTTGATAGAATAGCCGCCGTGACGATGCCCGACGAGCGCGGCGCGATCAAGCAAGAAGCAATCAAAGAAATCGACGTGCTCTGGATCACCGCCGGGTTAGGCTGCGACGGCGACACCATCGCCATGACCGCAGCCACTCAGCCCTGCATCGAAGAAATCGTCCTCGGCTCTCTGCCCTGGACTCCCAAGGTTAATCTGCACAATCCCTTCCTCGCGCTGGCGAATGGTGACGATTTTTTAAAGCCTTTCCATCAAGCCGCCGAAGGCAAGATGGAAAATTTTATTCTTGTGCTCGAGGGCTCCATCCCGAACGAACACAATAAGGAGGAAGGCTACTGGGCCTCACTCGGTACCGACCCCAAAACCGGCCAGCCGATCACGACCTGTGAATGGATCGATCGACTCGCTCCCAACGCGTGGGCGGTGATCGCGGTGGGAACCTGCGCCACTTACGGCGGCATTCACGCCATGGAAGGCAATCCCACCGGGTGTATGGGGCTCCCCGATTACCTCGGCTGGAAATGGAAATCGAAAGCGGAGATTCCTATCGTGTGCGTGCCCGGTTGTCCGGTGCAGCCCGATAATTTCATGGAGACGCTTCTCTATTTGCTTTACATGGCCGCAGGCCGCGCGCCTATGATTCCGCTCGATGATGCGTTGCGTCCCACATGGCTCTTCGGCAACACAGTGCACGAAGGCTGCGACCGCGGCGGCTTCTACGAGCAGGCGCAGTTCGCTGAAGAGTATGGATCGCCGCTCTGCATCGTGAAGTTGGGATGCTGGGGTCCGGTGGTTCAGTGCAACGTTGGAAAACGCGGATGGATGGGCGGCATTGGCGGCTGCCCCAACGTTGGCGGCATCTGCATTGGATGCACCATGCCTGGCTTTCCCGACAAATTCATGCCGTTCATGAATCAGCCGCCCGGTTCACTCTTGTCCTCGGCTGCGGTTCAAACTTATGGACGCGCGATTCACGCCTTGCGCCGCTTCACGCAATCCTCGTTAAATAAGGAACCGAGCTGGCGCAAGCGGACACAGTAGTTTAGCGTGCAAGTACCCAGTCCCAAGTCAAAGCTGCGTTTCTGGGTACTAGGTACTTGTTCTGGGAGTAACGAATGGTTTCGTTTTCGCGGCCAAAACAAACGAATGGCGCCGCTGACGCTCATGCGCCTTCGGCTGACGAGCCCGATCTCACTCCCTCGCAGGCCGAGGAAATTCTTCAGGGCTTGGCCGGAGTCTTTAGCCAGAGCCACACTCCCGCCAAGGCGAAACGCGTCGTCTATCCGCCAGAAAAGCGGGATCAGGGCTGGTCCAAAGATGGTGACAGCGACACACAGCTGCCCAATATCGAGGCCCGCTATCGCGCGCTGGTAGAGCAGATTCCCGCAGTGGTGTTCATGGCATATCTCGATCGCGGAATCGGCGAAGCCTACGTCAGCCCTCAGATCGAAGCCGCGCTGGGTTTTTCTCAGGAAGAGTGGCTGGAGGATCCCGTCCGCTGGTACCGGCACATCCATCCCGATGACAAGCAGCGCTGGAGCGCGGAAGCCGCCGACATGTTTCTCACCGGCAATCCCTTGCGTTCCGCGTATCGCGTGGTTTCACGCGATGGCCGCGTCATCTGGTTTCATTGCGAAGCAAAAATGATTCGCAAGGAAAACGGGGAGCCTTGGTTCATTCATGGAGTGGGCTTCGATATCACCGATCTCAAGCGCACCGAAGAAGCATTGCAGGACGAGCGCAACGTCAGCAAGCGTGCGGAGGCCAAGTTCCGCGGCCTGCTGGAAGCCGCGCCCGATGCGGTTGTAGTCGTCAATCGAGAGGGCAGAATTGTTCTGGTCAACGCGCAGGTAGAAAAATTGTTTGGCTACCGCCGCGAAGAGTTGCTGGGAAAAGAACTTGAACTTCTAGTCCCGGCACGATTGCGGCAAAAACACCCCGAGCACCGAAAACATTTTTTCGGAGAGCCGCGCGTGCGTCCCATGGGCACCGGCAACGAGCTCTATGGCCTGCATAAAGACGGCCGCGAGTTCCCTGTCGAAATCAGTCTCAGTCCACTCGAAACCGAAGAGGGCGTGCTGGTTTCGAGTGCGATTCGCGACATTACCGAACGCAAGCACCTGGAGAAAACCATTCTTGAGATTAGCGCCCGCGAACAGCGCCGCATTGGTCAAGATTTGCACGATGGACTGGGCCAGCATCTCACCGGCATCGCCTTCATGAGCAAAGTGCAGGAACAGAAGCTCGCCGAAAAAAATCTGCCGGAAGCCGCCGACGCCGCCAAGATCGTCACCCTGGTGAACGAGGCGATCCACAAAACACGCGAACTCGCGCGCGGATTGCTCCCCGTTGTATCTGACGCGGAAGGACTCATGTCAGCACTGCAGCAATGGGCAGGCGAGGTGGAAGATTTATTCGCGGTCAGCTGCCGATTCCAATGTTTTGCTCCCGTGCTCATTCACGATGACACGGTGGCCACACATCTTTACTACATTGCCCGCGAAGCGGTGAACAATGCAATCAAGCACGGTCACGCCCGCCAGATCCTGATTCGCCTCGCTGTACTCCAGCATCAGGGTACGCTTACCATTCAGGATGACGGATACGGAATCGGCGCTATCGCTCCGGGCACCAAGGGAATGGGCCTGCATCTGATGAACTACCGTGCCAGAATGGTCGGAGGTTCTCTCGAAGTGCAACGAATCTCAACCGGCGGCACCATGGTCACGTGTTTGTTCCCAGTCCTGCCTTCGGATGGGAACGAAGAAATCAAGTGAAGCAGGAAAAAGTTAACGCATGAGCCTGGCTCCCAAACCGCAGCATCAGCCCGCCAAGAAAAGAATTCTTGTAGTCGACGACCATCCCATCGTGCGCCAGGGGCTGGCGCTGCTCATCAACCGCGAGCCCGACATGTTGGTGTGCGGCGAGGCCGAAGAGTCTATGGGCGCGCTGCATGTGCTCACCTCAGCCCATCCCGATGTGCTCATCGTCGATATTTCCCTCAATGGCCCCGACGGCCTCGACCTGCTGAAAACCATCCGCACCACGCATCCCAGCCTGCCGGTGCTGATTCTCTCCATGCACGATGAGTTGATCTACGCCGAACGCGCGCTCCGCGCCGGCGCAAATGGCTACATTATGAAGCAGGAGGCTACCGAAAAAGTTCTGGTGGCCGTCCGCCGCATTCTAAGCGGTGAGATTTATGTCAGCGATCGCATCGCCAACAAGATGCTCAAACATTACATCACCGGCGCCGGCACTCTAAGAGACTCCTCCATCGCCGATCTCAGCGATCGCGAACTCGAGGTCTTTCGGCTGATCGGCGAAGGCCACGGCACTCGCCAGATCGCCGAAGAGCTCCACCTCAGCATAAAAACTGTCGAGTCCTATCAGGCCCACATCAAGGAAAAACTTTCGCTGCGCAGCGCCCGCGAACTTATGCAGCACGCCATTCAGTGGAGTATGAACGAAAAGACAACATAGAACGTCTTTCTGTGTACTTGTCAGCCAATCAGGGAATCCCCGATACAAAAAATAGTGATACCACCCAGCTGAAAATGTGGCCCTCCCGCTTGTACGGTATCCCCCCGATTGTTGATTCTACCGACGCACACTTAGCGTTCAAACTCAGGAACCTTAGTCAACAAATTAGGGAACCGCTCTTGGTCTGTCTTCTTCCGGGTGCGATTCCCAACTCAATAATCGTCGGCCTCCGTTCTTAACGGTTGATGTCGGAAAGGAGAACTATGGCAGCAGAAACAGTTCCCTACGGTCGAGTTACGCAAAAACCATCGCCTGTCGCCGAGGTGCACATCCTCTGGATCACCGCCGGTCTGGGCTGTGATGGAGACTCGGTTTCAGTCACTGCAGCTACTCAACCCAGCATCGAAGACGTTATCTTGGGAGCGATCCCCGGACTCCCCAAGGTGCACCTGCACAATCCCGTCCTCGCCTATGAGAACGGAGATGACTTCATGAAATTCTGGTACATGGCCGAGAAAGGTCAGCTCGAACCTTTTGTGCTGGTAGTCGAAGGTTCGATTCCCAACGAAAAGATCAAGAAGGAAGGCTACTGGGCGGGCCTCGGTACCGATCCAAAAACCGGACAGCCCATCACCACCAACGAGTGGATCGATCGCCTCGCCCCCAAGGCCTTGGCAATCGTGGCCTGCGGCACCTGCGCCACCTACGGCGGCATTCACGCCATGCAAGGCAATCCCACGGGCGCAATGGGCCTCGCCGATTATCTCGGTTGGGACTGGAAGTCAAAAGCCGGCCTTCCCATCGTCAACGTCCCCGGCTGCCCGGTGCAGCCTGACAACTTCATGGAAACCGTTCTCTACCTGCTCTACCAAGTAGCCGGACTGGCGCCCATGATTCCGCTCGACGATCAACTACGACCCACGTGGCTCTTCGGCAAGACGGTTCACGAAGGCTGCGATCGCGCCGGCTACTACGAGCAGGGCGACTTCGCCGAAGTCTACGGCTCGCCCAAGTGCATCGTGAAACTTGGATGCTGGGGCCCGGTCGTAAACTGCAACGTGCCCAAGCGCGGCTGGATGGCCGGAATCGGCGGCTGCCCCAACGTCGGCGGCATCTGCATTGGATGTACTATGCCGGGATTCCCCGACAAGTTCATGCCCTTCATGGATGAACCGCCCGGCGCGAAAGTCTCCAGCGCAGCCATCGGCGCCTACGGACGCGGCATCCGTGCCTTGCGCTCCCTGACCCAGTCCACCGTTAATAAAGAACCGAAGTGGCGGCATGCACGAGCCGAGCTAACCACGGGATACCACGCCAGAACGTACTAATAAAGTCAAAGGCACTAAGGGAACCAGTGAAAGATCGAGAATCCAAAGGAGCGATCGAATGAGCACTATTGCCGCACCTACTACTGACGTTCCGAGCAAGAAAAAAAATCTGGTGGAAATGAACTGGGACCCGATCACCCGAATCGTGGGCAGCCTGGGCATCTTTACCAAGATCGACTTCGAGAACAAGCATGTGGCCGAGTGTCACAGCACCTCGTCCATCTTTCGCGGGTACAGCATCTTTATGAAGGGCAAGGACCCGCGCGATGCTCACTTCATCACCAGCCGCATCTGCGGTATCTGCGGCGACAATCATGCCACCTGCGCCACCTATGCGCAAAATATGGCGTTCGGCATCAAGCCGCCTCCAATCGCCGAATGGATCGTCAACCTCGGCGAAGCCGCCGAGTACATGTTCGATCACAACATCTTCCAGGACAATCTGGTCGGCGTCGACTTCTGCGAGCAGATGGTCAAAGAAACCAATCCAAAAGTCTGGGCGAAAGCGCAGTCGACTCCGGCTCCGCATTCCAACCTGCACGGATACAAGAACATCTCCGACATCATGACCGCGCTTAATCCGTTTACCGGAACTTTCTATCGCGAAGCTCTGGTCATGAGCCGCATGACGCGCGAAATGTTCTGCCTCATGGAAGGCCGCCACGTTCATCCTTCCACTCTTTATCCCGGCGGAGTCGGCACCGTTCCAACCATCCAGCTCTTCACCGACTATCTCGTCCGTCTGATGAAGTATGTCGAATTCATGAAGAAGGTTCTGCCCCTGCACGATGACCTCTTCGATTTTTTCTACGAAGCGCTTCCCGGCTACGAAGAAGTGGGCCGGCGCCGTGTGCTACTGGCTTGTTGGGGATCGTTCAACGATCCCGATCACTGCGACTACACCTATAAGAACATGACGAACTGGGGCCGCAGCATGTTCGTCACACCGGGCATCATTGTCGACGGCAAGCTCGTCACCACCGATCTCGTGGATATCAACCTGAACATCCGTATTCTGCTTGGCAGTTCCTATTATGACGAGTGGAAGAATTCACAAACCTTCGTTAAGACCGATCCGCTCGGCAATCCAGTCGACAAGAACCATCCCTGGAATCAGACCACGATTCCCCGCCCGCAAAAACGCGACTTCGGCGGCAAGTACACCTGGGTAATGTCGCCGCGCTGGTTCGACAAGCGCACCGGAGATCACTTGGCATTGGACACCGGCGGCGGCCCCATCGCCCGCCTCTGGTCAACCGCGCTGGCTGGGTTGGTCGACATCGGCTACATCAAGTCTACAGGTCACAGCGTGAAGATGTATCTGCCCAAGACGACGTCGCTTCCCGAGGTCGAGTTCGAGTGGAAGATTCCCAAATGGAGCAACGCCATCGAGCGCGACCGCGCCCGAACTTACTTCCAGGTGTATGCTGCCTGTGCAGCTCTGCACTTTATGGAAAAGGCGTTGGCCGAGTTGCACGCCGGCCACACCAAGACCTGGACGGATTTCAAAGTGCCCGAAGAAGCCATTGGTTGCGGCTTCCACGAGGCGGTTCGCGGCGTGCTCTCGCATCACGTGGTAATCAAAGAAGGTAAGATCGCGAACTATCATCCATATCCTCCGACGCCTTGGAATGCCAATCCCCGCGACATTTACGGCACTCCCGGACCGTATGAGGACGCGGTGCAGAACACGCCGATCTTCGAAGAAAACGGTCCTGACAAATTCAAGGGAATCGATATAATGCGAGCCGTGCGCAGCTTCGATCCGTGTTTGCCGTGCGGCGTTCACATGTACCTGGGCAACGGCAAAGTGTTGGAGACGCATCATTCTCCAATGTTTGGCCTGCAACCCTGAACGCGGTTCGTGGTTATAGAGGAGTGAGGGTGGTCGCTGCCAAGAATCGCCAGTTGGCTTGATCCGAGAAAACTGGCATCTCGAAACTGCACTCTCACTCCTGTTTTTTTGTAGATTGAAAAGCTTTTGACAAGGAGCATCGTGGCCGACAGTAGAGATTTTCGCGAAGAAATGCAGCGCATCGGCAAACTGGTTCAAGAGATTGAATCAAGTACTGATCCCGCCGTCAGGGCGATAACGAAAACCTTGATGCAGTCGCTGATGGATCTGCATGGTGCGGCCATCGAGAAAGCTCTCGACATCGTCGCCGATGCAGGAGAGCAAGGAATGGCCATCATCGACCGCCTTGGTCGCGATCCCCTGGTCAGCAGCGTACTCATTCTCTACGGCCTCCATCCCGAAGATCTGGAAACCCGCGTAGTCAAAGCAGTCGACAAAGTGCGCCCGCAGTTGCGCAAACAGGGTTGCGAAGTTGAACTCGTCAGCATAAACGAAGGCGCCATCCGCCTGCGTGTAGAAACTGGCTCGCATACCTGCGGCTCAACCGCGAAAACCTTGCAGGCTACGCTCGAAGGAACGATGTACGACGCAGCACCGGATTTGACTTCTCTGTTAATCGAAGGCTTCGAAGAGAAACCCGCATCCGGATTTGTGGGGTTAGACAAGTTGATGAGCAACGTCGCGGCGCCGATGGTTCAAACGCAAGGCACGGATTAAAAGTACGCCGGCAATGCAAAGAGGTTGGAGATTTTGCAATCGTGAGCGCAGGACACTTTACAGAATCCGCTGACGGCTTCGGAACGCTGCGTCAGTTCGCCCGCCGCCAGCGCCCGCTCGAGCGTTGCGAACTGTGCAGCCTGGGCCTGCGCCCCGATCACCCGCACCTGATCGAAGTAGCACAGCGCAAGATTCTCTGCACCTGTGACGCCTGTGCCCTGCTGTTCAGCGGCCAGGGAATCAAGTTCAAACGAGTCCCGCGCCGCGTCCGCTCGATTCCCGGTTTCAATCTCAACGACGCCGAGTGGAACGCCCTGATGGTTCCCATCAACATGGCGTTCTTTTTCCGCAGCAGCCTTGAGAACCGCGTAGTCGCACTCTATCCGAGCCCCGCGGGCGCGACTGAATCGTTGCTCGCGCTCGAATCTTGGAACGACATCGTCGCCCGCAATCCGATTCTGAATGAAATGGAATCCGACGTGGAAGGCCTGCTGGTCAACCGTCTCGGCTATTCCCGGGGATACTCCGCCGCCGACTATTTCCTTCTTCCCATCGACGAATGCTACAAGCTGGTAGGCCTGATCCGCATGCACTGGAAAGGTCTTTCCGGCGGGACCGAGGTTTGGAAGGAACTCGGCGAATTCTTCAGCAGCTTGAAAGCGCGGTCGGTAGAAGTCAACCCAGATCCAATCCAAGCTGACGCCGAACCTCAGAGTCAAGAGGAGTCGCATGCCTGATTTGAACTTTCAGGTTGAGCGCGCCGAGGTCGTTTCCAATGCCGCCTCGCCCCTGCTTGCCTTGAAGCTCCGCCTGAGCACTTCCGATCCAAACGAAACCATTCATACCGTCGCTCTGCGCTGTCAGATTCAGATTGAAACCACTCGCCGAAAATACACACCAGAAGATCAGGCAAAACTTCGCGACCTTTTCGACGATCCCAGCCGCTGGAGCCAGACTCTGAAAAATCTGCTCTGGACCCACGCCAGCATAGTCGTGCCCTCATTCCAGGGCGCGACAGTAGTCGATCTCCCGGTCCCGTGCACTTTCGATTTCAATGTCGCTGCCACAAAATATTTCGACGGCCTCTCAGATGGCGAAGTCCCTCTCTGCGTCCAGTTCAGCGGCACGGTGTTCTACGCAAGTCCGCAAGGCAGCTTGCAAGTCGCGCCCATTTCATGGGACAAGGAAACTCGATTCAAGCTACCGGTAAAAGTCTGGCGCGACATGATGGAATTTTACTATCCCAACAGCGCCTGGCTTTGCCTGCACAAAGACGCTTTCGACCGTCTGCATCAATACAAGGTCCGGCAAGGCATTCCCACCTGGGAAGAAGCGATTGAGAGTCTTATTCCCGTGGAAGAGACGGTGATCCAATGAGGGCGCGCAAATGAATCTCGCGACGGTCGACAAGATCGCGAAGGCGGTGCTCTATGAGGGATACATGCTCTATCCCTACCGCCCGTCGTCCGTGAAGAATCAGCAGCGCTGGAATTTCGGCGTGCTCGTCCCGCAATCCTACAGCGAAGCGCAAAAAGGCACCGATGCTTGGACCATGCAAACGGAATGCCTGGTCGAAGCCAAATCGTCAACCGAACTGGAAATCCGTGTGCGCTTTCTTCAGCTGGTCGCACGCTCGGTTGGGAAATTCAACAATCCCGTGAGCGAGTTGCCGTCCGGAGAAGCGCCAGAATTCCATCTGGTGCCGAGACTCGAACTGGCGGGTCGCGTCTACCAACCCTGGCAAGAAGCAGTTGAGCAAGAAGTGATTCTGCCGATCTGCAGCCCCGAAGCGCTCGTCGGATCGCCGCTCTTGCAGTCTTTCACTTTTCCCGAAGGAAAAGAATTCGAATATCTGCGCGATAGGGAAGGTCCAATCGCCGCAGTAATCATCCGCGAGCGGCGCATGCTCCAGGCGATGCTCGAAGTCAGAAGCGAGCGCCTGAGCGATGATTTGTTCAAAGTCAGCGTGCGCATTCGCAACCGCACGCCCTTCGCCGCCGCGCATCAAGCCACGCGTGAAGATGCCCTATTGAGTTCCCTCGCCTCCACGCACACCGTCCTCGGCGTGCAGAATGGCAAGTTCATTTCCCTGCTGGCGCCTCCGGAGCAACTAAGCGAGCTGGCTGCAAGTTGCAAGAACGAAGGAACGTGGCCCGTGCTGGTCGGCGAAGAAGGACAGTGTGACACTGTTCTTTCCTCGCCGATCATTCTCTACGACTATCCTCAGATCGCTCCCGAGAGCGCCGGAGATCTGTTCGACGGCACCGAGATTGACGAGATTCTCTCCCTTCGCATCATGACCCTGACCGACGAAGAAAAGCGCGAGATGAGCCAGTCCGACGAGCGCGCCCGCCAGATGCTCGAGCGTACAGAAACCATGCCAGTCGAACAGTTGATGAAACTGCATGGCGTGCTTCGCAACCTGCGGCCGATCGAGTCTCAATCACACAAGGAGGAGACCCAATGAACGAATGGGAATGGCAACTCCTCGAAGAAAAAACTCCTCTCGATCATCTGGAAATCTCCGGAGTCGAAGTCAGGCCCGGAAGCCGCGTGCGCCTGCGTCCTCGCAAAGGCGGCGACGTGATGGACATCGCGCTAGCCGGTCAGATCGCGACCGTCGAATGCATCGAACAGGATTACGAAGGCAAGCAGCACGTCTGCGTAGTTCTCGACAACGATCCCGGCAAAGATATGGGACTGCTCCGTCAACCCGGCCATCGTTTCTTTTTCGACGCACAAGAAGTCGAGCCACTCTCGCCCGCCGAGTTCCCACAAGTTACCGCCGTCCAGAAACCAACCATCCTCGTCGCCGGCATCGGCAACATCTTCCTTGGCGACGACGCATTTGGTGTGGAAGTAGCTCGCCGCATGGCCAGCCTGCCTCTGCCGCAGAGCGTACGCGTGGTTGACTTCGGCATCCGCGGCTTCGACCTCGCCTACGCGCTGCAAGACGGCTACGAAACCACAATCCTCGTCGACGCCTGCCCGCATGGCCAGGCTCCCGGCACTCTCTACGTCATCGAGCCCGATCTAAAAGCGCTCGACGAACCCGCAACCGACGGTCAAGCCCCGCAAGCCACAATCGAAGCTCACGCTATGAATCCAGTAAGCGTTCTCCGCATGGCCCGCGCCATGAATATCGAATTGAAAAACATTCTGCTCGTCGGCTGCGAGCCTGAAACTCTCGGTGGAGAAGAAGGTAAGATGGGACTAAGCGCGCCGGTGGAAGCCGCCCTCGACGATGCGGTTCAACTGGTGAAGTCCTTAATCGACAGAAATGATCGACAGAAACGATCGAATGACCTACCAGCATCCAATATCGATTCAACTCAGTAAATAAAAGGAGACTGCCGTGGCAAGCGAAAATTCAAACGGAAGCTTCAACGACAAAGACACTCTCTTCATGCTCAGTGGCGTAGCGCTTATCGTTTTCGGCGCCGGCCTCATTCTTTCCAATCCGATCGCCAGACGCTATCTCGGCCAGTTCGGCCTCGGCGACCTTGCCCAGGGCGCACTGCCCGATCTGGATCGCTATTTGAAATTGCGCTCAATGTAGCAGCGTGAGGTGGCGCGCAGTTCGACGACGAAGTCAGAAGGGATATCCGTTTGTCTACAACAGAAATACCATCGGCAACGACGGTTCGTTACTTAATCGATGCCAAGAAGAGCAAGTTCACCGTTCGGGCCTTTGCCACCGGCATGCTTTCGGCCTTCGGCCACAGCCCGACCATCGCGATTCCCGATTTCGAGGGCGAGATCCGCCTGAATGCTGAGGCCGTGGAACAAAGTTCCCTTCGCCTGGTGATTCATTCGGCTTCGCTGAACGTCACCGATGACATCAGCGATAAAGATCGCAACGAAATCAATCGTGCGATGCACCAGGATGTCCTTGAGTCCGATTCATTTCCTGATATTGTCTTCGAAGGTTCCAGCGTCTCGGCGAACAAAACCGGCGAAGGACAATATTCGTTAACGTTGAACGGAGAACTGAGCCTGCACGGCATTACGCGCAGTCAGCGGATTTCCGCGCGCGTCTGGCTCGACGGTGATACCCTCCGGGTGGCAGGAGATTTTTCCGTGCGCCAAAGCGATTACGAGATCAAGCCCGTTTCCGCCGCGGGAGGAACAATCAAGCTGAAGGATGAACTGAAACTCTCCTTCGATATCACAGCGCGCAAGCAGAACTGAAACCAAGTCGTGGCCCGAAGGTTTGGCCAACGACGAACGACCAACGACGGAAGGTGTACCGAATGTGCCTAGCCATACCAGGAAAGATCGTCGAGATTTCTTCCGACAACCAGGACTCCGCGCTGGTCGAAGTAGTTGGCGTCCGCCGCAGGATTGATCTCGGCCTCTTGCAGGATGACAAACCCGTCCCGGGCGACTGGGTGCTCGTCCACGTCGGCTTCGCCATGAGCAAGATCAGCGAGCAGGATGCCGCCGACCAGATGAATACCCTTCGCATGCTCGGCGAGATCGACGGCGCCATGCAGGAAGTCAATGGCTACGGTCTGGAGGACGTGAATTGACGCCCGTCCGCGTCCAGCCCGCGAGTAAGGAATCGGCATGAGATTCGTAGATGAGTTCCGCGAACCCGAACTGATTTCCAAAACTGCCGACGAAATTCGCCGCCTCGCCAGCACCGAACGCCATTACCGCATGATGGAGGTCTGCGGCGGACATACTCACGCCATCTACCGCTTCGGCCTGAAAGATATACTTCCGGAAAATATTGAACTGATCCACGGCCCCGGCTGCCCCGTCTGCGTTCTTCCCATGGGCAGAATCGATGACGGCCTCGCCATCGCGCACGAGCCCGATGTCATCTTCGCCGCCTTCGGCGACATGATGCGCGTTCCCGGTACGCAAGGCAGTCCGCTCGAGCACAAAGCCCGCGGCATGGACGTTCGCATCGTCTACTCGCCCGCCGACGCTCTCAAACTCGCCCGCCTCAATCCCGAAAAGCACGTAATGTTTTTCGCCATCGGCTTCGAAACCACCGCGCCCTCCACCGCGCTCACCATCATGCGCGCCCGCTCCGAAGGCATCCACAACTTTTCTGTCTTCTGCAACCACGTCACCATCATCCCCGCCATTCGCGCGATTCTCGATTCTCCCGACATGCGTCTCGACGCCTTCATCGGCCCCGGCCATGTCTCCACCGTCATCGGCTGCCGCCCTTATGAATGGATCGCGCGCAACGAGCGCAAGCCCATCGTAGTCTCCGGCTTCGAGCCGCTCGACATGCTGCAATCCATCGTCATGCTTCTGCATCAACTGAACGCGGGCGAGGCCAAAGTCGAGAATCAATATAAGCGCGTAGTTCCCTGGGAGGGCAACCGCGCCGCGCTAAAGGCCATGGCCGAAGTTTTCGAACTGCGTCCCTACTTCGAATGGCGCGGCCTCGGCTTCATCTCGCAATCCGCACTGCGCATCAACGACAAGTACGCCGAATTCGACACCGAGCAGCGCTTCGAAGTCCCCGGCATCCGCGTCACCGACCCCAAAGCCGCGCAATGCGGAGAAGTGTTGAAGGGCGTGCTGAAGCCGCATCAATGTAAACTTTTTGGACGCGAGTGCACGCCGGAGCATCCTATCGGCGCACTCATGGTTTCATCGGAAGGATCATGCGCCGCGTATTACAACTACGAACACCGCAAGGCAGCAATGGTAACTCTGAGCTCGATGGCCTGACGAACAATGGCCTGAATCCTCAGCCTGCGATCGCTCCCGCCGCCACGCCCGCCGAAGCCGCTCCCACGCGCTTCCGCGACCCGCAAATCGAAATGGCCCACGGAGCCGGAGGCAAAGCCAGCCGCAAACTAGTCGAAGGCCTCTTCGCACCCTTGCTCTACGGCGCCGCCCCCGGTCCACTCGGCGACGCCGCCCACGTCGATATCAACGGAACAACCGTTGCCATCACAACCGACAGCTTCGTAGTTAAGCCGCTGACTTTTCCCGGAGGCTCCATCGGCGAACTGGCCATAAACGGCACCGTGAACGATCTCGCGGTCTCCGGCGCGAAAGCCGAAGCTCTCGTAGTCACCTTCGTACTCGAGGCCGGACTGCCTACGCAAGTCCTCGAAGCCGAAGTCCGCGCCATGGCCAAAGCCGCGCGCAACGCCGGCGTGCGTATAGCTGCCGGTGATACAAAAGTAGTCGAGCACGGCAAAGCCGACCAGATGTATATCAGCACGACCGGCATCGGCCGCCTGCTCCCCGGCGTCACCATCGATCCTCGCTCAGTCCGCGTCGGCGATCGAATTCTGTTGTCCGGCCCCATCGGCGATCATGGCATCACCATTCTGCTCGCGCGCGGCGAACTCGATCTCGAAGCCGATCTCCGTTCCGACACGCGCTCCGTGCTCCCATTAGTCGAGGCTCTTATTCACGCCGCCGGCCCCGGCATCCGCTGGATGCGCGATCCAACCCGCGGCGGCGCCGCCACGTCATTAAATGAGTTGGCTCGGGATTGCGGATTAGGCATGGTTCTCTTCGAAGATCAAATTCCGGTGCGCGACACCGTGCGCGGCGCATGTGAACTGCTCGGCCTCGATCCGCTTCACATCGCGAACGAAGGCCAGTTCCTCGCAGTCGTCTCTCCAGAATATGCCGACGCCGCAATCAACGCCCTGAGCCTCGCGCCCGGCGGCAACGAAGCGCAAGTGATCGGCGAAGTACGCGAACAACCCGCCGGAACCGTGCTCGTAACAACCCTCTACGGAGGCAGCCGAATCGTAGATATGCTAGTCGGCGATCCACTCCCACGGATCTGCTAGACGAAACGGGATCCGTATCGACCTGTAGCTTTCAGGCTGGCGCCGCATCGATAGACATAGACTAAAGATGAAAACGAATTTTTCCGTAACCGACACCGTGGCCTCCGCGAACCAACTCGCCACCCACGTCCAATCCCGTCTTCTCGCACGCAACCAACCCTTCGAAACGTTCTTCGCCCGCGAAGCCCCGCGCCTCGCGGAAGCCTGCCGCGAAATGTCAGAACGCTTTCTCCGCGGAGGCCGCCTGCTCGCCTTCGGCCGCGGCCCCTACGCCACCGACGCGCAGCACGTCTCGGTAGAATTCGTCCACCCCGTGATCGTCGGCAAGCGCGCCCTACCCGCGCTCGATCTCTCGGTCTTATTTCGGCCATGGCTCGAAGCTATACTTCACTCGGAAGACATCGTCATGGGATTCGGTCCGCCCGAAGGCGATTCGGAAGTCTGGGCCGCGCTCGAGCACGCCCATCACAAAGGCGCGATGTCGTTCGCCCTGCCCGGCATCGAAGGCTCTTACGCAGTTGAAGTGGCCAACGAAGATCCCTTCATGTACCAGGAGATGATCGAGATCCTTTATCACACGCTGTGGGAAACGGTGCATGTATTCTTCGAGCACCGCGAACTCGGCCACGAAGTCGGCGCTTCAGGATTTCTCTACCCATTTCTGGGAACAGAAAAACAAGGAACGACTAACCTCGTTGCTCAAGTCGCGTCGTCCATCCTTATGAAGGCCCATGACGACACCAAACTCCGCGAGCAGGTAGCCCGCGAGGAAGCTGGTCAGATCGCCCGCACTGCGGTAGCAATTCACGAGCGTCTCCGCAAGGGCGGCAAGCTCATCATCTTCGGCAACGGAGGCTCCGCCACTGACGCCAACGATTTCGCCATCGACTGCGTGCTTCCGCCGCCTGGTTATCAATCCATCCCCGCGATTTCGCTTTCGCTCGAGCCCGCGAACATCACCGCAGTCGCCAACGACATTGGCACCGACGCAATTTTTCTTCGCCAGTTGATCGCGCAAGCCCGCCCCGAAGATATAGCGATCGCCATTTCCACCAGCGGCGGCTCGCGCAACATCATTATGGCTCTCGAAGAAGCGCGCAAGCGCAATATGCTGACCGTCGCGCTGCTCGGCTACGACGGCGGAGAAATCAAGCGCAAGCGCCTCGCCGACTTTCCCGTGGTGGTGAATTGCGATTACATCCCACGCATTCAGGAAGTGCAGGCCAGCATCTATCACGTGATCCGCGAATCGTTGCAGATGTTGCATCAGGGCGCCCTGAAGAGCACACTGAATCAGGAGATGCCCACTCGTGGCCAAGCTTGAGCTCTTTGGCGCCGCGCGCTGTCCCCACACCGGCGAAATGCGCGACTGGCTGGAGTGGAAGCGCAGCGACTTCGTCGAGTACGATGTGGAAGCCGACCCCGCAGCCCGCCAGCGCATGCGCGAAATCGCCGGAGGCCAGCGCACCGTCCCCATCCTCGTCGAAGACGGCAAAGTAATTCAAGTAGGATGGCAAGGCCACGGCTGCATAGTGGACGAGTAGAACTCGTGGCAAGAATCCAGAAGGGCAACTTCCCAGAGCATGTGGGGAAAATCACAAATGCGCGCGCGACCGTGCATGAGGGGAAATCCACAAGTGCGTGAGCAACCGCGCATTTGGAGAATTCACAAATGCGTGCGCAACCGTGGAAGAGCGGCGCTTCAGCGCCGCGTAAAGCGCCAAATTGATTGGGCTTCAGAGGGTGCGTGAGAACCAGCTTGTAATTGTACTCAAGATGAGGCAGAAAGAGAGGTATGGGACGATTTCTGCCGTATCAACCGGATCAGGCGTATCTA
>Ga0302140_10004964_pt1 | contig 16891 bp, 16 predicted proteins | sample I_Bog_E1_1_FD_202095 | JGI IMG/M metagenome (GOLD analysis project Ga0302140, IMG submission 202095) | Peat permafrost microbial communities from Stordalen Mire near Abisko, Sweden - I_Bog_E1_1 | ecosystem: Environmental > Terrestrial > Soil > Wetlands > Peat | place: Sweden: Abisko, Stordalen... | reverse complement strand
CTTGACCGTATATTTCTGACCTTGAATTCTCTCCGGCGCCATATATGTAGATGTTCCAACAAAAGTGTCTGCAACGGAGTTGACCAATTCTCCAGATACCCCAAAATCACAGAGCTTTATTTGACCCTTCGAATTGACCAGGATGTTCGAGGGTTTGATATCTCTATGCATGATGTGATGCTTAGTATAGAGGTAAGTAAGCCCACCGAGGGTGGCTTCTGCGATCTTCCCCAACACATCCACCCGGACGGGACCAAATTGCTGGGAGATTCTATCTAGAGCACTGGTACGCATTAGCAGGCACTCATCACCTAGACGAGAGGTCCATACCCAACATCCATATACTCCATACACATGATAACATCATTATTATCGCTCAGGAATGCTCCGTAGAAGTTCACAATGAATTCTGAGTTGGTATCGTGCATGATCTGCAATTCCCGCACAATCCGACGGCGCATCTCTTTCTTAGCCTCGACGTGGATGATCTATCGGCGTATCAGTTAGGAGTCACCTTCAACTCAAACTCTGCCACTGTGCTGCAACTAACCTTTCTTGCCATGATTGTCCCTGTTGCCATATGTCGAACCTTACTAACTGTGCCCCCATTTCCATGTCCCAGATCTTTCAGGACCTCCAAATCTTCCCTCTTCAGGTCCAGCTTGTACTCGATCCCGATCTCCAGCTGTGCAGTCTGCCTCGCATTCTCGCTGCTGTTGCCGCCGGGGATCTGTAGGTCGCTCTCAGAAGGTGCGACTGTTCGCGGTGCAGGTGCAGCCAGAGCTAGCCCTTTGACATTTTTACGCTTCAGTGTGCGAACAGAACCTATGGCGTCCGACATTGCGAGGAGTGCTGCGAGCTGTGCCCGTCACTCTGGGCGGCAAGGTGTCGAGCGTCGATGGTGGAGAGCTGTAACTTTAATGGCGCCAGCAAGTGAGGGGGAAATGTTGGAGGATAGCAGGTGATGCAGAGGCAATATGGAGAGAGCAAAGACACCCCTGAGCAATCTTATCGGATTCTCTCCTGAGCCTGGCAGATATACGCAGGGTTGCAGAGACGGTTGCAGAATTCACGGTCAACTGTCAGGGTCAAGATTCTGGTCGACCAACAGCAGTTGGATTGGCGTTCGGCGCTACTTCCCCACGCTGCTGGTGGAACGAAGGGCAGGCACTGATGAATAAAAAAGGTCAGAAAATCCCGAAGTTCAACGCTGCAGAGGCTGCAGATGCTCGAAAGGGGACACGGAGCCGCATGGACTGAGTTACAAACACAGCTGTCTCATGATTTTAGAGTTTCTACGTGGGATTGGGCATGAGTGCTGGACCAGTCCAAGCTTGCGTAAGATACACATCCTTGGCTACGGAATCGTTGTCGCAAGGGACGCGCGATGTGGAAGCTCCCACAGAACACTTTCTAGAAGCTGTTTGCATCTTCATGCATCGGTGGCGCGTGCCAGATGGTGTGCTTGGTGCTGCTAATCAAGGTAGATTGAAGCTCAAGTCACCGGCCATTATCAGATTAGGTGCAGAATAGCGGCAAGCAGCCGCGCGGGATCTAAAAAACTGTTGGTACTTCCAGGACTTCCAGCCCCTGGACCAGCAAAAGCGGCGTGACATTGCGATGGGCTTTGTTAAGCTGATCTGGTTCCTGGCGCAAGAACTTCCTAACAAACGAAGGAACCCGTGACAACTCGAGAGATTGGCTTCGATTTACAAAGCCCGCTGAAATTCAAAGAAAGCATGTGAAGTGTGAGGAATAAAGCCATCCTCGAAAGCGACGCTGCCCACAGATCTTAGTGTGCTTAACTAAGCAGTCACGTGATCAACATACTCCCTTGTAACCCCTGCCGCGAACGCGGGCTGATCGCGAACTGGAAATTTATTGCTGTCGATACCTACCTCATCACAGGCAACGCTCGCTGTTCACCACCTGACCGGCTGCCTAGTTCGAGGCCCCGCTTCCTCGAGAGTACTTAATTGTCTCCTCTCCCCTTCTCCCTCGCCTCCCAACCATCTTCCTGCAACCGCAAACATGAGCATGCGAGATCTGATCCACGGCGAGGCCGAGCTCGACGACGAGGAGAATGATGAGTCCTTCGATGAGGAGACCGGCGAGCCAATTTCTGGCAAATCGCTGCCTAATGGAGAATTGGACGATTCAAGCGAAGAGGAAGAAGACGACGACGACGAGGAGGCTGCTCGCGCAGTATGTCCTCTAGGAATAGAGGTTTCTTCTATGAGCTTTTACTGATACTTAGTAGGTCCGCGAAGGCTTCATCATAGATGACGAAGATGAGGAGCCTGAGGAGCGAGAGCGCCGTCGCCGAAAGGACAAGAAGCGAAGACGTGCTGAGCGCGAGGAAGAAGAGGCTGTCTTAGACGAGGAAGATCTAGATCTCATTGGGGAAGCCAACCCCGAGTGGGAGAGGAAAACTGCAGCACAGGTATGCCGGATTCGACGCCAGTGCCTACAAGTAATCTAAACCCTTTCTAGCCAAAACTCAAGCGACTCAAGCGCGGACATCGAGACGAAGGTGAACAACATCGAGAGCGCGGACTGGACGAGATTTTCTCGGATGATGAAGAAGTTGATGGCTTCCATGAGTCTGAGCGCGGGTTTGCCCGGCCAGACCACCACCGAGTAGACGAATTCGCCGACTTCATCGAAGAGGATGAATTAGAAGATGAAGATGAGAGACAAAGACACCAGGAGGAGATGGAGGTGGCTCGTCCACGGGAGAGGGGTTACGTTGGGGGTGCAGAAGCAGCTGGCCTTGATAAAGATGCATTGGATGATATGGAGGCTATCTTCGGAAATGGGGAGGACTACGACTGGGCCTTGGCCCTTGAGGATGAAGCAGAGGCCAGGGAAGCAGGTGATCATAATCTGGAGCTCAAGGATGTTTTCGAACCGTCGCAGTTGTCGGAGAAACTTCTTACGGACGAGGACAACCAAATCCGATGGGCAGACGAGCCGGAACGATTTCAACTGGACCGATTACCATACAAGAACCTCCAAATCACGGATGATCAGTTCAAGGAGGAGGCTCGTTGGATTACCAGTCTTATCTGGCCCAAGAAGCAGCTGCACAGTGATCTTCAAGCCCCTTTCACGAGAGCCATCGGCAAGGTCTTGGAGTTCTTCGTTGTCGATGAAGTGGAGGTCCCGTATGTCTTCCAGCATCGCAAAGACTACCTCATCCATGCGACTAGGCTCCGTGACAATAACAACACCGACCAAGACGAGTACGTCGTGAGTGCTGAGAAGTTATTAAACCAGGATGACCTCTGGCGGGTACTCGAGCTCGATCTGAAGTTTCGGGCTTTGATCGAGAAGCGAAATGTTCTTGAGAAGACTTACGACAACTTGAAATTGGCTGCAGGTGTGCTGGATCAGACTGTCGAAGCTATGCTTCCCATCGCCGTTACCATGGAAGAATTGCAAGACATCCAAGACTATATGTACTTTCAGTATTCCGCCGAGATCAAAGATTTGGTAGCCACGAACGGCGATTTGAAGGAGAAGCGCCGCCCAGGGGGCAAATCCACAATTTTCGATCGCATCCGGAGAGGCAAAGCATATAATCTTGTTCGAGCTTATGGTATCACACCCGATCAAGTCGCTCAGAACGCGTTGCGAGAAGGCAGAAAACAGTACACGGAAGACTCTTCTCTCACTCCAATCGATCTGGCAGACACATTGATCTCTGATAACGAATTCAATACCGGCGAACAGGTTTTGACCGCTGCGCGTCAGATGTTTGCCGAAGAGCTGTTTATAAATCCTCGCATGAGAAAGCATTTCCGCATGAGCTACTATATGATGGGAGTTGTCAACTGTCACAGGACTGACAAAGGCCTTCGGAAGATTGATGAGCAACATACGTATTACGAACTCAAATATCTCAAAAACCAGACTTTTGGCGATATCGCAAACAAGCCAGAGATTTTCTTGAAGATGTTGAAGGCCGAGGAAGAAGGCCTTCTGGAAGTGAAAGTTGCTCTGCAGAATGAGCGCGAGTTCCGAAAGCAGCTCTTTGCTGAAATTGCATCCGACAACTTTAGCGAACTTGCCGATGCTTGGAATGACGAACGTCAAAAGGTACTCGACATTGCCTGCGACAAGCTTGAGCGTGTCATTACCAAGGGTGTCAAGGAAAGCATGAGAACCGAATGCCAAGATTCCATCCTCAAGATCTGCCGAGAAGAGTACTCGAAGAAGCTTGATCAAGCCCCTTACAAGCCGAAAGGCATGGTTCTTGGTACGATCCCTCGAGTCTTGGCATTATCAAACGGCAATGGGGATCCCAATCGTGATGCAGTTTGCTGGGCCTGGGTCGAAGAAGATGGGAGAGTGCTGGAGCATGGCAAGTTCGATAACCTTTCTCGTGATGAGCGCTCGCGCGAATCATTTGTGGAGCTAGTCCAGAGAAGGAAGCCAGACGTGCTTGGCATCGGTGGGTTTTCAGTTGAGACACACAAGCTCATCACTAGCATTCGAACCCTCGTTGAGGAAAAGGACCTGAGAGGTGCCGACTTCGAAGACCCAGATTCTGGTGAGGACCGGAGCGAACCACTAGAAATGGTGGTGGTTAACGACGAAGTTGCAAGACTCTACAAGGATAGCCCTCGCGCTGCGATCGATCATCCCACCTTCACTTCTCTTACACGATATTGCGTTGCTCTGGCAAAGTACCTGCAGAATCCAATGAAGGAATATGCTGCCCTTGGGAAAGATATCGTCTCGTTGTCCTTCCATCCCTGCCAACAGCTATTACCTGAAGACAAACTTCGCAAGCAGCTGGATACTGCCATGGTTGACATGGTCAACTTATGTGGAGTTGACATCAATGAAGCCATCGCCGATTCTTATACAGCAGCCTTGCTGCCATTCGTTTGTGGTCTTGGACCAAGAAAGGCAACTGCTGTTCTGAAGACAATCAATGCCAATGGTGGCGTTGTGAACACTCGAGATGAGCTTGTGGGCGATCCTGATAGCGGAAAACTGCCAGTCGTTGGACCAAGAGTCTGGAATAATTGCGCTAGTTTCCTATCCATTGAGTACGACAGCTCTTCACCGACATCAGATTACCTTGACAACACCCGAGTGCACCCAGAAGACTACGAACTAGGCCGTAAGATGGCTGCCGATGCTTTGGAATTGGATGAAGAAGACGTGAAAGCCGAGGTGGACGAGGGGGGCCCTGGTGCCATTGTTCGCAAGCTTATCAAGGATGACGAACAAGAGAAGGTCAACGATCTGATATTGGAAGAGTACGCTGAGCAGCTTGAGCGAAACTACAATCAACGCAAACGAGCAACTCTGGAGACGATCCGTGCCGAACTTCAACAACCTTACGAAGAACTTAGGAGAAATTTTGCTATTTTGTCTGAGGATGAGATCTTCACGATGCTCACTGGAGATACAAGAGAGTCTTTATGTGAAGGAATGATTGTATCCGTCAACATCCGCGTGGCAAAGCCAGACTTTGTCATTGCGAAGCTGGATTCCGGGATTGAAGGTCGGGTTGAGCCACACGAGGGTTCAGACAGTGCCGACATACCACTGAATAATCTATTTCAAGTGGGTCAGACTGCGCAGGCCAAGCTTCTCGAGCTTGACCGACGAAACTTTTCTGCCAGGCTGTCTCTTCGCGAGGAGTCTTTGAGGGTACCGTACAAGAAACGAGTCGATCACGATCCTGGCACATGGGACGCCATTCAAGAGCACAAAGACAAAGAGGAACTTCGGGAAAAGGACAAGGCGACTGGTCGAACCCAACGTGTTGTCAAGCATCCACTTTTCAAACCCTTCAATTCAACACAAGCAGAGGAGTATCTAGGATCACAAGCCCCCGGCGATGCCGTCATTCGTCCGTCATCCAAAGGCAACGATCATCTTGCCATCACATGGAAGGTTGCAGATGGTATCTATCAACATATTGATGTCCTCGAACTGCAAAAAGAGAACGAATTCTCCGTTGGGCGACAATTACGCATTGGCGGAAAGTACAATTACAGCGATCTCGACGAATTGATCGTCGACCACGTCAAAGCTATGGCCAAGAAAGTGGACGAGTTGATGCAGCACGAGAAGTATCAAATTGGCAGCAAGGCCGATACAGGTAAGAAAGGCGCAATCCGAGTCCCGATGTGACTGACGATTCTTTTAGAAAAATGGTTGACTACCTACACCGAAGCCAATCCAAAACGCTCTGTGTATGCGTTCTGCCTGGATCCTCGGCATCCTGGTTACTTCTATCTCTGCTTCAAGGCTGGAGAACGAGCCAGAGTCAACTCATGGCCGGTACGAGTGGTGCCCAATGCTTTCGAGCTGTTGAAGAACCCCTACCCCGATATGAAAGCCCTGTGCAATGGCTTTAAGTTGCGCATGATGAGCAGTGAGCAGAATCGGCCGCGTTGAGACACACGTAAGAAAGACCTGGAGGGATGGGCCGGAGGAGTTATAGACTGGTATCACAGACAATTCTGCCATTTGTACCAAAAGTATTGGAAAAAAGGAAATCATGGCAAGCATTTCAGGGAGGTAAAATAGGATCTGGGAGGCTGCTCTTCTAGAAGCATCCCGGCTGAAGTCCGTAGCATTGATCTACGCAGCGATGAATGATATTGTCCAGTTTTCTCCCTCAGATTGAGTGCGTGACGCCGTGATGCTTATTAGAGTTGCAAGGATCGCATCAGCCCCGCCAATACGAGATCGGACAGTCGCGGTGCAGTCAGCAAACAGCCAGCAGCAGCCCCTGTTGGCTCATGGGTGCGCCGACTGCAAGGCTGAGGCCAGGCCCACGTCGCCGGTCTGTAAGATGTTCCGGTCGAGCCTGCGCTGCGCTGCGCTGAGACGTTGAAACCACGTTTGCCATCTGTGCCATTCCCTAGGACCCCCTCTGCCTCTGCCTCCCCCCTTCATTTTCTTTCTTTCGTATGCATCGCACTCCCGTATCTCTACGCAGTCGAGTTGTATCTCCAAACATCTCTCCAGCTTTCTTCCGTCCACATTTCTGGCAGCCCCGCACCGCCACACGTCACTTTATTTTCTATTAGCCTTCTGTGGCGCCAGTCACAACTGTCAAACCAAGGGCGCAACGTGGAGGCCGGTCCACGCCAACGAAACTAGGGAACAGCCCCATCTCAGTACGTCAAGAATAGTAAACAGAAGCTGGGTACACCTTACGAGAGCATCTCTGACAACGGCTGTCGCCACTGTGGCTTCTTCGTGGCTTCTTCGCATGAGCGCCCAGACGTTCTCGAGGCAACATCTCAGCCGCCATTCCAGGTTTGCGCGCGAAACATTTCCTGGACGACAAAGAACACGCGGGTTGTCAATGAAAGCTGGGTGATTTGCGCAATGGCCGGTCTGGAGCAGTTAGAGATTCATAGCAAGGTAGGCGAATTGCTGCAGCTGCTGGAGGACAGCAGGAGAGCTAATGCACTGCAGTCGTACATTGTTCGATGGGTCAAAATCGAGGAAGGGCATACCATATCCTGGAACGTTCAGCCGCACAAGAAGTCGATGTAGGAAGAGCCATTCCATGATTGAGATCTGTACTGATTGTGCCGCAGAAACTTTGGAATATTTAAGCATCCTGGAGCGGGCAGCGCTGGAACTCCACACCTGGAAGATGCCACTTCCTCCCTGGTTCATCTCGATGCTGGTCTGGACAAGCTGAGACGCCCCTCCAGTACGAAAAACGACGAATCGACAGCCCAGGAACAGTTGAGAGCGAAAGGATTCATCCAAATACAATGGTTTGGCAAATATGAGGCAGACAAAGTGTCGACCGGGACATATCCGGTCACTGCAGGGCACGGTGGAATGTATGGCCTTGTGTTTGACAATACCTTTTCGAAGCAGTTTTCCAAAAGTGCCACTTTTGTCCTCCTCACATATCCTTCCAATGCTCCTCCACATACCTCGCATCAGTTGTCCAACCTCTCATCCGCAATGAGCACAACGGGAATATCGAATCCTACAAAGGGCGTGAGCCCTCATCTCGGACCTTCAGCTTCGGATTCGGTCGATAGCCTGCAGAGTCACCTCGGTCTTGGAACTGGGGGTAGTAGGGGTGGGTCTGTCCTGGGTAGAAATGGGAGTGAGAATGGACTTGCCACATACCATGTTGGAATTCTGTCGAAACGCCGGCGGAAACGAGGGCAAGGCTATGCTAGACGGTTTTTCTCGCTGGACTTCGCATCGTGTACTCTATCATATTATTACAGCCGTAATTCCTCCGCCCTTAGAGGAGCCATTCCTCTGAGCTTGGCCGCCATTGCTGCCGACGAGAGGAGGAGGGAGATAAGCATTGACTCAGGGGCAGAAGTGTGGCATTTGAAGGCTGGTAATGCAAAAGACTTTGATGAGTGGAGTAGAGCTCTGGAAAAGGCGAGCAAGAGTGCTCGCGGAGTCGAGCCCGAGTCTGCCCCGCACTCTCCTGAACGTCTAAAGGTCAGAACAACTGGTTTACAAGGGCCAGTTTCTAGTCAAGAAGAAGAGCAGGAATGGGAGCAGGTTGAAGCACTCGTGAGCAGGATTGTGGGAACCAGAGATGCCGTCCGCCGGCTTTCGAAGGACACCGCTCCAGGTGCCTCCAAAAGGCTTACATTGGCAGGACTGGGACTTTCGACAGGAAGCAGTCCCAGCATCGATGATGGCAGTGACTACTTTGGGACGACCCCTGAAAAACGGCCATTTTGGAAGCGAAAGGTTAGCACACCTTCGACACCGCAGATGGTTCAACGAGGAATCTCATCTCAGCTTGCGGTTCCGGCGCCTGCAACTGTAACAACGATCACCGCCAATGGTAGCGTCACGCCTTCATCACGAAGAGGTAGACATCAGAATGATGAACCAAGTATGCATGAGCACTGTGCTGCACTGCTCAAAGACCTAGACGACGTTCTCAACGATTTCTCGACACTTCTCACCAACAGTAAGCGTCGAAGGTTGCCTGCCCCTGCTTCTGCTACTAGGAACAGTATGGATTCAACGTCAACCGGCGAATTTTATGATGCTGAGGCAGGAGATGGAGAGCGTTCGCAGGTGTTTGTGATCGATCGTCAGAGTGAGGAGGATACTCAGCCATCAGAAGCAGACGATGAATTTGTTACTGATGCCTCGTCAATTTCTTCTGAAGACGAAGACTCTTCGGCTCATCTCAAAGGCTCGGCAGCACTTTTCCCACTCAAGCCGAAGTCACTAGATCCCTTGCCCATCACCAATGCCGTCAAACGGCGGAAGATCGTGCCTCCAGCGACTACATTGCCTCCCAGCTTGATTGGACATCTTCGCAAAAATGTCGGCAAAGATCTCAGCACTCTCAGCATGCCTGTCAGCGCCAATGAGCCTACTTCACTCCTTCAACGCATCGCTGAACAATGCGAATACTCCGCTCTCCTTGATATAGCCGCCTCCCATAAAATCCCTACTCAGCGCATCCTCCATGTTGCTGCCTTCGCTGTCTCGCAGTTCAGCATTAATCGTGCAAAAGAGCGGGCTATTCGCAAGCCCTTCAATCCAATGCTTGGAGAGACTTACGAACTCGTAAGGACAGAAAAAGAGGCTCCAGGTGGTTTCAGACTCCTAGTCGAAAAGGTGTCTCATCGTCCCGTTAGGATGGCCATCCAAGCCGACTCGGCACGTTGGTCGCTAAGTCAGTCTCCTGCCCCGACACAAAAGTTCTGGGGCAAGAGTGTAGAGCTCATCACCGAAGGACGCGTGAGGTTGACGTTGAGGTTATTGGATGGGACCGATGAGTTCTACAGCTGGAATCTTGCCACGGTATTTTTGCGGAATGTAGTCATGGGCGAGAAGTATGTCGAGCCTGTGGGCACCATGACTGTTACAAATGAAACCACTGGCGCCAAAGCTATCATCGAATTCAAGCAGAAAGGAATGTTCAGTGGGAGAAGCGAAGATGTGCAGATCGAGAGCTACAATCCGGACGGTATGCATACCGGCGTTGGCTTGACAGGAACCTGGACAACGAATCTTCGGATCCTAGAAGCTGGAAAGGCGGCAGGAGCCGAGATCTGGCATGCTGGTGACTTGGTCGAGAACGCCGCACAGACGTATGGTCTTACGACTTTTGCAGCCAGTCTCAATGAAATCACCGAACTCGAAAAAGGAAAGCTACCGCCGACGGACTGTAGATTGAGGCCTGATCAACGAGCTGCTGAGGTTGGAGACCTCGACACTGCAGAGACTTGGAAAGCAGCACTGGAAAACTCACAAAGAGTCAGGAGGAAAGAAGCTGAGGATAAGGGTCAGCCGCACACACCAAGGTGGTTTGTAAAAGTGGACGGCGGTGACGAGGGTGAGGAGGTGTGGAAGCTTAAGGGTGGAAAAGACGGGTATTGGGAAGAACGAGCGAAGGGCAAGTGGACTGGTGTTGAGGATATACTGGCTGGATAAGTCAGTGAAGCGTCATGATGATGAGAATGCTCATTCAGCAATTTCCGATTGGATCTGTATTGGGCTGATGATGGCGTATGGAGAAGCGGTGGGGAAACGATGCGTTGTGATTTGGGATAGACAGCGCGGTCGGATTACATGAATGAATAGATTTGTTGTTCGCCCTCGATTGTGTCTTAGTAGCTTCCGCTATTTGTGATATGTTCGTTCTGCTTCTCAGGATCTAAACTGACTTCAAAAATATTCTGACTCGTCACCTCGCGAGCCCCTATTTCTAGCTGCTGCAAGCGAGGTGGTGCTGACTCATCATCGCTCCCGGAACGATCCCACTTAAAATTCTTGACGATAACAGACCGTTTTCAAACGACGACCCATCTTCTCATGAAATCGCATCAGCTTGGAATTTAAAGTATTACCAGCTTTTTGAGCGAAAGCTTGTCCAGATCTCGCCTGAAAAGCATCAGAAACCATGCCGCTCACTAAATTCGATGGCTTAGAGCTACCTGCTTCAGCCGACTTTCACGTTCATCTGAGAGACGGCAACATGATGAAAGCAGTTGTCCCTACTATCAGACAAGGAGGTGTCAATACGGTCTATGTAAGTATTGTTCTCTCAGAAATTCGTCTTCACAGAAGTGCTCATGTTGCAATACAGGTCATGCCCAACTTGGTTCCGCCTCTCACCTCAGCATCTGATGCCATGGCGTACAAGCAACGGCTGAGAGAAGAGGACCCCAACACCAATTACTTGATGACCTTGTATCTCCACGAAAAGATTACCCCTGCCGTGGTTAAGGGTGCAAAGGCCCAAGGCATTGTGGGAATCAAGTCATATCCTGCTGGCGTCACGACGAACTCTAGTTCTGGAGTGCTCGACTATGAAGTCTTCTATCCTGTCTTCCGAGCGATGGAGCAATGTGGTATGGTATTGAACTTGCATGGGGAGTGTCCCAGCGACCATGGCAAGAACATCACGATCCTCAATGCTGAGTCAAGCTTCTTACCGACTCTGAAGAGTCTCCATGCCGAGTTTCCCAAGGTTAGCCATTGTGATGTAGACGCGCTTAAGCAGGGAGGACTGACCTCAATCTCCATAGCTCAAAATCGTCTTGGAGCATTGCACGACCCGTGAAGCTGTTGAAACTGTCAATGCGTGTGGTCCCAACGTTGTTGGAACGATCACTGCGCATCATCTGTATCTCGTAGTCGATGATTGGGCAGACGATCCATTCTGCTACTGGTACGTCACCTCCAGAGCTCTTTCCTCCAAATGCTGAATTGAACTGACCGGACACAGCAAACCTGTTGCCAAGTGGCCGAGCGACAGAGAAGCACTGATTAAGGCTGCAGTCAGCGGCAGTGGCAAGTTCTTCTTCGGTAGCGATAGCGCACCACATCCGATCACTGCAAAGAAAGGTGGAAGAGGCAAGACAGCTGCAGGAGTATTTACGCAACCATATTGCACACAATTGGTGCTCGGAGCTTTCGAGCAAGCCATTGAACGGAGGGTGATCACAGAAGAAGAAGTAACGGAAGAGATTCTGACAGGGTTTCTGGGCGGCTATGGAAGGAAGTTTTATGGGATCACAGATAGCAGTAGCGCGAAGATTGTGTTGGGAAAAGGGGATGAGGTTATTCAGGAATCGTTCACGGGAGAAGGAGTTGAGATCATTCCCTTCCGAAGAGGGCAAAGCACATGGAGTGTGTTATGGAAGTAGCACAACACAAATGCAAGGAAACCCTTCTATTCTTATGATCTTAGCTTATCTATCACCAGTTTTGGGGGTGCTCGTCCTTGCGTGACGGCCATGATAACTGTCTCCGCCAAGACAAGCAGAAGAAGACCGCAGAATGCATGAATCATCGCTCTCCAGAAAAAGTACGCCCTTGAAAATGCAGCAATGCCATCTAAAAACGCCAACCGTCGTCAGATCCTGTCTAGTATCCACCAAGGTGAAGGAATGGCACGCTGTAATGACTCATCGCAATGCGCAAAAGCAGAGCAAGCATCCAACTGTGTTTCAGTCTTCTACAACCAGACCAACTCGTCAACGCCGGCAATGCTTATGAATGACGGGCAAACAAAAGAAACAACCCCAATTTTGCAAGGAAAGAAAAGAAAAAAGGAAATAATCGTTGCTGCTGAAATGCAACCATGCCGTTCGGGGTGGAGGGGACCACCAGGGTCGTTCGATGTGGGATGAGGAGTGAAGAGAGAGAACATATCTGATAAATCATGTGCGGAACTCATGATTCATTTCGTCATAAGATCGTCAGTCGTGTTCGAAGACGTGCGAAAGGTCGAAGGTATGAAAGGTCGAGTGATCAAGTGGTAGACACCGAGAGGTAGATTACTGCCAGTGAGAAGGTATGCGACAAAGAACATGATCCGAGTGCTCGACTGATCTGGCCTGGTTTCAATTTGTAAAAGCTTTCTGAGGAGTCCAACAAACGAAATGTCAATGTTCGAGGTCCGACTTATTGTTGTTGTTGTTGTTGTTGTTGAGGAGGAGGAAGAGGGTGGTTGTTCGGTCCTTGAGGACCGCCACGACCACGCCAGGTGACCTCGTCCTCATCCTCTTCATCACGCTCCTCGATCTTAAGAGCAGCGAAAGGATTGTTAGAGAATGACGCTGGACCACCTTGGCCAGGCGGGGGAGCAATCGGGCCATATAGAGGACGCATAGATGCTAAGAAATTGTCAGCAAGTCAATTAGCTGTAGGATCACAAGTGAACTTACGAGTGGAGTTTCCAGGACCATGCATGCTTGAACCTGGTGAAGAGTAACCAGGCTCAGCCTGCGAACCCTCCAAGCGGCGCCAAGGACCATCGAGACGGTTGCTAGGAGGTCCTGGCAGTGCAGGTGGACCAACTGGAGACTGCATGTTGACACCATACTCCCGACGATACCAGTTTGGCAAGCCATGGTTGAGGCCCAGAGAGAGTTGAGTCTCGCGATCCATGGGCATCTCATGGCGGTACTTGCAACCCATCTGAGTAAACGCGCAGGTGCCTTCGTGAATCCACTTGTCACAATAGATCTTCTCGCGACGGCGTGCCTGTGGAGGGTGCGAGCCAACAGGGACAACAGGTCCGACGGGATGAGCAGCAACAATGGCATCGATTTGTTCCTAGAATGAGTCAACAACTGATATCACGTCGTTGAGGATCTTGTAAAGATGCTGAATGAGGTTTGCACGCTCTTACCTGCGTCGCATCACTCTGGCTAGAGCGGCTATACGGAGTCTGATGGTGTCCACGAGGACGATTTCCTGGCAAAGCTTGAACAACCTGTATACGTGTGAGCTTCTTCTGTTTGCGCTTGAAGTCAAGATAAAACCACTTACCTCCCGAGGAACCATTGGTTCGGGGCCAACCCGAAGATTCGGATCCATTTGTCTGGGGATTGGAAGGATGATAAGACCTTCTGGGCCTTGACCGCGGGGGATGTTGTTCATATCGGATAGCTCGTCCGCACGAATCAAACGAGTGTAGGAACCATCCTCACGCTGAATACCGTAGGCATAAGCCACATCTAATTGTTGGTTGCTCACAAATGCCGTGCCTGGAACGACTGCACTCATGGGGACGGAGCCGTCTCCACTCATGACCGAGTTTCCTCGATTACGGGGTGGAGGAGGTTGGTACGAGTGAGTTACCATCTGAGGGTGGTACGGATCATATGGGACACCATAGTGGTCGTATGTAGCTGGTGGAGGAGGTTGATGGTGGTAATAATGGTCTTCGTGGCGGTAGTGAGGAGTCATGCCACCAGGGCCAATTGAAGAGCGACCATTGGTAGTCGGACGAGCAGAACCTGAACGCTCGCTGCGGTCTCGAGAATAGTGGTTACTCATGGTTTTCTTTGGCGAAGACGATCTTGATCTAGAAATCTCGTCTTGAATAGAAGTCAGCAGACATGCCATCTCAGTGTCTCGAGAGCCAGTGCAGGCTGGAGTTTCTGCTGAAGAAGCAGGAGAATGTGGAGGTGAAGCGAGAGAGAACTCGTTGGCTGACATAGCGGCGTACGTAGATAGAGAAAAGATTACTCAGGATCAGAGAAGAAGGAATTCACGAACAATTGTTCTGAGAACAGAAGACCTATAAAGGACTTGTGCAAGAATACTGTTTGCAACAACTCCTGGTTAGCCAAACCTGAAAAAGAAGTTGGAATGACAAAAACTTACCAGCTTGGAGATTCTCTTAAGCTTAGCCTGTAGGCATACGAGTTGCCTACCTTGAATCCGTTTGCTTGTCGAAAGATGCAAACAAAGAGTTGGTCACGGCTTCTTGCAGCTTCGGCCGGGTTTCTACACGTGATAGCTGTTAGCACTGGAAACACACAAAGACGAGCTAACAAGAAGAAATACTGACTTAGGGGATTGTATTGGTAATGAACGCTTTCCAGAAGCTTTCAAGGTCCTAGAGACTCCCTATCAGTAAAGTTCAACCTTTTATCTGTAATAATGTGCTGAAAATAGGACAAATAAAGGGAAGGCGTGGGACGAATCCCTGAATTGCAAAAGCAGACCAGGGATATAGGATGAGAGCCTTTAGAGATGAGTGATTAATGTAACGCATGATGAAAATAATGTTGAGAACCCCCCCCCGAAAACCACACCACACGAATACATGGCGGCACCTCGACTCGGAAGCAACAAATTACTAGAAGACAATAGAAAATTGATGATTCAAAGAATAGCAAAACAGTAAAACAGGAAAGCAACATAGCTACATCCAAATAAAGCAGTAACAAAATTGATGGCAACGACACGGGAGCTTGAGAACAAGACTGTATTTGAAAATTCAAAGCGGTGATAGTACAGGAGCACCAACACGGCGAAGCGGGACTGTCGCCTTAATAAAAGGGGTCAATCGGGTGATAAGATAAGGATATCTGTAATACGAAGGAGGAACACTGCCCTGTTAAAAGGGGTAACTCAGGTGAGAAGACGAGGACGGCCGTGATGCGAAGCGGGAACGCCGCCTTGTCAAAAGGGGCAGATCTGGTGAGAAGACAACGTCAGCGGCTAGGCGAAGTGGCACTGCCACTTCATCAAAAGGGGCAGCAAGAAGAAACCATAGCAACACGGCGAAGCGTGAGTGCCGCAGTGCCAATGAAGCAAGAAACAGTGCAAACTCATAGACTACCAGCCATAGGAGCAATAGAATACGCTCAACTGGCCAGATAGTCTTGGATGCTCGATACGTATGTGTTCGCAGTCAAAGAGTTGAGGGAGGATTGTGTGATCGAGACCAAGATTGGGGTCAGACCTATTGGAGCTTTGCCCAAGCAATGCGCCATCGCCAAAGTGGACATGGAGATCGAGGTTCAGAATAGCAGTAGAACTGGAAGAGGTGATCGAGTCCTTACTGAGGCTCAATTGGTAGATATTAGGGAGTATAGAAAGAAAGAGTTGGCCTTGCTGGAAGTGGAGAGGAAATTTTTTCGTGGGTAAATAGGGGTTTGTTTACTTACCGCCTCGTATCAACGAATAGGGGTGATTCCCAGCACCCTCCAGAGAGATCCTCAATAGTATCTATCTTGTAGCGAAGAAGAAGCGCTGTGGGTGTGGGCGAAGGAGGACGGGTGTGGCGTTGTGTGGAATGTTTTTTTAACCTTCAAATTTTGAAAGAGGACGACGTGCGAAAATGGGAAGCGAGGTCCGGATTTTATTTCGCAAACTCGCAGGCTTGTCTGTAGCGGACTTGCGGCCGAAATCGTACGATAACGGTATTCACTTGAGGCTCAATAATGATCAGATGAATCAGTACCGAGGATGTACCGCAGAGCAAACCTATAGCATTCGAGATCAGTCCCTGGATTTTGAACTTTTGTTCGCAGCCTGGTCCACCAAATGCTCACAACATATTTCCAGACTCAGAGTTGCGTAGAAAAAGACCGTTCATTGATTATTTGAAGTCATTTGTACCTCTAACCTAAGATCAGCTCTAGGGACACAGGCGTAGTTGTGGGGGTGAAGCGAAACGGTGTTGACGCTTGCTCAAAGGACTTTGTAAAACACTTTTGGTGATAACAAAGGGGGATGGCTCAGGGGTCGAAGTTGAACGAGGCTATTGCACCTTGAAGACGATGACGTGTTGTGACGTAGTTAATCTTAGAAGTGTTGAAGACGAGATCGAGATCCTTTGTTTGAGAACATGACTTGTATCCAGAAAGTAACAATTCCGACTTCCCCGAATGCTTTGCATTTTCTACTCGCTTGGAAAATGACTAGCGAGCCTTAGGTGGCTAAAATCTGGGATTGCAAAGCTCTCCCCTCAGACTCGGTGGTACCAGGGTTTCCTGTTTGACACTCGGCTATAGCCTTGCTATATGAAGATGGCAAAGCAGTCTCGCTCGGGATGTCAAGTACTAGCAACTCGCGTTCTGTGCCTGCGCCAGAAAATCTGAAATCATTGCTAGAGGTTGGCACAAAATAATGCATCAAGCTCAAAGAC
>Ga0302140_10004963_pt1 | contig 16893 bp, 17 predicted proteins | sample I_Bog_E1_1_FD_202095 | JGI IMG/M metagenome (GOLD analysis project Ga0302140, IMG submission 202095) | Peat permafrost microbial communities from Stordalen Mire near Abisko, Sweden - I_Bog_E1_1 | ecosystem: Environmental > Terrestrial > Soil > Wetlands > Peat | place: Sweden: Abisko, Stordalen... | reverse complement strand
ATCGGTTAAGAGGGATGGCGGAAGTTTCAGAATGCGGAGACGAGGAGTGGAAACACCCAAACTCGTCAATAGCTGATAAGTAATTAGCTCATTCACCAGGGTGCGGGTTCCCTGTGGATTGCCTGCGAACTTTGCCACGTAGCAATGACTATCATTGCCCCGCACCAAGTGTGCTTGTGATGGACCACGCATGCGCCGAACGATCTGTTTGATGGTGACAGGGACTGAATTCATTCCGGTGCTCCTGAAGCGCCCAAACAGGGCATCACAGTTGCACTTGCCGAGTGGCGGTAAAATCTGAAAACGTGCATATGCTGAAGACTCCCCTAATGAAAACTACTAACAAGTAGTGGGACAAGTAAGTTTTACCTATCTGGATATGTTGTCGGCAACCGCCATTCTAGAGGGAAGATTGAACCGAGGAATATAGACGGGCCTAGCTTAGCTAGCTAGATCATTTTCAGCAATGTCGAGCGCGATGACGGCTGCTGCCCCGCTGAGTACGACGAGAAGCGCTGCCCGGTCAACTTCAACCAACGCACTTGCGGCGGCCCGCCAGCCAAGCGGCGGTAAGGACGTAAAACGTGCCGATGCTGCCGATACCGTTTGCAAGGTGAAGTCCGCTGGAGTCCAAGGTCAGCATCGCGAAGGTGAAGATCTGCCCAGAGCGGCGATGCAGACTGCTAGAGATCTTGGTGATCCCGGCGCGGATAACGCTGGAACAGCAAGTTCGCCATGGCCTTCTTTGACGGCAAGTGGTGGCACATGTTTTACGTTGGTCGTCGAACCACTTCCCCAGCGCCCAATCGCATTCCTGCCGTTCCTTATTTCACGCTGGCGGCAAAGAGTCGTCATCCCCAGGGTCCCTGGGTGAAGCAGAAGGATCTGGTACCGTTCCAAACAAAGTCGGGCACTTACTATGCCGATACCGCTAGCGAAGCTCCGCCTCAGACCGACAAGTTGTATTTAGCTTGAAGGATTGAGGATAATTTCGAGAGTTGGCCCCGGCCGAGCAAGGAACCGGAAACCGGTTCCGTCATTGGACCGCTGAGCGGTAGTGGGGCCGCAGGACCGGGTGTCAGCCGGAGCCGAAAATGAGCGTACCACGAAGCGTGGCAGAGGTATTGAAAGAGCACGTCACCCTGGAAGTAGAAGGGATTGATCGGATGTATCTGAACGTGTACGTGCCGCAGTTACATCGCGAGGGTGGGGTGGCCAGTTTCTTTCGCGTTCATCGTGGTCACCAGTTCGCCTCCAGCGTTCTGATGGATATTGAACAGTCAGAACTCAGCGCTATTTGTCTCACCTGGCTAGGTATCGGTCCATGAGTTACCTGCCTCAGTCTGTGGCCAGTGACAGATTCGCGGCAAAATACAACTAGATTTGCCCGGTGATATCGGCGAGTCAATAAGGCTTTTCCGGTTGATATTTTGCTTGATCGCTCCACACTCGGTTGTCATGGTAGCGCTAATGTGGGTCTTGACTTGCTTCGTGCCTACCGAAAATGATCCGCCAGTGCGTATAAGGGGGGAACCGTGCCCGCACCTTTATCCGCGCAGCCGTTGCCCAACCGCAGACTCTCTCATTCTTGAGATAGCGGGGGACTGTTAGACATCCCCCCGGCTATCAAGCGATGCCACGCGCCAAGGAATGAATGGGTATTCCTTCACTTATGGCTGTTACAATCATCGTAGGGCCGGGTCGAATAAATTCTCAAGATATTTTTTGAAACAAACCATCGGTTAAAAGGAAAGCAGTAATGGGTCACGGACCTAGCTAAGCTAGCTAGGTTGCGTCTCGGTGCGATGCCCACACACCAGTCTAAAATAAGAATGGTGGCAGGGCGTGAGGCTCAACAACTCAGTTTTCTGGGGAGCGGAAGCTAGTTGAGTCGCCGATCAGCCCAGAACGGCGTACAGGGCGAAGTCGCCCATTTCGACAGGGTTCCAAGCTTGATCGCTATTGCTATCTATTTGGCGGATTATCCAACAACGGCAGTAGTAGTAGTACTGCATGTGTGGTGACCACGACGATAGCGCTGGTCTCCATGTCCGCTGAGTTATCACTCTTGTAGCTAGACGTTTTGTGATGTTGCCTGAGATATTTACAGCGCCAGCTTACACTCCTAATGTATGTACTTCGAGAGGTTTCATTATCGTTGCCCGGCCTGTAAACAAAACGCTATCATCACAGATGTTCTCATCAATCCTGAAATGTTGCTTCTTCGGGGCGTTTGCATATCATGCGGTGTACGCGGTCAATGCAAGGCTATAGATTTGGTAGCCTTGCGTGAGGATTATTCTGTTAGCAACAGTCCGCCGAATTAATCGGATCAACAAAAGAAGAGCCTAGTTCAGGGAACGCGATATACGATTTGGCTTATCCGACCTCCCCCTGAGGTGACCCATGGCGGCGGTTCAGACAAAACAGCTTTCCAGCGGCGGGTTTGCCGTGGCTCTGGCTCCGTGTATAGTATGACTGGGGCGTCGCTATCGAGCGCCGTTTGCCAAGCCACTGCGACGGCAACAAGGGCGTCGCGCCAATGGCCGTCACCAAAGGAACCCCGAGGGACGGCTCGACCATCGGGACTGCCAGCGGGCCTATCGGCGTCGTTGCCAGCTACCGGAAACTGGCGTGACGGATCAAGCTTCCTTTTCGATCACTTCCCCGGCATCATCCCAATGTGGACCAACCGATGGGGTGGAAAATCCACCGTCGCCGCAGCCCCGGCCAGAAGCACAGCCATTAGTTGGCTCCGTTGCCGGATCTGCGGTCGCCTGGGACGCTTCATCGATCCGTTTCCACGCATTCCAAAACGAAGGTGAGTTCTTTTGATGATCAGTCCTGAAACCCGCGCCCGGATTCGCCGCTACTTTTACGCCGAACATTGGAAGGTCGGCACCATTGCCAGCGAACTGGGCGTCCATCCCGATACCGTACGGAACGCCATCGAAGCGGAGCGCTTTAAGAGTACGCAGCCGCTGCGAGCATCCTTGGTCGATCCTTACAGCGAGTTCATCCGCCTGACCCTCGATCAACACCCGCGCCTGCGCGCCACCCGCATCTACCAGATGATTCGGGATCGCGGCTATCGGGGCAGTATTGGGCAGTTGCGCCGAGCCGTTTCCGGCTTGCGGCCACTCAGCCGTGAACCGTTCCTGAAGCTGCAAATGTTTCCGGGTGAGCAAGCGCAAGTCGATTGGGCGCACTTCGGTCATGTCATGGTGGGCCGCGCCAAGCGCGCGCTGTCGTGCTTATGTATCTGGAGGTCTTCTTCGATCAGACCATGGAAAGCTTTCTGCGTGGCCACGTGCATGCATTTCAAGCCTGGTCGGGCCAGCCACCCGTGATTCTTTACGACAACCTCAAGAGCGCTTTGGCCAGGTGGCGACAACCGCACCGTGGCTGAGGTCTTCGCCGAACAGCAGCGCGTTTTTCAAGACCGTGCCAGAATGCACCGGGAGATGGGTAATGCTTCGCACCGGAGAGTCACACTCAGCGTCCCCGGCATCAAGAATCCCAAAATCTATTGGCTCAAGCTTAAAGAGATACCTTGCAAACTTTGGTTTCAAAAACCAGCAAGGGCAGCGAATGATATCGCTGGTAATCACAAACTGAGGGTCGTGGAAGTGTAGATGAACAGAAAGGTAGATGCTTAGATAAATTCCTGAGAGTATTGCAAAAATGGCACGTGCGTATCGTGCAAGGCATTTTTCGGCCTCCCTAAATAATAAAATCACCGTGGTTTCATGGTCATCTCCAAATGAGCGAATCAGTGCACTTTCGTGTTCAATTCGACGAAATCCTCGGGATACTATAGAAGCGACCGTTATCGAAAAACACGTCGGCACCGAATGAATCGCTAATTTGTCCCAAGACATCAACTGTCGATGCGGTATTCTCCCTGCTAGACAGAAGGCGACGCTTGCGAAACACCTCTGACTTTAAGATAGGCGATAGCTACTTGTTGCTGGCGCGGGCCGACGAAGCGCGACCTAACGCAAACGCTTGACACACTGGGCAGCCAGACCAGTTAAAACGGAAGTCGCCAGCAGATCATGGATCTCACCGATTGTTCCAAACGCCACCATTCGGCGGGGTTGCTATCTGGTTCTTCCTCGCTCGCCTCATCAACCGGGAGCAGTTTCCCGACCGTCAACCTCGGAATTTAAAACGCGATGACGCTCCGGCGTGCTTTTCGTCGGGGCTTTCCTTTCTGACTGTTCCATTGCTCTCCACCGGCGGGCTGGGACAACGGCTTGGCCTACCCAGGAGAGTATCCTATCCCAACTCTGCTCCCGGCTCTGCGCTCATGCTGGGAAACGCCGTGAACCCATCTACCTCAATTCGCGTGACTCGAAAGGCGGTGGACAGTGTGAACCGTTACATGATCCTTCTTTAACCTGTCTCCGGCGAAAGGTATCCAAATATATCGGATGGCCGCTTGTCTTGTGCCCGCCCTTATCCTTTTAGACGCCTAAAACATTTCAGATGTAACTCGTTTGATCACCCAAATCCGATTGTTTTTCCGCATCCTGCTAGGAGGTAGACTTCTTGACATTTGAATTAGCCCTCCGTTGCTAGCCAGGATCATAGCCCACTCCAGGAAATCCTTGCCCGACATTCCCGTGACGGTCTTGAGACATCTAAATTCCGTCGCCTACTATCATTTTGATCCTCAATCAACATCACCTAGCGGGGCCTACATGTACACAAAGTCTTTGTTTGATCCAACGTCTATCATCGCTCTTGTTCTAGTATTATTGCCAACCACTTCGCCATTATCGGCCAAGCAGACAAACACGCCTAGCATCTCGGGGGTATCGACTGGTTCCAACAATGCGACGTGCATTAATACTCCCGTCAACGCTGCTAACACTATCCCCATCGGCCCTTACTGCGCGACAATCACCGGCGCTAACTTCGGCACAGATACAGCCGTCGCAGTTGGTGGACGAACCGCAATCGTTCTGAGCGTCGATAGCCTCACTCAAATCACCATAGCCGGAGCGGGCGTTGTCCCGTGGGATGGCACAGCCCAGCCGGTCGTCGTCACAAGTGGGGGCGTATCCTCTTTGCCATTCTTTATAACTGTCGGTACTCCGAACGCCAGGGTCAGTTGGTCAGCCGCAAGTCGTTTCTTAGACCAGACCACTTTTGGCCCAACGCATGACGATATCGTGAGACTACAAACTCTGGGGTTTACGACCTGGCTCATTGGGCAATTTCGCACGCCCCAGAACTCGCCTTATGGAACGACTGACCTAGGCGAATATCCATACTATCCGAGTCGCTTCTTTTTCAATGCAGCGAGCGCGCCGGATCAGTTGCGACAAAGAGTCGCGTTTGCTCTCTCGCAACTATTTGTGGTTTCAGCGGACACGCTAGGTACACCTGAAAATGTTGCCCCATATTACAACATGCTGTATAGCTTGAGTTTCAGCAACTATCCGACGATCTTGTCGGCGGTCACAATCTCGCCTGCGATGGGAGCCTATCTGAACATGGCTGGCAACGTAAAGGCATCCGGTGGGCCAAATGGCACAATCCCCAGTCAAAACTTTGCAAGAGAGGTTCTGCAACTCTTTAGTATTGGTCCAGTGCTCCTTGACGAGACAGGCACGCCAGTTACCAACAACGGTGTACCAGTCGCGGCATACAGTCAGACCACGATTGGAAATTTTGCGCGCGTCTTTACGGGCTGGAATATAGTCGATTCCGCACTCATAAGTCCAATGGTTCCGAATAATGAGACACATGATACAGACATCACTGTCAACCCGAAGGTGTTACTCAGTGTTCCTGGAGGCCCTGTACTGCCGTATCAGACCACCACCAGCGGCGACGCGGCGACTGAACTGGGCCAGGCACTTGTCAATATTGAGGCACATCCGAATGTAGCACCATTCATATCAAAATTTCTTATTCAGCACTTAGTGACCAGCAACCCCTCGCCCGCGTACGTTCGACGGGTCGCCACGCGCTTTGCTCAAACGAATGGCGATATGAAGACCGTACTCATGACAATTCTGCTGGATAGTGAGGCTAGAGCTGGCGACTCCAATGTGGACGGAAATCCGTCGTTTGGCCACCTGCGGGAACCAGCGCTGTGGTTGACAGGACTGTGTAGATCGCTAAATTCAACAGTTACAGATCTGAGCAATGCGCTACCGAATTATTCGGCGACGCTTGGCGAACCAATGTTCTATTCGCCGAGCGTTTTTAACTTCTACGCGCCCACATATGCGTTGCCAGCATCTTTCGGTCTTCAACCGGGCCTACTGGCACCTGAATTCCAAATCCAAAGCCCATCAGAAGCGTATCAACGGGTGTGGATCGCGGCAACGAGCACACTTACAGGCGGGTTGTGGAGTTCAACGTTCTCGTCGCCAGACGGATATGTGGACCTGTCTCCATATGTCAATTTGAGCAGCGAGCCGGACCTTCTTGTCGATGCTTTGGATGCAATGTTGACCCACGGCCAAATGCCAACCTCGCTGAAAACGCTCCTTCTAGGCGCAATACAAACGACGCCACCTCCCATTCAGCAAACGACACTCGCTATTTACCTACTTGCGACTTCGTCTTATTATCAGGTGATTCACTAATGTCAGGTTTTCCTAGACGTACTTTTCTAAGATATACGCTTCGCACCATAACGGCGGGTGCCCTCAGCCGCTTCGGGGCCGTTAATGCCCTTGCAACTTCCATCAGCGGAGACTATAAAGCCCTAGTCTGTGTTTTTCTACTTGGGGGTAATGATTCCCACAACATGGTAATACCCATTCAGACCACCGGCGGTGCAAGCGGCAAACAGAGTTTTGCTGACTATGCCGCCGTGCGACCAGCGTCTGGAATCGGTTTACTTCAGAGTCAGCTACTCCCGATCACGGTGAACGGTGATATCTATGGACTCCATCCGAGCCTCCAGAATGTTAGTACTATTTATGCGAGTGGAAAAGCGGCGATCCTGGCGAACGTCGGCAATCTTGTCCAGCCCACGACACCCGCCTTATACCAAGCCCACGCACTAAGCAGTGACGGAACTCTGCCGGTAAATCTCATGTCACACTCAGACCAACAAACACAATGGGAGACAGCAACTCCCAACCTGTTGGCAGCGTCCGGTTGGGGTGGTCGTGTCGCAGATGTGTTCGCAAAAAGTGGCTTGCCGTCTTTTCCGATGAATGTCAGTGCGAGCGACGGTAGCATTTTCGCGTTCGGCACTACTACATTTCCTGCAAGTATTGTGGCATTCGATCCATCGATAGCGCTACCCGGCAACTATACAAGCGGCCTCGCACAACTCTTGGCTTTCAACAATGGGCTGCAAATGGTTCAGGCAGCGAATCAAGTTACCCAGGCTGGTCTGAATCAGCATGCGGTCCTTGCCCAGGCGATCAATGCATTGGACATTCCGACGAGTCAATCCATTCAGACACGCTTTGGCAATCTCTCCGACCCCTTAAGCGCACAACTCGAAACGGTGGCCCAAGTAATAGCCGCTTCCCAGATGCTTGGCGTCAATAGGCAGATATTCTTCGTCGCGCAGGGAGGATATGACACTCATGGCGGGGAATCTGCGACATATGCGGGCCTGCTATCGACCCTCGACAATGCGTTGAACGCATTCTTTTTGGTAACGCAAGACCTAGGTATCGCTGGACAGGTTACTACATTCACAAACTCCGAATTTGGCCGAAATCTCCAGCCAAACGGCAATGCCGGTACCGACCACGCTTGGGGCGGCCATCACCTTGTACTTGGCGGTGCCGTAAATGGGGGCACGATGTACGGTACGTTCCCGACGTTACAGGTAGGCGGCCCGGACGCCATTTCAGCCGATCCAAGCGGCGCGGGGATTTTAATTCCTTCCACTCCCATCGCCGCGTACGGGGCAACCCTAGCCCGGTGGTTTGGCGTGAGTCCTACAAATGGAGATATGGTGACCTTATTCCCAACGCTCCCAAACTTCCCTTCATTCAACGCTGCGGCGGGTATGGGTTTTGTGTAGGACCAACTGATTAGTCACCGGTTGTTCTAACTCAGGCGTGGCTGAAGTAGGCTTAGCGCTTCTGTTGCCATTCACACACGAACGACGTTCGTCGTTAGTCCGCCAACACCCCTAAAGCCGCCGTGCGACCAAAGAGACCCTCTGATACAGGGCTTCACAAGAACACGATCAATTGAAACGCTAAATGTGGCCGGAAGCATTCGAGCAGGTGCGAGTCATGTTAACCCAAGGAAACGGGTTATTCCGGCGCACAGTCAAATCTACTATTTATCTCGTGCCATCAGCGGCAACTATTTTTTAAGGAAGATGCTAAAGAAAATGTTAAGAAATATTTTGATGACGGTGACGATTTGCTTCTCTATGGGCGAATATTTAAAAGCTGATTCACTATCAGCGTATGTTCAGGTGTCACAGCCTGATAGTGCCACTTGGTCGTATACACTCTATAATAGCGAAGTAACAACAAGTCCGAATTTCATTGATGAGTTTGACCTTGCTGTTGATGCGCCCATTTCGTACGTCGCGGCACCCTCGGGTTGGGACTTTGTCACAGACTTCGCGACATATGTCGATTGGTTCAGCGGAGATGATTCTCTCCCTTATCCGGATGACATCCCTCCTGGAGGGTCGCTGGGAGGCTTTGGGCTGAATGCACCGGGAGCCACGGGATCGTTACTGGCGATCACCGTATCCTCATGGGACCAGACATTAGACCAACCTGGGCTAGTCTTCGACGGCAACATTAGTTCACCAACGACGGCTCCGACTACGGGTCCGAGCACTTCGCCTGAGGGCGGCACGTTTCTAATGGCGCTGTTATTTATAATCCCGATGGCAATTAGATGTACCTTGCGGCGGGTGACAAACTCGCAAGTGTGATGGGTGAGCCGTCTGTGCGCCGAGCGAGTCAGATGTGAATCAGGACAACAACATTGTATGGCCGGGTAGAGCAGCTCGAACAGCGCCAACTCGATCTGTGATTCGATAGGTTGGTTGCGCTCACTTCGATTTTTATAATGACAGCCAACCGCAATCTAGCCAACTGACACGGGACGAAAGGCGGTGGCTCAAGGCGGAAACGCACTCATTTCTTCTTAATAATGAACTGCGTTAGGGCCTTGAAAGACCGAGCCGACTATCGGCAATAACGAGTCCCATCGCTCTTTGCAGAACGGCCCGATACATGTCTGGCTTGAGCGAGGCTACGGCTTGGCGTGTCGGATAGAGTTCTCGCCGAGCTTGTTTTTTGTACCATATAGAGGCGGAAACACCAGAACCGATTCGATTTTCGCGCCACTGGCCTACGTGATTCCCCCGGCCCCTTCTAAGAGTGACGCGACCCTATCGGAAAAAGCGGCCAGAAATCAGCCTCGGGAGCGCCACCTGCCGCAGGCACCACCAAGGCGGGGACCGGTACTGGCCCACACAGCCGCTTCAACAGATGGATTTTCATCGCCGCTATGGGGGTATCCGCTGAGTGGGGCACGGTGGTGGCACGGTTAATCAGCGGGCGCTCCAACTCCAGTCGGTGACACAAGTGGGCGCACCCACAAATCACGGTCATTCATTAGCTCAGCAACTCGAAGTTTAGTTCGCGAAAAGTCAGTTCCAACAATCAACGCCGTCTTGCCTCGAACTTAAGGCGCTGCCAAATCAATATCGCGAAGAAGCTGAATCGAATGGGCTACCGAACAGATCCGAAACAGGCAAATGGTCAATGACTAGGACCGTGAAAAGAGGGCTCCGATTCTTCTCGATATGGCCTGGACTAGAGCCGGTTGGTGCCAAGTTGTTGATTCTCGGAGTGGACTAGTCACGCTGATCTCAAAAAGTTCATGGAACCAGGCGGTAATCTCACCACCCAGGGTTTCGGACACAACAAAGCTTCGTGGGACGAATCCTTTCTTGCCTGGAGCCCTCACCCAGATTGTGAAACGTCCCTTGGGCGTCGGCCCAAACGCCTTGATGTTCCATCCATCGTGTTGCGCTCGAAAAGCGAAAACCGCCTCCGTGACAGTCTGCTCCACGGCAGGAGGCAGACCTCTGGTGTCAAATCCCGAGTCTAGATACATGCTTGCTAATAAGTCTAGCGTAATTCTAGCGGTGGGACAAACTCAACCCTTTTTTTGATAATCCGGGAGTTTAGCATTACGCTTTGTGCCTTGCTTGTTCTAAACTAGGCGCCATAGCTTGGGGTCGTCGGCACCTTCCAAAGAAAGCAGTTTACTTTTGGGAGGTCACACATGGCTTCGCGGCTTCAGCAAGCAGCGCGGTCGCCTCGCCCGAAAGCTTCTTTCTGAATCGAGACGACCGCAAGTCTGTGAGATCCGGCTTCACCGCGACGACGCGTCATTCTGGGCTCAGCCCGAACTGCTCCCCTGGGCCGCCACGGCCTTACAGTGGTCTTCCTGGTGGACATGACAGCACGCAAGTTAGCAGAATCGTGACTCGAAGAACGGCAGCGCCAAATGCTGGAATTCTTTGGTAAACAAACTTAAGTTTGTGTCGCATATATTTCAGAATCAAATTCAGCTTGCTGCACTATTTAGATCCGAATGCCACCATTCCAGCTTGATACTCAGTTACGCCTAACTTTCGTTGCTTTTTTTCTTACCTCGTAATCATTTCTCATTTTCCACTGGAAATATTACAGGATTTAAGGTATGTTCTTGTTATCAAGATTATTCAACTTTAGAATTCTTGACAAAACCTTTAACGAGTCGAAAAGGGCCGTCAATGTGTGTTCGCTTGGGCGTCAGGTCCGCTTCGCTTTCGGAAACACCGCAAAGCTATACTCCCACGGAGCAACGCAGAATGCCTCGTGACGCGCGGTTGCAATCACCAGCCACGTATATATGAGCGTCGTTAGACAGTAGTTTTCCGCTGTGCCGCCGGGCACCCACAGTTTCTTTCCCCTCACTCCCAATCCGGTTTTGTTGTTAACAGCGGGAGAAATGGAATCTTAAAAATCTGCGGAAGAGTGTGGATGTGCTTCTCATAAGTACGTCACGAATAAATAAATCATGTCACAAGGTATTCCCCCGACCTTCTCTTCGAACGCGCCCGTTGCGGCACATAACACGGCATCTGAATATTCGAAAGAGCAAGCTAACGCCAAGTTTGCCGACTTAGTTTCTGAAATCCAGGCTGGTCACCCGACAACGTCGGAACGCTTCCACCAACTATTTGGCCGAGGCCTTCAATTTCTTCTTTCTCGCGCCCTTGGGGCGTGGCATCCCGAATTATTAGTGAATATTGAAAGCGACGTGATCGCGGTAGTCCGCGAAACGCCGGGATTTGCTCCAGATCGCTTGCTGGGCTTGGTCCACGCAACATTCCGAGGTCATCTCACGGACCCGATAGCGCTCTCCCTGAAATCAAATCATCAGGGCGGATCGCCTGGCACGACCATGAACATGGTCTCGCCCCCTCACCTGCAAGAAATGGCAGAGCGCGCCGTCGAATTGTTGAGGGACTTGTCGGCACAGGAAAGGGAAGTTTTGGATCGCTATTACCTGCAAGAGCAGACACCGGAGGAAATTCGCTCGGCGATGCACTTGGATGAAATCCAATTCCTATCACTTATGGGTACGGCGCGGCGCTATTTCAAAGCATTGGGGTCCAAAAGGACACCTCTAGTCTTACAATTTGTGGCGGTGGCAGGCAGCGATTAATGGCGAACATCGCCGGGCGATTGAGGTTCGCCGGAGAAAGACGGCTTTAGCAATCCTTCAGGCCAAAGCGAACTGGAGAGCCACACCATCTCCGCTGCTCGGCAAGCTTTGAAGAGCGATTCGCATCGCCGCCAAGGACATTGCGTCCCGCAACGCGGCATCTTGGCATAGTTCGCACTCCTGCAAGTGCTTTTCGATAGCATCTACCGCAACCGAAGATGGGCCGCCGATTACCGACCGGCGGGCAGGGCGCGGTTACGTAGAAAAACCATACGGCTTAGAGTGCGGAAGCAACCTAAATGTGCGATGGTTAATGCGTTTAACGAATTCGATACCATCAGGAAATGCGCTTGAACGGAGCAATGATATACGTCAAAGACCTTCCACGAATGGTCGCATTCTACGAGATGTCTCTCGGACTGAAGCCTATCAAGGAGACGCGGATGGATACTTGGGTCGAATTTGACGCGGGTGGATCTTGCTTCGCATTGCATGCCATTCCAGCCCCGATTGCATCTCAGATTGAAGTGTCCTCACCGCCGCAGCCGCGCGAGAGCAACCCGGTAAAGTTGATTTTTGAGGTCGAAGACCTAGAGATGGAGGTCAACAGGCTCACGGCACTTGGTGTATCCATTCTCGAACGCCCCTGGGGAACTTTTGATGGAATTGATCCTGAGGGGAATGTCTTCCAGATAGCTTCGTCGAGTAACGGGCCATAACAAGACATATTTCCTTCCGGGAACCGGAAGCGGAGAAGTCAATCGTCCTACAGCCCCACAACCGCCGCCGCATTTTCGCGAAATAACGATCCGTCGCGGATATAGCGCCTCAACGTTTCAAGTGACCTATGGCCGGTTTGGTTTTGAATCGATCTTTCGCTGGCACCCTTCATCGCTGCTGAGGTCGCGAAACCAGAACGTAAACTGTGTCCCGCGAAATCCGTGGCGTCCATACCCGCAGCGGCGGCATGGCGCTTGACGATTTCGGCAACGGCTCCATCGGACAGACGGAACGACGCCATTTTGCCGTGGCGATTGATGGGACGGAATAGGGGTCCTTCCGAAATTTTGCTCCGCTCCATCCATTGCTGTACAGAACGAATTGGACACGTCGCCAACGTTGAACCGTACGGCACGCCAATCTTCCGGCCCGCGCCTTCCTGATCTGTTTTAGAACGGCGTAGCGTCACGGTCAACCCATCCCGAGTCAACGCCAAGTCTGAAAGGTCCAGACTCACAACCTCCGATCGTCGGAAAGCGCAACTGAACCCAAGTACCAAAAGTGCCCGATCCCGGATTCCTAGCAGCGTATCCGGTAACAGCGCGACCATCTTGCGGAGGTCCTCAATGAGCACAGGTGTCTTCGCTTCCTGAGCCGTACCTTTGGCGCGGCGGATTCCAGCCAATACCATTCGCACCTTGGAACTTGTAGTAGGTGTGTCAAATCCAGCCGTCTGATGAGCCTGAGAAATCGCCGTGATGCGGCGGGCGATGGTGGCTGGCTTGTGGGTGGCGGCCAGACTCGTCACGTAGAGAGCCACCACATCCGGCAGAGCGGGAAGGGACGCTTGCCCATGTACCCGGCACCACGCTTGAAAGTGAGACCAATCCGCCTTATACGCCCGGATCGTGTTCCGCGCCTTGGCCTGATGGGAAAACTCGGAAGCTTGATCGGCGATGGCGGCGAGTGTGCCTATTCGGGAGGGGCAGAGGGTGAGTTCGGAGGTCATAGGGAGGTGGGATTGCTGAGCCTTGATACATCTTGATTATCGGGGGTCAGACCGTGGGATGTAAATTGGCCCATCCGAAGTTGGTGCTAGGACTCTTATGCGAGACGATCAATGACAAGGCCGGTCCACTCTACTTTCAACCTATGTTTCCAGCCTTGCTATGCTGGCCCGATGTCGGAAGATCGCAACAAAGAAATGGAAATGATCCTGATCGCAGGTCCTTACAGATCAGGCACCAACGACGTGCCGGAGCTTATGGCCGCAAACGTGAAAGTAATGGAATCGTTCGCCCTATCAATCTTTCGCGCCGGACATATTCCCGTGCTGGGGGAATGGTTTGCTCTGCCTCTCGCTCAGCTTGGCGGCTCCGTGCGGGCAGGTGATGGCGTGTTCAATGAAGTGTTTCATCCCATAGCCGTGCGGCTCTTGCAAAAGTGCGACGGAGTCCTTCGCGTCGGCGGCCCCTCCGCCGGAGCCGACGAAATGGTTCGAGTGGGGCGTCAACTCGGGCTGAAGATTTACTCCCGCATTCAGGAGATTCCAGGATGCCAAGGCACGAGCTGATCAGCCATTCCTCTTGGCGAATTAAAACAGATCTGTTCCTAGCAATTCCATCGTGGAGGGATCTTGCACGTCCATCTCGTGGACGGCACATACGAGTTGTTCGGCCATTACTACACTGTCGGCGAAGGCACCTTATATGAACCGGCAAGGTAATAAAGGTTACAGTTTGAGCTAAGAAGCAAGTGAAATTGTTATCGCACCAACGATCCGGCATACCCTGACACAACGCCATTCTTCGACCGCGTTCAATCCGCGTTCAATCAATTTGCAACCGCCCGCAATTTGCTATATGATTCCAAGCGGAAGGAAGTAAGTATGACGCACTATCTCTTGCAAATCTCCTATTCCCGTGACGCTTGGGCGGCGCTCGTTCTCAATCCGCAGGATCGTGGGGAAGCAGTCCGTGGACCCATCGAGAAGTTGGGCGGTAAGATCGGGCAGATGTGGCTGGCATTCGGCGACGACGACATTGTCGCCATTATCGAGATGCCAAACAACGTCGCGGCAGCCGCGATCTCCATCGCATTCAGCGCTGGCGGTGCTTGTAAGAACGTCAAAACAACTCCGCTCATGTCCGTTCAAGAAGGCATGGAGGCGATGAAGAAGGCTGCGGAGTGCGGCTATCAACCTGCCAGTAGAGCGGCTTCTGCTTAGCGATCTGTCGCGCCGCCGGGTCATTCTTCAGACCTCTGTACAAGTGTCTGCGTTCAGAACTATCCTTGCCGCCATCGACTCCAGGAAACAATCAGCAGCAAGCAAAGAGTCCGTAAAGTCATACCAGGATGGCCGACCCACGGCAACACTCCGGTTAGACGCCGTCGATTATGGTCCGGTCATCCGGCACGGAGCGGGCCAGCCCGGTGCGATTACCTTGGCGCTCGGGAAGCAATCTGCTTTCGATTCAGGGTACATTTTATCTGCACTATGATGGCGCGGGCCAAGGGGATGGCGTGCTTGTCTGGCGGTGAGCCGCGATCTACGGCATTGGAATCCCAAAGGACCGGTGCTAGACCTTGGTGATCCCAGCGCGGATGACGATGGAAGAGCAAGTTCGCCCTGGACCGTGTTCGACGGCAAGGGCTCATCCGTAAATGCGGCGGCGCTAAAGAACATCAGGTAGGACGATTGGCGCTGTTTTACGATGCGTCCACCACAGGAGCGGTAATATGGGGCGCGATGTTGGTATGGCGTGGCTGAACTTGCCGTTGAAGGCCCCTATTTGAGAGGAAATTTGGAAAGTGGCGAGTCCCTCAGCCTGTCTTTCGCCGTGGAACTGGCGACATGCTCGCCTCTGCTCGTTTAATCGCCCGGATTTGTTGTAGCAACCCAACAATTCGCACTGCGCTTTGGGGCTGCACCTGTTGAACCCGTCATGAATGTGGGCAGCTTGGGGAGGAAATCTCTGGTGGTGTTGAGGCGTTTCAGTAGCCGCGTTCTTTTGTGGGGTTTTCTCTTCGCGATATATGCGCCGGAAGGTACGAGTTTACCCCTGTCGTTTGCATGGAGTCTTGTGTCCGTTGCAACCGCGCAAGGGCGATTTCTATACTGAAGTGCGCTTAGTTGGGTTCATTGACGTGGGGGTCCGCACGACGGCAGTATTTATGTTTGGAACGTGGCGGTCGATTGTCGCCGCCACATGAAACTTCCGGCAGTGAAGGTTTCTGGAGGCGCAAGCGACTATCGGAGATAGCGAGTTCTATCGCCCGCTGGAGGATGGCGCGGCGCTTTTCTGGCTCAAGAGACGCAATCGCCCTGCGTGTCGGATAGAGTTCTTGGCGGGCTTGCTCCTTGTACCAGCATGCGCACTGTAGCACTTGTCTCAGCGTATTGTCCCGCTGGGTAATAATGATTTCCACAATGCTTGATAAGCGAAGATCGACACCATAGAAGTCGAGTGTTTGGTTGGGCGGATGATGGGCATCATCCGGCTCCGGCTTGATGCCCCAATTAGCAATATCGGCAATGCCGTCGGTTTGACTGGTTGGGGTTGGACTCATTATTGAACAGTCAGAACTCAGCGCTATTTGTCTCACCCGGATTGGTGTCGGTCCATTGGTTAGCCTTGGTTCAGTATGTTACTAGCTATGACAGAGTCTAGGCAAAAGGCACCTACAGTTGCCGGTAATATCAGGCTTTTCCGGTTGATATTTTGCTTGATCGCTCCACACTCGGTTGTCATGGTAGCGCTAATGTGGGTCTTGACTTGCTTCAGCTTGCTTGTTTGCTTAACTCGACGGCGGGCTAGCAACAGGCGGCGGGAGGTCCAAGAGTTCGGCAGACCGTATGACCAGGACGCCCATCGGCGTGCCGCCGAGCGCGAGGAAGCATGGTACCCCGCAGCGCTTGCTGCCTGTGCCTACCGAAAATGATCCAGGTGCGTCTAAGGGGGAAACCGTGCCCGCACCTTTATCCGCGCAGCCCTTGGCCAACCACAGACTCTCTCATCCTTGAGATAGCGGGGGACTGTTAGACATCCCCCGGCTATCAAGCGATGCCACGCGCCAAGGAATAAGTGGATATCCCTTCAGTTGTGGCTGTTGCAATCATCGTACTGTTTTGTCGAATAAATTCTCAAGATACTTTTGCAAAAGCCGTCAGTAAGGCATTTCAATAACGGGTAACGGAGCGTAGGTTGCTTCCCGGTCGGTAGCCACTAACCAACCCAGTATAAGAATCTGTGGCAGGGCGAGTGGCTGCCGATTCGGGCTCTCTAACGGTCATCCCAGTAGCTTATGCCGCTGAGGCACACTTGACCCCACAACCTTGCACGCGCATGAGATCTTTGAACTCTTCGTCAAAGACGATTCCAAACTGGAATAGGGTATCCTCTTTTCCCCGAGAAAACACCGAAGACCGTGAATCTAAATGAAAAGGTCTCTCCAGCGCAATTCCCTTCTTTCTAACGCTTTGGG
>Ga0302140_10004961_pt1 | contig 16895 bp, 10 predicted proteins | sample I_Bog_E1_1_FD_202095 | JGI IMG/M metagenome (GOLD analysis project Ga0302140, IMG submission 202095) | Peat permafrost microbial communities from Stordalen Mire near Abisko, Sweden - I_Bog_E1_1 | ecosystem: Environmental > Terrestrial > Soil > Wetlands > Peat | place: Sweden: Abisko, Stordalen... | reverse complement strand
CCTCCCCGCCGCAATCGTTACCGCCTTCCTCATAGGGTCCTCTCTCGGCACCCTCACCGTAACTCTAGTCACCCACCTCCGCCTTTGGGTCGGAACCTCCAACCCGCTCCTCAAAGTCGGTCTAGGCACCGGCCTCGGCTATCTGATCTGTAACTTTCCTCCCCTCTTCACTGCGACTCCCACCTCCCAAGCCATAACCTCTGCCGTCCTCTGCTTCGTCGCGGTCTTCATCGCCGCCCAGACGTCGTCCGACGCTGCCCAAAATTCCGACGCACTGAGCGGAGCGAAGGACCCCCACATTTCGCTTTCCGGGGAACTTGAAGCGCAACCCACCTCGACATACCCACGGGTCCTCCTCGCCTTCACCGCCCTCATCTGGCTGGACTCCGCCGCCTTCTTCATCATCCAAAACACCCCCACCCTGAAAGCCGGCACCTGGGAAGGCACTACCCACCTCTACGTCAACGGCATACTCCACTTTCTCGCCGCCCTCGCCGGCGTCTACCTTCTCCGTCGCCGAGGCCTTTCCACCACACTGGCCACCGCACTCCTCACACTCGGCGCCGCCTGCCTTCTGCTGCTCGCCCCCCACCGAGCACTCCTCGCCTCGCTCTTCTACCCGATTGGGGTCTCACTCTACTCCGTCGCGCTCGTCGCCTACCCCGCACTTCTCTCCGGCGCGTCCACCATCGCCGAGCGCGGCCGGCGCGCCGGCTGGATTTATGCCGTCGGCGGCTGGTTTGGCTCCGCGATGGGCATCGGCATGGGCCAGCACCTCGGCCACATCCCACCGCTCTTCGTCCTCTTCGCCGCCGCGCTTATCCTCACGCCGATGCTCCTCCGCACGCGGCACCGTGAACTTTTCGCCACCACGGCGATCCTCTTCATCGCCGCGTCTGCATGGGCCACTCAAGAAGCCCTCATGCCCACGCCCACCCCGCTTACCCAAGTCGAGCGCGGTCGCCAGGTCTACATTGCCGAAGGCTGTATCAACTGCCACTCCCAGTACGTCCGCCCCGACACCGCCGACGTCCTCATGTGGGGCCCAGTCCAGCCCCTTGCCGACCTCCGCTCCGAGCGCCCGCCCCTCATTGGCAATCGCCGCCAAGGCCCTGACCTCTCCAACGTCGCAATGCGCCGCTCCCCACTCTGGCTCCGCGCCCATTTTTATGAGCCCTCCCAAATTAGTCACGGCTCCATCATGCCAACCTTTGCCGCTCTCTTCCGCGGCCAGAGCCAGAGGGGCGACGACCTCATCGCCTACCTCGAAACCCGTCGCCCCACCCCCGCCCTCGCCGCCCAACAACGCGCTGCCGAACTAGCCTGGCAACCGGACTTCGCAAACGCTAGCGCTGCCCACGGTCAGCGACTCTACGACCAGGAATGCGCTACCTGCCACAACTCCAACGGGTCCACTCGTACCCTGTGGCGCACCAGCTTCCACCGCCTCCCCACTAACCTCTCGACTGGCCCATACTTCGATCTCACACCCTCTTCGACCCCCGCCCAGTTAGCCCAGATCATCAAGTTCGGCATCCCCGCCACCGACATGGCCGGCCACGAATATCTCTCCGATGCCGAGGTCGCCTCGCTCACCCTCTACCTGCAGCAGATCATCCACCAACCCCATCCCACCGCCATCAACACCTCTAACGGAGCCACACGATGAAGATTCGCACCCTAGCTGCCCTCCTGCCGCTCTTCTGCACGCCGCTCGCCTTCGCCCAGCACCAGACGTTCCTCATCAATCCCGACTCCAGCAGCGTCGCCTTCACCCTCCCCAGCAACCACGACACCACCAACGGCACCTTCCACGTCGAAAAGGGCACGGTCGACTTCGACCGTGCCGGCCCCGCTCTCTCCGGCCTGCTCGTCGTCTCCGCATCGAGCGGCAACACCGGCAACGCCAGCCGCGATAAGAAGATGCTCAACGACGTCCTCCAAGCCACGAAGTTTGCCGACGTGACCTTCGCTCCCCAGAACTACTCCGGCACCCTCCACCCTGTCGGCGACTCAACGATCCAGGTCACCGGGATCTTCACCCTCCACGGCGCACCGCATACCCTCACGGTCCCCATGCAGATGCACATCGAAGGCAATAAGCTCACCGCCAAGACCACGTTCAAAGTACCCTACGTGGAGTGGGGCCTCAAAGATCCCAGTTGGTTTGTCCTAAAGGTAGCCAAAGAAGTCGACGTAAACCTCACACTGGTCGGCTCACTCTCTCCATCGAATTAGTCATTGCTTCAACGCTACGACGCGAGGGACTGGATCTCCCCAGTCCCTCGCGTCTCGTATCCTCTTACCTCTTTGCGCTGCCGGACTTTAGGAAGCTATTCTGGCAACCCAATCTGTCCGTCGACATGGAAGTGACCAGTAACTTCGGATGCGCCGGTATCAGGCTGGCCGCCACCGACGCTGAGGGTGTAATCACCTTCCGCGATGATGGGCTTCCCTTCTTCCGTTACCATGCTGAGGTCTCGGCTCTTGAGTTCGAAGTGAAGCTGCTGGCTCTGTCCGGGGTCGAGATGAACTCGTTGAAAGCCACGCAAAGCGATACGTGGCGCTCCAGCAATGGCCGGAAACTTCAGGTAAAGCTGTGCTACTTCGTCCCCTGCAACCTTCCCTGTATTTGTCACCGTCACCGTGGCAACAACCGGCTGACCTGCGTTTACGCTGCTTGTGGGAAGTTCCAACGCACTATAACTGAAACTGCTATAGCTCAGTCCATAACCAAAGGGATAGAGGGGTTTCCCCGTGAAATAGCGATAGGTGCGATTCTCCATCGAGTAGTCCTCGAAGTTGGGAAGCTGGCTCACGTCTTTGTAGAACGTCACCGGTAGCCTCCCAGCCGGGTTGTTCTTGCCGCTGAGCGTGCTGGCGATGGCTGCTCCACCCTCTTCACCCGAATACCACGCTTCGAGAACCGCGTTCGCATGCTTGTCGATCCAATTCACACCCAGCGCGCTACCGTTCATCAACACCACGACCAGCGGTTTGCCCGTAGCGGCAACTGCTTCCACCAAGGCCTCCTCGGGCTGCGGAAGGTCAATGCTGGTGCGGTCGCCGCCAAGAAATCCGGGCTGATTGACGGGCATCTCCTCGCCCTCAAGGCGGCTGGTGATGCCGACAGCGGCGATGACAAGATCGGCTTTGCGAGCGGCGGCGACTGCCTCAGGAGAAGGCGCATCGTTCACCGCCGACCAGATCAGCTTGGCGGTCGGCTTGCGTTCTTCCGCGCTCCGATACTGAACGTCCAACGTCGCCTTCTCGCCCTTCACCAGGTGAACTCGTCCAAGGTGAGTCTCTACACCCTGTGAGCCATACTGCAGAGCGACCATCTTGCCGTCCACCGACACGCGCGCGAAACCGTCGGCCTGCAAGCCAATGAGGTAGTCGCCGGTGGTCGGCGCTATGAGATTTCCCGTCCATTCCACGCCAACTGACTTCTTTCCGGACGTGGCAGATGGAAGATGTTGCTCGCTAAGGTCGATATTCTGCTCAACGCGAGAGGTAATGGGCTTTGGCTTCACATCGGGGCCAAAGTCAATCGCTCCCCAGTCGGCGTACTCCGCTTTCAACCCGGGTTTTCCGTCCGGCGTGGTCAGCAGGCTATTCGGCACGGGCTGGCCCTCGTCGCGGAGAAACTGCGTTCCAGGAACGTACGTAATCGTGGCTTCGGGAAACTCTGCTTTAAGGCCTTCGAGCAGGGACACGGTATGTGTCGGCGTGCCGTTGTAGTTGCCAAGTAGAACAGCCGTCTGGTCTGCGAGTGGACCTACGACCAGGATGTTCTTCATGGCGGGTTTGATGGGGAGGGTACCGTCATTCTTGAGCAGCACCATAGACTCTTCCGCCAGCTTGCGAGCAAGTGCGCGATGCTCCGGGCTGTTCAGATCCTTATCGTCGACTTTCCCGTAGGGATTATCTGCCGGGTCAAACATGCCGAGCCTGATACGCGCGGTGAACAACCGCACTAAAGCAGTATCCATGGCGTCCTGGCTCAGGTAACCCTGCTGCACTGCTTCAATGTAGGGCTTGTAGTCATGGTCGTCCTTCACAAGGGAGGTGAAGTCGACGCACTCGTTATCCATTCCTCGCTCGAGCGAGATAGCAGAGGATTGCGCCTGAGAGCGACGGTAGTGGTGACCGCTGAAGATATCGCGCACCGCGCCGCAGTCTGACACAACGTATCCCTGAAAACCCCACGAGCCCCGCAGCAGATCTTGCAGCAAATACTGGTTAGCGCAGGCAGGCTGGCCGTTAATGGCGTTGTAGGCGCACATCACCGATCCGGCTTTACCCTCGACAACAGCCGCTCGGAAGGCGGGTTCGTAGGTGTCGAGCTGATCGTGACGGCTTACGTCTACGTCGGCGATGTGGCGTGTTGGTTCTGGACCGCTATGCACATCAAAGTGCTTAGGCGTAGAGATAACCCGATAGTAGTTTGGATCGTCGCCCTGCATGCCGGTAACAAACGCGACGCCCATGCGACCGGTGAGGAAAGGATCTTCTCCGTACGTCTCCTGGCCACGACCCCAACGAGGATCTCGAAAGATGTTGACGTTGGGCGCCCAGAAATCGAGACCATGAAAGATAGCCGAACCACCGTCATGTAACGCTTGAGCATGGACAACGCGGCCCTCAATGCCGATGTCCGTCGCCATCGCGTGAATGGCTGCGACATCAAAGGTTGCGGCGAGCCCAATGGGTTCTGGATATTCCGTTGTACCATTCACGGCTACACCGTGCAGCGATTCACTCCACCAGTCGTAGGCCGGAACCTTGAGCCGCGGGATAGCACGCGACTGATTAACTAACTGCGACGCCTTCTCCTCCAGCGTCATGCGTCCCACCAGATCCCTTGCTCGGACTTCCGGCGGCAGCGCTGTATTGAGGTAGGAGGCTTTCGATGCGGAATCCTTCTGCGCTCTCGCAGGTTGCATCGCTACCGAGCCGCACAGCAGTACCACGCAAATCAAGAGCAGGGACGAGGGGCGGCTGGCGACGATAAACCTTCGAACAGACACGCGAAAAAATTGGGCGATCATAGTACTCCTTTGGCTGAAGCCGCCCGATTGGCAGCTCATCTAAAACCGAAGACTGGTTATTGCCGCGTTCAAAACCTGGAACAGCAGATAAACCGGATGCGTAATCGTTCTTGCACCCTGCACTATACAGAACTGGAATTACATTGAACAAGTGAAATAAACCGCTTTAACCCTATCGAGCGTTTCCTGCGGATATAGCCTCATGAAGGGCGGCCGGAGCCTCTGCAAGTACTCCCAGGCTTTTGTGGGTTAGGATGGCTTTTCAGGCGGGATGAGGTGATGTTGATGAAGAGCGTGAGCAGACGCGCGACACGGCGTAAGTTCCTGGCAGGGCTGGCGTCTCTGGGCGCGGTATCGTTCGCTCCGCGCGGGGTGTGGGCGCAAGCAGATTCGCTCGAGTCGCATTTGGCGCGAGATCCCATGCGGCCACAATTTCATTTGTTGCCGGCGAAAAACTGGATGAATGATCCGAATGGTCCTATCTATTTCAAGGGTCGATACCACATGTTTTTTCAATACAACCCTCTAGCGGCAGTATGGGGAGACATGAGTTGGAACCATGCTGTCAGCGAGGACATGATTCACTGGCGGCATCTGCCCGTGGCCATGACGCCGACACCCGGCGGGCCGGATTCGTTCGGATGCTTCTCGGGGTCGGCTATTGTGGTAGGCGATCGTGTGTATGTGGTTTACACGGGAACGCAGAAGAGCACAGATGCCCTGGCGACAATTCGTGATGGGACGAATGATATTGAGGAGACACAGTGCCTCGCATGGAGCGATGATCCACTGCTGGTGAAGTGGATCAAGGATCCGCAGCCGATTGTGTCCCGCCCACCCACGGGAATGCTATTTACCGGATTTCGCGATCCTTCGGCATGGAAGCAGGGCGATTGGTACTACCTGACGGTAGGTTCGGGCGTGGAGAATGTTGGCGGATGTGTTCTGCTCTATCGCAGCAGGGATATGAAGAGCTGGGAGTACCTGCACAAGCTCACCAGCGGAGAGTGGGATGGGAAGAAGACGTCGAACCCTTGTGACGATGGAGAGATGTGGGAGTGTCCCGAGTTCTTCGCGCTGGGGAACGGCCATGTGCTGATCTATTCAACGATGGGGAAGGTGTTCTGGGAGTCGGGCGTGCTGGATGAGTCGAGGATGACCTTCACGGCGAAGCGAAAGGGCGTGCTCGACTGGGGAGCGTTCTATGCTCCCAAGACGCAGTTGGATGCCCAAGGCCGGAGGATTCTGTGGGGCTGGATCCAGGAGCGTCGCGATGAGGTAGCGATGAAGGCCGCGGGGTGGAGCGGGATGATGAGTCTGCCGCGGGTTCTGTCTCTGGATGCGGATGGTGCTTTGAGGATGGAGACGCTGCCTGCGCTGACTAGGTTGAGATCGGGCCGGATCAAGGCGGAGAACATGCGCGCAACGCTGCCCGGAGCAACAGGCGAGGTATTGTTTACAGGGACGCGGGGCAAGGGGTTCACGTGCACGATGAGTGCTGGCGCGATGGAGTTGCTGAAGGTGTCCTATGAGTCCGAGTCGCATGCGTTCAGCGCGGACGGGAAGACGATCACGCTCGAAGCTGGCGATATGCCGACTGTGCATGGGTTTGTCGACGGCTCGGTCATTGAGCTCATTCTTGGCGGGAGAATCGGGGTGACGAAGAGGTTCTACTTTAATGAGCCGGAAGCGCCGGATGTCGTCGCCGTCGCAGAGGGAATGGGGGCGATTGACCTGTCCGCATGGAAGATCGCGCCGATCTCGAACGATCGCCTTACGACACCGGCACGTATTTCTTAGAAAGTCGACATCCGGAGCGCAGTGACTCGGTATCGAGTGAACGCAAGAGAAACGGGGTCTAGTTTCGCGCCGCGGCCAAATCTTTCGTGGTCTTGCTGCGATCCATCATGGGGAGCGAGTGGTCGGAATCGAGGGCGACCGAAGTTACGGCACCCGGCGTATCGATCGTGAAGGTGTGACTGGTGTTTTGCATCCAGGTCTCGACAGGGATGGTGATATCCACATGGTTGCCATTGGCCAGCTGGACGCGCAGAGTTGCGGGAAGAACGAGTTGTCCGAGATTCGAGACCGTAACCTTGAGGCCTTTGCTGGGATCGTTCGGATCGACTGGCTCCACAGAGGTGATGGCCATATCCAACTGCCAGTTATTGAAATACCAGCCTCGCCAGAAGTAGCTGAGATCCTCGCCGCCCGATGACTGCATTTCGCGGAAGAAGTCGGAGGGTGACGGATGCTTGTAGGCCCAGTCGCGGATGAACTTGCGGAAGGCGAAGTCGAAGCGCTCAGGCCCGAGAATGTCATCGCGGAGAAGCGTTAGACCGAAGGCCGACTTGAAATACGTAATGGGGTGACGGTACTGTTCCTGGATAGCGTCGGCGCGGGTGAGAAGGATGGGTCCATGGTTAGCAACATCATTGGCAATGACCTTTGCGATTTGATCCGCGGGAGTGGTGTTTGCGGCAACCTCCGCCATCATCGAGGTGCCCCCGGGCGCGACAGTGGGAGCGTATTCTCCATCGCGCTTAGGGCCATAGACGCCGTGCTCAAATTCGTCGGACTCGAAGGTGTCGATGAAAGTATTGAAGCCTTCGTCAATCCAGGCGTCGCGCCGCTCATTGGAGCCGACGATCATTGGAAACCAGGAGTGGCCGATCTCGTGGGCCGTGATCCAGAAGAGTTCTGCTCCCTTGTCGTTGATGCCGTCGAAGAGGATGCCCGGATACTCCATGCCCGAGGAAAAACCGGCGACGTTGGTGGCGACGGGCCAGGGATACGGATACCAGCGCGCGGAGAAGTGCTGCACCGCGTCCTTTAGATATTCCGTCGAACGCCCCCAGGCAGCGTCTCCCGCAGACTCGATGGGATAGACAGATTGTGCGAGGGCGGTGTGGGCGGGATGGCCAGCGCCGGCCGGGATGTCCATACGTGCCGCATCCCAGAGAAAGGTGGGAGAGGCGGAGAAGCTGACGTCGCGGGTGCTGTCCATGGCGAAGTGCCAGGTCTTCGTTGTGGTCGGGCGCTCGGACGAAGCTGCGGCCGCGTCGTCGCCTGTGCGAATCATGACCGTCTTATCGCTCGCTCGCGCCTCGGCGAGTTGGGCAAATTCGGACTTCGTGAGCACCTCGGTCGGGTTTAGCAATTCGCCGGAGCCCGCGACGATGAAGTTCGAAGGCACGGTGACGTAGTAATCAAAGTGCCCGTACTCGAGATAGAACTCGTTAGCAAGATAGGGTTGAGTGTCCCAACCGTGGAGGTCGTCGTAGACGCACATCCGCGGGTACCACTGCGCGATATCGTAGATGTCGCCTTGCTTCGCCGTACCCCAGGAGGTTCGTCCGCCAAAGCGGCCGGGGATGGTGTAGTGGTAGTGGATAAGGATCCGAATCGTAGCGCCATGCCTGAGGGCGAGGGCTTCCGGTAATTGGATCTGCAAACGCGTGTCGGAGACCACGGTAACAGCCTTAATAGGTTTGGACGTAGTGAGCGGCTGGACTTCGACCGAATCGAGGATGTAGCCGTCGGTGAAGCCGCTGCCGAAGTATCGCGCATACGCGTCGGGCGCAAACGCTTTGCCGCGTGAATCCTTGCGATAGAGATTCTGCTCCAGATGAAGCCAAAGCGAGGAGAGCGTGTCGGGTGAGTGATTGGTATACGTGATTACTTCACTGGACGTCAGGGTTTTGGTAGCCGTGTCGATGGCGGCGTGAAGAGTATAGTCGGCGCGGTTCTGCCAGTAACTTGGGCCGGGAGCTCCGTCCGATGAGCGGTAGGCGTTCACCGGATGCGGAAGAGTGAGCGGTGCGAACGTCTCGAGTGGATTAGGTGAGAGTGCAGGAGCAGCGGCCTGGGAGAGTGCTCCAATCGGGAAGGCAATGACTACGAATGAGAGCGCGGCAATCATGGAAGCATTTGAGGTCTTCACGCGACTATCGTACATTGCCGCCGCTGTAAACACGCGGCGAATGGCACGAGTTTCACTACCGCAGTGTCTCGCAGCTCAGTTCTGGACAGACCGAGGGCATACCGTGTTTCCCTTTTGCCATATATCAAGGACATACACACGGGCTCAGCGAACACAGTCTGCCTGTACGGCTCGGTGGAGATATACGGCCAACTTCGCTGCGAGACCGTCCGGCCCTTGAGCGCCACATGGCCGCAGTCGATCCGTTGGCCGTCCCTAGCCATCGGCAACTTCTCCCATTTGCCGTCGACCTTCACCTGGCGCAGAACGCGGATGCTCACGTAGTGTCCCTCCGTACTTCTCTGTGGGGTCCCCTCCGATTCCGTGGTGTCCGTTTTGAGGGTGACAGCAGGTATAGAAGTAACAGGAGGGTACAAAGGGAACATACACCAAACACACCAATCCCCGCCAACGATGCGGGGATTGCACAATTTCATTGATCGACGCGGGGTTCGTGAAAAGATATGGCGGAGAGTGGGGGATTCGAACCCCCGATAGAACTTTTGGTCCTATAACGGTTTAGCAAACCGCCGCCTTCAGCCACTCGGCCAACTCTCCTGCGACGCAGAGTTAGATTATAGCCTGTGACCCCGCATGGCGGCGAACCAAGCGCATCCATCCGAATTTAGCGTTACATTGCAAGGAGCATCCACTCACGCCGCCTTCAGGAGTTCTCGGCCATCGACCTCGTCACGAAACCGGCTGCCACACGGCTCTTCCGCCGTGATCCCGGACGGGCGTTCTTTGTACGTCGGGGTCAAACCGCCAGCTTCCCTGCTCGAAGCAAGATGCGCCTGCTTCCTCTGCTGGGAGCCACGTACTTCATGGTGGCCGGAGGCCCTTATGGTCTGGAAGACATCATCGGCAAGGCGGGCTATGGTCGAGCGCTCCTCCTGCTCGCTATCGTTCCTCTCCTCTGGAGTTTACCCACCTCCCTGATGGTCGGCGAACTCGCCAGCTCCATACCAGCCGAGGGCGGCTTCTATGTGTGGGTCCGCCGAGCCCTTGGCCGCTTCTGGGGATTTCAGGAAGCCTGGCTGTCTCTCGCCGCCAGCGTCTTTGACATGGCCATCTACCCCACCATCTTCGTTCTCTACCTCAGCCGCCTCGAGCCCACGTGGACAGCCGGCAATCTCGGCGTCGTCTGGAAACTAGCCGTAGTGATTGGCTGCATGCTCTGGAATCTCACTGGCGCGAAAGCTGTTGGCCAGTCTGCTGTGGCGCTCTTCTGCGTCCTTCTCGCACCCTTCGTCGTCCTCATCGCCGCAGGCCTCTGGGCATGGCACGGCCACGGCAGCGGAGCTCTCCTCCAATCCGTTGGCGCCACCGATCTCGCCGGCGCTGTCTCCGTCACCATGTGGAACTACATGGGCTGGGATAACGCCAGCACCGTCGCCCAGGAAGTAGAAGATCCCCAGCACAACTACCCTCGGGCCATGCTCGGTGCCACCGCACTGGTCGCCTTCACTTATATCCTTCCTCTCACGGCTGTGGCTCTTGCAGGCCTTGCACCAAGTCAGTTCTCTACCGGGGCGTGGGCCGATGCCGCGCGCATTCTCGCAGGTCCGCTACTGGCCCTCAGTGTCGTCGCCGGAGGCATGATCAATGGCGTCGGCATGTTCAATCCCCTGATGATGAGCGTGACCCGTATACCCTTCGCGATGGCGCAAGACGGACAGGCACCGCGAATTCTTCTGCGGCGCACCAAACTCGGCGTGCCATGGGTCAGCGTGCTCGCATGCGCCGCGATTTGGGGCCTCGCCTTGCGCTTCACCTTCGAGCGTCTTATCTCCATCGACCTCGTGCTCTACGGCGCATCGCTGATATTAGAGTTCATCGCCCTCGTCGTTCTGCGCTATCGCGAGCCCGAGCTCCACCGCCCGTTTCGCGTTCCCGGTGGCATGGTCGGAGCCATCGCTCTCGGTATCAGCCCCGCTGTGCTCATCACCTTTGCCCTCTGGGCCGCACGCGACGAGCAGGTCCTAGGCTTGAACGCTCTGCTGTTCGCTGCGATGGTGGCCATCGCCGGAGCCATCATGTACACCATCACCGAAGCAGTCCGCCGCTATGCTTCATCCCACAAATGAACAGGCGGCCCGCGTTTGCAGCTTTCGCCGCACCCACGAGCCGCCCATATGCGGTGAAACTCAGCTAACCGTTGCTCTTCTTTTCCTCAAACGCAGCCATCGACTTGGTGATCAGAGCACGCGCTGCCGCCGCATCGCCCCATCCGCGAACCTCCACCCGCTTTCCTTCCAAATCCTTATAGATGGAGAAAAAGTGCTTAATCTCGCGCAGAATATGCGGATACACCTGCGAGTAGCTAGCCACATCCGCATAGCGAGGATTGCCCTCACCTACGGCAAGAATCTTCTGGTCCGGCTGGCCCTGGTCGATCATATCCAGCACACCGATCGGACGAACCTGTAGCACGCATCCTGTAAAGCTCGAAGAATCGACCAGCACCAGAACATCCAGTGGATCACCATCTTCCGCCAGCGTGCTCGGAATGAAACCATAATCGCCCGGATAATGCACCGGCGAAAACAGGTTGCGATCCAGGCGGAAGACATGCAGCTTCTTGTCGTACTCATACTTATTGATACCGTCCAGCGGAATCTCAATGACGGCGTTCACCAGCTCGGGGGCGCTCTCGCCTACAGGTAGCTCAAGGTAATTCGGCATAAATGTCGGGGTCTCTTCTTCTCTCTGCAATTTCAAACCATGCGACTCGCAACTGTACCCTGTCGAACACTACCTGCCGAACACAGCGAGCATAAACAGCCAGTGATCACAGACACAGTGCGAAGTCTCTATAACAGTCTATCGTCACTGAGCAGGTCCGGTATCTCCAGCCCAGGCGGAGACCCGGACGAATGCCATGAACACAATGATGCTTTTATTGCGCATCTTCGACTTACCCTCCCCCAATTGAGTGTCCGCGCTCCGTCGGAGGAGTTCCAGATGCTAGGCTGGAAGTTGGGAGTTTGATCCAATTGATCCAATCAGAAATTGATCCGAAACGAAGCAGCGTCGACCCGAATCTTCACCCCGAAGGCAGCAGCCGCTTCGTGCGAGCTTGCCTGCGCCAGCCCGTCGATCGCACTCCCATCTGGTTTCTTCGTCAGGCCGGCCGCTACATGCCCGAGTACATGGCCGTGCGTAAACACCACAGCCTGCTCGACATATGTCGCACCCCTGATATCGCCGCGGAAGTCACCATAACCGCCGCCGAGCGCCTGGGTGTCGACGCCGCCATTATCTTCGCCGACCTCCTCTTGCCCCTCACCCCCATGGGCCTCGACTTCGAGTTCGTTGCCGGGGAAGGCCCCCAGGTCCACACCCCCATCCGCTCGCTCGAGCACATCCAGGCCCTTCAAACCGATCGCGTCGACGAGCTCAGCTACGTAGCCAAAGCCATAGAAAAAGTGGCCGCCCACTTCGCGTCTCCCCGTGCGGATGGCGACCACCTCGGCATCATCGGCTTCTGCGGAGCTCCGTTCACTCTCGCCAGCTACATGATCGAGGGAGGCAGTTCGCGCAACTACGTTGAAGCCAAGAAGATGATGTACGCCAACGACGGCGCCTGGCCCCTCCTCATGGAGAAGCTGAACACTGTCCTCGTTGCCTACGCGCAGCAGCAAGTGGAAGCCGGCGCCGACTGCATCCAGATCTTCGACTCGTGGGTGGGGGCACTCTCCGTTACCGACTACCGCCAATACTGCCTGGCCCCCACCACCGAGCTCGTGCAGCGCATCAAAGCTCTCGGCGTCCCCGTCATCTACTTTGGAGTTGATACCGCCTCCATGCTTCCCGCCATGGTCGAAACCGGGGCGGACGTCCTCGGCCTCGACTGGCGCATACCCCTCGACGAAGGCTGGCAAGCTGTAGGTCCCGGCTGCGGAGTCCAGGGCAACCTAGACCCCATCACCCTTTTCGCCCCGCTCGACATTCTCGAGTCCCGCGTCCGCGAAGTCCTCACCCTCGCCGCCAACCGTCCCGGACACATCTTCAACCTCGGCCACGGCATCGTTCCCGGGACTCCTGTCGACAACGTGATCCAGGTCGTCGAATGGGTCAAACAATACGGCGCGATCACGCCCCGCAACTAAACTCAGAGGCCCACCAGTACATGAGTGCTGAACCCATAAGCCAGCGCACCGCAATTCTCCTGCTCGCCCACGGCACGCCGGACAAGCTCAGCGAGATGTCCGAATACCTCCAGAAGGTGACCGGCGGTCGGCCTATGCCGTCAGCGGTCGTTGAAGAGCTGCAGCACCGCTATGCCGAAATCGGCCTGCGCGAAGACCCCCTGCCGGAAGGCCCTCCGCTCACTCGCTGGACGCTCCTCCAGGGCCAGATGCTCGGCGAGTTGCTGGGCCAAAAGGTATACGTGGGCATGCGCAACTGGCATCCCTATATCGCCGACGTCGTCGCACAGATGAAGGCGGATGGCGTCGAGCACGCCCGCGTCCTCTGCCTCGCGCCGCAAAACTCCCGCACCTCCACCGGCCTCTACCGCCGAGCTCTCATGGCTGCCGTTGGCGACAGCTTCACCGTAGACTTCATCGCCGGATGGCATGACGAGCCTCTTCTCGCGCAGGCCTTCGCCGAGCGCATGTGGCCGGCCTGGGCCGAAGCCTGCGCCTCTACAGAATCACGGGTCCCGATCCTCTTCACCGCCCACGCCGTTCCGTGCCGCACCATCATGTCCAGCGCACCGGCGACCCAACCGGGGGCCCATCCCGGGGCGCCTGTCCCCGCCGACGGCATCCAGCATTACGGCGCCGCCCAGAACCCAGACCCCTATCCCGTCGAGTGCAAGCACACCGCCATCGCTATCGCCGCCGCCCTCCGGCCATTGGGCCTCACCGACGCCGACTGGTTCTTCGCCTTCCAATCGCAAGGAATCGCCGGCGCTCCATGGATAGGCCCCACCGTCCCCGACACCCTCAAGGCGCTCTCCGAATCCGGCCATAAAGCCGTCGTTCTCCAGCCCGTCGGCTTCCTCTGCGACCACGTCGAAATTCTCTACGACATCGACATCGACTTTAAGCAGCAGGCCGCGGCCCTTGGCATGCAACTCTCCCGCGCCGAAAGCCTCAACGACAGTCCCACCCTCATCCGGGCCATCGAGAATGCACTCCACCGCGCCTCAACCCGGCTCGACATCAACGCCGCACCAGAACCCACGCGTGGGCGCCCCGCGCACACGCAAGCGTAAAATCTCTCTATGGGTATCACTCGCCAGCAAGCGCTCGATTGCTTCTCTTCCGACGACCTCATCGGCATCGGCATGGAGGCCGACGCACTTCGCCGCACCCTCCACCCTGAAAACGTCGTCAGCTACACGATCGACCGTGCCCTCGACGCCACCACACCCGACCTCGACATCGCCTACGCCAGCGTCCGCAAGTCCATCAATATGGGCGCCACCGGCCTGCTGCTCCATGCAAATCCCGAACAGGCGGTCACCCTCTCCCACTACGAAACCCTCTTCACCGGCATCAAGCAACGCTTCCCCGACATCCGCCTCCACGGCCTCTTCGCCACTCAGATCATCGCGCTAGCCTCCGCCTCAGGGCTTCCTCTCCGCGATACCATCGCACGCCTCCAATCCGCGGGCCTCGACTCGATCGACAGCAACGCCCTCATCCTCAACGACGACATACGCGCCCGCGTCGCCCCCACCAAGTGCTCCACCGCCGAATGGCTCGCCGTCCACCGCACCGCCCACCAGTTGGGCCTCAGTTCTACCGCGACCATGGTCTTCGGCGTCGGCGAAACCTTCGCCGACCGAGTTGCCCACCTCGAACTCCTCCGATCCCTCCAAGAGGAAACCGGGGGCTTCACCTCTTTCACCCCTCTCGCCTACGCCTCCAGCATCGCCACTGAGCCTACCGCAGTCGAATACCTCACCACCCTCGCCGTCAGCCGTCTCTATCTCGATAACATCCAGAACCTGCAAGGCTCTTGGGCCACACAAGGCCTCAAGGTCCTGCAGATGGGCCTCCGCTTCGGAGGCAACGACGTCGGCGCAGTCCTCCTCGAAGAGCGCTTCGGCAAACCCGGCGGCGCCACCGAAGAAGAACTTCGCCGCATCATCCGCGAAGCCGGCTTCAAGCCCGTCCAGCGCGATACCCTCTATCGCACCATGTTCCTCAACTAGCCTAGCGCACACGCACACTTGCCGCAGCGCACCTCCGAAGTCACGCGGCAACCCGCCCGACTGGCAACCTATCCTAACTAGCTGACGCGCATCGCGTAAAATCGAAACTCACACCTTCTTGATCCGGAGAGTCCCCTGCTCAGCCAACTCAATGCGCTCGCCATGCTCCTCACCTCACAGCACGGTTTGGGGCACTACTGGAAGACGCACTACGCTGACCACACATTCCGCAACGTCTATCGCTGGAACGCCTTCGACATCAGCCTCCTCATCCCTTATTTCCTGGTGATGATCATCCTCGCCTTCTACGGCATCCATCGCTACCAGCTCGTCTGGCTCTACTACCGCAACAAGCGCAACGAAGCCCACTCCCACCTTCCTCCTTTTTCGTTCACCGAAGCAGAGCTCCCCTTCGTCACCATCCAGCTCCCCATCTTCAACGAGCAGTTTGTCATCGACCGGCTCCTCGACGCTTGCTGCCGCCTCGACTACCCGCGTGACCGCTTCGAGATACAGCTCCTCGATGACTCGACCGACGAGACCATCGGCGTAGCCTCCGCCATGGTCGCCCGCTTCGCCGCCGGAACCCAGGGCCTCGATCCGCAGCCCATCTACTACCTCCACCGCACGAACCGCTATGGCTACAAAGCGGGCGCTCTCGAAGAAGGCCTCCGCACCGCGAAGGGTGAGCTGGTCGCCATCTTTGACGCCGATTTCGTGCCTCCGCCCACCTGGCTCCGCAGCGTTGTGCACCACTTCGCCGAGCCCGGCGTCGGCATGGTCCAAACCCGCTGGACGCACCTTAATCGCAACTACAGTTTCCTCACCCAGGTCGAAGCTATCCTCCTCGACGGCCACTTCGTCCTCGAGCACGGTGGCCGTTCCCGCGCGGGAGTCTTCTTCAACTTCAACGGCACCGCCGGCATGTGGCGTCGCCAAGCTATCGACGAAGCTGGTGGGTGGCAGCACGACACCCTCACCGAAGACACCGACCTCAGCTATCGCGCGCAGCTCAAAGGATGGAAGTTCAAGTACCTCCAGGACGTCGAGTGCCCCGCCGAGCTCCCCATCGAAATGACCGCCTTCAAGACCCAGCAGGCGCGCTGGGCAAAGGGCCTCATCCAGGTCGGCAAAAAGGCTCTTCCCAGCATTCTCCGCTCCGACATCTCCCGCCATCAGAAGCTCGAAGCCTGGTACCACCTCACCGCGAACATCAGCTACCCACTCATGATCATTCTTTCGGTCTTGCTGATGCCCGCGATGATCATCCGCTCCTGGCAGGGGCCGGTGCAGATGTTCCTGATCGACTTTCCGCTTTTCATGGCCTCCACCATGAGCGTCTCCAGCTTCTATCTCGTCAGCCAGAAAGAGCTTTACCCGCGCACCTGGTATAAGACCTTCCTCTATCTCCCATTCCTGATGTCGCTCGGCGTCGGCCTGTCGCTGACCAATACCAAGGCTGTTCTCGAGGCCCTCTTCGGCGTCACGAGCGCCTTCGCCCGCACTCCCAAATACCGCGTGCTCAAGAAGGGCGAAAAGTCTCAGGCAAAAAAATATCGCAAGCGCCTCGGCATCATTCCCTGGATCGAGCTGCTCTTCGGTTGCTACTTCGCCGCCACCATCTACTACGCGGTCTCTACTGAGAACTACTTCACAGTCCCCTTCCTACTGCTCTTCGTTCTCGGCTACTGGT
>Ga0302140_10004957_pt1 | contig 16906 bp, 12 predicted proteins | sample I_Bog_E1_1_FD_202095 | JGI IMG/M metagenome (GOLD analysis project Ga0302140, IMG submission 202095) | Peat permafrost microbial communities from Stordalen Mire near Abisko, Sweden - I_Bog_E1_1 | ecosystem: Environmental > Terrestrial > Soil > Wetlands > Peat | place: Sweden: Abisko, Stordalen... | reverse complement strand
GAGGCTCGGGCGAAAGCAGCGGTACCACCAGCATTGGCAGAGCCAAGTACGGAGCCGTTGATGGGCCAGGGCCCGAGGCGCGCCAACAAAGTACTGACGCTATCTTGGATATTCAAGACGCTATTATGCAAGATGTACCTTCGACAAAGTACAGTAGAGACACTGTTGAACAACGGTATCAGAAGACGCTTGAGAAGGATCCGGAGACCTACTGTGTAACGATGACCACCGTTCAGCAGCAAGCCGCACAGGAATCGAATTTCATTGGATCGGCGTGCTTCTTCAATCTGAATCTCTACCAGGTTTGCTATTGACCCCTGACTAGCACAATCATTCTCTAATGTTCGGAATAGGTTCAGGACATCGTGGGTGGTGATTATCTCGTCGTCTATGCTCGCCCGAAGACCTCCAATAGCTATCCTCGAGGATCGGCCACTGAGGTATTTGACCCGAATTTCGAGCTTCGTCGCATCACAATCCACACCGATGTTCCTAAGAAAGGTCACCCAGACGAGAGGAAAATCAAGTACTATCTCTCCCAAGGTTATTGGGCTTTCGGAATGTTACGCTTCAACGGTATCCGTCTCGGACTCGCCTTCGACGGTCCGGAAACTCGCGAAAAGGACAAAGCTGAAGTGTACGTCGAGAATTTTGACGATGTTGTCGGTCTGACTGGATTCTTCGAGAAAGCCGTCGACTGTGGATGTCATCCCCACGGTTCAACGGCTCGATTTGGTATTAAGGAAATGTTCTACGAGAATCACGTGCAATATGGCTTCCAATTCATTGAACTTAATCTTGCCGTCGTCAACCAGATCACTAGGGTGAAGGATTTCCACCACGTTGTAGCAATCAAGCTTCCGAAGAAGAGAGATGTTGCGTCCTCATTTCTCTTGAAACAGCCAATTGCCATGCCTCATTACTCCTGGTACCAGTTTCAGAGGCACGTAACCCGAGATCTGATCAAGCTTGGTGGTACGGCAGACGTCGAGAAGGTGGCTTCTGATTCGGATCAAAGGGAGGCTTACGGGTCGCCAGCAAAGGGGAATATCCGAGACTCTGCGGACTTCTGGGATGAGATGTACCCGAAAAAATAGGTGATAAGTATCACTGAGATTATGAGTGCGCACCGGAAACGGAGCGTTGTGACCGAGCAGTGAAGGTAGTACTATGGGCAGATCATTGAGACTTGAAGGATGGAAAAGGGGAAGCTGAAGTCTGAGGAGTGACGCATTGTGAATCGTTATTAGATCCAGAGTATTGATCATAGATGAGAACCTTTAAACAATGTTTCATCCAGTGATATAGTGCTATCTTCGTTTACGAAGTCCTAACTATCAATGTTTATTCCAGGAAGGAGGGCTTGAGAAGTCAGATTTCCACACCCCGGCAATCTGACAGGGTCACCTGTTGTAGACGTAACAGTTGAGGGTCAACATTTGGTATAAGAGCAAGCATGTAGTGATTCCGACCATTTTTAATAGAGCAGGTGATCAACTTCCTTATACCTGCGAAGCTGAGTGGCCTCCCTTCTGACAAGTCCTTCGCTGTTTTGTAACTTGATTCTGCTTGAGCTCCCAAAGACAGAATTTTAGGAAAGCAAGTACATTGTACATGTCACTGCTGGTGGCTGTTTGAGACACGCAGTCCACATCTCGCAACCTCAGTAGCCTTTGGCAAATCCAACGAGATCGACTTTTCATTTCAGGCAACATCATATCAACAGCTCCAAGAATAAACCGCAATGGTATAAATGTCGGCACCCGTCAATGCCAATCAAAAACGATGTGCCAGAAGGCCCCTTCCTAAACCCCAAAACCCATCTGCTATGCCCATGACTCCAGCTAAAACGCCACGCTCAAACAACGAAACAATGACTGCTCTCGTACTATATCCCTCCTAGCAAGAATCAAGTTGGCATCGGCCCAATTCCGCCACCACCCATGCCACTACCTCCGCTATTGCCGAAAGATCTCATTATTGACCCCTTCGAAGAATTGCTTCCACCTACTTTGCTAGCGCGCGACTTTTTTGCGCCGCCCGAGGACCTACGCTTACTGACGCCAGAACTGCTTTGTCCCGAAGTAGACCCGTTGCTTTTTCGAGACCAGGTTTTCTTGCTCCCTCGACCTTTGCCACGATAAGAGCCACCTCGCCCACGAGAACTTGAAGTTTTCTCAGATTCAGCAGTCCAGGGAAAGCTCCGGCCGGGAGTGTGTCCGCTCTTCGGCTTTGACCCATATCGCGGGTTTGGGAAGTATTTCGATCCTTCTTCTGCACGTAGGACAGCGGGTTCATCCTCATCATCGATATCATAGTCTTCTTCCTCGACTTCCACAACTTCCTCATCGCTAACCAGATCAATAACGTTCTCATGCTTGTCAATGACTACATCATCGAATATCTCCCTCTGGGCGTTCTCGTAATCCTTTTGATATCTAATCAGCAAAGGAAGGAAGCGTGGCCCAAAAGTCCTGACTCGTTCAATATTGATATCAGATATCTGCATCATCCGCTCCAGATTAACCGTCCAGAATCTCGCCATTTCTCGAAAATTGGCCTCGGTGAAGAGTGGTTTTCTAAGATTGTTCTTGTTACGTAGATTCTCCTCCAGCTTCTTCGCCTCCTCGACAAACTGTACGATGACCACACGATGCATATCGGGGAGAGCAGCCATCTCATCCAAGGTAATCGGCGGCCCTATGTCGGGTGTCTTGCCTTGTCGACCTCTTCTTCTCGGCAGAGGCTCAAAGCCGTCGTCATCAGACGCAACGAAGTCGTCGTGATCATATAAATCTTCGTCGTCGCCGAACCCGCGCTTCTTTGCAGGCTTTCTACCCGGAGCAGCAGGAGAGGATACCATCGTGGATTGAGGTCTCGCCGATAGGGTTGGTTTTGATTTTGCAGGAGGTGAGGCCGAAACCTGAACCTGTAGGGGGACCTTGCGTTTACCGGACATGAAGTCGCGGCAATTCCCACCCAACTGATGAAGTTAGTAAGTTTTCAAACGTTCAGAGATGAACCACTCACTTGTAAGTACTGAGTTGCGAAGCCACCCTTCACGATATTGTACTCTGCCAAAGCATTTTCCATCAGGAGGTATTGGAAGAGACGTTCTACCTCACTTCGCCCAATTGTTTTCGCAGCACCAAAGCCCTCAATTTCGTGATGGTTGTTGTCTTTGATCTTCTTCGTCGCCGCACCTCGTAAGACGTCGACGCAGTACAACATTGTGACTTTGTCGTTCTTAAGACGCGAAACCATCTTCAGGGCTGTTCTCGCATATGCTGTGAAATCTTCTTCGCGAAATACAGCATCAGAGCTACAGTTATCACAAGTGTATTCGCAATCTTCCGTCAGAAACTTCTCGCCAAAGTAAGCGAGGACCTGTACTCTGCGACAATCTGAGCGATTTTCGCAATATTGGATCATGCTGGAGAGCATTCTTCGCTGTCTTTCCTTCTGTTCCGGGCTTGCATCGCCGTCGTAGATGAATCTCCTCAAAACGGCCGTGTCTGAGTAACCATAATACAAGTAGCAGCTGGATCTCTTGCCATCTCGTCCTGCTCGGCCGGTCTCTTGGTAATATCCCTCCAAGCTCTTTGGAATTGTATCATGAATAACAAAACGCACGTCTGCCTTGTCGATGCCCATGCCGAACGCGATGGTCGCAACAACCACTTGGATCTTTCCACTCTGCCAGTCTTTTTGCACTCTCGCCTTTTCTTCCGACGGCATGTCAGCGTGGTAGTGATGGACTTTGATGTTGTACCCAGTCTGCAGATCTGCAGCTAGTTGTTCGGTACCCTTCTTCGACAGTGTATAGATTATGCCAGATTGGTTCTTGTACTTGACTTTGATGAGATCGACGTACTCTGCAAGAATCTCTTTGCTCCTGCCTCTACCCCGCTTCTTTCGAACCTCGTAATGCAAATTAGGCCTGTTGAAGCTCTGGGAGTAGACTGGACAATTGCTCATGCCAAGTTGGTGCATCACATCAACTTTGACATTCTCAGTGGCAGTAGCCGTTAGCGCCATGAGAGGAACATTTGAAAACTGCCTCCGCACTTGTCCTAAGGCAACATAATCAGGCCGAAAGTCATGACCCCATTGGCTCACGCAATGTGCTTCGTCGATAACAATTCGAGCAAGTTTTTTGTTTTTATGAAGACGTGATAGAGTACTACTAATGTAGCCACTCTTGGTAATCATCTCAGGGGTGATATAGAGCAGTTGAATGTATTGCTCAGGATGTGTCTCCTTGAGGTTGTTCTGAATTTCGCTGCGCTCGTCCTTACTTGTCGCGCTGTTCAGAGTTGCGGCTCGAATGTTGATTTTGCGCAGGTGTTGAACCTGGTCGTTCATGAGACTTAGGAGTGGTGAGATAACAATTGTTACTCCTCTGGTCTTCCCTGACTGAACAACAGCTGGTAATTGGTAGCACAACGATTTGCCGCCTCCTGTTGGCATAAGCACAAAAGCATCGTTGCCTGCGAGTGTCGCATTGATTGCATCAAGCTGGTGAAGACGGAATCCGGTCAATTTGAAGCGGTCCTTCAGAGCTTTCTTAACATCCTCGGACCAGGGGTGTCTAAACATTCCTGCATGCTCGATTTCCACATGAGAGTACATGTTCTTCCTAGCGACCGATCGATTACGTTTGGAAGATTCAGGTGCAGTGTCAAAGTTCTGTGAGTCCATCGATCGACCAAGGCGACTCGTGGAGGCCTCTGGCAGGGAATGTCTCTTTTCAATCTCCTGCGCAACTTCAAGCATTTCTTCATAATCCTCCTCATCGCCATACTCATCTTCAATATGATCTGGTATCTCCTCGGGAACCTTGGCATCATTGTGGAGCTCGGGCTCGCCTGAGAGCAAGTCATTAAAGATATCATCATCGTCTGGACCAAAATCCATTGGGAATTCGCTACGATAGAAATCTGGTTGTTTCATTTTGCCCCTTGGTGAAGCCCAGTCGTTCCGAGATACCATAGAATCTTGACAAGAACGAAATAGTTCAGGCTGTGCTCTATGCCGGACAGGAGATGGTGATACATGAGGTGAAAGTGGACTCGAGATGCGCTCTCCAGAAACGTGCTTCGGTGGACACTCTTCTCTCATGAGCTGATTCGAAGTCGATGATGACCTTTGAGGCAAGACGGGTATCTGTGTCTGCAAGATGATTTGAGCACTGCCTGTAACACTGGATCCAGATGGCAACGTCGCTGTATTCTCGTGCACTCTTGAGGGTTCTGTACGATTGGGTATGGCGACAACCGCTTCAGAGCCTGTTCCAAACCCATCTTTTACGGCCCCAGAAGCATGCAAAAGCTGTGCCACCTCCTTTTCGATGGCTTGAATATCTCTTGTCAAAGACGAAGATCGCTCCTCGAGGGCGCTCGCATCTTCGTAACGATCAACAAACTCACAAATCGTCTTGGCCAATGCCCTTTTTTCCGTCGTTACGCTTCGCCAGCGACTTGCCAGGCCATCCAATGAGCGATATGCTTTCTTTTTCTCTAACAATGAAATTCGCTCTTCCTTCAGATGTTGAGGAACAACCTCTTTCTCATCCTCGTACTTATAAGCGGTGAGTGCATTTTCGGCCAGTGAATTGACAACGCGTTGATAGTATAAGCTAATCGATGTAGGGTGGTTCAAGTACAAGACGACCAACTTTTTATCTTCTGGCCCGAGAGAAGAACCTGGCGTTTGTTGGCTTGACTGCTGTTTTACTGCGGACAATCTCGTAGGCGAGTCTTTCTGAAACGGAGACGGAACACTTTCGGACTTCACAGAGAGATTCCTCGAGATAGGTCGCAGAGGACTGCCGGTTCTTGATTTGGGCTGCTTCACCTCTTGCACTTTTAGTTCTGCTCCGTCCAAGGTTGGTAATTTCTGCGGCTTTGGACTTCGAGAGACATTGACGACTCTGGGGCTCTTTGTGATTGAGGGGCCGGGAGAACCGTTCGCTTGCTTCTCGATATCGGATAAGGCTTCATCATCCTCTGAATCTAGAATGGTCCTTTGCAGTCGTCGGTTCTGGCGCCGCTGCGGCTTAAGGGATGATTCAGCGAGGAGTTTCGAGGGTTTCGGGGCAGGTGATGCTGTCACTTGCACTACCCCACCAACATCAATGGTGTCCAGATCAGATCTAGAGGGAATTGATGCAGGCGTCCGCGTCAGTCGTGGATATGCCGGTTCTCGAACAATACCCTCTGTCCCCGATGGATTTATGCTGAAGCTTTTTCTCGTGCGAGTTTCCACTCTACTGGTAGTCTCAGTGACCTGGTATTCCTCTTCAAAGTCGTTATTTGGTTTCTTGGTTGCGGTACTGGGCCGTGATTGTTTGCTGAGGCTTTTCTGAACTGACGCAGAGCTCTTCTGAGTACCTGGCATCACGTCGTCAATGTCAACAAACTCATCCAAACCCGTTTCGTAGCTGTCCGGAGAATCCGGCGCACGAGATTTGCCCTTGTCTGGTCTTTTCGAACGCTCAGGCGACGTCCCATCGCTCTTCCGTTTTTTCGATGTCCGTGGCAGAGGCTCGGCCCTCCACGCAGAGTCTTCCTTCCATAAAACCTGGGACTCGCCGAATACCTCGACACTGCTTGATCGTGAGGTCAGATTCTCGCTGTGGTCATCCCCAGTCAAGTCCACCGTCTCCGTTTTAACCTCAATTGTTGGCCGAGGTGTCTGTCTTGGGGTTTGGGGGGTTTGTAATGTTCTGGCGTATCTCGGTCCGGGCATATCATTTGATGGTCTCGACGAGGGGGTACCTAGCATCGTTAGCTGAGAGGTCGGGGGAAGCCAGTAGTTCGGGGTCTGACCATTGTTGTTTCGCAAAAATGTTGCATATCCTTGCTTAAGGGAAGAGGGAGCTGTAGAGGTTGTAGTGGATGCCGGCGTAGCAAGTTGGTGTTGGCTCATGAGTTTCGGCCTTGCTGATTTCGATGCTGATGTGAGTTTACCCATTGTTCCCTCTGCCAGTCCTGGTTGAGATTCTGGCATCTGCGATCTCGGAATTATTGAGGAGGGAATGGCTGGTCGTGCGAAACTTTGAACAGCTGCAGCTTCGAAAACCTGCCCAGTTCGAATTGGACTCGGCGAATCTCGTGTTATCTCTTCCTCTGCTCCCTCTTCCAAAAGTCCCTCATCAGCAATTTCTTCCTCGATATTGGAATGCGTCGGAAGTGCAGCGTGCACGCCCACGGGCGGAGTGACTTCGTAAGACAACAACCAAGAAATGTGACTGTCGAGATTATGTCGAGTCATGAGTCCTGTATATCGCAAACATGTCCGGACGTATCCATTGGCATGTTTCCCCGTCACTACTAGCGGATTGAAGCCATAATTCGAGATGTTGTTGTTGATTTTGGGGTCGTCCTAAGTACCGAGATCGTTGAACGTGAAGCGCGTTTTAGCTTCCTATCCGTACGCACGTGACCATTTCCACAATTGTTCCCCGCTTCACTAACTGCTTCTGGCATTTCTGAAGTGCAACTTCTCCAAGATTTGTTGCGATGCTTTCAACGTCTAGCATGTGGAAGTATTTTGTTATATTGTTAAAGCTATTGCTACTTCGCGTTTTGCGCCCGCCCGCTCACAGACATCAGACCAACGGATGTGAAGCTGCGAGTGTAGCGACTCCTGTTATCTTTTCTTCTTCAAATTCTTCCGTCCTTGGAAATCTTGGTAGGAACTTGAGGTTGTTGTAATTGTTGGTCAAGAAATTTCTAGAGTATACATGTTGCAAGTACACACACGAATCAAGCTTATATAGAGCAGCCAGGAAGTCAAGACTCTGCCCTTCAAGGAACTCCTCGATTTGGCCATGCAATAGCAGGCCAGCCGCCAAACGGTTTGAAAAGCTCGGTTCCACCAGTGACGGCCAAGCTGGAAGTGAGCTGTGCGAAACAATTCACACATTGAAGTCATTATGTTCCCCTTGGCAACACTTGGGAGAGCAACGATCCTGTCATGCTTTAAAGGCAGTAGCTACCACATTCTTGGCCAGTTCGGACTCGTACTTTCTTCGTGGCCAGACAGGCGTCTACTGATACCAAGAGCTTGTGAGCCCACGCTTCACCTCAGACGTGCTCTCTTGAGATTTCCCCCAACAGCCCAGACTATCTGTCCTACGCCTCCGTATGACGGCTGACGAGTCAGCGACTAAATCCAAGATGCCGCCGTTCTGGCAAACAAGAGATTGAAACGAGGACTTGAGCAGCAACTTTCCCCCAAATTCCAGAAAATGCTATTGGTCATTGTTCGAACTAGAAGTCGGTCATGATTGAGTCTCGCAGACGCGACAACCACTGTTCTCGGCAACTAGCCAGACACAGATCTCAGCGGGCCGGGATGCTGGCGCACCCGCAGAACGACGCCAGGAAGACTGGAACAGCCCATGATTGGTTTGATAGCAACAAGATAACGCCAACACCTGTGGGGGTTATACAACTCCGCTCAGGAACAACACATGGCATGATGGTAGATATTGACAACGACCAAAGAACTCTTACTTCCTCCGAGGGGAAGAAGGAAGTCCCATCGTTTGCGGCAAGATGTTGGATTTGGAATCTTTTATCGAGCCACAATCAACAGGCTCGAATTGGCGATGTTTCAGTAGAGACGAGATCTCGACCCTTCTTTCACAAAGTGGTGTGGCTTGGACGCCGATCATTCAAATTCGACGGGAATTCTCCCTAGGGGTAAAAGCCGCGGAGATCGAGAAGGTTATGAAGTTTTCTCTCTTCATGCGATTTTGCTGTCCTTATCTTTGAGTGGGTCGGCCAAAAGCTCGCATTTCCGCTTCGGGACTCGTCAAAGATAAGGGGTTACTTTCAGCCCTCTCATCAACCTTGTCTGGACGACGGCCCCTCGACACACCTCGTCTCGACCACCACCGACGACATGAATCGGCCAAAAGTTTGCATCAGACACAAGCTACTTGTCAGTGCACACGCGTCTGGTTGGCCAACTCGCCTGCACAACACCGGCTATTTTGGACACTGAACTTATGCTTCCATGGCTCTCAACCTCTTCTGGTGCTTCTGTGGTAACACTGAGCTTACGGTGAAGTCTCCCGTAGTAAGATGCTTACCTCTCAGGCTGTCAGCAGCATCATGGGTGCGTTTGTGTTTTACGGGGCATTCCTTAAATCATCTCTTCGGACAGCCTCTTCTCCATACGCTGCTGTGCTGTTTCTAATTCGACCCCATATTGCGCTCATTCTCTCTGTTCTTTCCAATCCTGTTGGACCATATGAGCCCTCCGAGATCTTCTTTCTCCTTAGTGACTGCATCCACGAATATAAAATTTCAAGCTGTCCGAGAATTTCATCTTTGTCTCATCCGGAGATCGACATCCGTAGATATCTCCAGCAGATCTGTTTCGCCTCTCCATCAGTGAGTGCCACCTCTATCTAAGGCTGTCCGCCATCGCGGATACTTATCAGAGCACAGCCCAACATCGGCCTCTCATAGCCCAACTTAGCTTGGCGTCTCCGCTACCCTCTGGTCTAGACGTGTGGGCCACTCACTGGTTGACTTCGAGGATCTCCGCAGGGTTCAGCCGCGGATTTGCACTTTGGGGTGAGCAGGGTTCTCCTCAGAGAGGTACCGGAGATGTCTTACTCTGCGAGTTGACGTCGCTAATCCCGTAGGTCCATAAAGACAGCTTTGCCCTGGGACTTTTGGATTATTCCATCCGGCTATATCCTCAACTCGCACTCCCGACAGTTCGGTACTCAATCACGATCTTGCATCTTGGTCAATTTTTGGTCAACCACTACCCGTTCTTGATTCTTGACTAGCCGTGTCTACCATGGGCTTCAACGTCGCTACCCTTTGGCAGGCGCCAGAGATCAACCCCGTCAACGGAAAGGCTCGTTCAATTCCCATTCTTAACCCTATCAACAAGTATGGGAGAGTTTTTGTAAGTACTCCTTGACACATCATTGCCTATGCTCGTGTGAGCAGGAGTTTATCCTGCCTTATGCGTTATCTCTACTTTGCTGGGACAATTATTAACCCAGGCACAGACATTTTCATGGTTCGGCTTCATGATTGCATTCCTTTCGTGGTATGCGTTTCCACCATTATTGACCGTCACCATCAAGGCGGATCTTCACCTCACCCAGAATGAGATCGCAAACTCCAACATCATCGCCCTCACAGCAACTCTTCTTGTCCGACTCGTTGCAGGACCTGCATGTGATCGTTTCGGTCCTCGAGTGACCTTCGCCTGCTGCTTGCTCCTGGGTGCTATCCCGACTGCTCTCGCTGGCACGGTCAACTCTGCTGCAGGTCTGATGGTTCTCCGATTCTTCATCGGTATCCTTGGCGGCTCATTCGTCCCATGCCAAGTATGGTCAACCGGTTTCTTTGATAAGAATGTCGTCGGCTCAGCCAATGCTTTGACTGGAGGATGGGGTAACAGTGGTGGTGGTATCACTTACTTTGTGATGCCTGCTATCTTCGATTCCCTCGTCACCAAGCAACATCTCTCACACCACGTGGCTTGGAGAGTAGCCTTCATTGTCCCGTTCATTCTCATCACGGCTGTCGCCCTGGGCCTTCTTTTGCTCTGCCAAGATACGCCGACTGGCAAATGGTCTGAACGTCAACTCGCTGTCCAACACAATCTCCAAGCTCACGGCGTTCGTGCCGACATCGTCAACGTCCCAGGTGCAATCACTGATCGTAAGGTCGAGGGAGGAGTTACCAATCCCGACTCTGGAGATGAGAAGCGTCTCGAAGAGGAAGGCGGAATTGCAAAGGCCAAGCACGGATCATTCGACCACGAAGCCAGCATGGGCGAGCAACAAATGCTCGACACTGCTCGCGGAGAAGTTGTCGTCAAGCCTTCTTTCAAGGAAGCCATGCACGTCATCTTCTCGCCCCAAACCGCCGTGGTCGCCTTCTGCTACTTCTGCTCCTTCGGCGCTGAGCTTTCCATCAACTCTATCCTCGGGGCTTATTACCTTCACAACTTCCCCAAGCTCGGCCAAACTGGTACCGGACGATGGGCTGCCATGTTCGGTCTCCTAAACGTCGCGTTCCGTCCCATGGGTGGATTCGTCGCCGATTTCCTCTACAAGAAGACTGGAAGTGTCTGGTCCAAGAAGATCTGGCTCCACTCTCTGGCCGTCATCTGCGGTGCCTTCCAGATCGCCATCGGTGTTCTCAACTCCAAGTCTCACTCAACCATGTTTGGCCTCGTCGCCGGAATGGCTTTCTTCCTCGAGGCTGGCAATGGTGCAAACTTCGCTCTCGTGCCCCACGTTCACCCATTTGCCAACGGTATCATCTCAGGCGTCACTGGCGCTACTGGTAACTTCGGTGGTATCATTTTCGCCATCGTATTCAGATACTTGGGTGTCAACTATGGAAAGACGTTCTGGATCATTGGCGTCATCACCATCGCTATCAACCTGGCCCTTTGCTGGATCAAGCCTATCCCCAAGGGACAAATCGGTGGCCGTTAAGCAATTTTGTACATATAATTTTGGGTTTAAATAGGTCGTGGTAGAAAAGGGAGTTTGTCATGTGGGAGGTATGATTGATGATTTGTAGATATGTTTTGTCAGTGTGCTTGCTTGACATACCAGAATACAAGATCGTATTGAATTTACCTGCCTTCCATTGCACACTTGCTCTATTCGATGATTCCTTCCTCACTAACTAGCACATCGACGCTCATCATTCTGTCATTCTGTCATTTTCTGGAACCGCACCAGAATGATTCTTGAAACAGAAGGAACATTCTCCTAGAGATTAACCATAAGGATTCTGATTCAAACGAGATTTCTCCAACGCTCAGTAGCTTCACACCCCACAAACCTATCGTCATCGTTCAGCGAGTCAGAAGGTACTACACCTTCCCATCATCAATTCGGCGAATACAAAACACAATAATCCAGCGTCGCCTCAATAGAACTATTCGAGAAAGTCGAGAAGCCCGTCGCACACATAGTATCGAACTCAAACCAAAAGATATACCACCCACCCTCAGAAACACTCATGCTCGGACTAACAGTCAGCGTGACGTTCGTACCACTATTACTATGCTCATCCAACCACCCAGCATCATCGTTCCACAACGGATACGTGAACGTGTGTCCCGGAAGCTGCGTCCTGCCATCAGGCTCGAAGACTTGCACCTGGATGAGGAAATTGCCGGCGTTGCTTGCGTTGATGAAGTTTGCGAGGTCCAGCCAGTTGAAGTTGTAGGTTATGAGAGGAGTGATGTAGATGAGCATGTTCCGCGGGGCTTGGAATTGAAAACCGACTGCAGCGGCAGCGGTCCCGTGTTGGTTCGAGGCAGCGACCGAGACGCTGATGCTGCCATTTTGCTCGTTGGCTGAAGCGTTAGCGACGCCGCTGTCGCCTGATGTGTAGGGCCACTGGAAGCCGTAGGGTGCTTGGAAGAACTGATTGAAGACTGCCAAGGGCGTCTTGAGTGGTGGTGGTATCGGAGTTGGCTTCTCCAGTTTAGGACGTTTCTGGATTTCGTGGATTCTGTCTTTGATGATGTCTTCGTTATTGCCGACAATTTTCGTGAGTGATGCACGAAGTTTGGTTAATGTAGCGTTTGCTTCTGCCTTTAATGCCGTGAAGTCCTGGAGCTTGTGGTCGAGGGATTGGCCAAGGGATTTCATGTCTTCAAGAATGGCATCTTTGCTAGGAGGTGCCATTATGATGGAGGAACCTTGGTTTAGTGGATTTCTGTGCTATGAAACCTCGGGAAGAATATGAAGATTTGAGAGGCTCTGGACGTGTGTTAATTGCTCCATTGCTTCCTTATTTTATGCTCCTGGAGGCGTTTGCCAAGACTTGGATCACGGGTACCAGCTTCAGCTGAATCCATATGTTGACTTATGACATTGGCTGATCTGCACGCTTTCGGAGTCTTTGAAACATTACAGCTAATGAACAATCGGATGCAACGCCTCTCTGAGGGGTCAACTGTGCGTGTGGTGTGAGGAGGCAGCCTCGCCAACAACCAGTGATGTTTGAAAAGGATTTCGAGCCAGCTAAATGCCCACGGACCCATGACACTGGTTATGTTTAATCTACTCTCACCAGTTGTGGATATCTGCATTTCCCCGCGGGGTCATTCCGTCGGCTTCTCCCGTGTGACGACTGCATATGCAAAGGATCGGTGGCTTGGAAAGCCGAAGATGGTGTGTCTTTTGTGTAACATACTCGTCACGCTACAGTCAAAACATGCACCTTCACTGCTGTATAATTCTGGGACTTGCGTAAAGGTATCACACTCGAACAGAGTTTACTTGACAATTGAAATCTGATTGACAACCAAATTTTGGGATGGAAAAGGAGAACAACCTTGCTCGGTCTCTCAAATAACAATAAGAGATTGTGAAAAGTCGATATCTAACGTCCAACATGTACGTAGTTAAGTGCAAGTAAGACCACCCGCATAAGCCTCTTCGGGAGCCATAGCAGCTTCTTGCTGCGTAGTTGAATGTATGTGGGACCATGAAGAGACCAGACAAGCGAACTTATACTTGGAAGGCCATGTGTCTAACGAAGAGGGACATGCAGGATATCATACGGCATGCTCTGAAACACGAAGGTGAATTCGAAAGAGCCAGAGGAACCGGGAACGATTGTCAGACTAGAATCTCGTTCCCAATACATGCAAAAGCAGGAAAGAGAGTTGTGAAAGCTAAGCAGCACCGTCGGCGGCTGACCGGTACTCACGGCTTACAGGCATCTCTTCACTGAGTTGATAAATGACAATTTGCGAGAAGTCTCGTTAGTGGGTACACATTCGAAAGAACCGTCCAAACTCAAGGGATGTTCCTCGATGCTCACTTCCTAGTCAGCTTCCAAGATCCTGATATTCCGGGGAGCAATTGTGCTGGTACTTTGTTTGGACATCTCGGCGATCGAGTTCGGTGGACGTGCTTATGTTTTGAGGTGTAATGTAGCGAATCACGGTCAATGAAGATATATTTCCTGAAAAGTGCGAACGCAGCTCTTGGGGATCTGAAGACTGAAGAATGAGAATGAGAACGAAAACATGTGAATCGACCCCTGAACCTTCCAGGAACAGAATAGCGTGGTCTAACTTAATTTTTTTTGGCGAGTGCTACCCGAAAAGCCCCCATTGAGGGACAGCGAGCCGCACCTGCAGCCATCTATCTTTCTCCGAAAATCAATACATCCCACACAGCAAACACCAGGCTACACCCAAGCAGCTGCTTGAAGCCGTGAAAGAGGTTGAACTCGGGATGCTGCGCAACAATGTCATCGTGACACAACTCCCAGCACGTTTCAGCCTTCACCGTTTCCTCCTGCCATTCGAGGCCCCCAGGATTAAGCGTAATTGGGACTTGTCAATGACCAGCAAACCCCGGCAATCGACGATTTCATGTACAAAATTGGTACAGCTGGAAACAACTTCAGAATCATCACCCACCGCATTCTGATTCTCGAATGGAACGAATGCTGGACGTGTCTCTGGAGATGCAATATTGATGGTTCAGTTTTGCGGTGGCACACGCGAGACTGGCGAGAGCTCAGCCATGCGGCGGTCTCCTTCGCGTCCCCATGCTCGACCTCATTTCCCCTGACTCCAGCTAGCAAGCTTCGCCCCGCTCTTCTGGCCATCTCGCCCAGTGGCGTGTACCACAATGACCTTATGCTGGTCGACAGTCGGATTGGGGCTTAATGCAGGCAAGTATGTGGCGTTTTGGGCTTGAGTGATCTCCCTTTATATCTCTGAGCCTCCCGTGATCCCATCGCGAGAATGCCACCTGCTTCACCTTGCCTTCGCCCTGACAATTCGTCTCTGTTGCCTTTGTATCTTTGATACACCACACTCATTACATTTCTTTTCGTATTATATCTTCAGCATGCGTTCGTCTTTCATCTCTGCTGCCGTTTTGGCATTTGCAAGCACGATTTTTGCGACAAATCCGACGCCCGGCTTCGATCCTATCACCTTGCCATTTCAGGACCAGAATGTTCCAGCAGGGCAGCCATTTGACATTGTTTGGTCACCCTCGAAGGACTACACTGGAACCGTAACCATCCAACTCCTTCAAGGCGCGACGATTGGCACACTATCCGCAGGAGCTATCATCAAGGGTGAGAAAACACAGGTTCTTGGAGGAAGCTGTCTTTGACTGACCTGTTTAGCTGGTGTCGATAGTACAGCGGGGACATACACTTGGGACGTTCCATCTAGCCTCACATACTTTGCGACCTATGGTTTCTCGATCACCAAAGACACGAATTCTACGTGCTTCCAATACAGTTACCCTTTCCACATCACTGGACTTTCTGGCAGCAGCAGCTATCCTGTTAACTCAGGCGCGACCAGCACTGTCACGTATCATCTCTCCACCGGATCGAATTACGTAGCAAGCTCCACGTCCACGAAAGCCTCGAACAGCACTTCCTCTTTTGCAACTCCAACGCCGTCCTCGAATGTCACCCTCTCACATACCATCTCCAAGACCAGTGCCTCAACCACACCAGTCACACAAGCATTGGCTACAGGCACCGGCAGCAGTAGCAGCACCCCCTCCCCAACGAAGAACGCAGCTGTTGCCCAGGTCGCAACTGGCTCCCTGGCAATGATCGGTGGATTTGTTCTCGCACTTGCTCTGTAGAAGGATACGACGTGTAATATAGAGGTTGCATATATGGCGCGATCTAGCATGGCGGGCGTTCATACCTCCTTTCTGTTCTCAATACCCGGAATTTTGAATCCGTTGGCCGTTAAGTTTGTCTGTACAGAAGTTCGAATTGCATACCTACACACGATTCTATTTGCTTCTTCGCTCGGCACGTCTTCCACAACAATTGTCTTGTTCAGTTTATTCCTTCTTCCCCAAAGTCTCTTGGATTTTACCTCCAATTTGGCCGTCGGCATTGAACTTCTCTCTGCAAGAGCATAATTATTAGCATTTATTCATTTCTCTGCAACCCAACCTCTCACCCCTCTCTTCTCAAACAACATTAGGAAACTCATCAAGCAGCTTCTCAATCCAATAATACTCCGCAGCTTTCTCTCGACCTCTACTACCATTAACTACAGCTCCACTTGGTTCGCTCTTCTCCTCAACAGCGCAAAGAAACGCAATAAGAGATAGGATGAAAGCGGATACGAACCCTACAAATCCATCCTTCGCAAGCGGCCCTCCGACTTTCTGGGCCGTGCCACCAATAGCACCGTCAGCATTGAACATACTGCCTATCGCGCCATCCTTCGAGAAGGTTGGCGTGCCGGTCCCTTGAGTTTTCTCGCCTGCTGGTGCCTTTGTCTTCCGATCAGCTTCGTTTTCTACATGATGAAATGAATCGAATGAGGTTTTGGAATGAGTGAAGGGGGAAGAAAGGACGTACGGCTTGGTGAGAGGTTTCATGGATACTGTCACTTCCCTCTGTGTTGCGGATTGCGCTGTTGGCGCCTGCATCGAAGGTCTTTGCTGTGCTGTCTCCGTCCATTGTGCTTTTTCTTTGTTTGCTTGTTTGCTTGACGATTTGGGGTTTGAGAATCCTAAAGAGATGAAAGAAAAGGAAAACGGATATTGTATAATTATACGGTATGGTAGAATGGCGTGGGGTGGTGATGTATATGACTTGTTGAATTCCGAGTGGGGTCGAATCACTACGTCACGATATCTCGCAGCTCATTTGAACGTACCCTAACATTTTGCAGCGTTATATCGAAATAATAGAATGGATTTTCACTTTTAAATTAATCATTTGACTCGGGTAAAAGTCGAATTGGATTGAAATCATAGTGGCGGAGGTTTCTCCTCCACCCCGAACCGTCCTGCTTTATCTCACACTTCTTTGTCCGACTATTTTAACAATTATATTATATATTGTCATTCTTCTTCTACTATACACATTTATATTATTTC
>Ga0302140_10004954_pt1 | contig 16923 bp, 16 predicted proteins | sample I_Bog_E1_1_FD_202095 | JGI IMG/M metagenome (GOLD analysis project Ga0302140, IMG submission 202095) | Peat permafrost microbial communities from Stordalen Mire near Abisko, Sweden - I_Bog_E1_1 | ecosystem: Environmental > Terrestrial > Soil > Wetlands > Peat | place: Sweden: Abisko, Stordalen... | reverse complement strand
GCAACTCGGGCAAATTTCGAATTTCAAATTTTGAATTGCGAACTGCCGGCGCTTCCAGTTGGGCGTTGTTGCTCATTTCCGTTCTATATCTTTACCACGAAGCCGCGCAGTCACAAAGCTTCTTCGTGCGGCCAAACAGCGCAAAATTCGTTTTTCATCCGTGTTTTTCTGTGTTTATCTGTGGCCGAAAATGATACATCCCACGGCCATTATTCATCCGCAGGCGAAACTGGATTCCTCAGTTCAGGTCGGTCCATTTGCCGTGGTGGATGCGGGCGTGGAACTCGGCGCGGATTGTGTGGTCGGTCCGCAGGTTTATCTCACGGGCGAAACGAAAATCGGCGTGGGAAATAAATTTCACGCCGGCTGCGTGATCGGCGATGCGCCGCAGGACTTAAAATACAAGAATGAGCCGACGCATCTTTGCATCGGTGACCACAATGTTTTTCGCGAACATTTCACGGTAAATCGCGCCACCAACCCCGATGGCGTCACGCGTATCGGCTCGAATAATTTTCTGATGGCCAACGCGCACATCGGCCACAACTGCGACGTCGGCAACCAGGTGATCATCGCCAATGGCGCATTGCTCGCGGGTCACGTCGTCGTGCAAGACCGCGCGTTCATTTCCGGCAACTGTCTGGTCCATCAGTTCACACGCGTCGGCACGTTGACGATGATGCAGGGCGGCAGCGCCATCGGCCAGGATCTGCCGCCATTCACGATCGCGATGAATGTGAACACGCTTTGTGGTTTGAACATCATCGGGCTGCGGCGCGCCGGATTTTCGGCGGAACAGCGGCTGGAATTGAAACGGCTTTACAAATTTTTATTTCGCAGCGGAAAAAATGTCCGCGCTGCCGTGGCCGCGGCCCAGGAAAAATTCACCAGCCCCGGCGCCAAAATCATGCTAGAATTTATGGCGACGGCAAAACGCGGCGTGTGCTCCGACCTCGGCGCGCCCACCCGCGACAACGACGAGGAATAACATGAACTACAAAGTCATCGGCACCGACGGCAAAACTTACGGCCCGACCACCGCCGAACAAATCCGCCAGTGGATCGTCCAAGGCCGCATCGAAAGCCAGACGCCCGTGTTTGTGGATGGCGCGAGCGAGTGGACCTTCATCGGCCTGCTGCCGGAGTTCGCCAAATTTTTCCCCGGCACCACGCCGCCCATCATCACGCCGCCGAAGCCCGGCGTCGTGCAATCCCCCAAGACCAACGGCTTCGCCACCGCCGGCTTTGTCTGCGGCATCATTTCCGTGACGTGCTGCTGCGGGTGTCCGTTCAACATCCTCGGGCTCATTTTTTCCATCGTCGCGCTGCTGCAAATCAATTCCGCTGCGGAACCGCAGGAAGGCAAAGGCCTCGCCATCGCCGGCTTGATTTGTTCCGGCATCAGTCTGCTGATGAGCTTCGGTTTTGGTCTGCTGGAATTGGCGCTGCAACCGCCGAGCGTCCTGTGGCACCTCAACCATTTTTAAATGAACGCCGCGCCGCCCAAGATTTCCGCGCCGCGCTCGCTGGCGAATTTTACCGGAATTGTTTTAAGCGCCACCGCGCTGGGCGTCGGGGCGATGGTTTTTTTCTTCAATCCGGCGACGCACGGATTTTATCCGGTTTGCACCTTTCATAAATTGACGGGCTGGAACTGTCCCGGCTGCGGCGCGACGCGGGCGCTTTACGCCTTGCTCCACGGAAGATTCGCCACCGCCATGCATGACAATGCACTGTTCGTTTTGGGCCTGGTGGCCATGGCCATTCGTGGCGGGCGATTTTTGGCGAAAAAAGACAGTGGACAGGCGGCCGGCGAATTTTTCCCGGCCAAATTTCTCTGGCCACTGCTGATCGTCGCGCTGGTTTTCACCGTGCTGCGCAATTTGCCAGCCTTCGCGATGCTCTCGCCCTGACCCAGCGCCAGCACGCGCCACCACAGCGACGCGAGACCATGCACGGATTGACCCGCAGGATTCATTTGATCTGAAAGTGGTCAGGCACGGGGGATTTCAAAGCTTTAAAATTTTCTCCCGCCATAGTTTCACCGGCGGGGAACGCGCCAGCACAATCATGCCCATAGCGCCGCCAAAAATTCCCAGCGCCACGTTGATTGGTTCTGGCACGGCGGTGATTTCCAAACTCCATCCGTTAAGTGTGGTCTGGTCACCGTTGACGCCGTCGGCATAAAAAAGCGTCCAATTGTTGTTGGGATTGGCGGCAGAAAAGGCGGAAGTCGCATCCACGTTAAAAGTGACCGCCGAGCCGCTGCTTAAATCCTGGGATTGAGCACTAGAACTTAAGTTGAAAGCAGGCGAGCCGGCCAGGTTGCCTAGTCGCAGGTATCCCGATAAATCCGTGGCGGCACCGCCTTGCAATGTGACGCTCAGCAACACCGAAGAAATACTAGTGTTGAGGCCACTGACAATTTGAGATTCAGCCAAGCCAATTGTGCTGTTGTCCGGGATTACGCCAGGGCCGGCACCATTGTCGGCAGGCGTTCCGCTGAAGGTAAAAAAAACTCCTGCTCGCGCGGACAAGCTTATCAATATCAGCAGGGTCAAGGCAATGAATGTGGTTTTCACAGTTTTTAAAAGGCGTTTATTGTGCAAGGCGATAAAAACGGCTGGGGTAATTAGGAGTTAAGTCTTTATAAATTAGCACGCCGTTGGCCTCAGATGTTTTGGTGTCATAATCACTCCAAGTCGCCATGCTGTCGTCACTGATTTGCACTCTGTATGGCGTCGTAGGCATTCCTGAAGCGGTCAAAATAACATGCCCTGGGTCGCTGGTGTTATCTAGCAGAGTGATGTAACTACCTGCATTAATCGCATTGACCGTCACGACCACCGTGGCCGTAATGGAACCATGACCATCCGACAACACTGCGGAGAACGTGTCCACGCCGGTGAATCCACTCGGCGGAGTATAGTTGATGTTGTTACCACTGAAAGCCACCATTGCACCGCTCGCCGAACTTACTGAGCTTAGGACCACCGGACTGAACGCACTGCTGGCCTTAGACAGCAGTTTAGAAATGAGCAATGTCGTGGAAGTATTTTTGATCGCGGACATTGTTTGCACCGAATTCGTAATGAAGGCATAAACATTTAGCACGCCCGAGGTGCGCAAAGTATTCGTGTCCCAACTCAAGCCCGAGGCGAGCGTGGGCAAATTAAGTGTGCTGAACCAGCCGCTGAAAATGCCTGCGGAGAACAGCGTGTAAGAATCGCCGGAGGCCAATGTGCTTCCGCTCGCGGTCACCGTGAGACTGCCTCCATAGGTTAGAGTGCCAGCCACCGCTGCTTTATCTGCAGTGAATATTGGACCTGTCGCCTTGTTGATGCTCATCGCAGCCGTGCCTCCCAATGCCAAAGCGCCGCCGAATGTGAGTGTGGCGATGGAGGAATTACCCGGCGATAAAATTCCGTTCACAGTAGCCGCACCGTTCACCGTTCCTGAACCTTTGAGCGTTTGAGACGCGCCAATGGTGAAACCACTGACGGCAGAGACATCAAATGTGCCATTTACAATAATGTTCGGACTGTTGCTGATTGAACCGCTCGCTCCTAATTTTAGTAAGCCCGCACTAATGGTCGTATCGCCAGTATAGGTATCTGCATTATTCAGGACGATGCCACCGCTGCCACCGGTTCCAGTGAAAGTAAGTCCTGCGCCTGATGCGCCTGATATCACTCCTGAAAAAGTCCGGGCCGCAGTGCCAGTCGTGTTGTTGGCAATCGATCGCGTTGAGGCACCAAGACTCACATTTGGACTCCAAAAGTCATTTCCAGTTCCAGCAAAACTAAAGTCGCCACCGATGGTAAGCGATGTCGGCGTGAAAGTTTGACTACCTGAAGATTGAATAGTGCCACCATTGATAGTCATTGCAGCCGTTCCAAATGACTTGGTGCCAGATACGATGACCGTCCCGGCGTTCAATATGAAACCGCCGGTCAAGGTGGTCAAAGCAGCTAAGGCGCCGAGGTCCAAAGTTCCTGCGCTATTCTTGGTGATGCCACCGGCACTGTTGGCTGTAATAGATTGACTTTGCCAAGTCAGCGTTGCTCCACTTCCAATATCGAAAATACTGGGCGAGGCAAGTGTAAGTGTCCCGCCCGCAGTAACCGTAACGGTTTTATTGGCGGATACGGTCACATTGCCGACTGTTGCGCTTGCAAAAGTTAGTGTAGAGTTGGCAGTGAAGAGTGCATTATTTCCAGCAGTCCAGCCTGTCCCGCCCGTTGCATTAGCAGAGCCAGCATTCCAAAAAGTTGAATTCCAGTTTCCCCCTGTCGTGCCGTCAGTCCGCCAATATTCGTCCACCGTGTAAGTAATAGCAACTTTACCGGCTGCGCCTGCGCCACCTTGCTGTCCAGTGCTGCTGGACTGTGCGCCACTGCCACCACCGCCAGGGGTAGAGCCGGCAGTTCCACTTCCGGAACCAGACGAGCGTCCACTTGCGCCAGCCCCACCGCCCGTCACTGCCATTCCTCCAGTTTTTCCACTTGCAGGATTTCCCGGATTTGAAGTTCCGGTTCCACCGCTTCCACCACCGCCACCGCTCGCCGACGAGGAGCCACCGATTCCTGCCGCACCACTTCCTCCCAAATTTATTGTATCGCCAATACTTCCCGACGGACAGGCTCCACCATTTCCGCCAGAGCCACCCACAGCATTTCTACTTATGCCACCACCTCCACCTTTTGCTAGAACCGTTCCCGCCGTGTTAAACCAAGAATCACCACCGTCACCGTGGTCACCATCTGTTATGCTGGTTGAAATATCTGCGGTTCCGCCAGCCCCCACGGTAACAGTATAATTGTTTCCTGGAATGACGGTGATGCTGGATTTTATTATATAAGCACCTCCCGCTCCACCACCACCGTCGACGGCACCTGAACCGCTAGATTGTTGCGCGCTTCCGCCCGCGCCGCCGCCGCCCCAACATTCAACGGTCAATGTGGTAACGCCAGCCGGACAAGTGAATGTGCCTGATGCGTTGAAAATCTGTGTGGTCTGTGCCCAAGCCGCGCTACTGCTCAAAACCACAGCCATTATCGCTACAATCCGGTGCCATTTAGACGGAAAGAGTGATAGCTGACAAATAATGAGCGCCCAGCCTGCACGGCCGACTTTGCTGTTTGAAAAACTTTCCGCTTGAGAAAACAACTCCTCTGTCTGTTTGTCTGTTTGCATAAAACAACCCTTTTTTTCTTTGTTTAATTTTGTTGATGTTTTTTCTGCCAATTTTTTGAACAACCCTATCCTCACCTAAAATATGGCATGAGAAAACGGGTGTGCAATAAATTGTTTGTAGGAATCCTTCCTATTTTTTTGTAGGAATCCTTCCTACACGCCAAGCCGGCCAAGGGCTTTTTTGCAGAAAACCCCCAGCATTTTGAGGGTGGGAATTCCTACATGGAGAAACCGTAACTGTGAGGCAGTGGAAGGCGACCGGGCAGCGCGTCGTCGCTCAGCGGAGGAAAACTGCTCGCAAACAGTATTGGGCGGTTGCAAGTCGCTGCAAAAATTGCAGACGTGGAAAGGCGGCGTTATGGCGAGCCGGTGTTTATTTGCCGCCGAGTAGAATGGTCATGCCTTCCCGGGCGGCTTCGACTTTTAATTTGCCTTTCAGTTGCTTTACGAGTCGGCGGGCGTGCTTGAGAAAGGCGTCAATTTTTTTGTCGTCGTGATACGGGTCGTGGTGAAAGAGCACGAGTTTTTTCACGCCGGCCTTGAGTGCGAGCGTCACGGAATCGTCCACACAGCCATGGCCCCAGCCAGTGTGCTTTTTATATTCACCGCGATCGTATTGGGAATCGAGGATAAGCACGTCGGCGTCGCGGATGAATTCGATCATGTCGCGGTCGTCGCCGCCCTGGCGCGGTTCGGTATCTGGAAAAAAACAGATCAGGCCGTCGGGCGAGAGCAGCCGGTAACCAACGGTCATGCCGGGGTGATTGGCGCGATGCGCGCGCACAAGGATTTCGCCGATGGCAAAATTGAAATCGCGCAGTTCCTCGATCTCGATGTTGCTGGGCAACTTGGAAAAGGGGACGGGAAAGTAGGTGCTTTCCATCTGGCCGGTGAGCGCGGTGACGAGGCTGCTGCGCGCGCCTTCGCAGCCGAGCACGCGGAGGCGGCAGCGCGGATTATAAATGGGCGCAAAAAATGGCAGGCCTTGGATGTGGTCCCAATGCGTGTGCGAAATAAGCAGGGTGAGATTGAGCGGTTTGCGTTTGAATTCCGCTGCGAGGGCCAGGCCGAATTCGCGCAGGCCCGTGCCGCCATCCAGGATGATGATGTCATCGCCGTGGCGGATTTCGACGCAAGTGGTGTTGCCGCCATAACGGACGGTGGCCGGCCCGGGCGTGGGAATGGAGCCGCGAACACCCCAGAATTTGATGTGCGTGCCGTTCTTAATGGAATGAATCTAACGCAGCCGATGGAAAAATAAAACTGAAAATGTCCTTGCGGACGGCCACCGGGAGACCATGGAACGCGCAGTGTTTTTTAAAATTTGCGCCTGCGCTCTCCGCTGCGAAAATTAAGGCCGCCATAATTAACTGGCTTGCCGAGCCGCAGCGCAGCGGAGAGCGAAGGCTGGTGGATTGGCGGGGACTCGAACCCCGGACCAATGCCTTAAAAGGGCACTGCTCTACCAACTGAGCTACCAATCCAGCAGGGCGCAGGAAAATAAATTAAAACCGCCCGAAAGCAAGATTTTTCCGGTCATCAATTCGGTTGGCAGAATGGCCGCGCGCCCGTTAAGCTCCCGCGAATGCGGTTGCACGACCGATATTTTTTCCGCGAATTGCTCACGCCGCTGGCCTTCTGCCTCGGCGGTTTTTCCGTGCTGTGGCTGGCCGATTTTTTCTTCACCAAGATCGGCGAGATGCAGGAGCACAAATTTCAGTTCCGCGACGGCGTGGAGTATTTCCTCGCGTTATCACCGGAATTTTTCGTGCTCGCGCTGCCCATCGCACTGCTGCTGGCGCTGCTTTACGCGCTGACCCATCACGCGCGGCACAATGAGATCACCGCGCTGCGCGCCGCCGGCGTGAGCCTCGGGCGGATCTGCGCGCCGTATTTTGTCGTAGGTTTTTTGGCGAGCGTGGTGCTGTTCGCCGTGAATGAAATCGCCGTGCCGCGCTGCGCGAAATGGGCGGAAGAAATTTTGTCGCGGCATGTGCCAAAAATTGCCGACACGTCGGCGCAGAAAATTTTTACCAAGGTGGCCTTTCGCAATGGGCGCGCCAACCGGCTGTGGGAAATCGGCCAATACGATTCGGTCGCTGTCACAATGATCAATGCCAACGTGCGCTGGGAATTGCCGGACGGTTCGTGGAAATTATTGTTTGCCGAGCGGGCCGGGCGCACGAACGGCGTGTGGGTTTTCACCAATGCAAGGTTATTTGCGCAGGACGGAACGCACGGAAATCTGCGGCCGGCGCTGACCACGAACACGCTGGCCATGCCGGAATTTGACGAGACGCCGCGCCTGATCCTGAGCGAAATCAAATTCAGCGATGCCCGCAGCCTGCGCGCTTCGCGCAGCGCGGACATTCCGCTTGCAGAAATGTGGGAGTATCTGAAAATCCACCCGCATCTCGCCGGGGACGACGCGCACTGGCTGCTCACAAAATTTCACGGCCGATTGGCCGCGCCGTGGACCTGTCTCGTCGTGGTGTTGATCGCGATTCCGTTCGGCGCTGCGTCGGGGCGGCGAAATCTTTTTGTCGGCGTGGCCGGCAGCATTTTCATCTGCTTCGCTTTTTTCCTTTTGCAAAACGTCGGTCTTGCATTGGGCGAGGGCGGCCATCTGCCCGGCTGGCTGGCGGCCTGGCTGCCGAATTTGTTTTTTGCCGCGCTCGGCATTACTTTGATGACGCGCGTGCGATGATTTATTAATTTCAGCCGAGAAATTTTAGTTTTCGCCGGCAAGGAGAAATTTTTCAACCTAAAGCTAAACTTTGATGTGATTCCCGAACTGGAAAAACTGAAATTGAGCCACGAGCGCCTGCGCCTGCTGTATCAGGTGAGCAACGTCATCCACTCGACGCTCGATTCGCAGGAGGCGTTGCAGCTCATCGTCAGCGAAGCCGTGCGCGTGATGCGCGCGTCGAGCGGTTCGCTGGTGCTGATCAATCCCACGACGAATTTTTTAGAAATTCACGCGGCGCAAAATCTGCCGTCCGCCGCGCGGAAATTAAAATTGCGCGTGGGCGAAGGCATCACCGGCTGGGTGGCCCGCACGGGCAAGCCCGCGCGCGTGGGCGACGTCGCGCATGATCCGCGCTACGTCAGCGTGCGGCGGGACGTGCTGTCGGAACTGGCCGTGCCGTTGCAGGTGCAGGGCGAAGTGCGCGGCGTCATCAACGTGGATTCCGAGCGCGCCGATGCGTTCACGGCGGATGACCAGGACTTGTTGCAGGAACTGGCGTTGCAAGCGGCGAAAGTCATTCACAACACCTGGCTCTACGAACAATTGCGTCTGAAAGTGCGCCTGTTCGAATCGCTCGCCAGCGTGAGCCGCACGATCAATTCAACGTTGAGTTTGGACGAGGCGCTGCGCGTCATCACCAAAGAAGTGTGTGAACTGATGAGCGCGCGGATGTGTTCGCTGATGTTGCTCGATGAAGAGCGCGAGTGGCTTGATCTGCGTGCCAGTTACGGCGCGGGCGACGCCTACATAAAAAAACCGCGGCTGCCGGTCAGCGAAAGTTTGCTCGGCGTCGTCGTGCGGCGAAAAAAACCCTTGCAGGTGGCGAATGTGCAGGCCGACGCGCGCTATCAAAATGTCGAAGTCGCGCGGAGCGAAGGGCTGGTCTCGCTGTTGAGCGTGCCGCTGATTTTCGCCGGGCAGACCATCGGCACGTTGAGCATTTACACGGCGCGGGCCTACAATTTTTCCAACGAAGAAATCCAGATTTTAAGCGCGCTGGCCGAGTTGTCGGCGATCGCGATTGAGAAAGCCCGACTTTACGAGCGCATTGTGGACGTGGAAGAACAATTGCGGCAGAACGAAAAACTTTCCGCGCTTGGCCTGCTCGCGGCGGAGGTGGCGCACGAAATCCGCAATCCGCTCACGGTGATGAAGCTGTTGTATCACTCACTCGATTTGAAATTTGCGGCGAAAGATCCGCGCGCGAAAGATGCCCAGATCATTGAAGCCAAAATCGAGCATTTGAATAAAATCGTGGAGCAGATTTTGGATTTCGCGCGGACGACGGAACCGCAGTTTGCACCGGTAAGCTTGAATGAATTGGTGGATGAACTAGGTTTGCTCGTGCGGCACAAACTCGCGAACCAAGGCATCAAATTAGTCCGCGATTTGACAAGCGATTTGCCGTTAGTTTCTGGCGATGCCCAACAATTGGAGCAAGCGTTTTTAAATTTGATGTTGAATGCCGCTGAAGCCATGCCCGAAGGCGGAATTCTTACGGTCAGATCAAGGGTTGTTCCGACCGATGACGCGCCGAATCAAGTGATCATGGAATTTAAAGACACTGGGGCCGGCATGAGTGCGGATTTGCAAAAACGTGCGTTCAAGACCGTGCTCGCCACCACCAAGGCCAAAGGCAGCGGCCTCGGCCTGGCCATCGTCGGCCGCATTATTGAGACCCACCATGGTCAAATCCACGTTCGCTCGCGCCTCGGCCGAGGCACGGCTATCCGCATTTCACTGCCGGTTAAATAATTTGCCGCGCAAAATGCCACGGGTGGACTTTTTAGTCCGTCAGCATTCCTGCGTGAATTTTCTTGCCAGTGCTGGCGCCAAAATCATTCAATCACTACGTGACGCAATTTTTATGAACTTAACCAAGTTACAGTGGTGGGAACGGTTTCAAAAATATTACACCGAATTTCCATCAATTGGCCTGGCCATTGACTTGAGCCGAAAGAATGTTGACGACGCTTTTTTCGCCGCGATGGAGTCAAAGGCGCAAAAAGCGCTGGCCGATGTCGCTGCCCTCGAAAATGGTGCCATTGCTAATTCCGATGAAAATCGCATGGTTGGTCACTACTGGCTCCGCCACCCACAGCTTGCGCCTACGCCGGAAATTTGCCAGGAAATTGAAGCTGCTCTTCAAAAAATTAAAAATTTTGCGGCGAGTATTCACGCCCGAAAAATTAGCGGTGCCGGCGGGGCCTTCAAAAAACTTTTTGTTGATCGGCATTGGCGGTTCGGCGCTTGGCCCGCAATTTGTCGCCCACGCGGTTGGCCCGCCAAGTTTCGACAAAATCCGGCCGTTCTTTTTTTGATAATACCGATCCTCACGGCATGGAACGTGTTCTTGCTACGATAGTTGATGATCTCAGCCGGACATTTACAATTGTGATTTTCAAGTCTGGTGTAACAAAAGAAACTCGTAATGGAATGTTAGTCCCTCAAGCCGCTTACGAATAACGCGGTTTAAATTTTGGACGACAAGCAGTAGCCATCACCATGGCGGGAAGTGATCTTGAAAAATATACAATAGCCAACCAATGGTTGGAACGTTTTCCATGTGGGATTGGGTCGGAGGTCGGACCAGCGAATTATCTGTGGTCAGTCTTCTACCGGCAGTCCTGCAAAGTATTGATATTTATGAGATGTTGCGCCGAGCCAAAGACTGTGATGAATTTGAACCGGTCTCAATCGATCACAAAAACACCATCTTTACTTATTTCGTTAGCTTTGTTTGTTTCGGGTAACGGTAAAGGTTGAAAAAATATGGCAGTGCTCCCATACAAAAATCGCCTCGAACTTTTTTCCAAATATCTACAACAGTTAGTTATGGAGTCGCTCGGCAAAGATTTGGACCTGAATAAAAAATTTGTTCATCCAGGTATGAATGTTCTGAGTAACAAAGGAGCGACCATTCTGGATCAAGCATCGCAGTGGAAGGAAATGTTACTTCCGGAGATTTTTTGATTGGATTTTATTCAGGCACGCGTCAAGCACTAGCCGATAATGACAGCGAATCTCTATCAATAACTCTCAAAGAAATTTCGCCCAATTCAATATGCATTTTGATTGCATTATTTGATAATGGCAGTAAGGTTTTAGGCGTCAATGATTAATGTCATTGCCTATCATCAGCCAGAAGCAGGAAAAAAAAGCAGTTGCAAACGTTATTTTAATTCAAAACAAAAATTACGAGTGTTATCTGTCTTTGATTCCAGAGCAATCGTTAACAGCAACGCAAATTGCGAAAAATATAAGTTTTTCCGAAGAAGTTGAGTTGGTTTTTAAATTATGAAATCCTTTAGCGTCAACCCCGAATCCAAAATAAAAAAATAGATGCAACCAACCCAATTTTAGCGAAGCTTAGTTTTCTTAAATAGACCATGTTTGTATATCCCAAAAAGTATGATGTAATTGTGGTTGGGGCTGGCCATGCTGGTGTCGAAGCCGCTTTAGCTGCAGCTCGAATGGGGTGTCAAACCTTATTATTAACCATTAATGTAGATTCAATTGGGCAGATGTCATGTAATCCCGCAATCGGCGGTTTGGCGAAGGGGCATTTGGCTCGAGAAATAGATGCCCTGGGAGGCGAAATTGGTATAGCAACGGATATGACTGGCTTGCAATTTCGGATGTTGAACAAAAAAAAAGGTCCGGCAGTATGGGCACCACGTGCTCAGTGTGATAAAAAAGCATATCAATTTCGGTTAAAATGGGTTTGTGAATCTCAGCCTAATTTAGATGTTAAGCAGGGTCAGTCTATCAAGATTATTCATAAAAATGGAATTGCTGTTGGTATCGAAACAACTTTGGAAGTCCAGTATCTAGCAACTGCAATTGTTATCACAACCGGCACTTTTTTAAGGGGACTGATGCATATTGGATCAAATCAGCAAACCGGTGGCCGTGCCGGTGATGTTGCAGCAATGAGTTTGTCTGGATCACTCAAAAAAATTGGTCTTGATTTAGGTCGTTTAAAAACAGGCACCCCGCCAAGATTGCTGAAACAATCTGTAGATTTTTCAAAAATGGAATTTCAGGGTGGCGAGGAACCAGTGCCATATTTTACTTTTTGGAAAAACGATTTGTTCCACATGGAACAGCCCCATGTTCCTTCACCTGTTTTATCTATTTCGCAAGGAAGATACCCTCCAGGATCAATTCTGGATCGAATTAATGGCCAGATGCCTTGCCATGTTACCTACACTACTAATCAAACGGCAGAAATCATTCGCGAGAATCTGCATAAATCGCCGATGTATTCTGGGATTATAGAAGGAGTTGGACCTCGATATTGCCCATCTATTGAAGATAAAATTGTTAAATTTCCAGAAAAAGTGCGTCATCAGATTTTCATTGAGCCCGAAGGAATTGCCACGGATGAACTTTATGTCAATGGATTTTCAACGAGTCTCCCATTTGAAGTTCAAGTGCATTTAGTCCGGACTATCATCGGGTGTGAAAATGCCGAAATATTAAGACCTGCCTATGCCGTTGAGTATGATTTTGTTTTTCCAACTCAGCTTCATCCCTCGTTGGAAACAAAAGTGTGTGCCAATCTTTTTTTGGCCGGCCAAATCAACGGCACCTCTGGTTATGAAGAGGCTGCCGGTCAAGGTTTGATGGCTGGCATTAATGCCGCGCGGCGTGCAAAAAAATTATCTTCAATAATACTTCGTAGAGATCAAGCCTATATCGGGGTATTGATTGATGATTTGATCACCAAGGGCACTGTCGAACCTTATAGAATGTTTACCTCGCGCGCCGAGTATCGCTTATTATTACGCCAAGACAATGCGGATATGAGATTAAGCAAAATAGGATACGAGATTGGATTGTTATCAGCACAAAACTTTAAACAATTTAACCTCAAGGAAATTGCCATTAAAAATGAAATAAGTCGTTTAAAAGAAGTATTTTACAACGGAAAAAATCTAGCTAAAATTCTTTCTCGTCCTGAAATGAATTATGCTCAATTGCCTCATGCTTTGAATACATTGTCGGATGAGGTGATTCAGCAGGTGGAGATTGCAGTTAAGTATGCCGGTTATGTCGAGAGACAAGAAGTGGAGGTTAATCGGGCGAAAGATTTTGAGGATAAAAATATTCCTCCAGCTTTTGATTTTACGACCGTCCCCAGTTTGCGATTAGAGGCTCGACAGAAATTGATTAAAATTCGCCCAGCCACCATTGGTCAAGCCGCGCGCATTTCAGGAGTTTCGCCCGCAGACATCAGTATATTAATGGTTTGGCTCAAACGTTCAGCGAGTCGGAATTTACAGCCAGAAAATTCATGCAATTTGGAAACCGAAGAATGAGAGAAAAATTATTTCTCAAATACAGTTGTCTCAAAAATGGGAAATGCCGGTTATTTTACAAATTTGGTTTCCACCACATTGACATCGATGTGTCACGAAAAATTTATGGTCTTTTGATTGGATTTCTATCCTAGAAAAAATTATACCAAGTCAACCACCATTACGTTATTCATGAAAAAATATTCTAAGAACAAAATCAGCCGTCGCCATTTTCTTGCGACTGCCAGCGCCGCGATGATTTTGCCAATGATTGTTCCTGGTTGCGCCGTCGGACGCGCCGGTCGTTCGCGACCATCCAACCGTATCAATCTGGGCGTTGTCGGTTGGGGCATGCAAGGACCTGGAGACACAAAATCTTTTTTGGTCGAGGATGATTGTCAAGTTGTTGCCGTGTGCGATATCGACAAAAACCATTTGCAAAATGCGGTGGATACGGTCAACGATCATTACCAAAATAAATCCTGCGTGGCCTATCATGATTATCGCGAAATGATGGCGCGCGATGATCTTGATGCCGTGCTGCTCGCGGTGCCAGACCACTGGCATGCATTGGTCGCTACCGAGGCGGCGCGGCGAAAGCTGGATGTTTACGGCGAAAAACCTCTGGCGCATACGATTGCTGAACAACAGGCCATCGTTCGGGCGGTGGAAAAAAATAAAATCGTCTGGCAGACCGGTTCTTGGCAGCGGTCAGGTGCAACTTTTCGCAAGGCAGCCGAAATTGTCCGCAATGGCTTGATCGGCAAATTAGTCCATGTCGAAGTCGGCCTGCCAGCTGGACACCATGATTTCGCGGGCACCGAACCGGCATTGATTAAAAAACTCGCCGTGTTGCCGGAAAAAATCACCGACCCCGCATTCATCGTCCCGGGCACTGCTGCGTGGAACCTGGCCGTGACCGCGCCGCCCCCGGAATTAGATTTTGATACGTGGATTGGCCCCGCAAAAATGGAGCCCTACATTCAGGCGCGCGTCCACATGAACTGGCGTTGGAATTATAACACCGGCGGCGGCCAGTTGCTCGATTGGATCGGCCATCACTGCGACATCGCGCATTGGGGCATGGATGCCGACCGGTCTGGTCCTTCCGAAGTGGAAGGCCATGGCGATTTTCCCGACGCGAACGCCGTGTGGAACACCTGCACAAAATATCGCATCGAATTGAAATATCCCCGTGATGTCACCATGACGATTGCGGGCGGCCACAGCGACATTCGCAGCGGCACCAAGTGGATCGGGACGGAAGGCTGGGTGTGGGTGGATCGCGGCGGCTTTGAAGGGTCCAATCCTGAATGGAAAAAATATAAAAATCTGCCGGATGAACTTCGCAAAGTGAAACTCTACGAATCACGCGGTCATCAGCGCAATTTCCTCGATTGCATCAAGTCGCGCCAGCCCACCATCACCCCGGCGGAAACCGCGCATCACTCGGCAATTCCCGGTCACCTTGGATTAATTTCCATGTTGGTCGGCAGGAAAATAAATTGGAGTGTCGCGCATGAAAAAATTCTCAATGATCCCGATGCTTCCAACTTGATGAGCCGTGGCTATCGGCCGCCCTGGAAATTGAGCTGATTTTTGCGCGAAGAATTTTTGAAAATGTAGCGCGCGCTTAGCGGCGCTAAATCATTTTTTCTCAGCGCGTTTGCTGGCACGTTCGCGCGCTTTGCGCAACGCGTCCAAATTTGAATCTGTGGTGGTGGCATCGGCCACTTTTGGTGCCGCCTGTTTTGTTGTCGGGGAGCCGTTTGCCGGAATTTTCTGGCTCGCAGTAGTCTGCTCGTTTTTTTTCGATGCCGATTTTTTCGCGAGCCATGGAAAAACCGACTGGTGCGCGGCCGCTTCGGGCGGCGATTCATCTTCCGTATTTTTTGCGGCAACTTTTTTGTGTCCCAAAAGTCCAGTGAACCAGCCCGTGCGGCGCTCAAAAATTTCCAACAAAAATAATGTTGCCGCAGTCACCAGCAGCCAAGGTGCAAGTTCGACGTAACGCGATTTCACGGGCAGTTCGGTCCACATTTTTGGAATCTCAATTCGCTCCGTGCCGCCGGTCGTCGCCGCGATTTGCGCCAGCGCCGCCGCGCCGCGTCCGGGCTGGTCTGGCACAAATTCCGGCGAATACGGCAGGCACGCCGGCGGCAGCGTGACCGGTTGCTGACCGGAAATTTCCACGGTATTCAAAACTGTTTCGCGACCGGCAATCGGCACGGCGGCTTCGAGCAAATCGGCGTTTTTCCATGTGAGCGAAACCGTTTCTTTCGCCGGAGCCGTGCCTGGCAGTCCGTGCAAAATTTTGACGCGCGGCAAACTTGAAAACGGATCGCCCTTGCGCGAGGGGTCGAGATGCAGTTGCACAAAACACACGCCGTCGCGAATTTGCTCAGTCAGCAGCATGTCGTCCGGCAGCGGCTCGCGTTTGCCGGCGACCCAGCGTGCGAGCGTTGCGTAAAATTCGCCGGCCTGGTTCCATTTCGCAAAATCGCCGCTGAATTTCCCGTCGGCCTCGCCCATGAAACACAGCACGCGGCCGTTGCCCGCGTTCCACGACGCGACGACCGGCGCCTTGTATTCGTCGCTCGTGACGGCGGCGAGATTCGCCTGCGGGCGGATGTAACAAAGATTGTAGCCGCCGAGCGTCGGTGGCGCGGACGCCGGTTGCGAACCGAGCAGTGAATAGCCGGCGGTGATTTGCAGAGGCGTCGGCTCGTCCACAAAAGTGCTACGCGCGATGGTGAACGTGTCTTGCGCGAAAATGCGCGGAATTTCATCCGGATCGTTGCTGAAATAACACTCGCCGCCGCCGCGCCGCGCGAGGTCTTTGAGCATGTTCGCATCGCAATCGTGCTCGGTGCCGAGGCCGACGACGCTCACGGTCACGTTGGCGTCGCGCAGTTTTCCTACAATTTCCTCGTAGTGCGCCGACTGCTCGGCATCCGCCGCGTCGGAAAATAATATGATGTGTTTCGTCTGCGCCTTCGCCGAAGAAATCATCCGCGCCGACGCCACGAGCGCCTCGTAAATATAAATGCCGCCGCCTTGCGAACCAATCGCGAGAATCTGGCCGCGATACGACAAGTTTTTTTCCACGGTGTCGAGCGGAACTATTTCGTGCGCCGAAGTGTCCACGGCGAATACGCCAATTTCATCCATCGGCGAAAGCAAATCCAGCACTGACACCGTGCCGAGATCGGCGAGATCCATTTTAATACGTCCGCCGCCCGCCGGCATGGACATGCTGCCGGAACGATCCAGTGCCACCACGACTGCGACGCTCAACTTGCGATGTTCGCGGCGCATTTCCATTGAGATCGGCAGCACGCGTTCCAGCGGCGATTTGAAATAGCCGCCGGGCCCGTAAGATTTTTGCCCGCCCGTCAGCGCCAGTCCGCTGCCGGCGGTTTCCACCCACGACGCCAGCGTTTCCATGCCGCCCATGCCGATTTGTCCGGCGGAAACATTTTCGATCAGCACGGCGGAAAACTGCGACAATTCTTCGAGCGACCACTGGCATTGCTCCGGCGTTTTGCCGACCACTTCAACGCCACCGCCGCGCAACAATTTTACGAGACCGGAATTTTCTCCCGCCGATGAAACGAGCAGCAACGGCCGCGAACCTTCCACGCCGACGAGCGCGCGGGCGGAATTATTTTCAGG
>Ga0302140_10004953_pt1 | contig 16923 bp, 16 predicted proteins | sample I_Bog_E1_1_FD_202095 | JGI IMG/M metagenome (GOLD analysis project Ga0302140, IMG submission 202095) | Peat permafrost microbial communities from Stordalen Mire near Abisko, Sweden - I_Bog_E1_1 | ecosystem: Environmental > Terrestrial > Soil > Wetlands > Peat | place: Sweden: Abisko, Stordalen... | reverse complement strand
CGAAGCGTCCGCGGATATCTGCACCTACGAAAATATAGCCTGCACGCGCCAACTCGGGTCGCTGCTCAAAGAGTCTTTCTTCAGAAATACCGTCAACACTATACGGTGTGCGCGAGAGCAGAATAGGTACGGGTGCCGGTGCGTCGGCAGGGGAGAGAATCACGACGTGAAGCTTGACTCCGTCGCGCGCCGGTATATCTTCGACGCTTCGAACGTAGTGTGGGAAAGTGTGGTGGACCGGTGGCCCAGAGCGCGTGAGTTCGACGTTTGGCGCGTCGGCCTTAATTACGGACACGGTTATCTTCGACGCATCTGTATCGAAGCGGAAATGGATATGGTCTTCGGGAAGGCTGAAATCGTTAGCAGAAACCTCGGTTAGAGCGACCGGCATCTGACGCTCGCTTTCGACATACAACTTCCCATCACGAGCATAGAAGCTTAGCGGTGTGTCAGGCTCGCTCGATTCGATGTACTCGCCTGAGATGGCGCCAAACTGCGTGGGTTGTGGCGATTGTGCGTTTACCGAATGCGGAGCGAGGAAGGTAAGTAAGGAGATGGAACACATCAAAGTCTGACGCAAAAGCAGGATCCTCCAGATCAGGAGGTCAGATTAGCATGCTGAAAAGGTGTGTGAGCTAATTCTCTGCCACTCAGTGCGAGTGCCCTGCGTGACTGTGTGCATGATCGTGATGGTCATGGCTGGAGTCAGATGTCATTTCGTTTACCGGAACGACGCATCCGTGGGTGACTTCACATCCATCACATTCGAACTGAATAGTCGTGTGATTGATATGAAACTGATCCTTAGCTAACGCATTGATCTTGAGCAGTATGCAATTGCTCTCAGACGGAGGGATGTCGTTGATCTGTATGTGACATGCCAGTGCGTGCGAGTTCGATCCCAGGCTCCAGACGTGCAGGTCATGCACATTGATGACTCCTTCGATGGCTTCCATCCCGGCACTAATCTGGCTTAGGGTGAGGCCCCGCGGCGTCCCTTCAAGGAGAATGTTCATGGTTTCGCGGACGATGTCAGCGGAACTCCAGAGGATAAGCGCTGCAATGATCAGAGAAAGAACAGGGTCGATCCAGTACTGGCCCGTGAGCAGGATGCCGATGCCGCCGGCTATTACGGCAGCGGTAGAAAGAGTATCGCCTGCCATATGAATGAAGGCGCTGCGCATGTTCACGTCGCGGGCGACTCCCCACAGCAATGCGGCGATGGCGCCGTTCATGATTACGCCGGCTGCTGCTACCCACATCATCAGCCTCGGTTGGACGATTACAGGGGCGCTCAGTCGGTGAATCGCTTCGACGCCGATCCAAAGCGCGATCAGGATCAGGGTGGCTGCATTCAGAAATGCGGCAAGGACGCCAGCACGCTGGTAGCCGAAGGTCTTGCGCGAATTTGGAGGGCGGCCCTGGAAGTAGACGGCTACGAAGGAGAGCGCGAGCGCCAGGAAGTCCGACATGTTATGGCCGGCTTCGGATAGCAGGGCAAGAGAATGAGCTTTCACACCTGCGAAGAGTGTGAGTGCAACATACGCAAGCGTGGCCAGCATGGAAATCCAGAGGATCCTGCCGGTTTTTCCCGATGGTGCGGCGTGGACATGCACGACACTAGTGTATGCGCCCGGTGAGTCGGCCGCAAAATTAACTGTTTGCGAGCTCGTATTGCAACAATGGTTACCCCGTATACCGGTTGAGGTGAGGTATTTCGTCTCGAAGAGGAGGCCAGACGACGGGGAGACCTTCGCGAATCCCACTCCAGCGTTCAGCTACGAGGATGCTGTTTTCGGGGCTGCCCGGCTGATAGCGAATTGAGCAAGGCATGCCGATTTTCACCTGGGAAGGCTCGAGGATCTCGCGAAGAGGAGTGATGTCCTGCGAGCATTCGTATACGACTCCCGAAATTTCATAGCCATACAGCAGCATGTCGCGAGTTGACCCATCCTCGGCGGTGATTTGAAAACCATCGAGCAGAGAGCCGTCGACGATACGACCGTAGCTTGCGAGCACCTGACGGCGTTCGTATTCAAGTTCGTCGGAAGTGGGGCGTTTGCGTTTAATCCACCAAAGGGCGCCTGCCGCAGCCAAAGCTACGCCAGCTGCTAAAGCCGCTATCTGCCATTCGCGAACGGTAATGTGGACCATGATGTGAATGGGTGCAGCCCCGGAAACCACCCTTCCAGAGGATACCGCAGCTTACTGTGATGGAAAGAGTAGCTGCGAAGGGACGTTTTCGTAGGGCGGTACCTGAAATGGCCGATGTAAGACATCCTGTAAGGATGAAATGAACGAAGATCCCTGCCCAAGATGAAAAAGGTCTACCTTCGCGTCTGCGGGAAAGGTAGGAAGCCAGCTTAGTATTCAAGATCTCTTGGCGCTACGTTATACTGAAGGTTGCGTGTCTTTTGAGCTTAGTCCGATAGGCGGCCGCATGACAGGCAAGAAGGATTGTTTCTTGGCTTTGAAAACCCCCACTCTCGTAAAGCAAATCGATGGTCCCGCTGCGCCGGATGCTTCGCGTGCAGGCCGGATTCGTTCGACAACGGTGATTTGTGTTCGTCGCAATGGTTCAGTAGTTATGGCTGCGGATGGACAAGTTACCCTTGGCGATCATGTTCTCAAGCATTCCGCGAAGAAAATCCGTCGTCTCTATCAAGATAAGATTCTCGCGGGCTTTGCTGGATCGACAGCAGATGCATTTTCTCTTTTCGCGCGCTTTGAGATAAAGCTCGAGCAGTATGCCGGAAATCTGGGACGTGCTGCTGTTGAGTTAGCACGTGACTGGCGGACTGACAAGATGCTTCGAAATCTCGAGGCACTGCTGATCGTTGCCGACATCGGGCAGACGTTCCTGATCTCGGGATCGGGAGACGTCATCGATCCTGATGAGGCGATAGCAGCGATCGGTTCCGGGGGGAGTTATGCTACTGCTGCTGCGCGGGCGTTGCTCGAAAATACGGAGTTGAGTGCGCGTGAAGTTGCGATGAAGTCAATGAAGATCGCTGGCGAGATCTGCATCTATACCAACGACCGCATCACGGTCGAGGAATTGCACCAGGATTCGAGTGAAGAATCCAAGAAGGAGTTGCAGGCTTAGGCCTTTGAGCCTTTCCCTGCTTGTTTCCTATGGCCATCTATCTTCCAGGAACTGCTGAAGACCAAGACGTAGCGTTGGATGAGTTGACTCCGCGTGAAATCGTTGCCGAGTTAGATAAGCATGTTGTGGGGCAGCGCGCAGCGAAGCGCGCCGTGGCCATTGCGTTGCGCAACCGTACGCGCCGCCAAAAGCTTCCGCCGGATCTTGCGGACGACATCATGCCCAAGAACATCATCATGATTGGACCTACTGGTGTTGGAAAGACGGAGATTGCGCGTCGACTTGCGAAGCTGACGGATTCTCCTTTCCTCAAAGTAGAAGCCTCAAAGTTTACAGAAGTTGGTTACGTTGGACGTGATGTTGAGTCGATGATTCGCGACCTGGTTGAGATTGCGATCGATATGGTTCGCGAGGAACGGCTTGAAGAAGTCGAAGACAAGGCGGAGATGAATGCTGAGGAGCGTTTACTGGACTTGCTCCTCCCTCCTCCTCCAGAAGTACAACAGCCAGCTCAGGAAGGGCAGCTCACTTTACCTGGCTCTGACAGCTATCAACGGTCGCGTGAGAAGTTAAGGCAGCAATTTCGTGAGGGTAAGCTTGACGATCGGACTGTTGAGCTAGATACACGAGAGCGTAATCAGCCCCAGTTAGGCATCATATCCAGTCAGAACATGGAAGACATGGATATGAGCCTGAAGGATCTGCTGCCGAACATCTTTGGCGGGACTACCAAGAAGCGCAAGATGAAGGTAACCGAGGCCTTTGAATATCTGATTCAGGAAGAAGAAGGTCGTTTGATCGATATGGATCAAGTGACGAAAGCCGCGGTAGACCGAGTGGAAACCAGTGGGATTATCTTCCTGGACGAGATAGACAAGATTGCTGGTCGTGAGGGTGGGCATGGGCCGGATGTGTCGAGAGAGGGTGTGCAGAGAGACATTCTGCCTATCGTTGAGGGAACTACCGTCAATACGCGTTATGGCATGGTGCGGACGGATTTCATTCTGTTTATCGCTGCAGGCGCATTTCATGTCTCCAAGCCTTCGGATCTGATTCCGGAATTGCAGGGTCGTTTCCCGATTCGTGTAGAGTTACAGTCGTTAACGGTAGAAGACTTCCTGCGAATTCTTACGGAACCTAAGGCATCTTTGACGAAGCAATGCATTGCTCTTCTTGAGACAGAAGGTGTGAAGCTTGAGTTTTCTCCAGAGGCACTCCGCGAGATGGCAGCTTTTGCTTTTCGTGTGAATGAAACTACGGAAAATATTGGTGCACGGCGTTTGCACACAATCATGGAGCGCGTATTGGAAGAGATCAGCTTTCTAGCCCCTGACCTGGCGCGGATAGCAAAGGATTCGGAGCAGGCAGACGCAATTGCCAAAGCGATCAAAGAAGAGTCGACGGCTCCTCTGCCCTATCAAGAGCGCGAGACTCAGACTGGCATCGAAAAGGTATTTCAAATTACGCCGGAGTATGTGCGACATATGGTGGCTACCATTGTTAAGGATCAGGACCTTAGCCGCTACATTCTCTAGCAAAACCCACGACTCTTCTAATGTGCGTTCTGAGGAATGTCTGAGAAGAGTCGTGGGAAAACTTACCTCACGAAAATGGCTTCCAGTTTCCGGAGCGATTTGAGCATATCGCCGAGGGCAGCTTTTCCCAATTCATCTTCAAATTCCTTTTGCAATTTATCGAAGGCGCCGATGACGCGCATTGCGCACTTTTTGCCCTGCGGTTTAAGGGTCAGGAGATAGGCTCGTGCATCCTGCGGGTCGATCTTGCGTTGAATCAGCCCTGCAGCTTCAAGAGATGAGACGCAATGGCTGATGTTGCCGCGTGTTGTTCCAAAAGCTTCTGCGAGATGGGAAGGTTTAACGGGCTGTGGAGCCTCAAAAAACAACGCTGCCAGAACGAGACCTTCGATAAAACTTAGTTCGTCTGCAGCAAGCACCTGTGTAGTCAAAATTTCGAAACGCCGGGCAGCGCGGTTGACTGCGAACATTGGGCTTTGTTGAAGGAATACGTCTATTCGCAAAGATCCACCTTGTATATCACGATTCTTGGGCTTGCGGGAATCGAAAGTAGTTTACATCTGCAACTATTCAAAACAATATCAAATCATGCTTGTATGACGATGGGTATGCCACGATGATGGCGATGAACATATGTTTACTTTTTCTACTTTGACTCGTGTTTTTTCCGTTCTGCTGCTCGCGGTTAACGCCCACGCAGCTTTGTCGCAGGATACGTCCCCGCCGCAGACTGTAGAACTTCCGCACCCAGCGGAGAGCATGGTAGTGCTTGGCTCTGCGACACCCGTTCCTCTGGCGGAATCTCCGCGATCTGTGCTGGTTCTGCCGCTGCGTGACGATGTGCTGTTCGTCACAACTCCTCTCGATCCGCTCCGCACTGATTCATCGATATTTCTTGAACAGCGGGGAGCGGGTGGGGCGCAAACTGACTTGACTCTGCGCGGCGGTAGTTTTGCGCAGACTTTGGTGTTGTTGAACGGTTTCCGCATTAATGACAGCCAGGCAGCACACCACAATCTTGATCTACCTCTTCCTTTGACTGCAATGGATTCGATACAGGTCTTACATGGAGCTGGATCGACACTGCATGGTGTTGATGCTCTCAGTGGTGTTGTCGACTTCTTGACAGCGGCACCTCGAGCGACTTCGTTGGAGGTTAGCTCAGGCTTTGGAAGCTTTGGAAGCAGCGAGCAGGCACTTACTGCCGAGCTGTCTCGACATAACTGGAGTGACCGGTTTACGGGCAGCCACAACCTGTCTACAGGATTCATTGCTGATCGTGATTATCGTAATGAGACCGCTTCGAATGAGACCTGGGCAGCGTCGAGGCTGGGACTGAGTGACTTAGTGCTGGCCATGAGCGATCGTTCATTTGGGGCTGCGGGATTTTACGGTGATTATCCTTCTTGGGAGAGAACGAAGGGATGGTTCATTGGCGCGAGACAGGAAATTGGAGGTGCAACTCAGGCTGCATTTGCCTACAGGAGGCATACGGATGAGTACGTACTAATTCGCGCAGACCCGTCGATCTACGAAAATAACCACATTGATAATTCGTGGCAAGCGTCGCTGCGCAGAACGCTTTCATTTAACGGCACGTCAGCAATTCTGGGTGGAGTGGAAGCTGATGGCGACAGCATCGACAGCAACAATCTTGGGCAGCACGCGCGTAACCGGGGTGCGGGTTATCTGGATGTCGATCTGCGGCCTGCGAAAAGTCGTTGGAATGTCTCTGCGGGATTGCGGGAAGAGGGATTTTCGGGCGGAGAGTTCGTCATCGCGCCACACCTTGCAGGGAGCTTTCGTTTATCTAACAGTCTTAGAGCACGAGTGAGCGGAGGATACGGATATAGAATTCCGACTTACACTGATCTGTACTATTCAGATCCGACGACGGTTGGTAACCCGAATCTCAAGGCTGAGTCGGCATGGACAGGAGATGGCGGGCTTGACTGGAATCCCACTACTCATCTCTCACTCTCAATCACGGGGTTTTATTCACGGCAGCATGACGCGATTGACTATATTCGAAGTACACTGCAGGATCCCTGGCGCGCAGTCAATTTAAGTGGCTTGCACTTTGGGGGTGTCGAATCTTCAGTGACTTGGTTACCGACAAAAACTGAGACCATCCGTGTTTCCTGGACTAGCCTCGTTGGTGCACAGGACGCACTCCACGGCCTTCAATCACAATATGTTTTCAACTACCCAGTACAGAACGCTCATCTTGAATGGACCTCGGCGCTTGGTCATTTCCTGACGGTGCGCAACTCATTGCAAGTAGCACAGCGTTATCAGCAGACTGCATATCCAGTGTGGGATGTTTCGTTCACGCATGAATCGGATGCGCATGATCAGGTGAGAATCAAGCCGTACCTGAGACTGTCCAACTTGAGCAATACTGGCTACCAGGAAGTGGTCGGAGTTGCGATGCCGGGAAGGTCGATTACGGGCGGGGTGTTGATTCGCTTGGGCAGATGAATAATACAGCTATTTGGCATTTTCAAAACAATTCAGTTCTGGTAGCTTGGTTTCGTACCTCGTGAGCCTGCGCATGGCAACAAATCAGCGGGCTCTACCTGCAATCTCTTGCTCTTGAGAGATGTGGATGGAGGCGCTTCAAGAGCACACTGGGAAATGTGTGCTCGCGGCGCCGGCCATTGCGCAGGTTTCGCGTGGCAGCTTTCCTGCATCCGACTATTCATTGACGCGCTCGTGTGAGCGGGGATAGGAGAGACGCATGTCTAAGGCAGAAAATCATCACAAGATCAACTACATCGAGTTCACATCAACAGACATTCAGAAATCGAAGGGGTTCTACTCGGAGGTGTTTGGATGGAGCTTTGATGAATGGGGTCCGGATTACATAAGCTTTGCTGGATTGGGCATTGATGGGGGTTTTGCCAAAGGGGAGGAACGACCCGGAGGGCCTCTAGTGATTCTCTATTCGAACGATCTTCCTGCGACTGAGCAGGCTGTAATCGCAGCGGGCGGCACAATTACTGTACCGACATTCGAGTTTCCCGGCGGCCGTCGGTTTCACTTTTCCGACGGCGCGGGAAATGTACTTGGTGTCTGGTCCCACTAATCTGCAATGATTCAGTTGACACGTGCCGGCAGATAACCAGGTTTCTGCGAGGTGAGCTCATCCCGTACCAGTTGCAACCCGTATATACAACGGTCAAACCAGTCGGAGAGGCGCGCGAACATAGGTGCCTCTTCGGCATATTCAGCCACATTGAACTGGCTGACGATGTAATAGCTTTCTTTCCCAACTTTGACTAGTTCTTCAAAACTCTGTTGACCGCGGCGCTTTCGATAAGGGTCCATCGATTCCGGGTACATGCCGGAGACAAAAAGCGCATAATCTCCGATATGCTTGCGAATGGCTCGTTCCGCGTCGAAGGAAGTAGCAGTACCATGGATTGGATCGGCTGCGCGGACCATTTCATCGAGTGCATTGATCGGTTTGCCATGCTCGTCGCGAACTTTGTAAAGCATTTCTGCGTGGCTGAATTCGCAGAGCAGGTTAGCAACGTATTTGGTTATGGAGGTATCGTGGATGCCCAGTTTACCGGCATAACTGTTTCTGACCATTTGCTGGAAGAAGGGTTCGAGGGGATGAATCTCAGCTTGCATACACGCCTCCTGTTGCTCCGTATTCAGCGGAACCGTTCCGGGGTTGTGCCTCTGGCGGAAAATTGGTTATTCCGCGCCAGTCGTTCGCAAGTTGCGCAGAGCGGGATTTCAAGAGTCTTAACCGGTGCTCCGCTGCCGCAGGTTAATCTTGTGTTGACATAGACATTATCGGAATTACGCGAAATGGCAATAGCACTTCCGGCATTTCAACTCCGTTCAGGGGAGGGAGTGCCTCCTGTGTTAACAGGTGGGTTGGTTTCACCGCCAATATCAGTTGAGTAAAATAGGCCTATAATCCGCGCAGGTGCCATCCTGTCAGTAAGTTCTCTGCGAACCGGGTTCCGCCGGAAAGATAAATCCAATGCGACCTTCCTGGCGCCATATTGGAATAAAAATTCGAACTTTTTCTCGTCTACTTGAGACCTTCGCATGGATACCAGCTGCCTTCCGAGAGAGAAGTCGGTTGATCCCGTTCCCGAGAGCGTGCATGGTGTTTTTCGCTACACTCCTCTATGGGGTGCAAGCGCAGGGGATGCGTATGGCCTGTCACTACTCGCCGGAGAGGGAATTTCCACGAGTAATTACGCGTTCTAGTCTTTCGTGTGCTTACGGTGTTCTCTACACAGCTTGCCCTGTAGAGTCGGAACCGACAATGGATATCATGACCGGCAGACCTGCAGGAAAACTGATCGTAATTGGTTTTATGGGAGGCAACGTCAGTGCGGAGAATCTAGTGCATCGGGAAGCCTTGCTTACGCTGAAACTTCAGCGCGATTTCCCGGATACAATCCACGCCGCCATGTTTGCGAACCGGCATGGAGATCGTGCTCTGCAGGCCATCTTGCAATTGTTGGACACAGATGGGGACGGTCACATCAGCAACGAGGAAAAGCGCGATGCCCGCATCGTGATTTTCGGACATAGCTGGGGCGCATCTCAAACGATTACGCTTGCGAAGCGACTCAGTGAACTTGAGATCCCGGTATTACTCACTGTTCAGGTAGACAGCGTACAGAAGCAGAATCAGAACGATGCGCAGATTCCGCCGAACGTTCGCGAGGCGGTGAATTTCTATCAGACCGAAGGATTATTGCGCGGTCGGAGTATTATCGTGGCGGCCGATCCGAGCAAGACGACTGTATTGGGAAACTTTGAATCAGACTACCGGCGAAAGCCTGTTTCTTGTGCTGGCTATCCTTGGTACGCACGAGCCTTCATGCGGCCACATATCATGATCGAAAATGATCCCGTGGTTTGGAACAGAATCGAAGAGTTGATAGTTGCGAAGATTTACTGAGGGCAAGTCTCAGGGAATGACTCCAGTGAACAACGCAAACAAAAAGCACAACGGGAGCCGAATGTCAGGCTCCCGTTGTGCTTGGGATCAGATTCGTTGCAACGCTGTCTATTTTGCAGCTACAGCTTCGAGTTCTGTCAGCCGTTTGGCTAGGAGACCCTCCAGCTTTTCGAGAGCTGCCGAGAAGCCTTCAATTCCTTCCTTGAGCTTGTCGGTAGCCATACGATCTTCGGCATGCATTTTTACGAAGGTCTCGTGGTCGATGGTGATTTTTTGGATGTCGAGAGTTTTAGCCTTTTCCGGATCCAGTTTGCGCGGCAATTCGCCTTCAGCGGCAGACAACTCACCCAGAAGTTGCGGTGAGATCGTCAGGAGATCGGATCCGGCCAACTCTTTGATTTCTCCGATGTTCCGGAAGCTTGCACCCATCACTACTGTCTTGTATCCAAATTTCTTATAGTAGTTGTAAATGGTAGTTACCGATTTAACGCCGGGGTCGTCCGCACCCTGGTAATCCTTGCCAGTATCCTTTTTGTACCAATCGAGAATACGTCCCACGAAGGGGGAAATCAGCGTCACTCCCGCTTCAGCACATGCAATGGCCTGGTGCAAACCGAAGAGCAGCGTGAGGTTGCAGTGAATACCTTCTTTTTCAAGGGTTTCTGCTGCCTTGATGCCTTCCCATGTTGACGCGATTTTGATGAGTACGCGGTCGCGACCGATGCCAGCCTTGTCATATTGCCCAATGATTTCGCGAGCCTGAGCGATGGTTGCCTCGGTGTCGTAGGAAAGCCGGGCATCTACTTCTGTAGAAACACGTCCGGGCACGATCTTCAGGATCTTCTTGCCAAAAGCTACGGCCAGGCCTTTGAATGCGAGATTGGCAACGTCTTTTTCGTTGGCGCTATCACCGAGTTCCTTACGCGCTGCTTGCAGAACATCGTCCACGATGGACTGATACTGGGGCATCTGCGAGGCGGCGGTGATCAGTGATGGGTTAGTAGTTGCATCTTGAGGGCGAAATTCCTCCATCGCCTTCATATCGCCGGTATCGGCTACTACCACAGTCATTTCACGCAATTGTTCCAATAGATTCTTTGACACAAGACCCTCCAGGGGATGGAATTCGTAATTTTAAGCAGGCCGTCAAGGCGTCAAAACCGCCCCATTTCCTGCAAGTGTACGCCTCTTTGGATGCCAAATCTCATATCGAAGTGGCACTTCTTTGGTGCGCTAGTTCAATTCTCGTCGGGTTGTACCGAGTTTGCGAGGATCCCGAGGCCTGCAACACTCACCTCGACGATATCGCCAGACTGAAGGGGGCCAACACCGGCTGGTGTGCCTGTGAGTATCAGGTCGCCCGCCTCGAGTGTGAAGGTTGCGGTGATGTATTCCAGTAGGACGGGCAAAGAGAATATGAAGTCCGCAGTCGATCCGTGCTGGCGCAAATCGCCATTTACGCGCGTCTCGATTGTGAGTTCACAGCCTATCTTAAGGTCTGTATCGACAATGGGTCCGACAGGACAAAAGGTATCGAAACCCTTGGCGCGAGTCCACTGGCCATCTTTTTTCTGCAGATCTCTGGCAGTTACGTCGTTCGCGAGGACGTATCCGTGGATGTACTCGTTGAGGTCATCTGTGGAGCGCAATTTGCGCGCAGGTTTCGCTATCACTACACCGAGTTCGCCTTCGAAATCGACCCGCTCCGCGGCTTTTGGCTTTCGGATAACTCCGCCCGGACCTAGGAGGGAAGATAGAGGCTTGAAAAAGAGAAGCGGTTCAGCAGGTACTTCGTTTCCGAGTTCCTTAGCGTGGTCACGATAGTTTCGGCCTACGCAGATGATTTTCGTCGGTGTTACCGGGGCAAGCAGGGTAAACTCACTCATTTTTCGGGCTTCAAATGGAGGCAAAGTCTGATGCTCCTTCAGGGCAAGCATCGCTGACAGATTTCCGATTACCCAAAACTCTCCGTCTCGTTCTTCTACTTGGCCCAACTGCGGGCCGTCCTTGGATTCAAACCGGCAATACTTCACATTCTGCTCCTTGCTTATACCGTAAGGTTGCTAGGCCCGCATTTTTGTTATGGATTTGGTACTGTCTCGGTCGCCTCGGCGGATCGCTTACTCTCATGTCCTGTTATGTCGATCGCGGAGACTCCGTAGGTATAGGCGTGGCCTGCTACGACTGCAGTATCCCGATAGGCAGGCCCGATCACTGGCGACAGTGGAGAGATTCTCATCCATTCACCGCTGCCGTCCTTGCGGTAGACAATGTAGCCTGCAAGGTCGCTCTCCGTATCAGGTGTCCAGGAAAGATCAATTGTCCTATCGTCACCTGCAAAAACTGCAGCCAATCCGGATGGAATTGCGGGGGGGAAACTATCAACTACATTTACCAGAATAGGAATTGATGGGGAGCCTGCGAGTTCAAAGTTATGGCCGCCGATTGAGATTCGTTCTATGCGCTGCACCGAGTATTCGTAGGACATTCCGAACTGGACCGTTGAGTCCAGAGCGGCAGCCTTCCGGCCGACGTCTGGGCTGTCAACCAGCAGATCGCGGAATACGGGTTCAGCCGGTGCGCTCATTGGACCGCTGTCAGCTTTGTTTCTCCGTTTCTGGGGTGTTGTCAGCTTACGATGAAGACGGACAAATGAACTGAATGAACTGTCAGTGTCCGAAACTTTCTCCCAATGAAGAGCCACGCCATCGGCCCGAACTTCGGCAGTCAATCCATTTACAGCAGCTGGCGCTGCGCCAGCTAGAACGGTGGCATCATTGGACATTCCGGCGGAATGGCCGTGATGATTCTTGAGCTCTACAAAGTAGGTGATTTCACTTGGACGGCCTATAGCCAAGTAATCAGGGAGCGTTTCCTGGAATGTACCTGAAGAACCGGGATCGAACGATAGAACACCGGCCCGTTCACAAGGGGAAGCTGGTTTCGGTGAGAGATGGGTTACTCTGCAGATCTGAGTTTCGATGGGCCCGGAGATCAGCAAATGGTCTGTATTTTTTCTGGGTAATGTCCAATGGAGCGTCACTACATTTCCAGCTCGTTCAGCCGATAAATCTGTCACTCTTTCGGGAAGTTTGAGAGAAGGTGGCTGAGGCGCTCCTGGCGTCCCGCAGCCGATGACCAGCAGGTAGAACGCAAGATTCCCGACCGAGGCTGCAGCCAATTGAATGATTTTGGATTTGCTATAAAATCCCATCACTTTCAAGTCTATCGAAGGGAGCCGGTCGTTAGTGCCTTGGGTAGAGAAAGATCTCTATTCCTTTGCCAATGCTGCTGTGAGAGCTTCTGCGAGGGTGGGATGCTCGAATACAAATCCCAAATCAAGCAGGCGCTTTGGGACTGCTCGAGTACTTGCGAGGAGCGCTTCATCTGCCATTTGCCCAAAAACAAGTCGTAAAGCAAACGCGGGTGCCGGCAAAATTGCAGGCCGATGCAGCGATCGCGCAAGTTGGTGGGTGAATTGAGCGTTGGTTACTGGATGAGGAGCCACTGTATTGATAGTCCCAGAAATCTCGGGGTTGTTCAGGGTAAACAATACGGTTGCTATCAGGTCGGTTTCACTCACCCAACTCATCCATTGCTTACCGCTGCCTAGAGTACCGCCGAGGCCAAGACGAAAAAGTAGGACCAAGCGAGAGAGTATGCCACCTTTTCTGGCTATAACCACTCCAAACCGAAGATGGACGACTCGAATCCCTGCGTCTTCGGCGGGTTGACTGGCTGCTTCCCATTCTGCGCACAGTTCCGGAAAGAATCCTTGTCCCTGGGATGAGTGGTCGTTGAGGATTTCATCGCCCCGGTCTCCATAAAATCCCGTGGCTGAGGCCACAACCAGGACGGGTGGGGGATTCTTGAGTTTTGCCAGCGATTCGGCAAGAATCCTGGTGGACTTGACGCGACTGTCAGTGATCTCCTTTTTGTAGGCATCCGTCCAGCGGTGGGCAGATACGTTGGCTCCTGAAAGATGGACGGCAGCCGTCAGACCTTCAAGTGCTTGCAAATTATGGATAGTTCCGTCTTCATCAGGATTCCACTGTAGCTCCCCCGTGTCTTTGGGGGCTCTGCGGACAAGGCGGAGAAGGCTTCTCCCTTCTAGACTGAGGGCAGTTGCTATCGCAGCACCCAGCATCCCGGACGCTCCGCTCAAGATCACTCCATTTGTTACGACATCGCATTTCTGCACTCAACTTCACCTCTTCACTTCCATCTGATGCAATATAGCCGTAAGATCGTTTGCGTAGGACAAGAAATTTTTTTGATTTGAGTAACAAATCAGAAAGTCAGTGCATCCTATTAATGGAGGACACCATACCCGCCATGAGTGACCAAACAGTAGCTCGCACCCAAGATCTCATCAGTCAAGAGCCGGTTCCAACGCAGATTGACTCTGAAACTGCCGAAAAATTTATCTCCGAAAAGCATATCGGGGAGCGTATTAAGCGACTTCGGCTAAAGAAGTCCATGGGACTGGTTGAACTGGGCCGTCATACTGGCTTGTCCGCCAGTTTTCTTTCGCAATTGGAGACGGGACGGGTCGTGCCTACGCTTCGTAATCTTGCTCGCATTGCCATGGTGTTCTCCAAGGATCTGTCGTATTTCTTTGAAACTGAGCCGCATTCCTTATTCCGGATCCATCGCCGCAAAGAACGTGTGCGATTGCCGCAAAGTGGTGTAGACGATCCCACGTATTTTTTCGAGAGCTTGGGTTATATGGTGCCAGACCGCCAGATGGATCCGTACTTTGCCGAATTTGTACCGTTGAAGAAGGCACAGGATATTCGGCCTCACGTTCATGCTGGTTATGAGTTTCTATATGTTTTGCAGGGTGAGTTGGAGATTCGTCACGGCGACCAGGTGTCGGTTCTGGATATCGGGGACGCTGTTTACTTTGATGCCAGCACTCCTCATGCCTATCTTTGCTCGGGTAAGGCCCCGGCGGTGGCACTGATTGTAACGATGCATCAGACTCCGACCGCTCAGCCAACCATGCACTTACGACCGCTGGGAACCACAATTCAGCCGCGAACGCTACCCGGAACTGCGTCGCGGCCGGTACCCGTTGCGGGCCGGTAGGTGAAGATGCGACATCGATAAGAAGAGCGCGTGATTCATTTTCGGCTTGTTGTGCTGTTTGTATTTGAGGTTCACGACGCAACATGTGCGAAGTAAGCTGCTACTTCCGCCCAACTCGATACTCGGGTGAATCCTGTTACTCCATGGTTATGAGGTGCAGAAAATAGAATTCCGGTTCCTTCAAACCGCAACAGATTTTTAGGTGTGTCGTCTATCAGATAATCTGCTCGAAGAATTCCTTTGTCTCCGCAAAACACGTAATGCGTGGGTGGCAGGAAGGGAAAGTGCCGCTGTAACCAGTGATACTTGGCGTTAAATGAGGTTGGAACTGACATTGCTGACGTTGCGATGTAAACCTCAAACCGAGAGGCAAGATCGCGTAGCACCGCTTGTGCATCGGGAAAAATTGGCAGATCGGCGAAGAAATCCTCAGCCTCGAGAATAGATCGCAGCTGGTCTTGCCTGTCATGGGCAACTACGTCCCACAAGCCCTTGCCGTCCAAGTCATCAACGGCAATCGATTCTGTAAACACAGCGTTATATCGCCGCAAGTGTTCGCTGAGCGTGTCCGCCATAACTTCATCCATGTCGACACAAATTCTTAGCAACTAGATACCAGCTCCTTTACGCTTAATACTATTGCCGCCTAAAGCAGCATTGTTTGCGTTCTCGATTAAGACTCTTCTATGTGTCTTCGGCGCAGTTGTTTCTGGTTCCATTGCTGGGTCGTAGTAGAGAATGCGGCTGCAGGACTCACACGGGAGCACAGATCCGTCGCGCAACTGATTCCAGACTTGCGGCCGTATGCCCATTCGACAGCCGCCGCACTGTTGGCCTGCTGCTTTTGCCACGCCTGTTCCTTTGGAACCGGCGATTCTATCGAAGTGCGCAAGTCGCGCCCCGTCCTCAAACGTGACAATCTGGCTACGAAGTGCTTCGCGCTCGATCTTCAATGCTGCAAGTTGCTCGCGAAACTCAAGATCCTGTTCGCTGACTCGCGCTCGTACTAACGCAACAGTGTCTGTCAGTTTTGCCGTGAGAACTCTAGCCTTGTCCAGGTCAGCTTCTAAACGTTCAGTTAGCTCCATGCTGGCTAGTTCGCTGTCTTCAAGACGGCTTACTTCCGCAGCGGCAAAGCCGATCTGATGCTCGAGCGCCTGGGCTTGCGCTGTATTCTGGGCGGTGTCGAGTTGACTGCGGAAGCGCACTGCCTTGGTCTTTGCCGCGGCAATCTCTAGTTCCATTGATGCTCGCGAAAGTTCCTCACGCTTGAGGCTGATTTCAGCATCGGAGACCTGCTTCTGGGCGGCTTTCAGCAGGTTCTCTGCAGTAGCAATTTCTCCGGGCAACGCCTTCAGAACTGTAGCAAGACGCGTTCGTTCCAACTCCACTGCTTGCAACCGAACTAGCTGTTTGGTTTCCTGCGAAATCTCATTCATGGGTGACCCAAAGTTTAGCAAATCGGACGAAATCACGTATCGGATAGATTCTGCATCCCAAACGTGTCTTTTCGTCTCTATAGTTAGACTTCCTATTTATGAGTACTTCGACCCAGACCTCTGTGATGATGAATCCGGCGACAACGGTGTGGAAGCCTCGTGCTAACCGCTGGGCAGTTGCACTGACAGTTACGCTGGCGACCTTCATGGAGGTGCTGGACACCTCCATCGCCAATGTAGCCTTGCCACATATTGCCGGGGGGCTGGGGGCATCGGCTGACGAAGCTACCTGGGTGCTTACAAGCTATCTGGTTGCTAACGCTGTGATTCTCCCCGCGTCCGCATACCTCACTACGTTTATTGGTCGTAAACGCTTCTACATGATTTGCGTCCTGCTCTTTGGGCTTAGTTCTGCACTCTGCGGCCTTGCTCCTTCATTGCCCCTACTGATTTTCTTCCGTATTCTCCAAGGTGCCGGTGGCGGTGGCCTTGCGCCTAGTGAACAGGCTATTCTCGCCGATACATTCGAGCCAAAAGATCGAGGCAAAGCCTTTGCGGTCTATGGCATAGCTGTTGTCTGTGCGCCTGCAATCGGGCCGACGCTAGGCGGATACATTACTGACAATTTTGATTGGCGCTGGATATTCTTCATCAACATTCCAGTGGCCATCGTTTCGCTATTCCTGACGAACCGGATCGTCGAAGATCCACCTCACATTGTCAAAGAAGTCAAGGAGATGCAGAAACGCGGCCTTAACCTGGATTTTCTAGGGTTTTTTCTGCTGGCGGTTGGATTTGGATCTTTGGAATTTGTAC
>Ga0302140_10004946_pt1 | contig 16936 bp, 15 predicted proteins | sample I_Bog_E1_1_FD_202095 | JGI IMG/M metagenome (GOLD analysis project Ga0302140, IMG submission 202095) | Peat permafrost microbial communities from Stordalen Mire near Abisko, Sweden - I_Bog_E1_1 | ecosystem: Environmental > Terrestrial > Soil > Wetlands > Peat | place: Sweden: Abisko, Stordalen... | reverse complement strand
TTTAAGTTAAGCGAATTTAATTATGAAAAATATATTAAGTTTTTGAAACAATGAAAAAATCTCTTTCATAATTTAAGTTTAATAATTTTTTTTTGCTTGTTTCATTGTTGGTTTAAACTTTAAACATAAAAAATACATATATATATATAAAAATTTTAAAAATTCCAGGAATATTCCAGGATAATTTTAATGAAAAATTTTAAAAATTCCTAAAAAAAATTCCTTTAAAATTCCGTTCCTAACTTTTTCACAGGTGGTAATTTGTTAATTTTCTAATTTCCTTTTATTAACTTCGATGATGGTTTTGTTGAGTTCTTCCAATTTAATAAGTCTTTTGATTTTTTCTGAAAAGCTGCTTCTTCCTCTACTTTTCAATCTTTTTTGTAGATTGATGCTTTCGTTATATAAAGAATCCAGCTTATTCTCGTTTATTGATTGTAAACTATCATTCCCTTCATCATATTGTCTTTCAATATTCTCTTCTTTTTCTTTTCTCACATATTTTTTCATATATCTCTTCAATGGCTTCATCATTATTTCATTATTTTTGAACATATTATTAGCCAATCTACTGAATTCTCCCTCCTTAATGGCCTTGTTTTTTTCATAAATCTGACCATTTCTTGACATATCTCTTAAATCTCGTTCGCATTTCACTTTTAACTCAACTCCAGAATCCTTATTTTGATTTTTATCCATCATCATATCAGAAATACCTATATTCGAAATGAGTCCGGCTTTATGTTGATCGATTAAATTGGAATTATGAAGATAATCGCATAACCCTAAACGATTTTTGTTCTTTTTCGATTGATCAATATTTCCTAAACTCATTCTACTCATCCCTTGAAATCGACTTGGCTCCTTCAAAATAATCTTTTTATTAAAATTTCTTGATAAATCTTTGAAATTTTGCAAGGCTTCTATATAACCATCTGCTGATTTATTGATATGATATTTCAAATTGGAATCCATGATATTCCGAGCTTTGATATCCTCCATCATCTTTTTATATCCCTTCTCCTTGGAATCATAACTCAAAGGCTTTCTTTCCATTTTCAACATTCCATCACTTAATTTTCTCTGAAAATTCAAATAGGTACTATGATATTTCGGGTTCATCGAACTGAGATTTTTATTATCGATTTTCTCCAACATTTCTTGTTCAATCGCCTCAATGCTATGTAATATTTTCGGAAGTTTATTATCCTGGGATTTCGATTTGATCGATGTATATTTGACCCCCTTTGCTTGTTTTCGGAGTTCTCTTTCCTTAAATTTCTCTAAAATCATGTTTTTTATGATGGAATATTTCAATTGTGATGGCTCTAAATTGTTTGAATTATCAACTTTGGATTTCTTTTTAATAACTTCTGGTCTCAAGGTCATTCGGCTGAAATTATTACTATTATTTTGCATATCAGCGGTTGAAACTGAATTATTTAACAATGCAGAGGAATCCCTGAGATTTTTTTCATTAGACAAAACATTCAATCGGTCAAGAACTAATTTTATATCTTTTATATTAAGTCTTTTGATTTTGGGCGGAATGATTGATTGAACCATTGAGGTTTGGTTTTTTGAGGTCAATCTAGGGAAATTCAGATTATAGATGAATTGATCATTAGTTAATTGTCCATTTAGATATTTTGAGAGGTTTTGTTGATAATGTTCTGTGAAATATTGGACTCTCAGATCTTCTTTTAAGGGGACATCGTCAAGAATTTTCGAGGCTTGGTTGATTTCGGTTGTATTTAAAATATAATAATTATTTTTCTTGAGGATTTTTCGCAATTGTCGATCTTTTAACATTGATTTATAAATGTTTTCCCAATCAATTCGATCATATTTCGCGAAATCTTCTTGGGAATATTGGAAATTCGGTTTTGTGACCCGAGGGTTATCTAAGGAATTCATAACTATTTATTATATTAGAGATTTTTTTATCTAAAATAAAAAAGGTTTTAGCAGAAATTGGAAATTTAATTAAGAAATTAATTTGAAAGGAAATGTCCAAACCATCACAGGATTATCTTATAGATGAATGCAACAATCTTTTGAAAATTATTCAAGGGCAATTCGAGAAAATCAACCAAAGTTTCTATTGCAAAGTTATAATTTTTCTTATTAATTTTCTCATATTTTTTTCGAACCAAAGGAACTTGAATTATGCATATCTGAATATGGAAAACAAGAAAATACGTTTTTACAAACATCCAATGTATGAATATTCCATTTTTCCTTAAAAATAATGCTCATGAATTAAAGAATTTGAATAAAATAATGGCAGATATGGAGAAAATGAACTCGGTTTTAAAAGACGACATAAAAAAGAACAAAATTGATGAATTTATGAAATTTGATTTTTAACTCTAAAACATACCAAATTCTTCATAATGAAACCTTTTTTTTTAAATTTGGAAAAAAAAAATTAAAAACCATCTAAAATACATATGCCGAAAGCCACGATTCAAAGTAAACAAGAAAAAAATCCTCTTTTTGAAAATTTCCTTATCCACTAGTTTTGAAATTTTGGCTCCGAGGTTTTGGAAACAAATAAAAACCCAAGAAAACAAGAAACAAAAAAATCAAGCTTTAATATATTGTAAATATGGGGTGCATATCAAACAGTGCCTAAACCTTGTCAAAATCATCCCCAAGAACCGAATTTGGCAAATAATATATGTTTCTTGTGCACTTTAGTATCGAATGGATACATAATTTGCAACATTATTTCGCTTGAGGAGCAATTGTTTGAGAACACAACGCCTTTAATATTGCAAACAAATCCACATATAATTTACACCTTGGCCCAATTGAAAGAAAGTTTATACATCCATGCTCTTTCAAATTGTGCCCCTCTTTTTCAAGTCGAATTGTATGAAGTGAGAACTGAACGAGGATTAGTTTTGAATGATGATGGCTATGTAGTTAATTCTGGTATTTATGTTGCGACATTTCGTAGAGGTGTATGTTGATTTATTAATTAAAAATGAAGTAAAAATATTTTTTTTTTGATAATGCAAATGGGGTCCAGGCTGGATTACAACAAATACAGCTTTACAGTCTCAAACTCAGAATGCAAATAAGAAAAGAACACTCAAAAAGCGGATGGTGGCTCCCACCGATTCCCTAGGAAAATTGAATTTATCGCTGCTCATGCTCAAAATTAAAATTAATAACACAATGAGTTGTAAACAGTTTTGATGAAAAATATTGAAAAAATTTCTTTATTTTCTTTAAAAAATTTCAAAAAATTAAGTTCGTCTCCCTATTTTGTCATTTACAAAACTAACAATTACATAAATTATAAAAAATACAAATAAACATCTCTCCATGCTTAAAAGGGAGCTCTTTTCGAGTACCCGCTTCACCACTGACTATTTAACGAAGGTCAAGCCAAGGTTGTCTACAAAAGAAAACGAAAAATGGGGGGTAAAATCAAGATAAATTTGCATTTTTCATTGTTTCATTTTTTTTTTCAGTTTGAAATCCAACAAGGAGTGGCTTCGATTTTCAGGGAAAAAAAGTATAACGAGATTTCCACAAAAAAATACACGGTGCAAATAAACAAGAAAGAAAACATTTATCGATTTTTTTTTTTTTTCTACAGGTCTTTGATTTTTTGCCCAAAGTCATTTTGCGATTTTTCTCTCGGATTGGCAATCTGATATTTTTGATCATAGCTATAATAATGTTGGCTTTGCCAGGTTATACTCCTTACGACTCGTAAATAAAAAATTTCAAATTTTTCTGAATAAAATAACGATAAAACAGTTGGATGAATATTATTTGCGAGGCTCTGATGTTGGTGATTTATATAGTATTGGAGTTTGTTTTGGATTTACAAAGACAGGTATTTGATCATAAAGTCAACCATCAAAAAACCACGGTATTCTAAAGAAAATTCCTGATATAAAGATTATATACTGGTTAAATTTTTTCTAGATAGGAGGCAAAAAAATGTTTGATGATCTTGAGACGAATGTTTTTTGGAAAAATCTCGATGTAGGGGATATCGTTTATCTGCAAAAAGAAGAAGTATGTCCTGCGGATATCATTATCCTTGATACAAGCGAAATCTATGAACGGGATGCCATGTGTTATCTTGATACATCAGCATTAGATGGTAATATTGATTTCGTCAAAAAGAAGGCCTCCAATCTATCACAAAGTGATATTAAATAACCTTAATAAATTTTCTAGATAAATATTTCTTTAATTATAGTTATAAATCGATTGCCTTCGAAAAACAATTTCAAAGAATTCAGAAAAGGATTATCAGGAAAAATCGAATATCAAAGTCCGAATAACAATATGAAGGAATTTCTGGGTTATTTCAGGTTGAAAAAGGATCCCAAAGTTGAAACCTTAACTATCGATAATTTCATTCCTCGGGGGGCCACTTTGAAACATGTGGATTGGGTTTTCGGGTTGATAGTTTTCACTGGATCTGACACCAAAATCATGTTGAATTCCAATTATAACCGTCATAAAATCAGTTATATGGAATATTTGATCAATTTGTACTTCATTTTCTCCTTTTTCATTGTCTTTTTTATGGCAATCATCAATACAGTTGCCACCATAGCTCGAGTCAAGGCCTATGGCATCCGAGAGAAAGCTGTCTATAAACCCTTAATCGAAGCGGATCCAGATATAGATGATAGCAGTCAATTTATCATTTATTTGCTTCTATATACACCATTGATGCCTCTTTTCGTTTATGGGTTTTTGGATTCTATCACTTATATTCAGAAATTGCTCATCGAATATAAAATGACTCGTGATTTCAAAGGCGAAATCTGCAAAATTATAGACTCTTTGCCTTTTGTGAATATAGCCCAGGCCCAATACGCGTTAATCGATAAAACCGGCACATTGACCACTTCAAATTATAAAATTAACCAGATTTATTTCAATAATAAAGTCTATAAGATCCGTGTGGACCCCAAAACCATCTTGGAAAATATCACAGAACAAGAGAAAATCAAATATTTCAGCGCACCTTTTAAAAACGTAACCAGCAAAGGAGAAGTCCTTTTCGCTAATAACCTTCTCACCTCTATTCATATCCAAGAATCCAGCATTGTCACTACTTCGGAATATCATTTGAAACAAATGAAGAAATTCCTTTCGAAAATAGAAGAATCTCAATTGGATCTCGAAGATGTTTCTGTCCATAGTGATAATGAGCAAATCAATGATATCAAGGAAAACAATGTGTTCACATTCAAAAGAGAAATTGAAAATGTCGAGAATCTTGAAAATAATAAAAACCTCAACTTTCATTTCGAAGACACAGATGAAATGCGCAATCAAAAACGCACAACTTCAGAACTAGTCCGTAGATTGCTTGGAGAAGAAAATTCATCATCCCCCACAAATAATTCAATTCCTCCTAAGAAAAACGAGATTCAATTGCCACAGATTTTCTTAACCCAAAATCTGAATACCACCAATAATAGAATAACAGTCAATAACAAACAAGTTTATGACTCTTTAAATAACAGCGTAAACAATGATAATAGTCAAATTTCCTTCAGAAACAAGGAAGAAATGTTAAAAGATGAGAATTTGCCTTTGAAATTCGGACAAAGTCCATTGACTTCGAATAGATCCCCAGCAGAAATAAACCCCTATGAACATCTTTATAATACAGAACGTGATTTCTTGCAAGATCTCTTGAAAACAAATTCCGATAAAAATCTTGATTGTTTATTTGAATCTTTGACTCTTTGCCATGGGGCGAGAACTCAAGTGAATTCCACAAAAATCATCAGTGGAAGAAGAGAAGATGAAGTAATTTTGGATTTTAGCAGGAAACTTTCGTTCGTGTTCGAAAAGACTGATAATCCAGAAAATCCTTCCCAATATTACTTCAAATTCAAAACTCAAAAATTGGTATATTCTATCTTCGGAATAAACGATTTCTCAGAAAATAAGAAAAGTTTCTCTGTGGTTTCTAAAAGTCCAATCAATGAAGAGCTCTTTTTAATATGCAAGGGGGAGGAGGATTATATGCGTGGATTGATATCCATGACAAAGAAAGAGCTCGAAATCTATGATTTCTTGATAAAAGATATGCAAAATCAAGGGTTAAAGCCTATAGTTTATGCTAGAAAGCCTTTAACATCAAATGAAACTCAGATTTATTATAATAAAATGAAGAATTTGAAGACTAGTTTGATTACTCAGACAGAAGAGGTGAATTTATTGGGGAAAAGTCTGGAAAATAACCTGGAATTGATGTTGATAATAGGATTGAAAGATGAATTAAATGATGGAGTTGAAGAAATGATTGATTTTTTGAATGATGTAGGAATGAACGTATGGATGGTATCTGGAGATTGTAAAGAAAACGCGATATCTTCGGCTTATGCCACAAGAATATGTAATCCTTTGCTTCAAAAACCGAAAGAAGTGATTTTAGAAGATGAAACTAACTTAAATGTTGTGATAAAGAATTATCTCATAGAAGTCAAAAACACTTATAATGCCATAAAAACTGAGATCCAATCAGAAGCGGAAAAAAAGAACAGCTTGAATAACCAAAATGAGAGATTTAATCATAATTTATCGAAACAAATGTCGACCTATCTTTTCAGATTGAGAAGTGAAAGGAATGGGCCTGCCTTATTGACCCAAAACCAGCGGATTTTTAGTGAATTGAGGAAGAAAATGCAGGCATATTATATAATTCTCAATGGGAAAAGTCTGGAAATCATAATGAATGATTCTTTTCTGAAGGCTCATTTCATTTTTTTTCTTTCGTTGGTGAAAAATGTTATCGCATATAATTTAAGTCCTGAAATGAAAGCCACTCTAGTTTCTATTATACAAAGTCAATTCGTAGGTCATCCAACTGTTATGGCAATAGGAGACAATTATAATGACGTGTTGATGTTACAAAAGGCGGACATTGGATTGGAATTTATTCAGAAAGGATCTATTGAAAAAAGAGTATGTGCTGGAGATATACAAATTAGTAATTTGAAGCTATTGAAACCATTGATTTTAAATGAAGGGATGGTGAGGATTTCAATGCAAGAAAAACTGATTTTTTTCCTATTTTATCAATCTTTTCTCCTTGGAATAACAATTTTCTTGTTTTATTGGTTCTGTGCTCTGGATCTATCAAGGTTATCTTGGACATTAATGGTGTTTTTCTATTTCTTGTTGTTTTCTGGCCCTAATATCATGATCTATGGAGTGTTTAATCGTCCTGTGAATACTAAGATTTTAAAGATATTCCCGGGATTATATTATGAAGGAGTTTTAAAGAAACGGTTCATCGCGAGAAGATTTATAATGAAATCGTTGATAGACGCATTATTACATTCGTTAATGATCTATTATATTTGTTTTTATCATTTGAGAGTCTCAAATATTGAGGAAGGACAAACTATGGATCTGAATACCATTGCATTAGCTGTGATAATAAGCCTGATTTTGGTGAATAACCTCAAAATTGTGATAGAATGTATAGCACATAATGTCTTCATTGTGATCGTGTCTTTCATTTTAAGCATGGTTATTTTGGTGTTTTTCATATTCATTTTAGTAGAAACTGATAAAACCTGGTGTAATTGGACTTCTGATGTCTATTTTATCTTTTCAAATGAACAAGGAATCATGATGATTTTAGGAGTGGTGTTTATTTGCCTGTTGATGTCTTTTATGATGGAAAAATTTGTCTATAAAGCATTTGTGCCTAATCTGTTTGATACATTCGCGAATGCAAAAAAAGTTGGGGAATTTTGTGAATTCACCAATGAAAATATCATCAATCATTATGAATTACCCAGGTATTATTAAAAACAATATTTTTAATGATATTTTTAAACTTAATGATTATTTTCATGATATTTCTTAAGGATATTTTTAATAAATTCCTAATGATATTCTGAATGATATTCTTGATGATATTTTACAATGATATTCTCAATGATATTTTAATGATATTCTTAATGAATTTATGATATTTTTTTAACTTTAACATAATTTTTCAATTTTAATCATCTAACTAATTTTTATTTTAAAAGTGAAATAGGAGCTTATGTAAAAGATATATTCACAAATGTTGAAAGTTTGGATCCCACAATTCAAGAAAGTTAATAACAAAATTCATTTCTCTATTCATTTAAATATTTATTTCCAGTGTTCACTCCTGCCGATATAAACGTTAATGAAATCGAATTGAACAAATATTCTCTCACAATTCAACAAAAATCCATCGAAAACAAATATAATTTCCTAACCAAAAAAGATCATATCACTAAAGCCTCAGCCATTATCTTATTGATCATCTTGATTTTCGGGATATATACAGTGACTATTATAATCATTCGAGATAACAAAGATTTAGGTTTTATATCTCTTGGAATTTTCTTCTTGATGTTGCTTCTTTGGGTTGTGACCCTCACTGATTTCTATAAAAAGAGTTATTATGGATATACCAAATTTTTTTTCGTCGTGGCAACATTGGCCAAATTGTCTTTAGATTGGGTGGGAAACCCTTTTTTTGTAAGTTTGGGTGCGGTTTTAGTTCCACATATCACTACTGCGAATTTGAATTTGCCTATCATCTTCATATTTACCTTGAATATCCTATATTTCATTTCATATTTCGTTAGGTAATTTAATTAATATCATTTAATAAAAGAGTGGTTTTTTGAATATGTTTAAATATTGAGTAAATTTTATTTAAAGCTTGCTTTGCATGTATTATCAGGAATACCCTTTGAATGAAAATATTGATGATATTGATTTCTCCGTGTTACAAGAATTCAACAATAAATTGGTCATTTTCTATAGTACTTGGAATTTTGTCATTTATCTGTCTTGCATCAATATCCTCAGTTTCTATGGACTTTACAAAGTATTAAAATTATTAATACATACTTGTTTTTTTTTTTATCATTTTCGTTTTAATATTAATAAAATTTGTAACTAATCCATTGTGGTGTTTATGGAAAAATCATGAAATTTTTGAAAAAAGTTCGAGAAATTAAAACGAAGTGAATTCCTCGCGAAAACCAGAATTGAAAACGAAGCCAATAATGTTCAAGATATTTTGGCAATCCTCGTGCCCAAATTCGTCAAAGATCGAATGACTCATGGGGAAACAACTATGCAAGAAGCACAGGATGATGTCGGGATTCTCTTTTGTGATATAGTGGATTTTGATAAGGTAATCACGAGTGAAGGCACCAAAATTGTCGAGATTTTAGATGAAATCTTTCGGAATTTTGATCATTTATGTTTGAAACATGGCATTCAAAAAATCGAAGTTTTTCTTAATAATTTACTATAAAAATTATATTGATTATATTTTAGACTGTGGGAAAGACTTATATGGCATGTGCTGGATTATCTTCCTGTGAAATCCATTTTTCTTCTCAAGTGTTGAAAACTGAAAAAACCAGAAGATTAGTGAGTATGGCATTGGAAATGACCAAATATATTGAGAGTGTCACTTATGGAAAGGGGGAACATATTAAGTTGAAAATCGGAATCCATAATGGAAGAATCATTTCAGGGGTCATTGGATATCATAAGCCTCAATTCTCATTAATTGGAGATACTGTTAATACCACGAGTAGAGTATGTTCCACTGGTGTGGATGGCTCAATAACAATTTCCAGTGAGGCATTTGAAAACATCAAGAATTCTAATATCGCATGTGGGGAACCAAGAGTTGTTCAGGTTTTTTGCTTCGAAATTCGAACGGTTTAGTTTATTTTTGTTTAAAATTCAAGGCGAAAGGAAAAGGAGATCTCACGACTTATCAAGTTCTAAATCAAAGGAAAACGAAAAAAGTAAAGGAAAGCAAATTGAAGAAGAAAATAATTGAGCATATGCCTGGTTTTTTAAATTATAATGAACTCATCTATATTAATTCGCTTCAAAGCAATCAGAGAATATTATCAAAAATTAAAGGCTGAGAATAAGAGCAATGGTTATGGTAATAACCAAGCAGCAACATATAACAAAGCTGTTAATATACTCTCAACCTGGCTTGTCCATAAGAAAATTGAAGGTAAAGAAGATGATCGTTTTATCAATGACAAAAGCGGACAGATGGATGTAGAAAAAAACCTCAAAAATGAAACTTCTAACGTGATTCAAATGATGGAATCAACATTTTCTTCTAAAGAAGACGGTTTCCGTGAATGTCTCCGTCTTAAAAACCCTTTTTTTCTGACTTTTGATAAAGAACAATCTGCTTTGGCTCAAGATTTCCATCATTTGTTGTTCCAGAAACATAAACAAGAATCTCGAATTTCCATTTTCATTTTAATCCCAATTTATCTAATCAACACCTTTTTAATGATCGTGATTCAAAGCCAAATCGATCAATCGAATTTCATTTTGGTTTTTCGAGCAGGATATATCATTTTATTATCTTTATATCTGTTTTTTGTGATGTATAATGTGAAAAATTCAATATGGAACAGACCCATCTTCTACATTATCTATTTCTATGGAATCATCAGCCCAATGCTTTTCGTGAACTTCTCAAATTCATTATTCCAACAAGAAGTGGGACTCCTTGAAATGATCTTCATTTATTTGATTTTTGTGAATTCCAAGTAAAATAAATAATAAAATTAAAGGTATTTATTTTTTTGGGGGTAGTTTTTTGAGATTTGTGGAAGTTTTGGTATTGACTTTCCTGACTTTCGTGATATGGCTGATATTTTATTCTGACGATAAGATCATCAATGAGAAGAACTTCTTCTTCATTTTGACCATTTTCCTATATAACCTCTTCAAAATCAACTATCAGATCAGATATCATATCCAAAGCTTCAATACTATCCTGATCAACGAGGCTAAAAAAGAAGAACAGAATAGTCTAGTCAGTCAATTGTTGCCTCTGCATGTAAATTATTATTTTCCTATTTTTCTTATATTTTCTATTTTATTTTTTTTTTTTTTTTTTTTTTTTTTTTTTTGAAAAAAAAATTTTAAAAAAAAAATATTTTAAAAAAGGGGTTTTAAAAATTTAAAAATTTTAATAAAAAAAAAAAAAAAGGAAAAAAAGATTATTTTGAAAATGTGACGATCCTTTTCGCAGATATTGCTGGATTCACGAAATATTCGAGTAGCGTCAAACCCGAAGATGTTGTTACCATGTTGAGAAAATTGTTCACAGAATTTGATAAACAATGTCTCAAACATAAAGTGTACAAAGTATATACTATCGGAGATTGTTATGTAGTATTGGGTTTCCTGAACGCAAATTATAGAAATCCTTTAGAAGAGGCAAAAAATGTTGTCAGAATGGGACTTTCCATGATTGAGATTATTAGAAACGTGAGGCAATTAGTGAATTTCCCATCTTTGGATATGAGAATTGGAGCTCATACGGTAATTTATCCTATAATTTATATGTGAAATTTATGTTATATAGGGGGATATCATTGGAGGTATTATTGGAACAGATATTGTAAGATATGATATATATGGGAAAGATGTATTGATTGCGAATAAAATGGAGTCAAATGGAGCCGAAGGAAACATTATGGTGAGTGAAACGACGAAAAAATTATTAGAAAAAGATGAAAATTTGAACTTCAGATTTGAATTCAGGAAAGCTGTCGAATGCAAATTACAGGTTGACCCCATCAATGCTTATTTGCTATACCAAAAGGACTAATAATAAGAATTTTTAATTCGTGCTCTTCCTCATTTTATAAGAGGGAACCTAATAATAAATAGTCAGGTTTTGATTTTATTAATGAATGATTTTCGGAAATTTTTGTCAATATGAACAAAAGTTCAAATATAAGTAATTTTCTAAGAAATTTGTTGTTTTTGTTTCAAATTTTAATGTTTTACATAATAATAAAAGTTTTAACTATTTTTGCTTTAAATAATTAAGGAAAAGCTCTAAAGAAAAATCATAATTTTCGATAAAATTCTATAAATAAAAAAGAAGTTAGAATGGAAAAAGCAATTTCCTCAAAGCAAATTGAGAAAATGGCAAAGGATATCGAATTTCTTCTAAAAGAAATAGAAAGACTTCAGATCAACGATCTTGAGAAAACCAAACAAATCCATGACCTACAAGATGAAATAGAGATTCTTAAAGAAAACAATCCAAATCCAATCTTCCAAATAGATGTGCCTCCTATTTTTAAAAACGCCAATGAAAACAATAATACTAATACCATGGACATAACATGGGTTGATGATAAAAAAAATGTTTTGGGGAAAAATTTAAAGAATCTTGTGAATATCATGGGAGAAATAGAGAACACCGCATCTGAAAAAAATAAAAACTATAGTATGATACCCCTGTTAAAAGCTACTGAGAAGGAATTTCAGACTTTGGAAGAACATATAATGGCTAATAAAATTTCGATCAAGTTCATTTTGTTCCCAACGAGAAAAGAGTACAGTTATTACAAGGATGGGGAAGTCAAAAAAATAAAAGAAAAACCTAAAAATTACCAATTCACAAATACCATTTGTGTGAAATTTGATGGGTCGAAATTCGAAAAAGTCACTGTGATGACTATGATCAAGGATAACAAATAAATTGATAAATATGAAATTTTAGGAGATAAAAACAAAATTAAGAATTTTCTAATTTTAGGAGATAAAACCAAATTAAGAATTTTTTAGGAGATAAAAACAAATTAAGAATTTTCTAATATTAATTGATTTTTTTCTTGAAAATATACAAAAATATTTTTTCTTTTCTAGAATTTTTGCCTTGTTTTCAAAATAAAACTTGACCAAAAATCTATTACGGTTAAAAAATTACTGCATTTTTGTTAAAAGGAATTTTTTATCATTAAATAAAAAGATCCAAAATCTAAGTTTCAAGATCTTTGCATAAAAAAAAATTAATACCTTATTAAAATGAAAACATCAACTAAACAGCATATATATATATCGATATTTAATTAAACTCTGTCTTTTATTGAATAGACAACTTAACCACATAAGCCAAAAGTACAATTATATTCACAAGACTCATCATCCCAATGATGCATAATTTCATCAAGGTTTTCTTTAAAATGTTCCTTCTTTTCTTCAATTTAACATAACATAACAACGGAAACAACAAACAAACCTTTAAAATTTTATTTTTTTCTGAAATTATTTAATATCATACCGGAGAACAAACCAAACAACCAGCCCAAATCATCATTTGTCTAATTCTAAATACGAAGATGCTAAAAATCACAGCACAAATCAACAACCCAACACTGGCGATTTTCATCGTACATCTATTATTCATCCATAAATCCATCTCAAAAACCCTCGCACTCTCACAAATCATCAATAAAACTACTATGATCAGACAAATGTTGCCCAAAACCCAAGCTGGATTCTTCGGATATGGTGCCAAAATCAATATTTTATAATTTTCTAAATCAAATGGCTTCATACACCAAGTCACATATCCAAAAATACCCATTGCTAAAATCATGAAAAGATTGATAATCCTTGCTGGTCGCAATTCCTTACTAAGTTTTCCAATATTGGGGTTCTTCATTCTTTGGTAATATAACAAAATTCGATCGCCTTTGCAACAACTATAACACGCCATTGGGAAAAGACTTAGGAAACCTGTAGAATCGAAAGATTTAGCAGTCCTGAACTCTTCCGAAATTGATTTTTCTCTGGAAAATGCCTCACAAATCACTAATATCAATACATAAATCGCTATTATAAACCCCATTTTATAGGAATGAACCATGATCCAGATTTTTTTTCTAAAGAAACTCAAAGGCAAAATCACACAAAAGAACAAACAAGGGGTCCAGACCTTTCCTTCAGGATCAACCCAAGGGCTAGCCGGTCCTTCAGCTTCAGGATTATCAATATCTAGCATAAGTCTCATGAAATAGGCTAACATTTGATTCAAAAACATTAAGGAAATGGTGATTTCGCACCAATGATAAAAAGAAATCCAGATTCGGACCACAGAAGCAAAAACTGACCCATAAGCGTATTCTGAAATTTCATACATCGTGAACTTTTTGCTCAAAACTGCACAACTCACCAACAACATCTCTGAGTAATATACTAACAGAGAAACCACCAAAAATACTAGTATACTGAGAACAAAACCTCCATAATAAAAAGCAAAGGGAATCAAATAAAACCAAACCCCTATAAGATCTCCACTCATTGAAAATATCCTCTCAAAAAAAGATTCTTCTTTAGGGATTTCAGCCAAAAAGGGCGTCCTAACAGATTTCAATGGCTCGAGCAGCTCGGGGTCCGTCTTATAGACAAGGTTTTGACTAAAAAAAGCAAGATTGTCTGAAGATTTTTTAAAGGAATTATATTCAGTTTGGGGTACTTTTTTGTGTTTTTTGGTGGCAGAATCATTGTCTGATTTAAATTGACTGAAAGTCAATGGATTTGGGTTATAATTATATCCTTCTTCAGAGGTAATGCTTTTATGTTCAAGACTTTGGGCGAGACTGCTGACATCTGCACTATTATCTAATTGGCTATATTTGTGTTTCTCAGAAATCAGGTTTTGGGAAGTGGGATGGTTTTCTTTTGAATCACGATTAGATTGATTTGCAAGAGTAGTGCTCATAGTCATGCCCTTGAAGCTAAATTCCTTAGGTTTGACCTTATTAATGGTTGAATTGTTTGTGTTCATGAGAAATCGAGATTTTTCGAGTTGTTTATAATAAAACTTGTTTTTATTGTAAAACAAAAAAATAGAAATTATTATCTAAAAATAGTCCTTTTATGAATTATTTTATCATTTTTTATTTAGGGCAAATTAATAAATAGAAATATATTTTAACAAATTGGTAATTAATCTGGATATTTATTTATGATTAGATGGTCTTAATTCGAAAAAGGCAATTTCTTTGCAAAAAGGCTTGAATTTCTTTTCGAAAATTATCATCCAATTGCTGGAAATCTGCTCTTGAGGCGAGTTTTGCACTTCTTCCATGCTAAGAAGTCTTTTCTCTCCTATCGCAGTTTCTTCAAATTCTGTCAATTTCTCAAATCCAGAATCATACACCTGATTTTTCGGCTCGCAAATCATCATCAAAGTCCAGGATTTCCCATCATTTCCTTTCTGATTAACGACTTCACCATTAATTTCCATCAAAACTTCTTGATCTTCTTGGGTTTTTGAGAATCTCAATATGGAAAATCCTTCATCTGCCATCTGCATTTCTTTTAGAAACTCCGAGATATATATATTAACCTCTTGTTTCTTATTCTCAAAAGCGTCTATCACTTCAAATCGAACAAAACGATGCAACATATCAAGTTCACAATAATGAAGCTCGACCTTTTTAAACACAGGTCCGAGATTTAAAGGCTTAGTTTCAATAAATCCCAAATCATCCACCTTATCGCTTTCCCTCAAGGGAGATGGGGGCTTATAATCAAGGAGTGTTGGGTTCTTTTCATCCAATAAACCCCAAGAATGATTTCCTCCAGCGAATATTCTTTTGATATTTTTGCCTGCTAAATTTGAAACCCAAGTAAATTCGGTTTTTGATTCATCATTTCCTAAACCCAATTGGCCGGATGAGCCATAACCTGTGGCATAAAGATCTAAGGATTCTGTTAACACACATGTATGATTCCAACCCACTGCAATTTGCATCACATGTTTATTAGTTAAACTATATATCAACTTAGGTTCGCATTCATTTATCGTGGATTTCAAACCCAATTGACCATGAGAACCATAACCAAAGGAATAAACATAACCTTGAGAGGATAATAATAAAGAATGATGGCCACCAGCTGCCAAATCAATTATCTTAGGCTTGATACTTGGAAAAACCAGCCCTTTTTGTTCAAATTCTACTTTAACTAATCTCGGAGCGTTAGCATCCACAAATTCCCCAAAACCACATTCTCCATAGGTCCCTGAACCCCATCCATATACTTCATCATTATAAGTCAAAGCTAAAGTATGATATCCTCCACATGATACTTTTTTAACTCCCTGTTTAAAAAAACCGATGATTTCTGGTGTTTCGATATCCTTCAAATGACCATGTCCTAATTGACCTCGATTAAAATATGAGCCACCTCCCCCCCAAGTGTAAAGTTCCCCATGTTGACTTAAAGCAGCTGAATGGAAATCCCCGCAAGAAACAGAAATGATCTTTTTATTAGATAGGCTTAAAATTATCGAAGGACGGCCACTTGCTCTTTGACCTAGTTTCTTATGTAATGTGCCTCCCCATGCATAAACCTCCCCTGATTCCAAAAGACAAAGTGTATGGTAATCTCCACAAGCCACATCTAGAACCTTTTGAGATTTTAAAAATGGCAGCGGTTGAAGCTTTGTTATTGAAGTCATAGTCAAATCTTCAAGTCCCAACTTGCCATGAAGAGCGGAACCACAAACATATAGGACACCATCAGCAGAGATAAAAGCTGTATGTTGACGACCTGAAGAAAGGAATCGAATTGGAGAAGAACTTTTGAGGCCTTTTACCGGTTTGGGCAGAGTCACTGCTTTACTATGGCCAAGAGAAAGCTCACCGTCTTTGTTTTTACCCCAACAATAGAGGAGAGGCTGAATATCCGGGAGGGTGTTGTGAGAAGGAATAGTATTTTGTGAAGTATTCATTGGAGTTTCCTTCGTTTTAAAATAACAACTAATTAATGCATTTTAAATTTTTTGTTTGGGAAGAAAAACATAATTTTTTTCAAATTTTTATGTAAAAAAATATTGAAGAAGAAACAGTGACTTCAAGAACAACCCCGGAGAAGATTTTTAATATTCTGGCAAAAATTGAATTGCTACAAGTCTTCACTTCTAAAATTTGTTTAAGGAAAAAAAAAAATTTCATTCAATAATTTAATCATTGAATTTTATCTTGTTTCTCTATTTTTCTTAATAATTTGAAAATTTCTATGGAAAAAGAAGTTTTATTAACCAAAAAAATCTATTGGAGAGGTTCCCATTTGC
>Ga0302140_10004943_pt1 | contig 16937 bp, 13 predicted proteins | sample I_Bog_E1_1_FD_202095 | JGI IMG/M metagenome (GOLD analysis project Ga0302140, IMG submission 202095) | Peat permafrost microbial communities from Stordalen Mire near Abisko, Sweden - I_Bog_E1_1 | ecosystem: Environmental > Terrestrial > Soil > Wetlands > Peat | place: Sweden: Abisko, Stordalen... | reverse complement strand
CGGTTACGCTGAAAAACTTTAACGAGAGTACAACCGATGCTAAACAGTTTAGGGACGAAGTTGGGCGTTTGGCTAAAAACTTGTCGACCCTGAACTCAATATATGGTAACATGCTGTCAGCAATGAACCAGCCGCGTGTAAGTTAATTTTGAATATTTTTTGACCAGTAAACTAAAAATTAATACGCATGGCTGGAGGTAAACAAACCCCAAGACAACGAATGATAGGTATCCTTTACCTGGTACTGCTGGGGCTCATTGCCCTTAACGTGCCGGATAACTTGCTGGATGCCTTTAGAAAAATTCAGATAAGCCTGAACAACTCAGCAGACAATGCAAAGAAAGATATCGGTGAAACTTATACCGCCTTTGAGAACTCCACGCTAAAAGATCAACGTGATCGTGCTCAACCTATTTATGATACAGCCAAATTGGCCAGCGATGCGGCCAAAAAATTGGTAGATACCGTACAGCATATAAAGGACGAACTGATGAAGGCCGGTGGTGGCTATAATCCCGACATCGACGACGTTGACGCCAGGGATAACCTGGATATTTCGCCGCGCATGATGATAGATGAGAAAAGAGCCGATAATTTAAAGATTTTAATTAACGCGACGCGCACAAGATTGATTTCATTATTAAGGCCGAAGGACAGGCAGAGTGTAGAGCTTTCGTTGAACACAGACGATCCGCAATCCACCGGGGGCATGCCGCATAAGAGTTGGCAGGAGGCTTATTTCGGCGAAGGTGTGCCTTTGGGTGCTACGCTGACTAATTTGGCAAAAATAAATGCGGACGCAAAAAATGCTGAAAACGAAATAGTAAAGAAAATATTGAGCTATGCGCAAAAAGCCCAGGTAAACCTGGATCAATTTGCCGCAGTGGCAGTGGCTCCAACCAGTTATTTGTTGGTCGGCCAGCCTTATACTGCGGATGTTTTTTTGACTGCCTACGACTCAAAATTATCTCCAACTATCACGGTCGGCGGTTCAAAATTACAAGTTGAGGGCGGCAAAGGTAAGTATATAGGAGATACGCATACGATAGGGCCGCATACATGGTCTGCACATTTAGAATTTAAAAATAATGATGGCGTTGTACAACCATATGACACGCCGCCACTAACTTATATGGTTGCGGCGCCTTCAGCAGTAGTGTCGCCGGATAAGATGAACGTTTTGTATGTCGGTATTCCTAATCCAATATCTGTTTCATCACCGGGTATTGCAAACAAGGACCTGAAGGTAAACATAAGCAGTGGTACTATTCCCAGCACCGATCTTTCTAAAGGCGAATATGAAGCCAATGTTAGTTCAATTGGCTCCGGAACGGCTACGATTAGTATTTCGGGCACGGTGGGCGGAAAAACAGCTGCATTAGGAAGCAAGTTATTCCGGATTAAGAATATCCCTAACCCGATTGCTGAATTTGCCGGCACCAGCGGCGGTTCGCAAAACACGCCTACCATACAGGGGCAAAATTACATTTTTGCTACGCTGAAAGATTTTGAATTTGATTTGAAATTTAACATAAAGAGCTATAAATTAACCATCATCAGGCCACGGCAGGATGCTGTAACCGTAAGCGGTTACGGCGGCACACTGACCCAGGAGGTTAAAGATAAATTGAGATTGGTTACACCGGGAACGCGGTTGATTTTTGATGAAATTTATGCTGTCGGCCCTGATAAAAAAGATAGGTTGCTTAACCCCATTACTATTAAAGCAAATTAGAATTGTTATGAAAAAGGGAATTTTAATAGTTATACTTTGTTTGGCCTGCGCTGCGGCATTTTCGCAAACCAGGAAAAAGAAAAGACGGACAACACCAGCGCCAAAGTTGGATACGACAAAGGTAGTTCAAAGCGCACGGCCGCCCCAATTGGTAACGGATAATAAAACCGCGGTTGCTAAACCTGTAAAACCTTTTGACAGGCCGCTTGACGGGTATTATAAAAAATCAAATATCCTGAATGCTAAGGTAACGCCCTATCCAAGCCTGCGCGAATCGGACGTGGCTTATGCAAAACGGGTATGGCGCGAAATTGACTTGCGTGAAAGGATGAACGCCTACCTCATCTCGCCAAAACAACGGTTGATTGACGTACTGGTTGCGGCGATTAAGGATGGCGAACTAACAGCTTATGATGCAACACAGGATGACAACAATAAGGATGACCCGGATGGCGACGCGTTTTCGAAACCGCTGACCACAGAAGCGGCCATGCGCCAGCTTTCAGACAGCGTTACCCGGAAATCGTTTGACGCTAACAATAATGAAACAGACACAAAGGTGCTGGCCCCATTCGTTCCGGACAGTGTTGTAAAGTTTCGTATAAAAGAAGACTGGATATTTGATAAACAGCGTTCAGTTTTTGAGCCGCGTATCATCGGCATAGCGCCTTTGATCCACAGGCAGGCTGCCGGTACTTACCTGGATTACCAGCCGGCTTTTTGGATCTATTTCCCTGATGCAAGGCCGATCCTTGCGGTGAAAGAAGTGGTCAGCAAGGATAATGATAACACGGGTTTAAGTTTTGACGACATCTTTATGAAACGGATATTTACGAGTTATATCGTAAAAGTGTCAAACGACAAAGACGAAAGCATAAAAGATTACGCCCAGGGTATAGACAAGCTATACGAAGCGGAACGAATAAAGAAATCGCTGCAGGATTGGGAAGTGAATTTGTGGCAGTATTAGTCCGAAAGTCGGGAAAGTCAGTAAAGTCCGAAAGACAAAAAAGAGCCCTTGCAGATCGCAGGGGCTTTTTGTTTGGCGGTATTTGGAGTTTTTGGGATACAAATATGGTGACACCATTTTGTCAGTGCCAAAATCTTGTCAGTACTTAAAGTATTAATAATCAACATTGTAGCGTTTTGTAGCAGGGTGTAGCATGTGTAGCGCTACACTACAAAACTTTGCCCGAAATAGGCCAGTATTGCCTTCGCTTGTTTGGTATTAACCACCTCCATCAACTCTTCCTCCGTTGCACTCCTAACTTTTTTTACTGATTTAAAGTATTTCAGCAGTTTTTCGGCGGTGGTTTTGCCGATGCCTTCTATCAATTCAAGTTCGGTTACCAGTGTGCCTTTATCGCGTTTTTTTCGGTGGAAAGTTATCCCAAAGCGGTGCGCTTCATCCCTCAGATGCTGTATAACTTTTAGCGTCTCGGATTTTTTATCCAGGTACATGGGGTATTGGTCGCCGGGGTAAAATAGTTCCTCCAGTCGTTTAGCGATACCGATAACAGTGACTTGTTTTTCTATCCCCAAAAGCCTGAGGCTCTTCATGGCTGATGATAACTGGCCTTTGCCCCCGTCGATGATGATCAGTTGCGGTAATTCCGCGCCCTCATCCAGCATGCGCCGGTAGCGCCGCTGAACGGCCTCTTCCATGGTAGCGAAATCATCCGGGCCTTCCACGGTTTTTACGTTAAAATGCCGGTAATCTTTTTTGGATGGCTTTCCATCCCTGAATACCACAATAGCCGATACCGGGTATTTCCCCTGGAAGTTGGAGTTGTCAAAACATTCGATGTGCCGCGGCAAAACGTTCATGCGCAGGTCCTTCATCATCTGCGCAAGCAGGCGTTCCGTTCTTATTTCGGGGTTAAGTTTTTCGTACTGGTCGATCTTCTCTTTCCGGAAAAATTGAACATTCTTTTGCGAGAGGTCGAGCAGCTTCCGTTTTTCGCCCAGCTTTGGTACGGTAAATTTGATAGCGGCGTCCTCAAGGTCGATATCGAATGGAACGATGATCTCTTTTGAATGACTGTCATACCGGCTGCGGAATTCGGTGATGGCCAGGGTAAGCAAATCTTCATCGCTTTCGTCAAGGCGTTTTTTCATTTCGATGGTCTGCGTTTGGATGATGGTGCCGTTCATCACTTTCAGGTAGTTAACAAAGGCCAGCTTTTCGTCGGATGCGATGCTGAATACGTCCACGTCTGTAATGGACGAATTTACTACTGTTGATTTGCTCTGGTAGTTTTCAAGCAGCTCGAATTTCCGTTTCAGGCGATGCGCGTACTCGAAATTCATTTCCTTCACCGCTCTTTCCATGTCCGTTTTAAGGTTGCGCAGCACGCCGCTAATCTTTCCCGTCAGGATATCTTTTATTTCTTCGATATTGTTATTGTAATCATCCTCGGTCTGAAAATCCTGGCAAGGGCCTTTGCAATTGCCCAATTGGTATTCCAGGCATACTTTAAATTTGCCTTTTTCAATATTAGGGCGCGTTAGCGGCAAATTGCAGGTGCGCAGCGGGTAGGTTTCCTTGATCAGTTCGAGGATATTATGCATCATGCTTACGGAAGCATATGGCCCCAGGTATTTTGAGCCATCGCGGATAATGCGCCTGGTCCAGAAGATGCGGGGATAATTTTCGTTTTTGATGATGATCCATGGATAGGTTTTATCATCCTTCAGCATCACATTATACCGCGGCTGGTGCTTTTTGATCAGGCTATTCTCTAGTAGCCAGGCATCCACTTCGGTATCGACAATGGTAAAGGTGATATTGCGTATCTTAGAGACGAGTACGCGGGTTTTGGCATTGACGTTATAATCCTTGTTAAAGTAAGACCCCACTCGATTGCGCAGGTCTTTTGCTTTGCCAATGTAAATCAACTCTTTCTCGTCGTCCCAGAATTGGTAAACGCCTGGGCGATGCGGGATATTTTTTAATGCTTCCTTATAATCAAATCCTTTGTTCATTGGCTTTTGTTAGCCCAGTTCGCCCCCGGCTACCTGCGGGCATTCCATATTGTCATTGCGGGCGCAGCGTGGAATCGCGAACTTAATATTGCAACTTTGCATTACCGCTGTGCACAGTTCGCGATTGCTTCGTGCCTCGCAATGACAAAATTAGTTGGTTTTATATATCAAAACCCCAGCTTCTTGTCTACTTCACCAGTACCCTGCTGTTGTTGTTTATATTGATCGCAATCCAGGATTACGCTGACCCCACTTTTGGGCGCGTCAAAATCTACGTTCTTTTTAATGCCGAGTTTTGGGTTATCATAAACCCTTTTCATAAACAAGGCAAATATGGGTAGCGCAGAGTTAGCGCCCTCGCCCAATCGCGTTGAGCGGAAGTGGATATCGCGGTCTTCGCATCCTGTCCACACACCGGTAACCAGTTGAGGGGTGATGCCCATAAACCAACCGTCGGAGTTTTCCTGCGTGGTACCTGTTTTTCCGCCGATAGGATTGGTTAAGCTGTAAGGTGGTCGTTGCAACCGGGAGCCAGTTCCGTCTTCAATTACGCCTTTCAGCATATAAGTCATCACATACGCGCTTTGTGCATCCATCGCCTGCACCACCTTCGGCGTGTGCGTATAAATAACGTTGCCGTTTCTGTCTTCAACACGCAATACAAAGGTCGGTTCCGTCCACACGCCATGATTGGCAAATACGCAATAGGCGCCCGTCATGTCAAAAACCGAGGCATTAAAAACACCAAGGCAAATTGACGGGTATGGCGGTACGTCGGTAGTAATCCCCATCTTTTTTATCAGTTCAACTACCGGCTCAGGTTTCACTTCGTTCATCACATAAGCCGTAACCCAGTTTTGCGAATGGCCCAGGGCCTTTCGGAGCGTTATCGCGCCTGGCAGCGTTTCTGTAGGAGAGGACGCGGGTGTCCACGGTGGCCCGTACCCATTTATAGTTACCGGCACATTGTCAACCTCCTGGCAGGGCGAAAAACCATTTTCGATGGCCACTGCATAGGTAAATGGTTTTGCTGTGGAACCCACCTGTCGGTTGCCTTCCTTTACCTGGTCGTATTTAAAATGCTCGAAATTGGTACCGCCTACCCAGGCTTTGATATAACCGGTTGTGGGGTCCATGCTCATCATGGCATTGCGGAGCATCATTTTTGTAAATACGATGGAATCGATCGGTTTCATCAACGTATCGATCTCGCCTTTCCAGGTAAACAGCTCCAGGCTATCGGGCGTATCAAAATTCTGCCTGATCTCATCCTCCGATTTTCCCTCCAGCTCCAATTGTTTATACCGGTCCGATCGGTACATCCCCTCGTCCAGCAGCAGCTTAAAGTTTTTTATGGCTTTACTCCGGCTTACGCCACGCCACTGGTCGTTAAACTGGGCCTGCAGCTTTGGCATATATTCCGCCTGTGCTTCTTCGGCATATTGCTGCATAGTGGGGTCAAGAGTAGTATATATCTTTAGGCCGTCGCGGTCAAAATCATAAGTTGTTCCGTCGGCCCTCACAATGTTTTGATCTTTAAATATCTTTTGCAGCTCCTGTTTCAACACTGCCCTAAAGTATGGAGCAGGCCCGTCGATATGGCTCATAGGGGTAAAATCTAACCCTAAAGGCTTTTTTGTTAACTCTTCCAGTTGCCCATCGCTTAAAAAATTTTGTTGCTCCATTAAACCTAATATCAGGTTGCGCCGGGCCAGCGCCCTTTGCGGGTGCCTGATGGGCGAATAATAGCTAGGGCCTCTAACCATCCCTATCAGTAAGGCGGCCTGGTCAGGCGTAAGTTTATCGGGTGTCTCGTTAAAATAAGTATGCGCGGCCGATTTGATACCATAAGTGTTATAGGCTCCAAAACTCACCGTGTTGAGATACATGGTAAGTATTTCCTGCTTGGTGTAACGTCGCTCCAGCCTTACAGCGATGATCCATTCTTTTAATTTCTGTGTAAACCGGACAATTGGATTACGCGCCCGGTCGCCTGAGAATAAATTTTCCGCCAGTTGCTGGGTAATGGTACTGCCTCCCTGTTTTTTGCCGATCAAATTCAGCAGCGGGATGGTAAATAAGCGCCGGAGATCAATGCCCGAATGTTCGTAAAATCGGGAATCCTCGGTAGCGATGAGCGCGTTTACCACATTGGGCGAAAGCTGCGTAAAAGTTACGCTCGACCGGTTTTCAACAAAATAGGTCCCCAACACGGTAGTTCCGTCATCGCCAATCACTTCCGTTGCCTGGTTGCTTTTGGGGTTTTCCAAATCGTGGAAAGAAGGAAGACTGCCGAAGAGTCCGAAATCGGCAACAACAATCAGCAAAATAAGCAGCACAAACAGGCTGATCACCGTTCTCCACATCATCCAGTTGTATCTTCTTATGTCCTGGGGCGAAAGTTTTATGATCATTTTTCTCAGTAGTTGTTCTGGAAATAGTCGATATAACTATCCAATGTTTTTTTGTCGGCTAATTTATCAAGGTTTTGCTTTGTTATGATAAAATAGCTGTATTTATCAACCGGCACCTTCATAATATCGCCCAAAAGCGGAACGATCTGTCGGGCGTATTTTTTTACATCATTAAGCGAGCCAAAAACACCGACGTATATCAACTGGGTACTATCGCCCACTTTTGATAATTGATGCCTCAGTTGAGACCCGGCGTAATTTGCGCGGTTAAATTGCCCTATACCAAAACGCGAAGAGGCCAGATTAGTTGTAACTGTGCTCACATTCACCACAAAATAGTAGTTGGTACTGTCGTTCAAATTAAACAATGCCGAAACATAAGGATGTTTGCCAATTGGCGCGCCCACCGAGTCAGTTGCTGCCGACTCTTTTTTGCCGGGTTGTGGCGGCAAAACTATCGCGGCGGCAACGTCAGGCTGCTTTTCGGGGGTTTTGGTAGAGTCCTGTGTTTTAGCAGCAGCTTCCTGCGCCCTGGCAAGCTCCTGTGCTTTTGCATCTGCGGCCGCTTTCGCATCTGCGGCGACTTTTGCATCTGCTGCCGCTTTCAGATCTGCAACTATCTTTGCATCTGCCGCGGCTTTCTCGTCTGCGGACAACTTCGCATCTGCTGCGGCCTTCTCATCTGCGGCTAACTTCGCATCTGCTGCGGCTTTTGCATCCGCGGCGGCTTTCGCGTCAGCGGCTGCCTTAGCGTCTGCTGCCACTTTTGCATCTTCGGCAGCTTTCGCCGCCAGTTCCTTTTGTTTTTCGGCCTCTAAAGCTGCCGCCTTTTTCTTCCCTTCTTCCAACTCTTTCTTTTTCTCGGCTAATGCCTGGTCATAAGGCAATAAGGCCCTCGGCGGATGGCGGAACACAGCTTTCTTCTGGTTTTCTTCGGCAGGAACAAATGGCACTTCCTTAGGGTCGACATCCGCCAGCACGGTATTGCGGCTTTCCACTTCAGCATCGTTTGCGGCAATGTAAACGATATGCTGTTTCGCCAGCGGCGTGACTAACTTGTCTGTCGGGTAAATTTTTATCAATTGCAGCAGGCTGTCCTTAAAGGGGCCGGCTTTCTCAAAATGTCCCTGGGCAATGGTTTGCAAATAATAAAGTTGTGCTGAAAATTTATTTCCTGGGTATTTCTTCATCAATTCAGGAACACCCTGGATTACATCCTTATACTTTTTTTGGTCGTACGAATCAAAAACAGTGTTATAGGCGGCAGTCAGCTCGGCGTCCTTGTCTTCTATCTTTTTAAAATAATCCGGGTCGGTCAGTATTTTAGCAAACGGCGTTTCGGGGAATTCTTTGATGATCTTGTTTTTGTAGAGATCAGCCTTGGAAGTATTGCCGGCATCGCTGTAAAGCCTGTACAGGCTGTAATAAATCGCAGGTTTATTCTGATCATTGGGGAAATGGGCCAGCATTAACTCAAAATAAGTTATTGCACGCTGGTTCTCGTTCAAAACATCCCTGTAAAAATTGGCAATCTCGAAATAGGCATTGTAGAGCCGCGTATTTGACTGCGCGAGCAGGTCGGCCGTCAGCGGGAGGGCCTTTACTAAGTTTTGGCGGTACCCGGAAGCGCCGGAGGTGCCTTTTCCTGATGGGCCGCCTGTGATCGGCGCGTCAGGGTCGACCGCACTGGCGCCCGATGTGTTGTTGGTAATATTACTGCTCGACCTGGAGCTTCTTCGCCAGTCGTCCTCCAGCTTGCGTGCCCCCCACACCCGTTTAAAATCACTATACCCCTGGCTAACCGCGCCGGAATTGTCAAAATAAAATGAGCCGCCGGAAAATGAGTTTGTCCCCGCCCCCGTGTTGCTTGCAGCAGCAGCATTTGCTTTGGCCGCATTGGCGGCAGCCTGCTGTTGCAATGTATAGTCGCTCACCATTTTATCAATTATCGAATCGCGTAATTTCTCAGGCATTTTAGCTAATGCCTGCAAAGTGTCTTCGCGCGAGATGATCTGCAGGCGCTCTGCCAGGTATGCCAGGTTGGAGCCTTTTTTCTGAATGGCCTGGTAGCCGGGATAGGTTACCGGTAAGCTGGTTAATGTGCTGTCGTAGTATTTTTTCGATTGCAGGTAGTCGGCCTTATTATCAAAATATATTTCGGCTAGCCGGAGGTAGGAAAGCCCTTTTTGCGTTTGGTTTTTGGTGTTTGCGCGTAAAGCCAGATTAAAATCTTTTATGGCGGGGTCTACATGTTTATCAGCCAGTTCAAGTTGCGCTATATTGTAATAGATCTGGTCCTTAAAGTCAATGTTGTTTGGATTTTTCAACAACTGTTTTAATCGTGTCAGGCGGTCAACCTTTATGCCGTTTTCGCTGTCTTCAATGCGTATAATATTTAAACTGGCATTAAAAGCCATTTCAAACAGGGCATTGCTTTTGGCAATTTGCCGGTAGTTTTTTAGCGCGTCGCCCATTTTGCCATCCAATTCCTCCAATTGCGACAAGATAAATGTCCACCGAAGGCGCTGGGCCTCATCGTGGCAAAGGTGAACGGCTTGTTTAGCCATTTCTTCGCCGTCACTGTAATCCATTACAACAATGTCATATTCCAGTTTGGCGGCGTAGATATCGGCGAACGGCTTATTTTTTTTTGGATCGATCTTCGCTATTGCCGAATCGATCGCTGATTTTGCTTCCGGAAGTTTACCCAGGTAAATCAGGGTTCTTGTTTTCCATACGTATGCTTGCTGTACCAGGTCTTTTCTGTTAGGGAACGACCTGGTGACGTAGCCAAAATACTCAACCGCATTATAAAAATTGCCCTCCAGGTAGTTGGCCTTGCCCAAAACAAGGTAAGCATTGCCGATGTATTTGCTTTGCTCCTTCATGTTGATGAGGTAATTGGCCTTAACAGTCGCCAAATCCAAATCCTTATCAACCGTTTTACTTTGCGGTGTGGTATCCTGGTAAACGCTTAATATTTCGTTATAATTATCGACGAAAGCGGTTGCGTAGGCGTCCTGCTTTTGGCGCAGTATCTCATTCGCATTAAATAATATATTGTAATGCGCCGTGAGGTTCTGCATGGTCCGGTTGAAACCGCTTTCCTTTTGAAAGGTGCAGCCGGTTGCTATAATAGCCAGCACCAGCAGTAAAAAGCAGACAGGTTTAACGTGGGATTTTTGGGTTTGCGTCAACTTATTTCGGGAATACAAATGCCTTGCTAATTTAATAACAAATAACGAATAGGATCAATAAATTTGTATATGGCCAAAGATGAACAAAAACCGGATAACGGCAGCAATAAAGATGCAAATAACTATCTAAAGTTTACGGGAATGGGTTTCCAGATGATTGCGGTCATCGGCGTTTTTACTTATGCAGGTTATAAAATTGACGATGCAGGCCATCATTCCGTCAAGTGGGCAACAGCTGCGTTTGCACTCACCGGTGTTTTTATATCTTTGTACCTTGTTATAAGGGCTGTTTCAAGTCGATAGTCTATAGTCGTAAGTCCAAAGTCTGTTTCGCGCTTTTCTGACTTTGGACTTACGACTCTGAACTTATCTCCCCTCATATAAATAAACTATGAAAATATACCAGGCTCTCCTCTTCTACCTTTGGTTTACTATTATTATAGCCATCCCGCCGTATGCATTAAATGCCTATGGTCACGCCAATCTGATCATGCCCGATTTTTGGCTGATATTTGCGTTTCTTTGCGGCATTTCGCTGCTGGTTGTAGCCGGGATCCTCGTCGTAAGGCAAATGTTTCCTACCATGTTCACCGAGGCTTTTATGGGCGCCACCGTGTTTAAAATCCTTGCCTGTGTTGTTTTTGTGCTGGTTTTTTTGTCGAAAAACAAGGTAGAAAAGTACGTTTTTGTGGGCGATTTTTTTTATGTATATTTCTTAAATACAGCCTTTGAAGTTTATATTCTGTTGCGTACCTTGCGGCACAAAATTTCAAGGTAGAAAACGTCATTTAGATGAATATTAGCGCGATTTTGCAATCAAAGATTTTCACAAAATTTACAATTTGTGCGTTTTTTTTAACGCTGGGGGCATTTCCGGTCAAAGTTTTTTCGAAGGAAGCAACGGCGGAAAAGTTTGACGCCGGCAAAACAGCGATGGAGCATATCGCCGACAAACATGAATGGCATTTTTTTGGTGAAAAGCTGGTTGTACCCCTTCCCATCATCCTTTATACCGATAAAGGTTTTGAATTTTTTTCGTCCGCTAATTTCAACCCGGAAGGAAACGTTTATAAAGGCAAATACTATAACTATAGCCTGGAGCATGATAAAGTAAAGGTGGTTGACCAGGCAGGCAAGGTTGATGATGCCGCCACAAAAAAAATATGGGACTTTTCCATCACCCAGAATGTTGCGGGGATGTGGCTTTCCGGTCTCGTTTTAATATTTGTGTTCCTCAGCGTTTCGTCCGGCTATAAAAAGCGTGCAGGCAAAGCCCCGAAGGGTTTGCAGTCGTTTGTTGAGCCGGTTATCCTTTTTATAAGGGACGATGTTGCCCGGCCTAATATAGGTATGAAGTATGAGCGTTTTATGCCGTTGCTGCTCACGGTGTTCTTCTTTATATTGATCAACAACTTTTTCGGGATGATCCCCTTTTTCCCGGGTGGTTACAATCTTACCGGCAATATTGCGGTAACTTTTACACTGGCATTTATCATTTTCCTGGTGATCAATCTTAACGCTAACAAGTACTATTGGAAACATATTTTTTCACCTAATCCATGGTGGCTGTTCCCGATTATGATCCCGGTGGAAATTGTAGGTATATTTTCGAAGCCGATTGCGTTGATGATACGTTTGTTTGCCAACATGCTGGCAGGCCACATTGTTATCATCAGCTTAATTTCGCTCATATTTATATTCAATACGTTATGGATAGCGCCTGTTTCGGTTGGGTTTGCGCTATTTATCGATGTAATTGAAGTACTGGTGGTGTTTTTGCAGGCTTATGTGTTTACCATACTATCGGCCCTGTTTATCGGCATGGCAGTTCAGGAACATCATGAGCCTCACGAGGCAGTAATTTAAAAATTAATTATCTATATACACTTTAAATTAATAAACAATGACTAGTCAGTATGGCCCTATGGGTGCAGGTTTAGCTGCAATTGGCGCTGGTATCGGCATCGGCCAGATCGGCGGCAAAGCTGTTGAAGCTATTGCCCGCCAGCCCGAAGCAATCTCAAAAATTCAAACTAACATGATCATCGCTGCAGCACTTGTTGAAGGTGTTGCCTTGTTTGCCGTGGTAGTTGCCCTGCTGTAATTTGCAGGTGCGAGAGAAAAAAACAGCCCGGAGCGGTTGGCTCCGGGCTTGTTTAAAAATTATTTATAACAGCAAGAAATATAACATTAATAATAATGGATTTAGTAAGCCCCAACCCAGGTTTGATCTTATGGACGGCAATAACGTTTTTGATATTGCTGTATATTTTGAGGAAATATGCCTGGAAACCGATATTGAAAGCGGTTACAGACCGTGAAAACTCAATCGAATCGGCCCTGTTGAAAGCGGATGCTGTGAGGGAAGAAATGGCCCGTTTGACAACGGAAAATGAAGCTTTATTAAAACAAGCCCGTGCGGAACGCGATTCCATCCTGGCCGAAGCGACAAAAGTTAAAAACCAGATCATTTACGATGCGAAAGAAGCGGCGCAAAAAGAAGGAGCCCGCCAAATCGAGATCGCCCGCATCGAGATCAATAACCAGAAAGCTATTGCGATGGCCGATGTGAAAAACCAGGTAGCCAGCCTTTCTATCGAAATTGCTGAAAAGGTTTTGCGCAAGCAATTTGAAGACAGCAAAAAACAGGATGAATTGGTGAAAGAGCTTTTGAAAGAGGTTAAATTAAGCTAATGTATTGATTTCGGTCTCGATAGCTATCGGGATCGGATGTTCGATTTCGGATTTAGAAATTGAAACATCCAAAATAAATCCGAAATCGAAAATCCGAACTCCGAAATAAAAAAATGTCAGAATTAACAGTAGCATCACGATACGCCAAATCATTCATCGATCTTGCCGGGGAGCAAAAAAAGGTGGAAGTGATTAAGGGGGATATGGACCTTTTTTATCAAACTTTGAAGGCAAATCCCGAACTGAAAGCAGTGCTGGCAAACCCCATTGTGTCGCACTCCAAAAAAATAAAAATACTCGACGAAGTTTTTTCAAAAAAGGTAGACGCGTTGAGTATTGCATTTTTTAAGCTGATGATCAACAAAAGCCGGGGTGAAGTACTATACGCCACCGCCCAGGAATACGTGAACATGTACGATGTTAAAAATAATATCATCAAAGCAAACGTGGTTACGGCAACGCCTTTATCAGTGCCCAATAAACAAAAGTTAATTGCTGATATTGAAAAGGCTACGGGCGGCAGTGTAAAACTGGAAGCCAAAGTGGACCCATCATTGATCGGCGGCTTTGTATTGACAGTTGGCGACCGGCAGGTGGATACCAGCATTGCGAACGACCTGAGAACAATAAAGAAGGAATTTGCCCAACGGGTGAACAATTAATATAAGAAACGCTAAAATAAAAATAAACAATGGTAGAGGTAAGACCAGACGAAGTATCTGCAATTTTGCGTCAGCAATTAGCGGGCTTCAAGTCAGAATCTGAATTAGAAGAAGTGGGTACCGTGTTGCAGGTAGGCGACGGTATTGCACGCGTTTACGGATTAACAAAAGTACAATCAGGCGAGCTGGTTGAGTTTGGTACCGGCTTGCAGGGTATCGTGCTTAACCTTGAAGAAGATAATGTGGGTGTGGTATTGCTTGGCAAATCCGATGACATAAAAGAAGGCGACACCGTAAAACGTACCAAAAGGATCGCTTCTATCAACGTTGGTGAAGGCATGCTTGGCCGCGTGGTAGATACGCTTGGCGCACCTATCGACGGTAAAGGCCCTATCAAAGGCAAAACTTACGAAATGCCGCTGGAACGCAAAGCTCCCGGTGTTATTTACCGTCAGCCGGTGACCGAACCGCTGCAAACCGGTATCAAGGCGATCGACGCGATGATCCCTATCGGCCGCGGACAACGTGAGCTGGTGATCGGCGACCGCCAAACCGGTAAAACTGCGGTTTGTATCGATACCATTATCAACCAGAAAGAATTTTACGATGCCGGCAAACCGGTAATCTGTATATATGTTGCCTGCGGGCAAAAAGCCTCAACCGTTGCAAACATTGTGCGCACCCTTGAGGAAAAAGGTGCTATGCCTTTCTCTATCGTAGTGGCTGCAAATGCATCTGACTCGGCAACCATGCAGTTCTTTGCACCCTTTGCAGGTGCTGCTATCGGTGAGTATTTCCGTGATACCGGGCGCCCTGCACTGATTATTTATGACGACCTTTCAAAACAGGCTGTTGCTTATCGCGAAGTGTCGTTGTTATTGCGTCGTCCACCGGGCCGCGAAGCTTATCCAGGTGACGTATTTTACCTGCACAGCCGCTTGCTTGAACGTGCGGCCAAGATCAGCCAAAACGACTCAATTGCACAGGCCATGAATGATTTGCCTGAATCGATCAGGGGAATTGTTAAAGGTGGTGGTTCATTGACGGCGTTGCCCATCATCGAAACACAGGCAGGCGACGTATCTGCCTATATCCCAACTAACGTGATCTCCATCACCGACGGACAGATATTTTTGGAATCGAACTTGTTTAACGCAGGGGTTCGCCCGGCCATCAACGTGGGTATCTCGGTTTCACGTGTGGGTGGTAACGCGCAGATCAAATCGATGAAGAAAGTTGCAGGTACCTTAAAGCTGGACCAGGCGCAATACCGTGAGCTGGAAGCTTTCTCCAAATTCGGCTCCGACCTTGACGCTTCAACCAAAAACGTACTGGACAAAGGTGCGCGCAACGTGGAAATATTGAAACAAGGCCAGTATGCACCTGTAACGGTTGAAAAACAGGTAGCCATCATCTACCTGGGTACCAAAAACCTGATGCGTAACGTGCCGGTAAACAAGATCAGGGAATTTGAAAGCGAATTTACCAGCCAGCTGGAAGCACGCCACCCGGAAGTTTTGTCGGCCCTGAAGGCAGGCAAGCTTGACGACCAGATCACCGGCGTGCTGGAAACCATGGCGAAGGAAATGACCGGAAAGTACTAGTTTTTAGTGGCAGTAGCAGTAGCAGTTTTTAGTGCTACTGCCACTGCTACTGCTACTCAATAAAAAGAATGGCTAATTTAAAAGAAGTAAGAAACAGGATCAAGTCGGTAACCTCGACGCAGCAGATCACCAAGGCCATGAAGATGGTTTCGGCGGCAAAGCTGAAGCGGGCTACCAACGCCATCGTACAATTACGGCCGTATGCCCATAAGTTGAAGGAACTGCTGGCAAACCTTTCGGCAAGCCTGGAAGATGGTTCATCGCCATTTTTGGCAGACCGCGAACCGAATAAGGTGCTGGTAATTGTTGTCACCTCGAACCGGGGTTTAGCGGGGGCATTTAATGCCAACGCGATTAAAACAGCCAATAACCTGATTAATGAAAAATACAGTAATCAGCTGAAAGCCGGCAATGTTTCCATCATTGCAATTGGTAAAAAGAGCCAGGAATATTACCAGCGCCGCAATTACAATGTGATTGGCAATAATAACGACCTGTACCTGGATTTGAACTTTGAAAACACCTCCAAAATTACTGAAACCATCATGGAAGGGTTTTTGAAAGGTGATTTTGACCGTGTGGAGTTGGTTTATAACCAGTTTAAAAACGCGGCTGTACAGATTTTGGTAGCAGAGCAATTGATACCGGTGCCTAAGCCTGAAGTAAAAAAAGAAACAGAAAAGCAAGAGTCAAACGGCTTGCTGATCGACTATATTTTGGAACCCTCAAAAGAAAAAATAGTTGAGGAGCTAATCCCCAAAAATATAAAGATACAGGTATACAAAGCGGTGCTGGATTCAAATGCATCCGAGCACGGCGCACGTATGACCGCAATGGATAAGGCAACCGATAATGCAGGCGAGCTGTTAAAGGCCCTGAAACTTGCCTACAACCAGGCACGCCAGGCTGCCATTACCACCGAGCTAACGGAAATTGTGAGCGGTGCTGCGGCGTTGTCGGCGCAATAGTCTGAACCATTGATTAAGTTGATTGGAGTGATTTGTTTGACCTTTCGGCGGAAAAATTAAAATATGAGGCTTCACATTTGTGAGGCCTTTTTTGATCACAGATTTTAAAGATGATTATTGTGATTGCACAGATTGAAATCAACTGAATCAAACAAATCAGTTTAATCAACGGTTCTGACAGTATGACAAAGCCAGCAAACTCAAAAGATAAACCATCACCTGCTGATACGCCGACCCACCGGCCGCATGACGAGGGAGGTAAAGCGAAGAAGAAAGCCGAAGATGAATCCTATAATGGCGATAAACCGCATGGCGGCAATATTGCCAAAAGGTGGGAGAATGAGGAACAGCCGGTACATTCGGCGGATAGAAAGGGATGAAGCTTAGCCCAATTTGTCATTTCGATCGCAGGGAGAAATCTTGTACGCCTGATATTACCGCTTGCACAGTTCGGATGCAGCACGTTGAAGATTTCTCCCTGCGATCGAAATGACAAAATACTTTATTCTGCAAAATCTTTCATGATTTCATGGTCATTTGTGTAGTTTTAATCTGCTCAAATCAAGACTTGATAAACCATGAAACAATTTTTCACCCTCCTGCTAGTTTTTGCCGGACTGACCGGCTGTGCACAAACTTTACCTGCTAACTTGCAAACTGGGATTGACTCCATTTTTA
>Ga0302140_10004942_pt1 | contig 16942 bp, 22 predicted proteins | sample I_Bog_E1_1_FD_202095 | JGI IMG/M metagenome (GOLD analysis project Ga0302140, IMG submission 202095) | Peat permafrost microbial communities from Stordalen Mire near Abisko, Sweden - I_Bog_E1_1 | ecosystem: Environmental > Terrestrial > Soil > Wetlands > Peat | place: Sweden: Abisko, Stordalen... | reverse complement strand
ATTCTATCCCATGTATCTCGAAGGTGGGCGACGTCTATACACGTCGCGACTCAGTAGGCTGCTCCCGGGTTTCCAGCGCTGATCTGCATTATCCTTAGCTCACAGAAACCATTTACTGTTAATATCAAAAGAATACAGAAGAATATCAACAGATTGAAGATTCACCGCGCAGGGTCAATAATTGCAGATTCTAGGTGTTTCCGGGGTTTACCATATTCACCATGGCTGACGACGAGTTCGACATCGATATCTATGGGGACACCAACACTGAACAGGAGACAGATGGTACTCTAAAGGAAGACGACGAAGGCGATATGAATGTCGACGCCCTTGAACCCGTGAATGGCCATGTTGCCGAGATCAATGGTCAGAAGCATGAAGAAGAGCACGATGATGAATTCGTCGACATCAAGACTGGTAATGATGTACAAAACCAAGTCCAGCCTATGCACGAGCAACAAAAGATCAAGAGTACTGACGAATCCGGAGCCGACGCCCTCAATATCCCCAAGCAAGCCCCACAACAGCAAGGTGTGAAGAGAAAGGAAGGCTCTGATGATCGAGATGTTGATCCTGGAGCGACGACTGCCTTGCTAATCTCAGACTTGCACTGGTGGAACACAGATGATGATGTTCGAGGCTGGGTCAATCAAGCGCTAGTGGAGGACGAACTAAAAGAAATTACATTCTCAGAGCATAAGGTCAATGGCAAAAGCAAAGGGTATGTTCCAATAGCCCCAGCCAGAATTCAAGTTGCTAAATTTGCTCTATCACAGACAAGCGTACGTCGAGTTCACCTCGCAACAAGCAGCCACAGCCGCTAAACGTCAGATCGATGCCTTTGGAGAAGGTGTACCATATGCAAAGAAACATTCAGTTACATACTCGAACCCTAATATCAACCCCTTCCGAACACTGCCGAAAGATGCCCCTGCACGAGCTGGAAAAGACGGCCAAACTAACCGAGCACCTTCTGGTGGATATAACAATGATCGTGGCAACTCGGGAGGAAACTTTGGAGGCAATTTCCGTGGACGAGGCGCTGGTTACAACAATCGTGGGAATATGAACAACAACATGAACAATTTCAACCGAAATAACTCCTTCAATCCTGGAATGGGTAACATGGGTGGTGGTTTTAATGCCCCCATGGGAGGCTTTCCTGCTGGCCCAATGGGTGGTAACTTTGGTGGAGGTTTCAACAACCGCGGGGGCATGATGGGCGGCATGCGAGGCGGTCCTGGCATGAGAGGCAGAGGCGGTATGAATAATATGATGGGTGGGATGCCTATGGGAGGCATGCCAATGGGTGGAATGCCTGGAGGCATGGGCGGTATGCCGATGAACATGGGCCAGATGATGCCAAGTAAGTCCCTCTTATGAGTTGTTTGAACGATATCTAGAGTTATCCTATTAGAGTCTGGCGGGTTGAGACTTTGAACTGTAACCAGGTCAATTGAAGCTGTAGCTAATGACAAGCAGATGCTGGTGGTTTCCAAGGCATGCAACCTCACTTCAACCCGGCTTTCTTCCAGCAAAATCAACCAGCCGGAGGCGACTGGCAAAATCCCCACGGAGCCAAACGACCCCGGCCAGAGTAATGTTCTAAAAGCAGTCCAACCTTCTTCTAAGTTCCAATCTCTAATGGACAGTCGAGCTAGCGTTTTCTGGCGATGAGTGCTTGCATTTGGGTGGGTTCACCATAGGGCGTTGGGTTGAGCACTCTCGTTCTTGAGAATGATTCCTTCGTCATTGTACTTCCGACTACGGTGTAACATAGATGGCGTTTAGAGGCATGAAAAAGCATGCAGTTGATGTTCTGAATATCAATTCCGTTTCTCGGTGCCTCTTTCCATTCTGGTCCAGAATTTCCTCGTCGCCAACTTTTGGGTGTTTGTGTTTACATAGGCAGGTCGTTCCTGCCATCTCATCGAGATGTTAGGCTTAGAACCCCGCTAAGTGGCAAAGTCTTTGACAGATCTCCTCCCAACCAATCCACCATTCTTCGTCTTACATTGAATTGCAAAAGTCTTACATATCTCTACAAGTACTCCTTTACACAGCATACGTAAGCCATTATATCTCGAGGACTGGCTCCAGCGCCCCCAATGGCCGACAACATGGACAGTCGAGTCTCGCCGGGCTCTATCGCTGGATACTATGCAAATCGTGGCCCCCTTCGAGACATTGCATCTCGATGCATCCTCGATGTTCAATCCGCCGATTCATGTCCTTGGCTCCACAGACGTGGGTCCGGCGTCTTCACTCGAAATGCAACAGACGCAACTGGCAGAGTGCTCATTGAAACAAAACCTTACAGCATCGCGAGATTCCATCACGGAGCCTGGATTGGCATGTCGATTCTCGCAACAGTGTTGTTAATCTTATGCGCATTGTTCGCGGGCTTGACCTTAGGAGTCTGCGGCCTTGATTCGACTTTGTTGCAAATGAGATGCATTACGGGAACGCCCAGAGAGAGGTATGATACCAAGCTTGGTGGTAGACGTCAAAAGTCTAACAAAGTTCTAGGAGACAAGCTCGCATGGTCGCTGGAATGAGACGTCGTGGAACGTGGATGCTCTGTAAGTAAACTCTTTGATGTGAAAGTGTCTTCTGCTAACACATCAGGCTCTCTCATTATATGTGCAGTCTTATGCGGCGAGATCTTTCCTTTCGTTATATCAACTCTCTACCATGGAAACCAGATCTGGGTTCCTATTCTTATATCAACAGGCTTACTCGCCCTCTGTGCCGAAATCCTTCCTCAATACTTCATCCCTCGCCAAGCTATCTCGTGGGGCTATTATTGCTGGCCACTCATCTGGGGATGCATGTTCATAAGCGCAATCGTAAGCTGGCCACTGGCTTGGTTGTTGGATCATCTTTCTTGCAAATCCCAGAAGGATGAGTATGGTGTGTTTAGCAACCATGACCTTGGGACTCTTGTCAAACATCACGAGCGATCTGAGAAAAACGGTGGGAAGCTTGGGCAAGATGCAAGCCGAATCATGCTTGGAGCTTTGAGTCTGGACTCACGAAAGGTTGGTGGCGATATTCACGCGTTTCCACGTCCTAGCTTCGACGACAGCGAGCGAGATACTGAAAAAGCCGATTTTGTTGTGGTGCAAGGCCTCATTGTGCAATGGCATATGGTCAAAACCATCAACATTAACGAGGAAGTTGACAGTGCGTTCATCAAGAAAGTCAGAATGTGGTCATACAGTAGAATACCTGTTGTTGGCGAGTCTGAAGATGGAGAGAGCAAGGAGGCAGCTGAGTTGTCAGGCTGGAATGGCCGGAAGATCTTTGGATTCTTGCATATCAAGGTGTGTGAAACATTACCACAATCACAAATACTCTAGCTAACTTCGAAAAGAACCTCATTGGCATTGATATCAACGGCAAACGTAATGGAGATGAACCATTACTTGTGAAGGACCTGCCGCTATACCCTTTGCCTATTGTCAGAGAAGATATGTCGGTTTACGAGCTTTTGAACATGTTCCAACTAGGAATGGCAAGGTGATATTCAACAGCCTGGTTTCTGAAGCCTGCAACTAATTGTTCCCTAGAATGGCTGTAGTTGTCCCTGCTGCACCCAAACAACCACGGCTCGTTCTCAACGATGAATGGGACGGCCAGACCACACGCTGGACAGGGACTCAGAGAACCAACAATCACATCAAGGCGAAATTGAAGGCATCGAAGGCGAAGTTTGACTGGACAATTGATTTTCTGGAGGCTGCGCAATTGAGTGTTGATGATAGTCTACTTCGGCGCCATCGAATCCACGGAATCCGCTGCCCAAAACCCGTCGGAATTGTCACCTTCGAAGATATCATTGATACAATCCTCCAGAAAACTAGTCGCGATGAGAATGACTTCTTTGACCGCCCTACTTCAACACCACCGACGAAGAGCAAGAAGGCTGGTGACTATACTACGAAGCCTATTATTGGAGGACTCGCCCCAAATAGTACCATCTCACTCAAGCACTCGAAAGGCCCCATCTCTTTTGAGGAATCTGCCCACCCGAACAAGCTTCGCAAACGCAAACCGTCGGAGAATGTTAATCCGGCCAATTTGGATGGCGCAGATGACCGAAGCCATGACAGTAGCAGCAGTGGTTGTATGCCAGCCAAGATATCACGAAAAGACTTCGTTGAAAGTTCATACACTCAGAATAGCCATGGTGGCTTCCACGGCGTACAGAATTCCGACTCTTCCATTTATCCTGCCATCATGCTGAGTATGATGACCTCAGAGGACTTGGCAGAGCTCGCAAATACCTCGACTTCAACATCCCAAGACAGCCCGTGCTCTCCCACAAAAACGAGCAGCTTGCCATCTCGTAAAATCAGAAGTCCTTTGGGAAGCGGGGCGGAGAAGACGACAATGAGACATGTTAGTGCCGCGCCAGTACTTCCTACTCTACGTCGAATTACTCCATTTGGGAGAAACACTGAAAGCTACGAGAAATCCGAGGAAGCCAAGCAGGGAGCTTCTGCGTTGATAATGCCGATTCCATCAACCAGTACCGCCCTTGCTGAAGATTACCAGGAGCATTGTCTCAACGAGCAAGACGTGTCCATATTTGACATGCATGGCAGCATCGATGGTGAGACCGACTTTTCTATAGATCAAGATTGCGAGATGAGCAGCAATCTTATTATGATGGACTCTTCTGAAGAGGAACACGAAGACGGGACTTCTGCTCTCTACAACGCCTTTCCTGTTCCGCCTAACGCAGACGAAACGCACGAGCGTAACTTGAATGTTATCGAGGAGGAAGGCCAGAAAAAATACGATGGCTTCCCACCAGAACTACTGGATCGAAATGCTGAGAACAAAGCCGCGAACTATAGCTCAAAGACTATGCCAAGATTGAAAGGCTCTCCCTCGTCGTTGACCTCGGAGCGGGACATGCATGCTCGCGAGCAGAGCTTCCATGATGATCGAGCCATGTTGCCAAGTCAACAAAGCCCTATGCAACAACCGGAGGGTATTGTCATTGGAGCAAGAAGCTCCAGTCTGTGGTGGTAAATGGACGAGATGCTTTGTTTCAGATTGGTGTGAGTGGACTGTAATGTTTCATTAGTATCATTATCGAGCCTCTCATTTCTACACAGTGGTATATGGCGGGTCATTCCTGTCTGGCGAATTTGGTATCTTGGGAGGAGGTTCTTTCTCTTCAGAAGAGGCTCTAAAGGTTCGATACAGGCAGGAGTATGTTTATCCATGGGGTACCGGATAGACGGTGTCCAATTGTTTTGCTTTCAAGTTTGTATCCTATCAACTGCAGTTTGAATCAATCGCTCAATCTGCACCCACCGGCTCCTCAACATGTACTTTTGACATTTCATTCCCACATCTTCACCAAGGCCTTCAACCTCCTCGATCTTTATCTTCGCTTCCAGCTGAAATCCCTTCAGAACCTTTCCCAAAACTTTGTTCACTGCTCCCTGCTCCCTCTCCCCATCCTCCATACCGTCAACAAACCTCTCCCATTTCCTGACTGGCAAGACTAGAATCCTCAACGCAACTTGAGTTCGGTAGCACACGTCATTCCTATCTAAGACATACTTTCCCAAAAATCCTCGCTCCTCCAAACTCTCCTTCTGCTTGGCAAAAAGAAGAGGCAAGATGTAAGCATCGAGCGGGACTTCGTCCCATTGGTTCCCACCTCCTTCCTCACTGAGTATAAATCCGTACTCAGCTAACAAGAAGTCGTTGCTATGATTCCCGTACGAGATATATACTTCTTCCCCTCGCTTGATCTTCACCGGTGTGGATATGTTGTATCCCGCGGGAGAAAATGATGCACAGCAAGCAGAGGGGGAAGAAGTGTGGTTGAAGTAATCGGCGAACGGGGATTGGGCCATGCAGTCATCTCTATTCGAGGGGTGCAGCTTTTGGTGTGCTGGAAGCGGGGACAGGAAGTAGAAGGTTCGTGTATTGATTATCAGCCAGCGGTAGACGTAATCCTCGTACTTGATGTCTGGGAATGCACTGGATACTGCAGCCCAGTCGAGCTTTAGCTTCCGTTGTTGGTTGGCAAGAAGTTTGGCGGCGGCCGTGGGAAGAAGCGCTTGAAGAGCAGGGTGCCAGAGAAGAGGCATCGAGGTGGTGAAGTCGAGAGAGGAGGGCAGGACGGCGTGCCATGGGGCACGTGCGGTCGAGGTGTCGAGGAGGAGATCGGTGGCCAGCAAGCTGTGGATTGTGCTAGTCCTGGGGAGAGCACGGGTGCGGGCTTTGGGGACTGTGTAGGCGGTGCGGAGCGCGGAGAGGGGAACAGATAGGATGGTTTCTCCTGCCTGGGAGGAGTATTAGGTTGATTATATATGAGGAACATTGCAAGACGAAAGTGGATTTGGTAATGGTTGAGAAGCAGAGTGCAAAATCCGAAGTTGAAGATCGAGCTTATGTAGCAAGAAGAAGGTATTGAGAAGATATGCGCAAGTAAATGGCAGATTTCGAGAGTATAAATTTCAGATGAAAGAAAGGATTTGCCACGGATTTATTTGGGATGAAAGCCATAGATAATCTAAGGATGACACGAACCAAGAGAAGTAGATGAGACAAGAAGAGTACTGCACAATATAGGAACATTCCACTTGGAACCAGAAAAATGGGCAGCCCAGAGTAAATGAGAGTAAAGAAAATGGCGCGCACCTTCAAATCTTTCTCAGCAATAATTCCAAGCCCTCTTCCCTCAAACCTGTGAGGCTTGATGCCATTGATCTTCACGCCCTTCTCAATCGCCCACTCCGTAAACTTTTCATGGATATCCATAATTTATGTATATATTGGTCAAGGACCGTCCATTTTGAAGTGAGAACAGTCTCTGGTGAGACTGTTGTACTTCTGGGAAAATGCAATGTGGTCCAGAAAACAATGCCGGATCGGCCCGCGAGACGGATCCGGAAAAGAGCTCATTCTTAGACAATATCCAACAACAACCCATTTCGCAATCGATGACTATGGCGCTTCTCTTTCGCCAGCAAGCTTTCAGGGGGGCTCTTCCTAGAGAGTTGCTAGCAGCGTGTACGATATCCCTCGATTCCAGACACTTCAGCGTTCTCAATCGCCCGCCGTCCAAGTATCCTGGCCATGTACCGCTCACTAGGATTGAGAAGGCGGGCTTGGCTGTGGGCAGTGCAGTCATGAGCTTGATGGATCCGCATCGTGGCGGTATGGCTTCTTTCGATTGAATGTATGCTTGAGCTGGAAGTTGACGTTGAGAGCAGATTTGATAGCAGCTCTTGGCGAAGCAACCGCAACGCCATATTTCATCTACCGTCTCCGCGATGCCATGCTCTCCGATCCCACTGGCCGTCGAATACTAAGGGACCGACCACGTATCTCGTCAAAAACACTGAGCATGGAATACCTGCGAGGTCTGCCTGAAAATACAGTTGGGAGAACATATGCGGATTGGTTGGACCGTGAAGGAGTCTCACCCGATACACGGTCTGAAGTCCAGTACATCGACAACGAAGAGTGTGCGTACGTTATGCAGAGGTATAGAGAGTGCCATGATTTCTACCATGCTCTCACTGGTCTGCCAATTGTGCGGGAAGGCGAAATTGCGTTGAAGGCTTTCGAATTCGCAAATACCTTGCTGCCAATGACCGCCCTTAGCACCTTTGCTCTTACAACGCTCAAGAAGAATGAGAGAGAGAGGTTCTGGAATATATATTTGCCATGGGCTGTGAAAAATGGGACGCATGCCAAGGAGGTCATTAATGTCTACTGGGAGGAACAGTTGGAAAGAAACGTGGACGAATTAAGGGCCGAGCTTGGGGTAGAGAAGCCAGTGGATCTAAGGTCTATCAGGAACGCCGAGAAGGCAAGGAGGAGGGCTGAAAAGGAGGCCAAAAGTAGAGCGGGAGATAGCCTGGGAATCAACTGATGGTGCATGTATAGGACCAGAATTAGGAACAGAATCTCCATTCCGTGTTCGCAGTATTCCTAATGAGCAACGCTTCTCAAAACCCTGCATGGATTCCTAACGCCAGACATATGCGCAATGGTATCCCTCCTGCCAAAATTCCGTTCATTCCAAATCCAAGAGATCGTCGTCCTCGTCATCCCACGTTCCCTTCCTCCGCGTAACTGTAATCTTGCCCTCTTCCTTGCCCTCCGCAACCGCGCCCAGTAATTCCTTCAGCTGTTCTTCGGTGACTTTTTGCCGTAGCTGTCCACTTCTTGCCAACATAATTAGGCGGTTTTCTACATCTTGTGCGCGGGACTCTTTTACAAGGCGGATTCGGCCCAGACGGTCCGCGGCTTCGGGCTCAAGAATTTGGTTCAAGATCGATTGTCGGGCCTCCGCTGCGACCTGTTAGCTTTCGTCAAAGGCGGGAAGCTATTGAGATATGCCTTCTTGTTGTCTACAGTAGCTAAGTCAGCGATTGTCTAAGATGGAGGGGGCGGTAGCGTACTGTCTGTCTTCTTGACTTCCTCCACCTGCCCCGCTGCTGCTGCTGCCTCCTCCACCACCTCCGCCTTGCGCCTTGAGCTGCTCGAGGCGAGCTTTTCTGATCTATGGGCATTAGTCGCTGTGTTAAGAATTCCGGAGAGGCATAAGTACTGCTGCTAGGTCGTCGTCTTCCATTTTGGTTGTTGTTTTCGTGCGGGGTGTTACCTGTTTCTAAAGAAATGAGGGGCAGCCTCGCGTGACGATTTCCCCGTCGACCAGTGAAAACCCTTCTCTTCTTTCCTCACTTCTCCAAATTTGCTCGACGACAAAGTTATCATCAAGCTTACCTTATGAGTAATTGTCTTTTCACTTGTCTCTAGTACTGCTTACAGCATGTCATCGTACACATATCAGCCCCTTGACAGCTCTCAGGGCGAGATCCGCATTTTGACCATACCTTGGGACGCCAAGCTGACTCTTGGAAGAGCTCACTTTGGTCCACTCGCTGGCACCTTGACGAAGCTTCTTCTGCCGATTTCTACATTGCCTCTAGCTCAAAGGACTCTCCGTGCATCTCAACTGCACTACTTTACCGCTCTCTCATATGTTTGGGGAGATGATGAGAAGCCACAAGAGATTCTTATCGATGGCAAAAGCGTTCCTATCACCCAAAATTTATACGACGGACTTCGAGCTATTCAGAAGAATTCCGTCGGCCCAGCTCGAGTTTGGGCAGACGCCTTGTGTATCTGTCAAGGGGATACGGTCGAAAGGTCTGCACAAATCATGTTGATGCGAGAGATATATCATTCCGCGAGTGAAGTGGCCATCTGGCTCGGAGCCAACTCCGAAGATGGGAGACGAGCCTTTAAGTTCATCGATGATCTAACTCAAGCTTTTGAGTATATCAATGATCCTGTTGAAACTGAAGACTGCAAGAGAGAAGAATTGTTCTATGATGTCTTCGGCAGGCCTGTTGGGGCAATTGCTCGGGCGTCATTCCGTGTTGCTCAGGGAATGAATCAAATATTGGACCTGAAGCACCCAGCAGGATTAGATAGTAAAGCGGAAATACTCATCGACCCAGATGGGGAATATTCCTTATATCGTACCGAACCTGAAAACCTCGAGTGGCGCCCGTCTGCTCGGCGTTTGGCAAAAGTAAAAGCGGAAGGCGACCTCCTCGATATTGCAAGCGTAGTAAGTCGTATCTTCACTCAGAATGACTGGTTCAAGAGGATATGGTAAGTCTGTTTTCATAGAGTAAACATGGCTTTTCTTATCTCGAGTCTGGGAAGGTCCAGAAGCTCTTACTATAACACACCAGGACATTTGGTTGAAGTAAACTAACTCAGATTTTACTGTATAGGGTTGTTCAAGTAGGTTTTTGACATGGAATGCGTGATTCTCACAGCGCCAAAATCTAATAAGTAGATAGGAAGTGGGCGTTGCGGACTCGATCCACTTTCAGCTGGGTGGTATGTCCATGGGGTGGGACAACGTTTTCGATGTAATATGCTACTTGCATTACACAAGACATATACCAATTGGAGGAATTCGACGGTAAAGACTACCCATCTCTCATTTGCGCTTGAAATGGTAAATTTGCATGGACTGATAATGAGCGAGGAACACAGGATAACAGGCCTAGAGAGAATACGTGGTGGATGGCATGAGAGGAAACGACATCCTTTGCAAGACTTGATGCGAGAATGCCGCTATAGAAGTGCAACAGATCCCAAGGACAAGATATACTCTCTACTTGGACTGATGGGCGACCACATGAACGACTTACTACAACCAGACTATTCCAAGTCTGTTGGAAATGTGCGTCTCCACAATCTCTAGTTTTGAATGAAGCTGATAAGCAAAGGTATATTCAAATGTCACCCGCCACTTTATAACTCAATCGGGATCTCTGGATCCCATCTGTGGCTGGCAGACTCTCGGCCGCAGCACAGATTCAATATGGGAACTTCCTTCCTGGACACCCGATTATACTCTCGATCAAGAAAGCGCACCTGCTCCTTTAGCCCCCATTGACAGGCGTCCCAGTATCTACGCTACATCTGGCTATGACCACAGATCAGAGTTTCAGATTTCACCTGCTTCGGTGCCTCCCAATTGGAGACAGCTTCAAACTCGCGGGATATTCATTGACTATATCACAAGGTTATCAAACCCAGGGGCAGAGCACGAAACCTTTGGTTCGAAGACAGTGCGATGGCTGTCCTCATTATTTGCAGCACAAGATTACCTGCAAGGGCTGACGAAGGATGTGCAGACTTCCCTAGAGGATCTCGGTAGGATCGTGTCTGAATATTCAGAATATCATTACTCAACTGATCACGCTGGCCTCCGCTTCAAGTCACCGGAGAATACCCCATCTCTCAAAGATGACCAGATACTGGATGGCTTTGTCAATACACTTCTTCTAGGTCGCATCTCATCCAGAGAGCGGTTGACGAAAAATGACCTTGATGAAATACTTGCCATGGACCCCTTGATCATGTTCTCGAAGACAAAAGAGAGTGCGCACTTAAACAAAATCTGCCAGGCTTTCGAAGAAGGAATGAAACGACGAAGGCTCCTCATCACCGAGAAGGGTCACCTTGGTTCTGCGCCTCAAACGGCCGATGAAGGAGATATAATTTGCGTTCTATATGGATGCAGTGTGCCTGTCATTGTGAGGAAGCTTCAGGATCAAGAATCATACGAGTTTGTTGGGGAATGCTACTTGCACGGCTTCGTGGATGCAGAAGCAATCGCTCTACAGATCAGAGGCGATTTGGAAGAGCAGGAGTTCACCCTCGTCTAAATGGCACTGGATTTTCATTCTTTCAAGCCGCGAATCTGAATTGTGATGAGAGCATGCCCCTTGAAAGTACGATTTCAAGTCAACTCTCAATGAAAGAACGCATTCGGATTCCAACGACTAGTATGCGTCCTCTCCCACTCCAAATGCAGATCAATCTCCCCAGACCTACATCTCCACCTCCGGCTCCTACCCACCACACCCCCGGACTCCTCAACAAACAACCCCTCCATCCTCTCCCACCTGTCCACAACATCCTTTCCCAGGCGCTCAAGAATAACAAACAGATCCCTGAACTGCGGGCTCGCGCCCTCGGGATACACGCACTGCACCGCCAATCTTGTCCCCTTCTTCTCACAAAGCTTTCTCTCATGCCGATGTCTCAGCGCTCGATGCAGCACCTCCAACGTATCGGCGAAGTTCCCGCGGAAAGCATACCGTCTGCGCCCCGTGCCGGAGAAAGACAGCCATCTCAGCGTCACGAGCTTCAACTCCTTTAAATCCGGGAGCTTTAACGCATGCTTATCCCATTTGAAAAGACGCCCAGCATGCATGGCGTGCGAGTCGACGTTGATATCTAGATACCGGATCTTAAGCATGTCCTCAGGGAAGCGGTGTAAAAGGTAGCGAACACCCTTCAAACCGGATGCAACGCAGAGCGAATCTTGCGATAGATTGATGTAGATACCGCCTCCTCTTCCTCTTGGCTTGTTGGAGTTTGTGTATGTGAAAATACGCTTGTAATGTTCTAGGAATGTGGCTCTAGCTTCGCGGTTCACGAAGAGGTGAGCGAGGCTGTGTTGGGGTCGTGGAGGTGGGAGGATGTGAGAGCGTGAGTGGTTTCCGAGTGTGAGGAGCACGCTGCGGGGCCCTGGATGCGCAAATATCCAGATCTTGACGCGGAGTTCTGGGGCTAGGTTGGAGAAGAGGTGGAATTTTGTGATATGGGGAGGAGGGTCGGGGTCCATGTTGTGGAAGGGGAGGATTAGGATGCCGTTCTCGTCGAAGTCCATGACGGGGTTTTCTAAGAGAGCTGTGACGGATGATATTGAAGAGGAGACTGATTAAAATAGAGTTTGGTGGAGCTGAAGGAGGTTGATATTCAAATAGATGGTGAACACGAGGCTGAGCGGGGGCTGAGTAGGCTCGCTTAAAAAGGGGGCGTCGAATAGCTTCAATCGCTTCTAGCAACTCTGACAGCAAAGTAGGATGTAATATGAGACGTGATGGACATAACCTCTCTGGAGAACGTACTTCTCACTCACAGATCGAGCAATGGAAGTATTTGGTATGCAAAAGACATCACGAACCAAGCCAGAGACATACCAGGCACTGCTGAGCTGAAGCGAGTTGATTTCACGCAACGCCTATAGGCTTCGGCACCCAAGGCCCTTCCCATTTGGACCATGCTTTGGCATCAGCATCCACATCTACCATCATCTCCGAACTGGCTGGTACCGACTGGACACCTTGGTCGCTGTTCAGCTCGGCTTCCATCTTCGACATCTCGTCCCTAACAACGTCAATATCCATACCCTGCATGTCCTCTGACGGCTTCTCTTTCTTCTCTCCAACCTTGATCAACCCCTTACTAATACTTCGCTGCAGCCGAACGGCCCGCAATAGGATCTCTGAGACCTCCGTCTCATTTTGAATCTCGATCAAAGCACTAAGCAATTGATCCTCGTCCCAATTGCTCAACGAGGACTCCATCTCCCATCTAACTCGATCGTTCTTTTCCTCAACCAATTTTGACAAGAAAGTTTTGCAGTCGTCGTCTCTCGAAGAATCTGCTGTCAAATGAACCCAGTAATAGTCCCAGATCCAGCGTAAAGCTTTCTGGGTAGCTGTGCGGAGTTTAGAAAGTGATGGCAACTCCTCGTGAGTTGCTTGATGTCGAAGCTCTACGTAGGTTGCGGGGAGACCGATCGTCTTCGCTATCGAGTACATGCTCAGCTTTCGACGTTTGTCCTGATGACTGTCTAGAAGACCTGTCACAAATCTGTGTTTCTTGATTAGTATATGAACAAATCACGAGGCATAGAAAAAATCCAAATGTCAAAACTACTCAATAAACCCAATCGTATCGTTTGATATGACTTAACGTGCATCCGTTGAAAGCCACAAGCATTGCCCAAGCAGAATAGCTGAAAATTGGAAGATCCCGAGAGACCATGCGAAATCGCAACAAAAACTTCCAACAGAGCAACCAGACTCCAGTCTCCACCCAGAATACAAGAAAAAAAATACAAAAATAACGAAATGAAAACAGATCTCTACTCACCTACAAAAAGCCGCCGCATACGCAGCCCTAACACAATACGTCGAGTTCCCACTCACATCATTCAACACCGCGGCCGTAAGAATCGCCGAGCTCTCCACCAAATGCGGACAATTCCCCCTCTGCATCCAGACCGATACCCTGGCCACCGCATGCCTCCTCTCCTCTGCTTTGACTTCCTTGCCTTCACGCGGATACAGCTTCTCACGGACCTGGAGGAGCTCGATTCTATTGCGCCAGGGCGTTATGACGTATTGCACCATTTTGAAAGACTCCTGGAGTCAGGAGATCTAGAAGAGTGGCTGGGCAGGAAGAATCAAGGGAATAGAGCATGTGATGGTGGAGTTATTGGGAGAAGAAAATTTGGTGTCGATGGGGGAATTTGTGGTTGCGGCTGCCAAGCTTTTGAGGCTCTGCGGGAAGAGACGACTGGAGCTAGGCGAAGCGAGGAACCTTAAATCCAAAGGAGGTGGTTCCAGAAGAAAAGGACAGACTTGGAATGTTCTTGAGAAAGTATTGGCGAGACATGGCGCACCTCGGAATTCTAGCTAATTATTTGAATTTAAGATGGTTCATAGATGGGACGATGTTTGAGATCATGATGGGTAGTGTTTATTCTGGTATGGTACATGGAATCTGTTGTACACTCCTTGAATCAAAGCCCAGCCTGATCATGGCCAGACCTGAGACGCACGCCGGCGACATGATGCACCGTCCCAAAATCCCAATGGTATCCATTCCATGCTGCCTACCCAAACGCCACGCTAAATCATCGTGAAGATCCTAATTCATTCATAGCCACCCGCTGCGATCATAAGTATGAGCGTTCGACGTCCTCGCATCCTCATTAGATGCAATTGTGGCGGTCTGCTCGGTCTTGTCTTCATCATCTGATTCCCCTTCTCCATCTTGCTCATCATCCTCTTCATCATCATCCTCGTCTTCGCTTGGCGGTGGATTCCACGTCTCCTCGAGTTTCAAGCCTTTACCGGTGGGTTCGCGCCGACCCGCGCCGAGCAGGTGCGACATCATTGAAGTTCGATAACTGTCCAGCTGTGGGTCGGAAGAGAGTACCTTTGCCGGCTCAGGCGTGTCGTATAATCCCATTCCGATCAGCTCTTCACCGTCGTCATCGTCCGAAAGCGGATGATATGGAATAGACTCCTCTGCTGGAAATGTTGGTTCTGGGTGTTGTATCGGTAAGAAGTTCTCGGGCGTGGGCGGGGCCGTTGAGGAGTTTTCGAACCCGTTCACGGCGAAGTTGTTCCAGTCAAAGTGGGAATACATGGAAGGGTCCATGTTCGAGGTCGACGTTGGCACGAAGGTTTGAGCCGGTTGCTGAACGTAAGGTGCTTCATTGGTGATGTAGTTCGTGCTCGTCTGAAACGAGTTAGATTGGTCGTGATAGGGTGTTTGCTGTTCCACTTGTTCGTAACCAGAATACGGCAATGATAATGGGGAGAAGGTCGAGGACGGTGAAGTGTATCCCGAGTAGACAGCGGGAGTTGGTGGAAGGTCATAACTCTGGAACTGATTGTTGAGTTCGGGTGTAGGGAATGGATAAGCTTCTGCATAGTTTGGTTGCGGAGCCAGATGCGAACTTGGGTGCCAGCTGACTGGTCGAGTTGTGTAATTAGGAAGTTGGAGGCCGCCGTTCGGGATATATCCTCCAGCAGCAACATTCTGGTCGATCATTGCAAGCCTGCGTCGGTATGCTCCATCAGTCATGACTGTCCTTCGCCTTCCTAGTCCTGCCGAGCCTCGCGGGCTATTGCTGGCACTGTTTGGTTTGACAATTCTCATCGATCCTCCTGCCTTCTGTCCAGCTGATCCTCGAGAGTACCGAGAGAGGTTTGATGAAGCCATTTGTTTCGATACGTCGTCTAGCAGCATCTCAACGGTTGTATACCCTAAGGCACTACCTTCCCAGTTGCCAGAATTCATGGTTGCAGTAGTTGAATGCCAAAACAGGTAGTGAAGAGGGGAAGCTTGTTGTCCTGAGAGGTAGGGCAAGAATTTGATGTCCACGGGACATCAGTGAACTAAGTAGATCATAGTATGCTCATGGGGAATGGAGTTTGAGTGGTCTAATAAGACGAGAGAAAGGGATCATCTTCCATATGAAAGGCTAGACAACGGGAGGGACGAATATGGACATGGACACTACCTTGCAAATGACTTAAAAAGTTCCGGTATGTTGTCTGTGTCATCTGGCTGCTGGCCGCTGGCTGATGATGGATCCAACGATGAACGAGCATGGGTCCCAAGGGCAATCCACCGCCGGGTCTGAGCTTCTTCTGGGGATTGCATGGCTTTGTTGGCGGTCAAAGTCAAAATAGTGGCCGAGCCCCTGGTCTGCAACATGCAGCTTCTGTGTCCCGCGGCTGGAGGCGTATCGAGGTGAAGGGAAAGGAAGGGTGAAGACGGCGGAGGCGCACCCGCGTACGAGGCCCCTCTGGCGTGAGACGATCAGGCGTCGGCGTGGGCGGATCGGCGACAGACCTGGGACTGGGAACGGATCGCGCTGCTGGCTCTTACTCGCAAGATGTTTCGTACCAGCCGCGGAAGGACGATGGGAGGCGGTCAAGGAAGCCTTCGCATAGCCGGGGGTTGCAGTTGGATGCAGCGAGTGGCCGTATCACGCCGCCTTGCGTTGCCATGGCTAGTGCTGGCTGTCTGTCCGTCCGTCTGTCTGTCATTATGGTGCTCCTCCGCGTCGCTCGTCGCTAGCTCGAAAGGCCATTTCGAGGTCAGATTAGGGGAGGGGCAAATCACGGCCGGGACGAGGTCCCAAACGCTGGGCAGACGAGGGGTGGGCCGGCTGCTGCGCTGAGAACGCACGCAGATGAGCAGCCACCAGGCAGGCGACTGGCCAGCCAAGGGAAGGAAAGGGAACCACTGCTGGACCAGCGAACCGGTGAACCACTTGAACCAGAGGCAGAATTTCCGAAGCCTCCCACATTCCGCGTGGAGGGGCAGGGCAGGGCAGGGCCAGGGTTTGGCAGGGCCAGGGTTTGGCAGGGCATGGGAGAGTGGGAAGGGAAAGGAAGGGAAGGGCAGAAGGGCAGAGGAGGGAAGAGGCGCGTTGCCAGGATGGGCAAGTCGATGGATCGCCAGAAGAATTTCAGGTGTGCGCCGTGTGAGGCGAGAGGTGAGGTGTCTCTCGCTTCGGCCTTCGATGCGGGAACCAGGGCCAGGGCAGGGCCAGGGCCAGGCCAGAGCAGCAGCAGGCGAGCATCAGACTCGCCGACTCAGAGCATTGAGTAGCCAAGAGGTGGCACGCTTCGATTTCGAGCCGTCGTCGTGTGGCAGTGGCACTGCACCCCTGGCCCACCTCCTCCTCCTCCTCCACCACCACCACCACCGCAACCGCTGCTCGCACTACTACTCGCGACCCCTCCCCTCCCCTCCCCTCTCCTCTCAC
>Ga0302140_10004939_pt1 | contig 16951 bp, 22 predicted proteins | sample I_Bog_E1_1_FD_202095 | JGI IMG/M metagenome (GOLD analysis project Ga0302140, IMG submission 202095) | Peat permafrost microbial communities from Stordalen Mire near Abisko, Sweden - I_Bog_E1_1 | ecosystem: Environmental > Terrestrial > Soil > Wetlands > Peat | place: Sweden: Abisko, Stordalen... | reverse complement strand
TGTCAACGCTTCGACGCCGCCCTCGCGAGCGGCTCCGCATGACTCGGAGCCAGTGTGGTTCGCTAAACCTTCACCGTATGAAACTTTCATTCACTACACCTCGCCGGTTTAACCGGCGCACAGGAGATGAATCATGAGAGCAATCGTCGTCCACGAATATGGCGGTCCTGAAGTACTGAAGTTCGAGGAGTACCCTGACCCGACTCCCGGTCGGGGCGAGGTGTTGGTGCGGGTCGCCGCCGCGAGTGTGAATCCGATCGACTACAAGCGGCGTGCTGGACTAACGAAGGATTTTTATCCGCTCCATTTCCCGGCTCTTATTGGAGTCGATATGTCCGGGACCGTGGTGAGTGTTGGACCGGGAGTTGAAAACTTTGGCGCTGGCAACCGGGTGTTCGCAATGGCGGACAACACGTATGCCGAACTTTGCGTGGTGAAAGCGGACGTTCTCGCGGATATTCCCGAGGGCCTTGATTTGATCCCGGCGGCGGCGTTGCCGCTGGTGACAGTGACCGGCAACCAGCTGCTTGCAGCTACGGGAATCGAAGCGGGCCAGACGGTCCTGGTTCTTGGCGCGGTAGGAAATGTCGGGCGCTCGGCGGTATTCACTGCGAAGGAACGCGGGGCGACTGTGATCGCTGGTGTTTTGAAGAGGCAGATAGATGAGGCGAAGACTGTTGGCGCAGATCAAGTCATCGCAACCGACGACGACACCGCGATTGCAAATCTTCCGCCGCTCGATGCGGTGGCGGATACCGTCGGCGGAAGAACCGCCGCGAAGGTGATCGCCAAGGTCAAGACGGGGGGGGTGTTTGCTTCGGTTGCCGGAACGCCGCAGAACGCCGCGGAGTACCCATCTGTAAAGGCAGTGTTTGTCTTCTCGCATTTCGACAGGGACACGCTCCAATTCATGGCCGAAGCGGTACGGGATGGCAAGTTGGTAATCCCGATTAGCGAGGAGCTGCCACTCAGTGAAGCGGCCGAGGCTCATGCCGCCGCGGAGAAGGGCGGCGTTGGGAAGATATTGCTGTTGCCTTGACGTTTTTTGGGTTTGCATTGAAGAAGGAGACTCGGGTCCGCCGGTAGCGCAAATACAGATACGCAGCCTGTTCCTTGACGCTGACCATTTGAAACCGGGGCGCGGAATCCGGCAGAAACTGTACCCCTTGCACGACCGCCGGACGAGTTACATCGGCTGTGCGGCCCGCTATTTGCGGCGACAGCGTCAGAAACAGTTCGTCTACCGCATCTGCCGCCAGAAATTGTCCAAACAGTCTAGGTCCGCCCTCGTGGAGAAGCGTCTTTACTCCAAACTGCGACTGCAGCAACTGCAGGATCGCCAGTGGGGCGATGCTGCCGCTACTCGAATTCAAAGCATGTACCTCAACGGAGTCCAGAGTCGCAGCGCCTCGACGGGTGAGCTCATCTCTGCCAGTCGAGGTTGTGATAACCACGGTGCGCATGGCCGGCGTTCTGAAAATTGCTCTCTCCAACTCCAGTTGGCCGCTGCCGCTGACGATCACGAGCAGGGGATATTCCGGTTTATGCAGTGCATTGACTCGGTATTCCGCATAGAAACGCTTCGCATCGGGGTAGACGTATTCGGGAGTCCAAAGGCTTTTCGCGCTTACATCATGTAGCGTTCCGGCGCCGACCATGACGGCATCCGTTGAGGCCCTTAATAGTCCCATGATGAACCGGTCCGCGGGATCGGAACCACTGATGGTCGAGCCGCCAGACTTACCCTTCATCTCGTAGCTGACAACCCCGTCAAGAGTGGACACAAAATTCGCAATGACAAACGGGCGCGCCGCGCCCGATGTAGGAAGGTGCAGATCCCCATCATACAGCTCTCTCAATTCCTGCGGGAGAGCCGATTCACCGGAATCCTTGTCACAATCGCTGAGAGTCTGTACGAGCCGCATTCGCTGTCCTTCTGGAAGCCCCGGGGAGGGAGAAGTAACCCGGCCCGAGCATTAACCGTAGCTAAGATCAGTGCTCTGTCCCACCTCGATAATATAGCCGTCAGGATCGCGGATATAACAGCGTATCTCGCCGTACTTGGCTATCGGCTCCGTGATGAACTCGGTTCCTCGACTTTTCCATAATTCATAGCACGCTTGAATATCCGCAACGCGGATGTTCAAGAAGCTGCTGACCTTATCCGGGTCGGCGGGGACGCTGAGCGTTACCGTCGGCTTGTCCGGGGTGGGCCCGCCCCCGACGTTGACAATGAGCCACGTATTCGCGATCTGAATGTGCCCAGACGCACCCTTGCTGTCGCCTAGGCTCAGAATCCGGCCGCCGAAGACTTTTTCATAGAAGCGAGCCGATCGGGCGATGTCGGCGACAGTGATAAAAAGTGTGGTGGTGAACCCGTCGCAGGGCGGCATCTCATAACTCTTTTGTTCGATTTGAACGCTCATTGACAACCCCAATTCCGATGAGCGGTGCCCATCATGCGCGGGGAAACATGCGCATCAGCCGTTGATTTGAGTTATACCCCCGGGAATCCAAACATCAACCACGACTGATTGGCTACCCAATCCGGGTATAGCGCCGTCATCTGATCGAACAGGTCCTGGTCGGACTTCGCGGTTTTCTGCAGCCGATCGAAGTCCTCAAGATAACGCTTGGTCTCCTGGATCGCCGAGGGAGAGTCGGGCGCACCAGGCTTCTTGTGGCCGGCGACAACAATCGCCGGGTCCAACGCTGCCAACCGCTCCAGGTCCGCGATCCAATTCTTTCGGCTCTCGGAGGTGGTGTCGCCGACGTACATGTGGCATTGGTTGTACACAACGTCGCCAGCGACGATCAGGCCGATCGATGGAACGTAGAGAGATGTCGAATCAGGACTATCGGTGCGGCCCTGCTCGATGATGCGCAATTCGTGGCCTTCGAGAGTGAACGTGTCGTGCTCATAAGGCTCAGGCGCAACCAACTTGGTGGGAACTTGCCCAGGAAACATACGGCGGGCTAGCCGCTCCACCAGGGGGGTGAAAGATATCTGCATGGCGTTCAGCGCCTTGGGCGTTGCTATCGCCCGGGCGCCGGGGAAACGGTCGAGCAGAATGCCCAGACCGTAGAAGTGGTCGAAGTGGGCGTGCGTTATATAAATGGTCTCCAGGTTGCGGTTGTGCAGAGCAACCCAATTCGCGAGAGCCTCGGCCTCGGCAACCGTCGTCATTGCGTCTACTAGCACCGCGTCGTTCTCGCCAAAGATTAAAGTCGACGTCATCGGGTCAAAGCCGAGCGCTTCGCCAAAGGGCTTTGGCCGCTCGCCGACCATAGCCTTGCCCGGGGCAGTAAAAACGTTCACACTCAGCTTGCTCGATGCGACCGGTGCGGTCTCCTTCAGTCCATTTGTGCCGTCCATTTGGTACTCCTTTCGATGCTGGAGCGAGTGACTGTTCAAAGCAGAATTGGCAAAAGCGCGACGACGAAGCCATTGGACGAACGTATCGACCAGTACGAAAGCATCGGCTGGACGTTGCGGTCAGGAACGCTCATTCTTGCAACCCCTCCGGGCCGAGCGTTAACCGTAGGTGAGATCCGTACTCTGTCCGACTTCGATAATGTAACCGTCAGGATCGCGGATGTAGCAGCGGATCTCGCCATACTTGGGAATCGGCCCCGTGATGAACTCCGCCCCTCGGCTTTTCCATAATTCAAAGCACGCTTGAATATCCGCAACGCGGAAATTCATAAAGCTGTCGATGTGATTCGGGTCGGGGACACTGAGCGTTACCGTCGGCTTGTCGGGGGTAGGCCCGCCTCCAACGTTCAGAATCATCCAGATATTCGCAAGCTGAAGGTACGCAGGTGCGTTGCCGTCACCCAGGCTCAGAATGCGAGCGCCGAAGACCTTTTCGTAGTAATGAGCAGATCGCTCGATGTCGGCGACGGTGAGAAAATGCGCGATGCTGATTCCCTCTTGCGGGGGCATCTCATAGGCCTTCTGTTCGATTTCTACGCTGCTCATTGAAGACTCCAATCTCGATACCGTGTCCGCCGGAAGTGAGGTGCGGCGGTTGCAGCGCTCACAACTGCTTCCATCGGCGGCGCCTTCATCAAACCAGAAGCAGGACGACGGGTCTATTGGACGAAGGTATCGACCAATACCAAAGTGCGGATTGGACACATCGCCAAAAAAGTGGTGCGTACCCTATCCCATGTGCCTGCAAAACCGGAGCATCGCCAATACCATTGTCTAATTGCGGAGTCGGGCTCCCATTTGAAAGAATCCAAGGAGAGTGTCCGATGCGCGAACGCATAGTGCAGAGTTCACAATCCATTGGCCAGGGAGTTGGGAGACGGAAGACGTCACGTCAAAAGTGAGGATAAATCGAAATGAAGAGAAATCAGCACGGAATCAACTCCGCTTCAAAGCCAAGCGGCAATGGGTGCGTGGAATGCCTGGCGTCGCCGGAAGGTTGGTGGTTTCACCTCCGCCGGTGCGCCGAGTGCGGGCACATCGGATGTTGCGACAGTTCTCCCAGCCAGCATGCATCCAAGCATGCCGCGGCAACGGGGCATCCGATCATTGCCAGCTTCGAGCCGGGTGAGGATTGGTTCTACGATTACGAGAAGCGGGCGATGATCGAGGGTGTGGGGTTGCTTCCGCCGCATTCGCATCCCAAAAATCAGTCCGTACCTGGACCGGCGGGAAGAGTGCCGGCCAGCTGGGAATCGCTGCTGAACTAGGGTCAGCTCGACCTACCGGGATGGCAGACCAAGCGCTTCGGTTCGACTGCGGCGCTTCCCGCCGCATCGCAATTCACCGACCAGCCGGGGGCACTGCATCAATTTACCTGAAGCGCCGATTGCACAGAAAGGCTTTTTCGCAGCTCGCTTTTTTACCTTGAAGGGCCAGGAAAATCGAGAGACTTTTATGTCCGAATCGGATAAATCGGCTCCCGCCGTTGGCAGCGAACTCAATCTCGGTGGATACCTGAGCCTCTAGCGGATCCATCCGGCATTCTCAAGGTGAGGACGAATCGCCGTGAAAGCAGCCAGAATTCATAGCTTCGGGCCGCCCGATGTCGTAGTGGTCGAGGATGTGCCCGTACCGTCGCCGGGCCCCGGCGAAGTGCTGGTGCGCGTGATGGCTGCGGGCGTCGCTCCCTGGGACGCGATCATCCGTGAGGGCAAGAGCAAGGTCAGCCCGCAACCTCCGCTCACCCTCGGTTCGGACTTCTCCGGTGTCGTCGACAAGGTCGGCCCCGGCGTTACGGACTTCGCGCCGGCCGACGAAGTCTATGGCGTCACCAACCCGCAGTTCTGCGGCGCCCAGGCCGAGTTTGCCGTGGCTGCGGCCAATATGATCGCCCACAAACCGCAATCGCTGAATCACCTAGAAGCAGCGTCGGCTCCCGTCATTGCGGTGACCGCCTGGCAAATGCTCTTCCAGTATGCACAGGCGATGCGCGGACAAACGGTAATGGTCGTCGGAGCCGCCGGGAACGTCGGGGCCTACGCCGTACAAATGGCCGTAGACGCCGGGATCCACGTTGCTGCCATCTCCCACCTCGACGACGAAGGCCTGCTCCGTTCATTGGGTGTGAAATCCATCATCGACTCGATTAAGGCCGCCTTTGAGAAGGACCTCCCTCAGGTGGATGCCATCCTCGACACGGTCGGAGGCAGTACGTTTCAGCGCTGCGTCGCTGCGTTGAAACCCGGAGGCAAACTCGTCACCTCGGTCTCCACCCAGCCGCTGCCAGCAGGTGCCGTTTTCTTCTATGCTGAGGTGACCACCGCGCGCCTGCAGACGCTCACAACATTGTTTGACGCGGGCAGAATCACAGCGCGTGTGGGTTCAATCCTGCCGCTTTCGGAGGCACGCCAGGCGCAGGGCATGCTTGCGGGCGCACCACACAAGCCCGGCAAGATCGTTCTGCAGATCGGACACCCGCAGCAGTACCGATCTGCGCAGCAAAGTTTGTAGTTCTCCTGGAACGGAATGTTGAGCAAGTTCATCCGGCCGCGACTCGGCGACTAGAATTTGCCGAAAACGCGACATTGCAGGCAGTTCAAGGCTTGGAACTGGCTAGCGACGCTCGGCCCGGATCAAGAACGGCGATATGCGCAGTGACCTCGCCGCAAATGATCTTTTGCTCATTGATGCCAAATCTCCGCTAGTGCACGATGTACAAGGTGGATCGAGATCGCGCCTTCGCCAACGGCTGACGCAACCCTCTTTACGTTTCCCGAGCGGATGTCGCCCACAGCGTAAACCGCGGGCAAACTCGTCTCGAGCATCTGCGGCGGGCGCTCAAGGGGCCATTTTCGCGGTGCGTCCGCCAGAATCGGATCTAGGTCCCGCCCTGTAAGAACGAAGCCCTGCTGATCCAGGGCGACACAACCACGCAACCAGTTGCTACGCGGTGACGCACCCGCCATCACGAAAACGTGCCGGATATCGCGTGTCATCCTCTCCCCTGACGACCGGTCTAGCCAGGTGGCTCGTTCGAGGTGCGATTCGCCCCCCAATGACTGAAGCTCAGTTTGCAGATGCAACTCAATCTTCGGATGCTCCGTGATCCTCTGCATCAGATAGCGTGACATCGTCTCGGAAAGCGTCTTGCCGCGAACCAGCATATAAACCTTCTCGGTAGTCTCTGCCAGAAAAACTGCCGCCTGACCCGCCGAGTTGCCCCCGCCAATGACGATGACCTCATCCTCCCCGCAGAGCTGCGATTCCATGAACGTCGCTGCGTAATAAATTCCATTTCCTTCGAACTTCTTCAGGTTGGCGACCTTCGGCGTGTTGTATTGTGCCCCTGAGGCGATGATAACGCTGCGAGTCTGCAGAATGTCGCCATTCTCCAGCACCAGCTGGTATGCCCTTTGATCGCAGTTGATCTGGACCACTCGTTGTCCGACCATCATCTGTGCGCCGAATTTTTCTGCCTGGACAACGGCGCGCCGCGTGAGATCCAGACCAGAGATGCCAGTGGGGAAGCCAAGGTAGTTCTCAATCTTCGAGCTCGAACCCGCCTGTCCACCGGGAAAGTCAGCTTCGATCACGACAGTGTCTAAGCCTTCAGAGGCTGCGTAAACCGCCGCCGCCAACCCGGCCGGGCCAGCGCCCACGATGGCGACATCGAGAATGTGCGATTCATCGACTTTGCCCGAGAGTCCCAGGCATTGAGCTAACTGCTGCGTCGTGGGATTGCGCTGCACGGCCTTGCCGCTGCAAATCACAACAGGTATCTCGTCGATCTTCACGTTAAAACGATCGAGCAGCTCCTGAGCGGTTCTGTCACTGTCAAGGTCGACATATGCGTGCGGGTGTCCGTTGCGCGTGAGAAACTCGCGCAAACGCAAAGTGTTAGCTGAGTAACGCGATCCCAGGATGATCACGTTACCCACGCCTTCCGCAATGAGCGCGAGGCGCCGATGGATGAAAGCGCGCATGAAGATATCGCCGAGTTCGGCATCTTTCGCGATGAGCGAACGCAAGGCATCCGCGGTCACCTCAAGGAACTCACCCGGCTCGGCAACCCGTCCGCGCGCCATAGAGCCGGCTCCGGAGATCAAGACCATGTCTCCGGAAAAATTTCCCGGACCATGTGTCGCAAATACGTGCTCGCCGGAGAGCCTCGTTATGACAATATCGAGCTTTCCTGAAAGCACAACAAAGCAGGGCAGTCCCAAATCCCCTGCTTCGAACAGTATTTCTCCGGCCCGAACTGTTCTCGCGGTCCCGTACGACCGGACGCGGTCTATCTGCGCCGGTGTCAGAACCGGGAAAGCCTCAGCCTGCCAATCGGGTGTGTTTATCGATGGCTGCATCGACGCGCTCCCTCACATGCCTTCGTGCCAATGGCCGATTCCGTTCCCATGATCATCTGTACTACTTTATCCCAGCCGGGAGTTTGTTAATTACTGCCGCCCCCGCCTCGCTTACGACTTCGTCCTGGGAATCCGTGCCTCCCGAACAACCAATTGCGCCGATAATCATCCCTTGGTCGATTAGTGGAATACCGCCTCGGGACGCAATGATCCCGTCGAACGCGAGCAAATAATTGAGATGCATAAGCTGAACACCATCCTCGAAGACCTTCGTCGGGCGCCGAAATGTGACAGCTGCTCGCGCCTTGTGTTCCGCAATCTGAATGGAGGCGAGCATCGCGCCGTCCATCCGTTGGAAGGCGACTAAGTTACCACCGGAATCGGCTACTGCTACGCTCATTTTCCAATTCCTCTTCCTGGCCTCTGCTACAGCGGCCTGAATAACCGCCTGCGCTTGCTCCAGTGATATAGGGACCCCATAAGGCACATCGAATGGTATTTCGCTTGGGATGACATCAAGAGGATTCGACGTGAGCGTCGCTTCGACGGCGATTTCCGCTATGTTGCTTGACATAATGTTCCTCCGAAAGGCTAGAAGGTTTCCGCAATTCTTTGGCTGCCATAAGCAGACACATGAGTTTGGTCTTCCCTGACGACGCTAGGAAACGCATCGGGCGCCGGCCTAGCGCGCGATTTCGCCCAGGTAGTATCCGAGCCGATTTTCGACATCTCCCGGCTGGTGGAAGCCGCGCGCGATCAACGCCTTGATCCCCTCTTGCGCGGCAGGACGCCCCAGCGAAGCGATGCATGCATCCCACCCGGCGCCAAGCTCGACGTCCGGCGGCAGGCTGGTGTTGACCAGGCGCTTGGTCTGAGCGATCGCCCATTTGTCGAACTTCGCGATCCGGGTCGCGAGTGCTTCCACGAACGCATCTAGATCGGCGTCAGGCAGCGCGCGATTGATATAGCCGAAGGCCTCGGCCCGCTCTGCTCCGATGTCCTCCGAGCTTAGGAGTACCTCGAGGGCGCGGTTTCGGCCGATGAGTCGGGGCAGCCGAGCCATAGGGCCGCCGCCGGCGACCATCCCCACACCCACCTCCCATTGCGAGATGATGGTCTTTTCGCGGCTGGCGAAACTCATGTCGCAGGCCAGCGTGATCTCGCTGCCGTTGCCTGTCGCTCGGCCGCGGATGAGCGCGATCGAGACGAATGGTGCGCGGGTCAGACGCGCGAGAAAGTCCGGCCAAGGCGGCAAGCCCGTGGGGCCGGGCGGCAGCGAGGTCAGATCCTCAAGCTTGGCCAGGAAATCGGAGTGATTCAGGAAGTAGTCGTCCACCGCGCTGTCAAAGACCACGACCCTGACATGCTCATCGGCCTCGAGTGCATCGATGACTTCCTGGAACTTTTGGACCATTACCGGTCCCATGATGTTGATCGGCGGGTTGTCGATCGTGACACGCCAATAGGCGGGCGACCGCCGGGTTACGCGAATCTGTGCGGGGCCGGTTGTAGAGTTTAGTCGCTCGGATTTTACAGGTGCGCTCACAGTTGCCATCGAATTCTCCTCCGTATTTGTTAGCCATGTTGAAACCGGTTTATGAAAGCCGGCAATGCCCGTAGGCGGTTCCCAATTCAATCGTCGCAGCAAATGCGCGCGCAGCCCGCTACAACCTTAAGAACTTGGAGCTTGAAGCGAAAAGCCCCACCTGGGTAGGACAAGCCGGCGCATATAATACTGGCAGCATTCAGCCAGAAAAACATCGGCAGCGCAATTGGACGATGGCATCGACGATACCTCCGTATTGCTAGCATGTCCGCTGCCTGAGGCGTGCGGCCATTCTCGATCCAGCGAATTCTGAGAATCGATCAAAGTGGATGTGACTCCCACGCTCACACGTGACACGATGGAACGCCTTTTCCTGCGCTCCTACGGTGCGTAACGAGTGAACACAAAGTCGCCGGCTTGGAATGGCTGGTGGCAAGGGAAGCAGGTTTTCAGCTTCGCTTCGTCGGCAGGTTTGCCGTCTTTATCAAATTGAGCGAACCCCCAGCCCGCCGTTGCAGCGAACTTTTTTGAGTCCTTGACCATAAACTGCAGGTACCAATCCGGGGCGGGTCCGGCCACGAAAGATTGAACCCGGCCGAAGACTTTGTTGTTTTCCTCCGACGGCACGTCCTTCCAGGCGATGCGGGCGATGACTGTGCCATCCGGAAACGGAAGTTTGTGTTCCCGATACGCCTTGATCGCTACGTCGTTGCCGAGGATGGCTCGAATATCGTTGAGGCTGCCTTCTTCGTGAGCCACGGAGATCAGTCGCCAGTCGCGGTACCCGGGAAAGATCTTTATACCGAAAATCGGGACGGCCCCTCCATCATCGCGTCCAGATGCAGGAGAGCTGGAGGTGACAATGCCAACCACCGTAAGCAGCGCAACCAGCGAGAAAGCGATTCGTTTCATTTTGCTTGCTCCCTTTGCGGATTACGTTTTTGCCCTTTTGAACTTACCTTCATTTACCTGTTCAATTTGGCTTTCGCCGCCGCCTGCTCGATCAACTCCGCCACTTCCCGCGGGTGAGACAGCATGGCCAGATGATTGGACGGTAGGGTGATTGAAGTCGCCTTTATAATCGCTGCTTCGTCTTTCTCCAACTCCGGCGGAATCGCCCGGTCGTTGCCCGCGATCAGGGCCCATGAAGGCTTGCTCTTCCACGCAGCTGTCGTGACTGTGGCTCCGAAAACAGCCGCCGCCGTTTGACCCTGTGTCGCAGTGAGTATTTCCTGCTCCCTGCCCGGGAGATCCTGCGCCATGTCTTCGGCAATTCCTTTTCGAGTCGCCGTTAGAAAACCTTGAGCGTCGGGCCGCAGTTCGCTGCCCAGCGGAGCGGGCGGATACGCCTTGCTGACGGAATTGATGGATTCACCCTCCCCAGGCGCGAACGCCGCCACGTAGACCAACCCGACAACCTTCGGGTCATTACCAGCTTCGGTAATCACCACGCCGGCGTAGGAATGGCCGACTAGTATTACTGGCCCGTCCTGCAACGCGATGATGCGCTTCGTCGCCGCTACATCGTCAGCCAGCGAGGTCAAAGGATTCTGCACAGCGACTGCATGAAAGCCTTTCGCTTCGAGCAGCCCAATCACTCTGGACCAACACGATCCATCCGCCCAGGCGCCGTGAACCAGGACAATGTTTTTGGCCCCTTGCGAGGAGTTCGCCTGAGCGAATCCTCTCGTGTCGAGTCGGTGCTACAGGATCAGCATCATCGCCGCGATCAAAGCGTTTCGGTACGTCTGCGGGAGCTTCATTTTCACCTCCTCGTTAAACCAACTGTCGCGATTAAGCCAGAACAACCTTGGCCGCACAATTGGACGAAGGTATCGCCCATACGAAGGTATCGCCGATACCTTCGTCCAATTGCCTCACTTCCCCACCTCTGGCCTAATCGCAACAACTCGAGATGCACGCTGATGGGGCTCGGAAGACCTTTATGAAGGAGAACACGCGATGTCTGATTCTGTGGCGAAATCTGTGAAGCAAGAACCGGAAGGGCATAACTTTGAGATACGCGCCGAGGTGAAACGGCTCTCCGGCCTTACGACATTTGTAATGCTCGTAACAGCGCTCGCTGTGCTGTTTCTCGTCGCGGCCGCAAACCCGCAGGATAAGTACTCGCTGATTTCGCCAAGCGGAATCGCGTTCTCTGACTTCAGGGGCTACGAAGACTGGGCTGCCGTCTCTTCCGCCCGGCAAGACGAGATACTCAAGGTGATCGTCGCCAATCCGAAAATGATCAGGGCGTACAAGGCCGGCGTTCCCGGCAACGGCCAGCCTTTCCCGGAGGGCTCCATGATCGTGAAGCTCCAGTGGAAGCAGAAGAAGAGCACGGAGGCTCAATTCGCTGTGGATGTGCCAGACGTCTTTACCCAGGCTTTCGTCATGGAAAAGGACAGCAAGAGGTTTCCGAAAACCGGTGGCTGGGGGTACGCGGTGTTCAACTACGATGCCGTGTCGGGCAAGTTCACAGCCGATGATAAAAGCCTTTCAGACTGCGGCAACGCTTGCCATACGGCCGTGAAGGCAAAGGACTACATCTTCCACCCGTACGAGGTGCGTTAAGTTGGGCCTGTCCCTAAGTTTCAGCTCAAGGATGGGTAACGTCTTGCTGGCATCATCCGAGATGCATGGGAGTCGGCGATTCCTCAAGTTGTCGTCGTTTGTCGTGTGAGAAAGTGCGTCAGCGAAGTGTCCTTGTCTGTGTCAGCCAATAGAGAGTCCTGTTGACGATCGGATGTTGTCCTTTTCCCGCGTTCACGAAATACTGTTTACACGGCATTCACTAGGGGACTCTATCTTGGCTATCATCCGAAATTGCCCATCTTGCGGAAAGTCGAACCGAATTCCGGCGAAACACCTCGCGGACATAGGAAGATGCGGTGCATGCAAGGCAACGCTACCTGCAATGGCGGAGCCCATAGAGGTGAATCCCGAGGAATTCGATGAAGTTGTTCGCGACAGCAAAGTTCCTGTGCTCGTTGATTTCTGGGCGGCCTGGTGCGGCCCCTGCCGGACGGCGGCGCCGCATGTCGCACAGGTCGCGCGAGATCTCGCGGGCCGCGCCGTCATCCTAAAGGTCGACACGGAACGGTTTCCAGAACTTGCTTCACGGTACAACGTCCAAGGAATCCCGAACTTCGCCGTATTCACTCGCGGTAGCCTTCAGTTCCAGCAAGCGGGCCTGGTGGACGCAAATACGATGAAGAGTTGGCTAGCACGGGCAGCCTAGCACTCTGCAAACCGATTGATTCCAGGCGCCTGCACTACTGACGGCTGCGTGGATTTTACTTCTGCTCTACTTTGCCAACTGCTTACGGATGGATTGCAGCTCGGCGCGGTGCTTGGCTGTCGTCTTGGGATATGGCATCTTCAGCTCCTTGAGCGCATCGAGAACGATCGCTGAAACAATCAGGCGGGCATTCTTCTTGTCGTCTGCCGGGACCGCGTACCAGGGCGCGTGGCGGGTGCTCGTTGCCTCCAGACACTCTTCGTAGGCCTTCATGTAATCCCCCCAATACTTCCTCTCGTGAATGTCGGCGAGGCTGATTTTCCAGCTTTTGTCTGGTTCATCGATGCGTTCGAGGAGTCGCATTCGCTGCTCGCCACGAGATAGGTGGAGGAATATCTTGATGGTCCGTGTTCCGTTCCGATAAAGATGGCCCTCCAAATCCCTGATCGAGCGATACCGCTCTTTCCAGATGTTTTTCGCGTCGCGGATCTCTTTGGATAGGCCCTCGCTGCCGAGGATCTCTGGATGCACTCGAACGATCAGCACTTCCTCATAATAAGAACGATTGAAGATGCCAATCCTGCCGCGTTCTGGAAGACGGCACGTGCTGCGCCAAAGAAAATCATGTTGGAGTTCCTCGGTGCTGGGTTGCTTGAAACTGTAAACCTCGCAACCCTCTGGGTTGACACCGGACATGACATGGCGGATGGCGCCATCCTTTCCGGCGCCGTCCATCCCCTGAAAGATCACCAACAGTGCGAATTGATTGGATGCGTAGTGTAGCTGCTGCAGCGAACTCAACTTTTCCATGTGTTCGAGGAGAAGCTCTTTGTACTGCTTCTTCGAGTTGTAGTAGGGATCGACAATCGTCGGCCACTTGCCGAGGTCAACCTCTTTTCCTGGTGGTATCCGGAAGTCCTTTGAATCGATTTTCATCTTCCTCGCTCTCGACTCGTTTACACATGGTTTTCAGGAGATGCGCGGACGGGCCAAAACATGGATTTTGATCAAATCCATGACTACGCCGAATGCCATCGCAGCGCCAAACTCGCCAGCGACGATTGCAACCGGCAACGACGCCATAGCGATTACCAAAATCGCGAGCGTTCAAATGATAACAACGCCAGCTGCCGAAGCATGCGGATCGAGATTATGTGTCCATCCGCTCGACCCATTGTGCGCGCCATGCGGGAGCCACAAATCGATCCGCAAAGTACTGTGTCTCCCGCGCAACCTCGTCGCCCCCGAACTCCAAGATGCTCACGGTGTAACACGGTTTGCCGTCATACGTCAGGATGAATTCAGTGACCCAAATATCACCACTGCCAATGATTCGTTGGACAGTGAGGCGCTTTTTGCTCGGCTGACCACTATTCCTGACTTGGCTTGTCTGCCTCTACCAGTTCCATCCGTAGGTGCTGATTATTGATGAGAAGCCCGCAAATACACTGCCGCAAAGTCTCTAAGTGCCCCTGCCAGTCTTCCTCGATTCTCCGCTTCCATTGTTCATTCCGAAATCTCTTAGTTGATGCTCTTTTCGAGCGCTTCGCGGACGATCCGTTGACTTCCGCAAGCGTTTGAGCGACATGCGCTTGATGTTGGTGAGCAGCCATAACATCCTCCGATACGGATTGTTTATCGTTCCTATTATCACGGTATGCGCGGGAAATCCTTTAGGTTCCGTTACACGGATTCGATCAAGCCGAAACACGGGACGCGAATCAATTGAACCAAGGTGTTGATCGATCCCTTGGCATCAAGCGCTTGACCTAGCTTGATGCGCGAGCCCGAAAGCTCGAGGGGCTAGCCCCAAGGGAGACACGCATTTTGTTCAAGCGGAATTGATGGCGGCCCCAATATGCCTCTTCGCGATCTCCTCGATCTGCGGCTCCGTCAAAGCGGAGAGATCTGCCGTTTCCGTCGCGACAATTCGCTGAAACTCTTCGGGACGATGGGCTTTGAGATACTCCGCTAGGAACCCAACCGCGCTGCTTTTCCCCGTCCCATGTCCGATGAGGATGATCTCTTCGGCGTTTACAAGGTCCATGGCGATCTCCTCGTAGTACGAGTCTTCCTCGGGAACGCGATCGCCTTTGTAGTGAGCTTCCTTACGGTGGATCAAATGATGTTGGAAGCCAAAGGGATCATACGGTTTCACAGTCACTTCGCCTTGAGGCCAGCTATCGCCCAGATCGTGATATATGTGTGCAGCATGATGGTCGATGACCACGACAATTCGCCCGACTTTTGATGCCTTGGCGGGCATCCCAAGGGCGCCAACTTCTTTCAGAAACCTACGCAGTCGAGATATCTCCTCCACCGCGAGATCATGCCCGTTGGGGCGCTTAAAAAAACATCTTTGTGAGCCGGCCGCGAAGATAAACTCGTCGTTTCCGTGTGCTTGTACCTCGCCGATATTCCCAATCAAATCAATCACAGAGTCCCAGCTTAGATTTCGAGGAAGCTTACCGCTGACGAGACTCTCAAGAAGTTCTTTATGGTCGCGACGCATAGGTTCATTCATCGTTCGACTCCCCTCCGTTGGATAAGAGTCGCGTTCCGGTTTGCTCACCGAATTCGCCGTGTCGGGGCGCGCTCCATCGTTACTATTGAGCCAGACATAAAGAAGAGAGTCTATTGGACGATGGTATTGGCAAATACTTTGGTATCGGTCAAACAAGCTCGCGCGACTTGAGCGATACAGCACTCGCGAGAAGCCCATGATGCCAATGGAGCGCCCTCAGAAGATTGGGAACTGGTTGAATGCATTGCCTCGTTGCACTTCTTGAGTATTCGAGTAGAGGCTCAGTTCTCCAGCACGGACGCTGATTAACGTGGGAAGCATCGGGACTCATTGCTAACTGGTGCCAGTAAAATCATGGTTTTTAATAGCGAACGCAGGCTGGATTTATCTATGGCCTGGAATCGCGGCGGGCAGGTGCAAGTGAAAAGTTGCGCCGCGCCCAGGGGAACCGACTGCCCACAATCGCCCGCCATGCGACTCAATAATTGATCGGCTGATGCGAAGCCCCATCCCGGTGCCGCGTGGTTTAGTTGTAAAGAAAGGCTCGAATATCTGCTCCGCCAGTTGTGGTGAAAGCCCTATGCCGGTATCGGTGAATGAAACGAGAATCTGTTTGTTTTCAGCTCGCTCTGACTTGATGACCAACTCTCGCGTGCCATCAACGTCCTTCATCGCCTCGATGCTGTTGACGATCAGGTTCATCGCGACCTGCTGCAATTGCACGCGATCTCCGACGATCTGAGGAAGATCGGCTCCCAGTTCTGTCCGCACCGATATGTTGTATCTCATCGCCTCGCCGCGCAGGAGGGCGATGGTTTCTGGAATAATCTCGTTCACATTGAGACCCTCTTGATTCGGGACACCCTTCTCGAATTGTGAGCGGATTCGGCTGATGATCTCGGTAGCACGTTGTACGTCTCTTACAATTCTGACTAGAGCCCCGCGCACCTCATCAAGATCGGGATTATCGCCCGCGAGCTTTCGGAGGCCGGCGTTGGCATTGGTCATAGCACCACTGATCGGTTGACTGATTTCATGAGCCAGGGATGCCGTTAACTCTCCCATGGTTGTCACCCGGTTGATGCGTGCGAGATCGCACTGCGCCTGGCGTAACGTCTCTTCGGCCGCCATTCGATCGTGGATGTCAGTAAGAAGCACATACCAGCGAAGCGCGTGGCCCTCGGAATCACAGAGCGGGAGGCCGCGTGCGCGAAACCATCGATATACTCCGTCTGCGCGCCGGAGCCGGTGATCAATGTCGTAAGCCGACACCGTCTCCACCGAGTGCATCCACGCGGCATAGACGCTCGGCAGATCATCGGGGTGAACGGCGTCGCCGATTGACCAACCTTTCAATTGGTCCGAGGTTTTGCCGAAATACTCCAGGGTTTGACGGTTGACGACTTCAACCGCGCCCGTCGACGACATAATTGCCACCAATCCAGCGATACCATCAAATATCAATCGGAGACTCTGCTCGCTCTCGCGAAGGGCTTCCTCTCCCCGCTTCAGATCGTCGATATCGGTCGTTGTACCGACGAATTTGAGGACTTTCCCTTCTGCATTGCGCAGGACCACGGCTTGTTGGAGATGCCAGCGATAGGTCCCGTCCTTGGCGCGGAGAGACCGGGTTTCGAACGCAAAACCTTGTCCCGAGCGCACGCCCTCCCAAAAGGCCCTCGATGCTGCTTCGCGATCCTCGGGGTGAACTGCGGTCATCCGCATCACTACGGGGACAATCGTGGATGCAACGATCATCCATGCGCCCTCGTCGACCAAGAACGAGAAGAAGGAGCGCGACCCGGAGATGCATCAGACGAAGAAGGGCAACCAGTGGTATTTC
>Ga0302140_10004937_pt1 | contig 16959 bp, 17 predicted proteins | sample I_Bog_E1_1_FD_202095 | JGI IMG/M metagenome (GOLD analysis project Ga0302140, IMG submission 202095) | Peat permafrost microbial communities from Stordalen Mire near Abisko, Sweden - I_Bog_E1_1 | ecosystem: Environmental > Terrestrial > Soil > Wetlands > Peat | place: Sweden: Abisko, Stordalen... | reverse complement strand
CATGTCGAAACGAGGTTTTGAAGGCAAATCGTGGTCTTCCGGTGGTTGAGTCTTGAAGAAGGTTAACAAGACGATATGCGATTGGAAATGAATCCCACGAACCTCCTTCTTCTCCTCCTTGCTGTTCGCAGCAGCCTTATTGATGGCCTTCATGAATTGCTTGGCAAGAAACCATTGCTCAAATGCTGTGTACACTACAATCTCCGGAGCGAAAATCGCAATAGCCACCCATTTTGTCTTTCGTAACCAAAATTTAAGCTTGGTCTCGTTTGGCGGAGGCACGTTTAAATGGATTGCTGTATAAACGCAAAGCAGAAGTGTAAACAAGCAGCTATAGAGCAGGCTCCAAGTGCCACGTCCGGGAGGATCAGCGACCCAACCTGGGGCGATAACAGTTTGCAACGCTGTGAGGTTCGCGATGGGAGCGGCGATCACTGGGAAGATATATAGCGCGAAGGGGATCAGGGCCATGTTTGAAAGTTTGATGTGGAGGATTGAGATGAAGGAGGAAGGAGATCAAACACAGGTGGACTGAAGAAAAGGGCCCAGGTCATGGTTTCGTTATGGTGGTGGCTGAGCTGCCAGCAGAGACAGCTAAGCCTCAAAAAAGAAAATACTTGTAAACAATCACGTGCGAGAGATTACTCGGTATGTGGTAATGCTTGCAACTAACCGAGCATCATACTTAAAACTAGAAAGGTATGAAAATTATTTAGTTGGAGGATCTCGGTGGCGATATGCGTCGCAAAATTCAAGATCATATCAATCAAGAAATTCATACAACTAAGGACCTAAGCATCCCGCCCTCCAGTGGCTTTGATAAAATGGACTCGCTTTGGGCCCACCTGCCACCCACAATCAGATCCGAAGAAATGCTTCTTGACTAAGAGCACGGAATGAGCTAAAACTACGCTCAAGCATTATTTACCTGTTTCTGGAAAGAAGGACGCGCAGCATGGGTTCAGCCCGCGGAAGTTTCGAAGCATTTTGGTTTGTATTGCCCTAAGAACTTTTATTACTGTACGGGGTTCTATGGCTCAAGAATCATAATTTTTTTTACACATTTTATTTCCTCCTTGAGCTACCTCCCCAAAGCAGGCCACAAACGAAAAGCCTTCTTATACCACACCACTGCCTCCTCTCCCTTTCCCGCATCTTCCAAACCCTCAGCGATAGCCAACGCCCTCCTCCCCCTCCTCTCATCACCCCCCTCACCCTCACACAACCTCTCAAAATCAAACTCTTCATCCCTCCAATACATCACATCCGTTCGCAGCAGATACTTAACTCCCTCCCTCAAATCCTCGCCATCATGCCACACATCATCACGGAAGAGAAGTGCTTGGCCGAGCACGGGTTGGACGCTGGCGATAACCTCGTGGTTTGGAGATAGGAAGCGCGTTGCGCCGCCGTTTGGCGAGGGGACGCTGGCCAGGTAGATGTTGATGGTCATGAACGCCTGCTCGTTCACGGACTCGAGACGTCGGCCGTCTGTATGTGCGGAGAATTTGCCTCCTAGTTCCCATTGTACCACCTGTCAGCTGACTTTTCTTCTCCTATTTCATTTTATCCTATTCTGTTCTCAGACAGGAAGTGAAGGGAGGGAACAAACCTTGCGTGTACCGACACAACCTAAACGTTTGGTTCAGCCCTCGCACCGTCCAACCCTCTCCATCCTTATCAACGACCTTCCCTATTTCCCCCAGGAAGAGAGTTGCAATCCGCGACCAGAGCAGGGACGCAAGCGCCGGATCGGTGAATACCTCTCGGTCGCGGATGGTGGTTGGCGTCACGTTTGAGGGGATCAGGTTCGTATGTGTGTCGATTATAGAGTTACATTCGATGGGTGTGAGGAGTTTGGAAATTAGGTAAATTGAGCGGGGTGGGGAGAGGGTTGGGATGGGAAAGGTTTGGAGGGTTGGGGGTGATAGTAATATTGGTGTTGACATTTTTGCTGCTCGAAGGGGAGGACTTGAGTGAGAGCAAGTGTTCGGTCAGGAAGTTAATTTCGATCGAAAGAAGTGGACTGGTGTTAGAAAGAAGTATAAAGGGGATCGAGAGTGGCTAGACTCAGCCTCCACAAGGCAGGCGGTCGGCATGAGTCATGCCGAGTCCAAACCAAACGAAAATACAAGGATACAATAAAGGAACAAATACATGCATGCCTAAGGGTGAGTAGTCAGGGGCGTAGTAAAAGCTCCGACGAAGTGTCAATGCCCTAGTTATTATTATTAAGAGGCTACCTCTTTCAATTTTTGTATGGTGTGGTGTGTGGGAGCACAAATCGCAATTTTAAAATCATGTGCTCCGATTGGTAACAAATCTGTCCCCCCCCCCTTGTTGTGGCAGTGAAGTGTAGCGGTGTGAGGAACACCAAAATAAGAGCGAGAGGGGGGGTGCAGGGGGTCTCCCCCTGGGATATATAAAGAAAGGGAGAGAATGAGAGATAATCACGTGCCTTAGGTAGCCACTTACATCAACGCCCCAGGAAGGCAGGTTGGTCCATTTTATCTATAATCGGTAGGTATTCCCAAATCTCGATAGTCGAGCTCACGAAAATCAATAGCATCTGGGCAGCTATAAAGCGTGAAGCACTTTATGTGGCAGCGGAGGGGGTCGCTACTCCGGCGGAAATAGACGGTATCTACAAAGACCTCGTCAAGACTCCAAAAGGTCTTTTCGAGCAGATAGATGTAGTTGGTTTGGATGTGGTGAAAGACATAGAGGAGAACTATGCTCAAAAGAGAAAAGGTTTGCCCAAGGAGTCGCGTGAGTTGTTGAGTCGGATGATACAAGAGGGGAAACTCAGAGCTAAAAGTAGGGAAGGCTTTTACAAGTACTGACTTGTTGATGTACTCTTAAGCTCCGGGAATATCTCTTGACGTGGGTACTCTGCTTCTCTCCATGTGCCTGATTTGAATCAAGCAGGGTACGCTATTAGATGATGCGGAAAGGGATCTTGATATGATCTAATGAACTCAATTTACTAGAATTAATGCATTCATAGAGTTTTGTTTCGTGCTTTTGCACGTCTTAAACTATGTTCTTGTCGATGACTTCTCTTTAATATAACTTATTGGCATTCAGGAGTGGCCCACTCAAGGCTCTCGTGCTCCCAAGAATGTGGTGCGCAATGAACGAAGAGGACCTTTGGGTGACGGCAGAGGTAGATGTGAAGCCTATGTTAGCTATTCTCTAGCAGAATTTAGTGGAGATTCTAAAGGAGCAAGATTGTGTGCCTTTCTACTCAGCAATGATAATTTATATTGAAGTGTGTACATCGAGCTGAGAGCCAGCTCTGTCAAGTCAGCAACTAAAAAGACATGAGTCGCAATTCGCGAATGTATATCGACAAAACAAGAGCGCAAATTGCTTGAGATCTAGCCATAGAGGGTCTGCAAGCCCTTTGAGGCGACTAAAACAATCCAATCACATTTCCCTACTCCTTCATCATCTCTCCTCCACACTTCCTCCAGTATCTCTAGAACCCTTGAGACTTGCTGAAGCCTAACATACTGTTCGTGCATTCGAAGTCCCTGTCTCACAACCTGTCTTCCCTCCTCCTTTGATCTCGATGATATTGCGAGGGGCAGAGAAGGGTGCTCGAAGGACCAATCTTCCTCAACTGGATCTACAAACCATGTTGCTGCAATTAACGCTGGCAGGCCTTGGAGGACACGAGTTCCAGAGCTAGGAGGAATTGATTCCAAGATTGACAGTATGTGAAAGGCAAGTCTTCTTAGCCAGTTGTGGTGTGATGGAATCAAGGTAGCAGTTGATAGAAACTCCTGAGAAGTCAACTCAAACAGAAATTGTTCTTCCCAGCTACTATCCTCATTGTAGACGTACTCTTGGTGGTAGTTCTGTAATAACTGCGGAAAACTCATATATAGTTGCAGAAGACCAGCACAACGATAAGCTTCTCCGACAGCCAAAATCTCCTCAACGGCTGTCTGGGAATCGTGTGGATCTTGGAAACTATGCAGTCGAGGTTGAGACATCTTAAAAAGCTCAGCTTCGACAGATGCTGCCTGCTTTTCAAGTCGTTCTTGCTGATCACTCGTAGTGGAGGAGGGTAGCGATGCCTCTGTATGTGCTGAACGGCATAAGGAGCCGACCTTCCCAACACAGATGAAGGTCTGCATCGAAAACCCAGTCAATGGATGTGGGAATATTCTCTGAGGAAGTTGTGACTCTTTGTGATCTTGCAGGCTATCGAAGCTCATGCTCAATTTTCCAACTGTCTCATGTAGCCACTCTTGAAAATCAAAAGAAGATCTCGGGTCGCCGGTAACGAAGGCTGAGATGGCTAGCCAATACACGTAAGCTCCCAATATGGATGTCTCTTGGTACTTGAGATGGCGTTTCTTGGAAGCCAGCCAAAGCGAAAGCAGAAATTGGCTGCCAAGCACATGAGACAGGCCGAGATCATTCACATCATACCAAGACGATGTCAGGCCTGCTATGATGCAACTCAACATCAACTCGTCTGAGACAATCATCGAACTATGAAGATTTTTGATCTCATTCCTGACTGCAGAAAATGCTTCGGATTGGAGCGAGAGTGCTTTGTAGCGCATGGTCGGCTGTTGTCTGCTAAGTTGAGCTGCAGACGATGCTTGGAGAAGGAGAAATACGGGTCGAGAGTGAAACATCATTGCTGCCGGGATAGTTCGGAATGGACTTATATCAGAGTCAAAGCATCCTGCTATCTTGCATACTCTTGTGAAATAGTGCTGTATGAGGGTGAACGATTCGTCATTGAGTTGCTTCGGCATAGAAGGCGGCCGCGTGCGAACAAGCCCTTCCTTGGAAGTAGTACTAAGAGACGAGAGGGCATTCTCGGAGGCTCGGCGAACTTTTGGAATTCGCCTCTTGATTTCGGCAGGGGCTGTGGCTTTCAAATCCTCAGAGGTGTCAATCCATTTGAGAGGTTTCTGATATCCTGGACACAGCAGCTTCTGGCGGGAGCATTGTTGACAACCTGGCTGCTTTTGGTCACATTTGACCTAGCCACATCAGCGTGAACAAAATTGGTAAAGGTCAATCACTTAAACATCATACCTTTCGTCTCTTGCATTGCAAGCATCCTGCACGAGACTTCAGCCTTCGAGCTTCGGACATGTTGTCTGTTTGCAGAAATGGTGTTCCAATTTCAACCGCAAATGAAACATCAATCCCCTAGGATTGGTGTAGGAATAATGGCTAGCCGGCACAGAAAATGTAATTTTTGGGAAGAAAATGATTTCAATGAGAAGTGTCGTCGTACCTTTCAAGCTTGGCGGTTGGTCGTCGCACTTTTTGTCCATAAAAGGGTTAGCTTGATGCACGGGCCACATCGCCCCCCTTTTCCGGTTTCCAAGCTTCTAGCTGTAAGGAGTAGGATAGTGCGACGTGAACATGGTACTGATAGAATCAACATAACTTTAAAAGAGCATAATTCGTTTGCTTCTGTCTCCAAAATTCATTCTTCGCTCTTCTCCTTCCTCGAGAACTTAGAAAGTCTTTTATAAGCTACAGGTTCACAACCCGAAGCATCGAGAAATCCTCCAGAGTCAGAATGCCAACGAAGAATGGCGGTGCAAGAGCACCCGAGTCAGAGTTCGACTTCATTACGACTCCTGAGCCTGCATCACAAAGTTTCGAAACGAATGGAGACTGCGGTGTGAACATCGTCACCGTACGTATCACTTGCAAAGGTTGACTCGAGACTATCCGCGAGCTGATTCCTAACTTCATTTTGATCCTCTAGTCTCCATCAATAAAAGACGGAATTTTCCCAGCAGACGGACCTGGAGCAGAGGGCTTTTCCAATCTCGTTTTACTCGCCCTTGTCGCTACGGTTCCCGTTCTCCTGTCTTACATCTTCTCCCTCTCTTGGGCCTCGACTGCTCTCCTCGCACTTCTTACATTCTTCCCACTGTTGGCCAGTTTTTGGTATCTCTCCTCCCGCTTCACACCCCGCAAGAATGAGAAAGTCAAACTCCCCGGCCGACCAGTCGAATCCTATTTGAATTTCCTCAAGGATTCTCACAAGCAGAGATACAAGGGGAGGAATAAGATACCAATTGATACCTTTCAGACCTTGTATTTTAACGGTGAGGTCGAGTTCAAAGGAGATTGTCTCGAGGTACTGGAGTATCGACATGACTGGGCTTCCTTCCACTTCACGCTCAATCTATTCAAGTTCTTCCTTTTCAGCTTCATTCCAGAGATTATCTTACACACTCGTTCGCAAGGTAGGTACACACTTAGCTTTTCCTGTTGAAAACCGTGGAAGCCAGCAACTAACGAAGCCGCGTTAAATAGACGAAGAGCAAGTCCGCAACCACTATGACCGCGGTGACGACTTCTACTCCTTCTTCCTCGGACCGCGCATGATCTATACCTCCGGCATTATCTCGAACCCCTCCACACACGAAACACTGGAACAACTACAAGACAACAAGCTTTCCATCGTCTGCCGAAAACTAGGTCTCCACTCGGGAGACAAACTTCTCGACATTGGCTGTGGCTGGGGGACACTCGCCCGCTTTGCAAGCAAGGAGTACAACGCCCACGTTACAGGCATCACACTCGGCAAGAACCAAACCGCCTGGGGCAATCGCGGGCTCCTCGCTGACGGCATCCCTTCCACGCAGTCCCAGATCCTCTGCCTAGACTACCGCGACATTCCTAAGTCAACATACGACAAGATAACCTGTCTCGAGATGGCAGAGCACGTCGGAATTCGACACTTCACCCCGTTCCTGAATCAAGTATACAATCTGCTTGGCGATGACGGCGTTTTCATCCTCCAGCTCTCAGGCCTCAGGAAGTCCTGGCAGTACGAAGACCTGATCTGGGGCCTCTTCATGAACCGGTACATCTTCCCTGGCGCTGATGCCTCCACGCCACTGGGCTTCTACATCTCATCTGCAGAATCTGCCGGCTTCGAAGTCAAAGGCCTTGACACTATTGGCATCCATTACTCAGCAACAATGTGGAGGTGGTACAGGAATTGGGTGGGTAACAAAGAGAAGGTGTTGGAGAAATATGGAGGGAGGTGGTATAGGATCTGGGAGTACTTTCTGGCATCTAGCACTATTGCGAGTAGACAGGGCACGGCGACTTGTTATCAAATCACCCTGGTGAAGAATTTGAATTCTACTCAGAGGACGGCCGGGATCGGGACGCAGTTTGCGCTTTCTGGCGCGTTGGGTGTGAAGGACGTTAAGGAATGATGACAGGAAGGAAATGGCGAATAACGCACATAGAAGGAAGCTGTTGCTTTTCGGTCATGGGTTTGATAGCAGGTTGTGAAATAGAAAGTTGGTCCTTCAGTTTAAGTACAGACGTGCAATCAAGGTTTTAACAATCAATTAACGATAGAGGTGACGGGCTTGGTATTCTCTGTCCAGAATAGGCAATTGGTCTTTCTCACATTTGAGTTCTTTAGCCTTGTTTCGTCTTCTATTCAAACATGCACAAACTTAGATCGTCGAGTTCAGTAGGCCCAAAAATGCTACGACGAAGCCATGTTGTGGGAAAGATTAGGACAAACATTCTAAGCTTCATCTCTTTACGTTTTAAGGACTCTGCTTTATGCATCCGAAGAAACTTGTTATTGCTATCCTGATATAAAACCTGTTGCATTATATTGTCGGACTATAGCTTTGAAAACAAGAAGAATGTTGATAACAAACTCTGGCTCTAGGTAATGTAAGGTCTTTGACCCTTTAACGCACTTTTTCGAAGGACTTACTACGATGAACGACTCCAGTACTGCCTCTGGCGTTCAGAACACGACAGCGAAAAGCATGTTCTACCCGGAGAGGTGCTACATGTAAGCGAGTAGCGCTAGACCCTCAGCGCCCCCTAGCGGCCGCCGGGCCGTATTTTTCCGGTCACGTGTATATATAATTAATTTAGTTATGATTTAGTTGATTTGATTATGATTTGATTATAAATAACGTCCTTACTAGTTAATTTGATTATATTATTAGGTGATAATCAAATTATAATCAAATCATTTGACACACTGATTGGTAGGAATAGTGCCTAGAAACGGTGTAGCTTTGATTGAAAGTAGGATGTGTTTGAAGGGAAGTACTTGAAGTTGCAAGACTAATGAATAGCTGTCAAAACTTGGGGTGAAGAGCTCTGTTAAATGTTCGATAGCTTGATGCTACAACAAAATACACAGCTGGCTGAACTCGTAGTGAAATGGAAGGAATTTGGGAGCAAGACGGTCTTAATATGCAATTTCGTGGATCTCGATTCCGAGACCAAGATGGGGTACTATTTGCGAGAGTAAGAACGCCGAGCAAGTTAAGTTTCGCGACACGACTCTCAATATTTACCAAGATCTACGCCGTGTGTATGGGATCTAGGAGAACACAGATTGGCCGTGGTGAGTCGTTCTCAGGAAAGGATTGAACTTTCAAGTAACTCGTGTTGCGATAGATTGCTGAAGCTTCTTGTCATTCTCGTCCAGAATGGAAAGTCATACGACAACTTGACAGTCTGTCAATCCCACTAATCGCAACAATTTGGGTAGCTCGCCATTATAAGCAGCTCCAATCGTCCAGAATATCATCTGCATTACACTTAAAGGCCCCCTATATATAAACACAGCATCTAAGTTTTGGTATTCCGGCCCCGAACCGTTCCCACCTGGTGGCAGCGGAACGGATAGGCACAGTACTCGGCTCCGAGTCAAATTTAGAAGGCAGAGTGGAGGGCGAGAAGTATGCGCGAAGATCGCGCTGGCAAAGGCGTTCAGCTGCGAGGCTTCTGGTTTGTGACAATTGCTGCCTGTGAGGCATTTCGCGACGACCCCCTCAATGACTGGAAATTAGGGACCCGGACTGCAATTATTATATTCCCGACATTGACTGAAAATCCAGCTCGACTGATAATGGTGATCTTTTGGCAAGATCCTGGGGATGGACTAATCCTTTAGCGACCTTCAACATCTATAGTTCACTCCTGTCGTGGGGGAAAAAAAAACAAACATAGCTGTCAGCGTTCACGACTTGATATTACTGTCACTAAGGGTTTGGTTTCACTTCACTCTCAACGTCCCCCAATACTTTTCATTCTACTCTCACCAAAACTTGCCGTCCGTGGGTTGAGATAATTACACTACCTTACTCGCGCACAACTGCTAAACTCCCCAGGAGGCAGAAAAGAAGGTTAGCTTCCCCAAAGTTATAATTCCAATTCGGATTTTGGGGTCTTCAGTCTGCCTCCCATAGCGACCTCGAATCAGGTTGCCGTCAGATATAGGAGTTTGAATTTCGTCGTAGTAAAATGGAGAAAAATATAACGCCGTATACGTTACTGTTTATACTATTGCCAACACTGGTTTTGTATAACTTCAATGACCTTTGCCATTGCACAAAGACTAGGGAAACCCTAGGCAAGCCTAAGTAAAACCTAATCAAGGTCTACATCTGCAATTCTACCAGGGAAACCCCGGTACTAAGCTTTAGTCCCTAAACCACCACATAGTCTCCTTTGCCAAAAAAGCCGAAATTTAGCATTGAAGAAGACAACCAAGTTCTTCGTCTTCACAAATAGAACAAAGTGCCAAAAAATCACAAGTAGCAAAACATTCAGAATAATCCGCATACTAAAGCACCAGACCAAATATATTAGCACCTACACAAGGTAATAGTCGAAGGGGGATTACTTACACAATTATCAACGCAATCTCTCTTCTTTATAGTTTCCACTGGTGAACTAATTACTAAGGCACCGAATAAGCCTACTAGGAAAAGCTTGGGATTCATATTTGCGATGCTCTAACTTAGTAAAACGAACTGAAGTTAGATTGATAGAGTAGATGCGAAGTCTTGAGATTTGAGAAAGAAATTAAACGGATATGATAATGAGCCGGCGGGAGCAATACAATATGGGGTGCTTAATCTGTTTTAAGTACGGGAGTCATGCTTGTAGCAACACTACCCCAACACAAGCTCTCCGCAGTACCAGGGTGCTAGAGTTACCGCCCAAAAACAAGCTCTATTTGTAGCTGCTAAACGTGTGGCTGCGGCGTTTGTGGCCGCGTGTCCTTTGCGGGGAAATTCCTGTTTCCCGACATCCTTCAATGAAGTTAGAGCGAAACGTGGCACTGTGCGCAACCAACAAAATCGGCAGGCCCCTTCCTGGGTAAATGCTTCTGCGTGACAAACTTCCAACTTTTCACTTCCAGCTTTCACTTCTTCTCTATTTGCCATATTCTATAGTAAAGGGCGAATTAGGTGTCGCGAGTTTTTTTTAGTTAATTATTTAAGCAAGGTCTATTTCCAGACGCTTGTAGCCATGCACCCCTTGCCCTATTGTGCCCCTAAGGTACCGCTGCTACATAATTGTCATCGCAGAGCGGAGCCAATTCTTGCCCATTCTTCACCCACAATTTATAACTACAGCTAGGGGCGAAACTAGTTTCACTACTACTTTCACTGGACCAGTCATTTATAGAATTATCTGTGTCCTTGGTCCTCAGCGCAGAAATAAAGCATTATTCGGAGCAGAGATGTACATTAAAGAGTTATAAGATATATATATCATTTGAAGACTATAAAAGGCAGACAAAGTCTCTCCTTTAGATTTACGGCTCTCTATCTCGCTAAATGAAAATCCTGCCCTATTGACGGCATTTATCTTGAGATCTAAGAGTCCAATCCGGCGATACGAAGGCCGACGGCTTTGAACCTCGCTAAGGCAAGGAACACCAAAATCTTCTAGTTTATAAAATCGCGCATCGCAATAACTACGCGTCTGAATACTTTAATCGCGCTTTATGGGATAGCAAAGAAGCCTAGCTATCTCAATCTATAATCTCGTGTCTCCATAATTTGTGGGAGTGTTATCGCAAAGTTTTGAATGCGAGGGGACAATTCTCAAGGCTCTCCTTAGCAGGATTGAGGGTTTTCAAGACCGTCGGCCTTCGTATTCCTTAGAACCGTGGTCTTCTTCATCCAAGCATTCAACTGCAAAAGCAAATCTTCGCTAAGGATTAGGGCGTCGAAATCTTCGGGGTGGTGTCCTGTGTTGAAAGAATACCTTCCCTACGTTGGTAAACATAGCTGTAGTATTTGATGTTGAATAGACAAAGATATAAACCTCATACATTTGCATAAAGTCCAAGGTTTCTTTATTGTACCCTGGGAAATCTGATTTGTCCAACCGATCTCCTCGCTTCGCTGCGATCCTCTTTCCTTTTAACTTGAGGCGAGAGAAAGCCAGCGAACCAAATAGGCTTTTGGTTGCTAGTTTTGATTCATTCCAAGATACCAGGGCCTATGATCTGCGCATCTTGTAACTGCTATCCAAGATAGAGGCGCGTTGACGGATGCCTATGACCACGACGGCGCCCCAGTAACCGTGGTTGGTGCTGTCACAGCTCCAAGCCGGGCCTTTACAAACCAACGAATCGTAAGCCCCAAGGCACGGATCACGTTGTCTGTATTTGATTCGTCAAGAGAAAGCGTGCATTCAGAATTTTCGCATATTTTATGCATGACCTGAGCCTCCATAGCCCAGTCGTCCCTAGAATCCCGCATTATGCAAAGATCGTCAATCAAAACGTATTCGAATTTGAGATAGTGTGTTAAATGGAGCACGGATTGGTAGACTGGAAGCAATCTATCTGTCGGGTGGCATCAGGTAGCAGCATTCGCTGACGGCATGGTCTTACATCAAAAGAAATAGGCTCCAAGGGCGGAAAGAATTGTAGCGATCCAGATTCAAAAGTAAAAACCTCTCCGACTACACTGCTCGGGCCGTCTTGAATCTCGAAAATAGACTAAGGATCCAGCCGTGACGCATGCGACAGCACATAAATAGACCCTGTCTTCAACGGCTTCTTAGCTCTCTGGTCAATATCCCCTTAGGGATCTGGTACGTCGTTCCACTTCTGTTGAAGAAATAGCTGGCAGAGCAGGTAACCATTCTACGCGGATAGCTGTAAAGCATGAATATTTGGCCAGGAGCATATAGTTCTCTGAAAGTTCTGAATCACGACGGGATCAGGAATTCCCTGATATGCCTGGCATAGCCCGCCTATTCGGTGGTAGGTAAAATTGTGTGCTAGATGATAGAACGAGCTTAAAAGAAGTTTCCTCTTGCATTTGCAATTATTATAAGTATCACGCACATTCTTTTCTCATTGACATTCCCAGGTAAGACCGTAGAAACCCGTAGAAACCGTAGAAACCTCCGAGGAAATGGCCACGGTGCACTAGCTAGTAGTGGCGCGTCGGCAATGTGGCAGCGACCTTGCCCTCTTGCCTCAGTTTTTGTCGACTCGGAAGGTATGCTATTATAGAAAACATCGACTTGGAGTTTCTCTGTTCTCAATGTTCTGGTTCGCGAAGAATTTGTCTTGACCTTTCTCGAGAAGAATCAACCGTATTTTTGACCCCGTACGTGACTACATCTGCTTGTAAACCTGATATAGCCATCTTTATATGTAATTAGAAATGATTCACTATAACTATTCAAATCTATATAGATAGTTAAAAAGGATAAAGTACGATCTTAGCGTATAACTTAGAGGACTCTAATATATAATAAATTATTATAAATGTATTATAAACGTATTATTATAAGCTAAAGTTCTAATAATAATACCGGCACTAATACCGTTCTCTTTATTAGAACTAGTAATTAAAGTAGTCTTTCTTATAAGCAAAATTATATCTATTAATATATTTAGTAAGTTAAGTTAATAAAGGAAGCTATAAAAGTAAAGGACTATATAGTTTAAAGGATTATATTATTAATTCTGAACTTTAACTAGTAAGTAATTATCTTTTATATATATGATAAAGCTAAATTTATATTATTAAGACTATTAATACTCCTCTATATATAGCTCTGTATGCTCCTATTAGGAGCGTGAAATGTGGTTGAGTATCCTAAAGAAGATGTATATACTAAATTAGGATAAGCGGAGCCTAAGGCGAGATAGCCGGGCGAGGAGTCAATAGAGTGAAAGGGGTCATAGGATGAGACGTAGCTAGCAAGGACAAAATACACTCATTTGAAATTCATTTCGTGTCATGTTGAGGTGCAGACTCAGGACGGGTGAACAGGACCTTAAGAGAATTCTGAGCGACGTCCCAAATTTTGAAATTCAATAATCAAGAGTTATCGACTCCTAATAATATAACAAACAAACCGCTGCATCCACAGGTATGAACTCTCACTTCCCCTCCGTAGAAGCGAAGCTCGTATCATTCCGTTCATCATCATAACCCTCAATCTAAGCCCTCAAATACTCCACCTTCATATCTCGAATCTTGCATCAATCAAGACAGAAACTCCTCTACAAATTAGTTGCACCTACCATATCCAAACCCCCACTCACTCCTCTCTGGACGACATACTCTCCCATCAAATCCGTCCCCTTTATCCCACCCCATCAACAAGCACACTCCTCGAGCTCATCAAATTCGCACTCATTCTCAAAGTCGACAACACAACGCCAAAAAACGGATCATACTGTCCTCCCACAAACACCAACCTCTCCATTCTCTCAAGCTGCTTTTCATCGAATCTGTACTAACTTATCCACTCCCCGGTCGTCCAATTCGCTCTCTCTCTCCCGCCCACGCAGTGTTTGTGCAGATCTCGACATACCCTGTGCCATCCGTAGCAGGCAGCATGTTGGAGGAAGAGATGCCATATTAGTTCGGAAAATGTTAACCAGCCCAGGACCATTCTCTTGCGGCTCCTAGGCTCGTTGATGCATTAGTCCAGTTAGTGCATTGTGTTATGTTTGCCGTGGCAAAGTTGGCGAGGCGCATGGGTGCTTGTAATACCTCCTCCGTGCTGTTGGCAGCTTGGGTTAGGTTTATGAGTTGCAGTATTGCTTTTGCTGGCAAGACGAGAGGGACGGGGTATTGTTGCTGAAGGTGGCGAAGATTATGTCGAAATGATGCCCGCGTGGCTTTCTTACCCATTTGCGATAAGAGCAACATCGAAAATCCCAATCCAAGAGAGCCTATCCCTCAGAGCTGCCTCTACTGCTCATCTGCGGTCCTCATGGTGTGATAGAGTCTTTTATGTGCCGATACGAAAATCTGGAGTACAAACGAGGAAGGGCTTTGCTAGATAGATGAAAGAGCGCTTGGAGAGATGGGAGAGAAGATGGGAGAGCAAATATGCGAAGGCGAGAGGAGACGGGTTTTTTTTTTTTTTTTAGAACACAGAGCCACGAGTAGTAGTTAAAATACACACAGGGGGACGAAAACAACCTCCTAAATCGCTACCTCCGTGTCCATCAGTTTGGGATCCCTGACTAGAGGAGGAGGGCCTTTTTCGGGCCTAACGTTAAGAGCTGATGATTTCTGGTGAGATGGGTCTTGACTGCACGGTAACGCGTAAATAGAGGTGATTAGACCTGAGCTGGCTGAGCTGGGTCTGAGCCAAACCTGAGCAAAAGCGGCGCTGCCACGTGAGACAAAGAGCTGGGAAGGAAAAGTATTCCCGTCAGCGAACTGCCAGAACATTCACAAACCGATGAGCTAATACTTTTCGGATTGTTCCTTAGATTAGGGGATAATCGAGGAAGCAAGATAGCAGTCAGCTACTTATTGTCCCTCGGCTATAGTAGATTCAAAGCTAGCATTGCGTCACGGATTCTGACAACCACTATGAGGATTTTATATTGAATGAGGAAGGAGAGAGATGGCCTGCGTCTACATTCGCGCCCTATTCAAAATCTCTTCGATTCTCAAGGAGAGGAGTGGTTTTTAAAGGGTCCCAAACATCCAAACATCCCACTCAAACACTCTCCACAATCTTGCTCTCATCAATATAGAACCCCTGAATAACACCCTTCTCCGCTTTCCCGAAATCAATCTCCTTAACCTTCTTCATCATCTCCACCCTGCGTCTCACCAGCTCCTTACTCACATCCCTCCACTCCCAAACCCCCGTCTCGCCATCCCAAAGCCCTTTTCCTCCACTGAAATCCACAGGTGTCAATTTCCCATTTTCCTTCCTAAGTACTCCATCAACAATAACGATCTCCAGATCCGCAGGACTAGAATGCAACACGATAGCCGCAACGGGGTCTTCCTCAGCAGCACACACCATTCCCGGACTCGTTGCGTCCCAGACCAGGATATCTGCTTTCTTGCCAACAGCCAAACTGCCCAATTCGTTCTCGCGCCCAATAGCTTTTGCGCCCTGAATCGTGCCTAGGTTGAACGCCTCTTCGATTGTCTTGTTGATCTTCTTCGGGATCTTTCCCTGATCTAAGAATTTCTCGTTGTAAAGTGCACGCGAAGTTTGGAGCAAGAGACGCAGTTCAGAGGGGATGGAGGCAGATTGGTTGGAGTGGCAGTCTACGCCTACACTGCTTTGAGACTGTAACCCAAGATCGGAAAACGCGACGGGGATGCCGAGTGCCATTTGCAATTCCGTTGACGGCGTGGTTGAGAGGTGGGATTTGGACTTCTGGATGAGCTTTGCGTCGGTGGGTGTGGCGCCCGAGCAATGTGAGAAAAGGATGTGGTGATCGAGGATGCCGTAGTTTTCGTATAGTTCCACCAGCGAAGTGGGGGAAGAGGAGGCATTGTGCACGTAGTGGGCGGTGATGACTTTGATGCCGAGAGATTTGACTTTGTCGAATGTGGCGACGATGACTTCTTTGGGGAGCCAGGAGCCGTCGAATGCGAAGCCCAGCTGGATTCGACTATCGACGAGCGATTTATGGACAACGAGCTCTTCGAGTGTGCTCATTACCCAGGGTGGAAGGAAATCCATGTTGATTTTGAAAGGATCCCAGGATTCAAGACGAGGAGTTGGGCAGTAGCAGAATACGGAGCGGATGCCGGAGGAGAGGGTGGCTGCTATTGCTGCTTTGCTGTGTTCGGGAGAGTAGTTGAGATGCGCGTGGTCGACAACGGTTGTTGTTCCCACATCGAGACACTCGAGACAGCCTCCTAGCTGGCCCCAGAAGATTTCAGAAGGAGTATGAAGGGAGTTTGTGAAGTTTCCTAGAGACCTTAGTTGGATGTCCTGCGAGGGGGATGAGGGAAGTACCGGAAGCCATGTAAGCAAGCAGCAATTCATTGGCATGTCGTCCCTTCTGCAGGGTTTGCCAGACATGGTGATGTGTGTCGATGAACCCTGGACTGATGATCTTGCCGGTGCAGTCAACGATTTGAGTTTCAGAGGACGGCTTGATATTGGATCCTATCTTCGCAATGGTGTTTCCCTCGATCAAAAGGTCTGCTTTCACAGACTGCACATGGCCATCCTCGTCGTGGACGAGAAGTGTTCCTCCCTGGAGGAGAATTGAACGTGATGACATGTTCAAGATAATTGGATGGGTGAGAATTTAATTTCCTCAAATGCTGTGACTGGCAGAGGCCTTCAACATATATCAAAAACCCTCAGTACGTATCGTAGGGTTAGGAATGGTGGGCGCCCGAAATCCGGGACGAACGTCTAAGATCTGACTGTGTCCCTTTGTAACACCAAGCAGATATATCCCACAATAAGCCGGAACGGACGCTACTGAATCAACAAAGAGTGGGGTTTACTCATTTAGTGCGGGGTCAAAGGCTGAGCTGAACTTGCAGCACCAACCAGATCATATCAGAGGTGTCCCAATATGGATACCTGGATGTAGAAGCCCCATAGTCTAGCTAAAACCGTCCGAATTCCGCGCCTCGGGCACCTCGCAATGCGGACTTCGGACGGCTCGGCCCTCGCTGTAACGAACGAGGGCGAGCAGTGAGGTGTGACCGTCTGTCTGACATACTGTCAGCCTCGGGACTCACAACAAGAAATGAGGTTTTGGATCTAGATTATATCCTTAGACTAGCTGAAGAAAGCTCATTGCAAGCAGCTTGAAGACGAGACTGTTGATAGCAATGAGAAGTGTGGTTGAAGCTACCCCAGGTTTCGGTGCTCGGACCAATCCCCGCCGCCACCCCTGAATCAAGCACGTCA
>Ga0302140_10004935_pt1 | contig 16959 bp, 12 predicted proteins | sample I_Bog_E1_1_FD_202095 | JGI IMG/M metagenome (GOLD analysis project Ga0302140, IMG submission 202095) | Peat permafrost microbial communities from Stordalen Mire near Abisko, Sweden - I_Bog_E1_1 | ecosystem: Environmental > Terrestrial > Soil > Wetlands > Peat | place: Sweden: Abisko, Stordalen... | reverse complement strand
TAACTGAGATTTGGGCCCGATCGTAGGTGAAATGGGGAAGCCCTGAAAACGACTGGTGGCCTGAATGGTAGGGCTCATTGGATAACGATGTCAACAGAATTGTTCTCGCATTTTGCGCACCCCCGAGATGATTTCCTTGTTACCGTCTATCCGTGCATCGATCCTCGGCGGGCTCTCTACCCTATGCGCCGATCGAGATGAAAGATGCGCTTCGCGTTTTCCGATGCAACTTTCACCCGATCTATCTCCGCGAGGTTCGCACCATCCAGGAAGCGAACCGCTGTGTCGGTTTTTTCAAACGGATAGTCGACCGAGAACATCACCCTGTCACTTCCCATCGCTTCCATCGCACAACGCAGAGATATGTCGGAACAAACACCGGACGTTGTGATCGCAATGTTCCGCTTGATATAGAAAGACGGCGGCTCGGAAAGCGTACGCGAGCCCCGATTGGACACGTGCCATCGGCTGTCGAAGCGCCACAGATTGAGGGGAAGCGTCTCGCCCATGTGGCCGAGGACCAGCGTTGCTTTGGGATAGCGCTCGAATACACCGGCAAACACGAGCCGGAGTGCGTGCGTCGCAGTCTCGAATGCCCAACTGCAAACCGGCCCCCCGAGTTCGGAATGCCCGGCATACATTGCTGGGTGATCCACTGGATTGGCGGGATGAAGATAGATTGGCGCATCAAGGGCCGCCGCGCGCTCCCAAGATACTGAATACTTATCCATATCGCCCCCGTGACGAAACCCGCCGAAGGCGAAGTCGAGCCAACCGATGCCCTCGGCGAAGCGGACGCGCGGACGTCGAGGACTTCGGATACATCAGCGTTGAACTCACGGGTGGGCCCGGAATCCGCGCCAAATCAGAAGAGGGAGTTGGCCTCGAACACAAGCGGGTGCAAAGCCTCTCCCTCGCGCACACGTACGACCCTCCTCACTGGCGCGCTCGCGCTCGTGACCCTCCTGCTGGCGGTACTCGCCTTCGTGCACTTCCGCGAACAAGTCCCAACTCAGCAGACGGTCCGCTTCAGCATTATGCTGCCTGACAAATCGCGTCCGCTATCACTGGCTGTTTCGCCGAATGGTCGCGTCATCGCCATGGTTCTGGTCAAGGATGGAAGGCAGCAAATCTGGGTCCGGCCGCTTGATGCCTTCGAACCAACCGCGTTGGCTGGTACCGATGGCGCTGCGGATCCGTTTTGGTCACCCGATGGCCACTATGTCGCATATGACAAAGTCGGTGTCGGCATTTTTCGAAAGCCCGCGAATGGCGCAGGCGGGGAGGAACTGCTTGTCCCCGCGAAGATACTGGCGATTCCGAAGAGCTGGTCGCCGGATGGGCGATTCATTCTGTATGCGCAAATCAATCCAGGAACGGGTGCGGACCTGCTCGGTATCTCCGTCGAGCCGAATGCACAGCCTTTTGTCGTGGCACAAACTCCCGGAACCGAGGACCAGGGGCAGTTTTCTCCTGACGGGCATTGGGTCGCATATACCTCGAACGAGTCAGGCCTGAGCGAAATCGATGTCGTTCCCTTCCCGCCTTCCTCCAGCGGCGGCAAATGGCTGGTGTCCCGAGGTGGCGGAGTGCAGCCCCGCTGGCGGCGAAACGGCAAGGAACTATTCTACATCTCCCCTGACTCAAAAATGATGGCGGTCGAGGTCAGCACCCAACCGGTGTTTCAGTCCGGCACTCCGCAACCATTGTTCCAAACCGACATCGTCGACACCGGAAGTGTTGCGCGTCTGCTCACGTATTGAGATCCGGCACATCCGCCATATTGTGCTGGCGCTGATCACCTAAAAGAGTATCCTGATGTTTCCGATGCTTGGATCTTGTCGACTTGAACTGATGCCTGAAGAGTAACCATCTGCCGTCAATGACCCAATAAGAACAAGGATTGAGGAATGAATTTGACGTCAAAAACCTTCAGTGCTTTGATTTCGACATTTGTTTCTCGTCCCCAACCGAGCCAACCGAATGAAAAAGGCGGGCGCGTGGCCGCTTGCGGCGCCCTGATTGCGCTGGCATCGCTGGCATTTGCCTCTTCTGCGGTAGCGGGCGAAGCACCGCATCGGCCGGTTTCTTTGCCGCTTACATTCGAGGAGAACCGAGGCCAGGCCGACGCATCATGGAAATACGTCCTCCATCGAGACGGCTTGGAAGCGGTGTTTTATCGCAATGGATTCGGCTTCATACTTCCCGGATCAAAGGGAAATGCAGGAAACGTCCGTGTGCGACTGGTCGGCGGGGACGCTGCTCCCGACGGCAAGAATTTGCTTCAAGGGCGCAGCAACTACCTGATCGGTGCAGATTCCTCCCGCTGGGTTCGTGGCATTCCCAACTACCACGACGTCGAATACCAACATCTCTACCCTGGAATCTCCGTGGATTTTTACGGAAACGGGCGCGAACTGGAACATGACTTTCAGGTGGAGGCGGGTGCAGACCCCTCCAGGATTGCATTCCGGATCGAGGGCGCAGAGCATGTGAATCTGAACGGCGGAGGCAGCCTGGAGATTCACTTCGGTGGCAGCACTTTGACCATGCGCAAGCCGGTGGCTTATCAGAACCTGGCGGGCGGGCGCAAAGAAGTGAGCGTTGGATTCCGGCAGGGCGGAGATGGCACGGTGCGCTTCAACGTGGGCGATTATGCGTCCGACGTGCCGCTTGTCATCGATCCGGTCTTCGTCTTTTCAACCTATCTGGACGGAAGCGGGCCCGGCCAAATCACTGGCGTGACAACCGACAGTGCGGGGAATGTTTATGTAACAGGAGAAACCACTTCGGCAGGTTTCCCCACGCTGGGTGCGGAACAATCGCAGTTGGGCTCAACGCAGAATGCCTTCGTAACCAAGCTCGACCCGACGGGCGCAAAGCTGATCTATTCGACCTATCTTGGGGGAGCGAGTACATCCTCTGGCTCCGCAATTGCCGTCGATGCCGGGGGGGATGCAATTGTGGCCGGCGTTGCCAACTCCTATTTTCTGGCCTCGCTTTCGCCAGATGGATCTCAACTCAACTATTTCCTCGATATCGACGGCGGTGTGGCCAATCTTGGCAGTAACGGGGAACTCGCTCTAGACAGCTCAGGCAATGCCTACCTGGCTGGAGACACGGGTAGCCCGGGTTTTCAGGTCACAGCCGGGACGCTCCCCCCATCAATTCCAGTGTCCAATTACTCTACGATGTTCGCGCTCAAGGTGGACCGCACCGGCAAACTGGTTTACGCCACCGTCATAACCGGCAACGCGACCGACACCTCGGCCTTTATGATCCCCTATGGGATTGCCGTGGATGCCCAGGGGCAGTTGACCATTGCCGGAGCTGCAGGGCCGGTACTGCCCACGACTTCGGGCGTTGCTCAGGCCGCTTTTCCGAATACGGTTGGTCCTACCAGCACGGCCGGATTTGTTTTGCAGCTGAATTCAACCGCTTCAGCAATCAACTTCGCCAGTTACCTGCCGGGGACTGACACAGTGGCCGGCATGGCTGTCAGTGCCCAAGGGAATCTTTACTTTGTTGGGGCGACAAGCGAAACCAATCTGCCTGTCACGGCGAATGCATACCAGCGGACCGCGGATTCCGGTTATGTGATGGAGTTGAGCCCGGGCGCCACGTCAGTGCAGGCGGCCACTTATTTCAAGGGCTTTACGATGGGCACTCCCTACTCCATCTCTGATCCGATGCGGCTGGCGCTCGATAGCAGCGGCAACGTTGCTGTAGCCGGAATGACTTTGTCGTCCGCATTCCCGATGCTGAATCCCTTCACACCGGTCTTTGAGGCGGTTGCGTTCCGCGCCACGGATATGGCGGTAGCTGAATTCAGCCCGAATTTGGGGTCGCTCCTGTTTGGTAGTTTCGTGAGTTCAACCGACGCGTACTATCCGGGTTCCACGTTTGGAAGCATGACGGTTGACAAGAAGGATCACCTGATCGTGGCCGGAACAACCGAAGCCTTCGATTTTCCGACCACGGCAGGCGCTTATCAGCCGCTTCTATCGGCGACGGTAGATCCGGCAACTTTTCTGACCGATTTCACGTACGCATCGTTTATCGCGAGCCTCGACTTGGCGACGCCATCCGGGTCGGCGTGCCTCGATGCGTATAACGCGAGCAACGAATTGCAGGCCGATACGGTGCTTGTGACCAATTGCGGCAATGCGCCGATGCACGTGAGTTCCGTCAGTTCGAGCGATCCATCGTTTGTTCCAAGCGAAAGCTGCGGCGCCATTGCAGTTGGCTCCTCGTGCCAAATCCCAGTCAGCGTCAACCCGCTCCACAGCGGCGAAATTACCGGAGTCGTCACCATCAACACGGATGCATCCGTTGCCCAGCAAAAGGTCGTATTCACCGGCAATGGATCGGCTCCGAACCTGGTGCCTGTCGCCAGTCCGTTTTCGTTCGGACATCAGGTAGTGGGCACGTCAGTGACGGCGACCATGACGATTCAGAATTCCGGCACCATCGCCGTAGCCATCGCGAGCATTACGGTGAATGGAAGTAGTTTCTCGGTATCCAGCTACCAATGCAATGGGATGGCTTTTGGGGGCAATTGCACATTTCAGGTGGTCTTTACGCCGCAGGCGACCGGTACTCTTACCGGATCGCTGGTGATCGCGTCGAATGACCCGGTCAATCCGCATTTTGTGGTGAACCTAACAGGAGTAGGCGACAGCGTGTATCTGACGCCTACAATCGATACTCTTTCCCCTGCACTTGCGCTCATCAACACTGGGCCGGTTGCAATCAAGGTCGCGGGCAGAAACTTCTATCCGACCTCTGTGGTGCAGGTAAATGGCTCCGCACAGGCGACAACCTATGTGAGCAACACTGAGCTCGATTTCACTTTGGCCGCTCCGACCGGTACGGGGCAGATTCCGGTTACCGTCGCCGCCCCGTCGCCGGGCGGGACCAGTGCGCCAGTTTCGTTCACGCCCTATCAGATTGTGCCGATGACGGCGACCTCGCTGGTTTCCGTAGCCACATCGGGCGTGCTCTATGCGTCAATTCCAAGCTCTTCGAGCCTCAATCCGAATACTGTGATACCCGTCGCGCCCTCCTCGGGAGCGCTTGGTACACCGATCCCGGTGGGCAACAATCCTGTGATGCTGGCCGCATCAAGCGACGGCCAATATCTGTTTGTCGCGCTTGCAGCAGACCAAACGGTGCAGCGGATCAACCTGAATACGCAAGCCGTCGATCGCACGTTTCCTTACGCCGCCAACGTTGCTGCCACCGATCTGCAGGCAGTGCCTGGATCGCCGCAGGAGGTCGTACTGGCGCAGGGAGGCAACCTGTCTCTCTATAACGACAGCGGGCTGGTTAACTCCGTTGCAGCCTCAACATTCAGTAGCGTAACCTTTGCCGGAAACCCGCTCACCATTTATGGAATGGGGACCAACACGTTTACCGCTGTTTCCTTGACCAACTCAGGCCTGCAACTGCCAGGGGTGACTTTTGGTAAAGGCTTCACAGGATCCACGGTTGTGTCGGATGGAGTGCTGCTCTACACAAACATCGGCCAGGTGTGGAGCCCGCAAAGTGAAACGCAATCTGGCGCGTTCTCATTGAATACGGGTTGGGATATGTCCTCGTACGCGAATTTCCACAACATGACGATGGACACGTCGGTGGGCAAGATATTCGCCGTAGAGATTTACACGGACGATGACGGCGACTCTTCCGCGGCCCTCGCCGGTTTCAATACGCAACAGCTCCAACCTACTGGAGAGTTGGATTTCCCGACGCTCAGCTACGGACAGATTGGCAATCTTGTCCGCTGGGGATCGGATGGGTTCGCATTCGTCAGCAATTTTCAGGGCCTGGAGAGGCCAGGCATCTATCTGGCACGCACCAGCGTTGTCGGTTCCCCGGCAACGAATCCGGTTCCAGGACTGAGTTCGATCTATCCATCTTCCGCCGCTGTGGGCACGATTAACATAGCTGTGCCCTTGACGGTGAATGGCTGGAATTTTACGCCCAGTTCCGTGATTTACTGGAACGGCTCAGCGCTTGCGACCAACTTCGTTTCTGCAACCCAAGTGACGGCCCGGTTCAGCGATTCAATGTTTGCATCGCTTGGGACGGCGCAGGTGACCGTCGTAAACCAGGGGCCTGGCGGAGGAACCTCGAATGCTCTGGCTTTTGCGATCGTCACTAACGACCCAGTCACATCTCTATCATCAACCGCACTAGATTTCGGGAACGTAAAGGTCGGCAATTCGAGCTCCGCACAATATGTCTCGTTCGCCAACTATGGGCCTGAATATCTTAGTATCTCCTCTATCTCCACCACCGGAGACTTTTCGACACAAAGTACCTGCACTTCGAATTTGACCTACTTGACCTACAATGCCGCGTGCCAGTTGGCGATCGTCTTCAAACCAACAGCAACCGGCTTGCGCACGGGTTCCATTAGCATCAGCGATAACGCGATCGACTCTCCGCAGGTCATCAAACTGAGCGGCACGGGGCTCGCGGCGCCCCTGGCAACGGCTTCAGTTACCGTGACAACGTCGGCGGCAACCATCACCGACCAGCAGACTGTGAATGTGTCGGTGTCTGTCGCGGGCGGAACCGGACAAGCCACACCCACGGGAACCATCGATCTTTCGGGTGGCGTATATAGCGCGCAGCAATCGCTGGCGAGTGGATTGGCCACGTTTGGCATCCCTGCGGGGTCATTGAGTAGCGGCACCAATACGCTGACCGCTTCCTATTCCGGGGACGCAACCTACGGGGCCGCAAACGGGACCGCTGCCGTTACTGTTTCGCAAATCGCGGTTGCTATTGCAGCGGCGTCGCCGGTTTCTGCTGGAAACAGTACAACGGCGCCAGTCACCGTTGCGGCCGGCAGCAGCTACACCGGAACGGCAAATCTGACTTGTACCCTGGTCAGTTCTCCAGCAAACGCGCAGAGTCTACCTACGTGCAGTCTGAAGTCGACAAGCGTTGCGCTCCAACCCGAAGGACTCGGAACCGCGGTATTGACTGTGAGTACGACCGCGGCTTCAACCGCCGCGCTTGTGCGGCCGCCGTTCTGGAACCTGTGGGGGTTGGGCGGTGGGGGCACGGCCCTTGCAGTTCTGCTGATGCTCGGTGTGCCGGTACGCCGCAGGCGCTGGCTTGCGATGCTGACCCTTCCATTGGTCGTGGTTGCATTTGGGGTGGTTGGCTGCGGAGGGAATGGAAGCCAAAGCACCGGATCGTCCGGTGGTTCTGGTGTCCCTGCAACGACGGCGGGCGTCTACACATTCAAGGTTACGGCAACGGATGGATCCAATACGCAGATCACTGCCACTGCAAACGTCGCCATTACAGTGCAGTAGCACAGAATTGGATACAGAATTAAGGCAGGCGCACCAGGCCTCGAAGTTAAGACGTGATGCATATAACGTGCTGGATTTTCTGCCTCGAGCGGGCCTGACCATCGTACCCGATGTGCATTTGGATGGTTGCTCCTGGGTCGTCGCCAATTCGTCAGTGTCGATAGCAAGTGAGAACGTCCGCTTTTGAGAACAAATGAAGTGTCCGGTTCTGTTTAGTTAATAATCGGTAGCCGTAGGGGCGGTTGTAAAGTGCGAATCCCGCGTAGTTTGCGGGATTTGCAAGTTGAAAGGGAAAGTCGGCCATCGACGCTGATCACGGCCACTGTGGGCCCAGAAATAGCCTTCGCCATGGATGCGATCGCTACCCCAGTTGATAGCGCAGGTATCGGTTCCAGTACATGATGAGGCGGGTGATGCTCAAGACCGCGAGGCTCACGCCCAGCAGGGACCAAAGAATTTTGATGGGCAAGCCCCACACCGTGCCGAAGTGCAAAGTGAACATCGAGCAGAGAATCCAGTCTCCCTCAGTTACGTAGTCGCCATAATGCCAGACAGTCAGGACGCGGGCTCTGGAGGTGTTCGGCGTGAGCTGCGGCAGCGGTGGAGACAGCATCCCGCGCACCGGAAAGACTGCGTTGATGGCCGCTTCCAGAGGCTGGTACCAGGCAAGATAGACGCCTGAAATCGACCACCAGGTGACGATCATGAGCGTCCAAATGCCGATGGCGTGGTGCGTGTCGAAATTGATGCGACGCCAGTGGCTGCGCAGGCTGATTCGAAATCCGCGGCTCCAGTTTGTGATTCCGGGCCACCAGAGGAACAGGCCTGTTCCACAGAGGAGAAGCAGAATTTCGGCGCCGACACCATTCACCTGCTCGCCATGGCCGCTGCCGAGCAGCAGGTAAGCGTACAGGTCGTGCATCCACTCCACCCAGGTGCGCGGCTGGGCAAGGATTGTTCCGCTAACAGGATCGGCGATGAAGCCTAGCTGCCGATTCTGCGCGCCAACGGAACTAATCTGAAACGCGGAAACGTCGGGATAGGGAGTGATGAACAATACACAAGTGTGCCGCTCTTGATTGAGGGCAATAAAGGCATTCGGGACCGCCGCCAGATCTCGGTCGATGACGGGCAAGTTGGCAATTGAAACCCACGCATCCTCCACGGCGTATTAGCGCGATCCCTCGCATCGTAATACCGCGGGAATGGTGCGAAACAGAAGGTTAAGGTCGGTATTCAGACTGCATGTTCTGGCATACTCTGCGTCCAATGCAACCCGTTTTGCGTAATCCAAGTTGCTCCGACCTGAAACTTGCCACAAACCAGACATGCCAGGCTTTACGCTCAGGTAGGAATTCAACTGATCCCCATAAAGATGCAGCTCTTCCTCCACGATTGGGCGGGGACCGATTAGCGACATCTCTCCTCTTAGAACATTCAAGAACTGAGGAAATTCGTCAATACTCCAGACACGTAGAAAGCTTCCCACCACGGTAGCCCGCGGATCGCGTAGAGGCTTCCGCATTCTCGCATCAAGCGTCGGCGCCACAGGCTCCGCGGAATCCAAACGGCTCTGTTGAAACGCATCGGAGCGCATGGAGCGAAATTTCCAAATGCGAAAAGTGAGACCATTTCTGCCCACCCGTGTCTCGCGATAGAATAGGGGCCCTTTCGAAGTCGCAACGACTGCTGCCGCAATCAGGAGCCCCGGCAGAAAGAGCATTAGAATCGCCACCAGTGAAACGACGACATCGAGCGTTCGCTTGACATGCAGATAGCCCAACGAGATTTTGGGCGGCTCGGCAAACTCCAAGGGATCGGAACCGAAGATATGTCGATAGGTAGTCATATCCACTATGTATGTTTCGCTGCTGCCTTCAATCCCGCCGTGATTCTCCATTTGTCTCACTTGTGCTCTTCAATGAATGACCTATTAGAGCTTCCTCAACTACGACGAACATTGTGCTTGCCCGGCATTCGCACACTTCAAACCCGCAGTTCCGCCTCACATGGCGCTGGGCATGCTGCCCTTACTTAAGCGAATTGACTTCTAACGAATTCAAGGACAATTGCGACAAGAACTGGCTCCAAATCATGAGCTGATTCAATCCCGATGGATGCACATTCTTCTCGGGAACTACGATGGCATCTCCGGGGTAAAGTTGTAGTTTGCTGAAATCGCGATCAAAACCTGAGTGACCCATGTCATGACCGATCACTGTCCCATTCGCCCGGAGCACATACATTCGCTTCGGGTCAGCCTCGCGGTTGGAGCCTCCGGCCAGATGCAGGTATTGGGCAACCTTTGCATGATCGTTACAAAGAAATGCGTTCGGGTTGAAAACCGCTCCGATCACCTGGATCGTTTCAGGGACGAACGGAACCGCAAGACGATCTCCGTCCTCCAGATGGATGTCCGGCAGCGCGCTCGATCCTTTGCTTTTTGGACTCATATTGAGCACGATCCGTCCGCTGGCGTGGAACTGTCGTATGCGCGATGTCAGTTCGCGATTGATGGAGTCTATCTGCCGCCCAGCGATGGATACGGACTGTTGCCCAGATCCACTGGCTGCACTCACAAGTCCGAGGCTGTTGCGCTCCATCTGGTGCGCAAATTGATCTGCATACTCGCCCAACTCTTCCTGCTCCAATGCCTGAGTGCTCTTGCGTGAGAAGCTTGCAGCATATAGGTAGGCACGGTCGGTTAACCCTCCAGCACGCGCCACCACTGCGTGAAGGGTCTCGCCCGAAGAGATACTGTAGATGCCTGGATGCACAAACTCGCCCGATAACTCCACATAGATCGTCTGCTGACTGATCGGGAGTTGGATATCATCTTGTGCGAAGATGGTGACCACGTCGCCGGGTTGAAGATCGAGGTCCTGACGGGTATCGTGTTCGAGCACGAGCTTACCCAAGTTAAAAGGAATCAGCTTGGTGGTCATGGTGGACAGATCGAGCCGCTCAATTACTGCCTGGTTCCAATTGGTTTGGGCGCCGGGACTCTCAACTGCATCAGGTTTCTCGCCCCGGCTCTCTGCCGCAGCGGGGGGAGCAAGTTGCGGCGAGGGAAGACCAAGTTTGGTGCGCTGCCACCAGTAGTCGCGCTTGACTAGCGCGTCGCGCTCGGGCATCAGCTCGCTAAGATGCATGGCTTCATGCCATTGAAACCTTCCCGGATTTGCTACGGCCCCTCGCAATGTGACTGTATCGCGATAAGCAGAAATGATGGGATCGACACGCACGATATCTCCGTCAGCCAACGGGGTCGACAAGCCTGAGGAGTCGAGCGCGACCTGAAAGGCTTGACGTCGCGCACGATTTTCTACTCGATCCACAAACATCGTGGCACCTGATGCGATCGATGTTATGCCGCCCGCGGTGTCGAGAAGCTGCGCGATTGGCTCGTCGCCTCGCAGTTCAAATATTCCGGCCTCACGAACGCTACCGATGAGCGCAACCTGCGGCCCCACAGGCGGGATGTACAGTACGTCGCCAGGCTGAAGCTGCATGTCTCCGGATTTGTCGCCCTTGACGAGCAACTCATAGAGATCGAAATCAGCAACCACCTTGCCAGCGCGCTTCAGCTGGACGTGACGCATTGAGCCCGAGCCTGAAGGGCCCCCAACGGCAAAAACCGCATCCACCAGCGTGCTGAGAGCGCTAACATTGTATTCGCCCGGAAGGTGGGCCATTCCGGTGACGTAGATTTGGATCGTATGAATATCCCCCAGATCGACGCTCAGCTGGTAGTTGCGATAGACTCGATCGATGACACTTCGCAGGTGCTCGGGGATCGAGGAGAATGGCAAGCCTTCCACGTGTATAGCACCAACCTTGGGAAGATAAATCTCGCCTTCGCGGCTCACGCGGAGGTCAGCGCTAAAGTTGACCTGGCCCCAAATCCGAATTCGCAATTCGTCATCTGCGCCAATAATCAACTCTCCTGGTGCAGGCCCGTGATCAATCGGGCCAAATGACGAAGGCAGTATCCTGAACAGCCTGGCTCCGTAGATCGGCAGCATCTGGCCGCTCGTGGCTGCCACAAATCTCTGAAATTCATTGGGCGGATCGGGAGCGGCGAAGCGCGATTCGGGCCTTTTCTCCCCTTTGCGTGGCGCGTTTTCGGCGTAGCTTGCTCCTCCAGTAAGACTCCCTTTGGCCGACGCCTCATTGGAGTGGTCCGCACTCGGTGTATCGCTCTGCGGGCTTTCTACCACATTTAGCGTCGAAGGAGAATCGGCCGTTTGCGTGGGAGGAGGCTGTTCGACCGCGCACCCGAGTGGATCAGGATCGCTCCCGTCAGCGCAAGGCGATTGGGCGTGCGATAAGTGTGGAATGAGGACCATCGCCGCAACTATGGGGAGCAAGCACAGCCAAGCGTAGCAATGGCTGCGGCCTGTGAGCGAACTAATTTTCATGACAACCCATTGTTTCCGCATTCACCGGTTCAGGCGTGGACAAATTGCAGGGTAAAGATCGTGCTGTCCCGAATTCGGATGACCACCTGTGACAGTTCCCAAATTTGACTTTGGACTCAAACTCGTTCGGATTTCCAACTCGCATCCGTTCTTACGGCAGGTAGTCTTGGAAACAGTTTTCAAGGCCGATTGAGCGGAGCTTCAACTTCCAGGCATGAGTTTGCGAGACATACGGCACGGCGAGTTGGCGAGACTCAAGGCCCCCTGCACGTATGGATTAGCGTGTCAGGAAGCATCCAAGCCAGACGCATGTTAAGTGAATGAACTCGAAGACTCATCTGAGGTAAATTTGCGTGCCTACTCAGGAATTTGAACCGGTCGCCCGCACTCTCAATACTTCTTGCGCTTCGCTGCTGACCCTCCTGCGGTTAACGGTCAAATGGAAGAAGCTGATCTGGAAGACATCTGTTGCGATCGTCATTGTGGTTGCTGTTGTTGCCTTCTTGCTGCCCGCCCGTTATATGGCTACGGTGGTCGTTATGCCCCCGCAACAGAGTTCTTCAGCGTCAGCGGCGATGATGGCGCAGATGGGAAACATGGGAGGCATGGCTGCGGTGGCCGCCGGCAGCTTGAGCATCAAGAATCCCAACGATCAACAAGTCGCCCTGTTAAAGAGCCGGACGGTGGAAGATGCGATGGCAGCACGCTTTCACCTGAAGGAGCTTTATCACAGCGGATATCTTTCTACTACGCGCAAAAGCTGGGAGAGGCATACCGAGGTCGACAACGGCCTGAAGGATGGACTGCTTCGCATCTCCGTCGTCGATTCAAATCCACGACGGGCAGCGGAAATGGCAAACGGCTGGGTGGAGGAGTACCAGCGATTTACTTCAACGATCGCCATTACTGAAGCCTCGCAAAGAAGGCTCTTCTACGAAAGGGAGCTCAGCGTCGCACGTCAAGACCTTATAAATGCCGAAGAGGACTTGAAACAGACCGAGCAGCGCACTGGCGTTATTGACGTCGAGGGGCAGGATCGCAGCATGATCGCTTCGGCCGCCGTACTGCGCGGCCAGCTTGCCGCCAAGCAGATCGAGATAAGGGCGATGCGCGAATTTGCCGCTGCCGGGAACCCCGACCTCGAGCGGGCACAGCAGGAGGCCGCGGGTCTGGAAGCACAGTTGACGGCGATCGATGCTGCCAGTGATCGCAAGACAGGCGACCTGATAGCCCCGAAAGGCAAAATCACACAGGCTGGGCTGGACTATGCCCGCTCCCTCCGCGAAGTTAAGTATCGCGAAACGGTGCAGGACCTTTTGACGCGCCAATACGAAGGTGCGCGCGTGGATGAAGCCCGTCAGGGAGCTCTGATACAGGTCGTGGATCCGGCCGATGTCCCGGATCGCCCAAGTTCTCATTACAGGCTCTGGATTGCATTGGCGGGTTTCGTGTGCGCTCTTCCGCTCGCTATGGTGGCGATGTTGGTTGCCGAGGTCATCACCATTCTTGGTCGTGCACACCGCCGCTCTACCTCCTGGCCCGAGGCGCTCGAAGAGGTCATCGTCGGGGCATGGCAATGAGTTACAGGAAAACATTGGGGCTGGATGGCCCGGTGGCATACACATTCATGGCACGGTTCGTAAACATCGTGGGCAGCACCGCCATGGTTCTGATCATCGTGCGCTTTCTGACCCCGGTTGAACAGGGTTACTACTACACGCTTATCAGTCTGGTCTCACTCCAGATCGTCTTCGAGTTGGGTTTTTCGTTCGTAATTCAGCAAATGGCTGCGCACGAATGCATTCATCTGACGTTTGATGCGAATGGGAGCGTCAGCGGTGATCGGATTGCCCACGCACGCCTAGCCTCGACGCTGCGGCTCAGCTTGCGCTGGTACTCCATTGCCTCGACCGCAATGGGTCTGATTCTGGCGCCTGCAGGGATGGTTTTCTTCGCCCGCCATGGCGCCGCCGGAGGAGCCCAGATTCATTGGCAGGGGCCGTGGCTATGCGCCGCGTGCGCATCCATGTTGGGGTTGTGGTGTACACCGTTCTTTTCCTTCATCGAGGGATGTGGGCAAATCCGGGCGGTTGCAGCAATGCGATTTCGTCAGGCATTTGCCACATCGGCATTTGCCCTGGTGCCCATGTTCCTCCATCACGGACTCTATGCGCCGGCGATGGCGCTTGTGGGTTACGTCGGAACCGGATTTCTTTTTCTACTTACGCGCCGCCGTTTACTGATTGGCCTGTTGCACCACAAACACGATGAGCCGGCCATTCAGTGGAAGCGCGAGGTCTGGCCCTTTCAATGGCGTATCGGACTTAGTTCGCTATGTTCTTACTTCACAATGCAAGTCTTCATCCCAATCCTATTTGCGCTGAGAGGACCGGTCGAGGCGGGGCAGATGGGCATGTCCCTAAGTATCACCGGCTATATCACAGTTCTCGCAATGGCCTGGACTTCAACCAAGACCACACAATTCGGCAGCATGATTGCGCGCCATGAGTTTCAAGCGCTTGACCGGTTGTTCTGTCAAACGCTGGCGCAATCCCTGAGAGCGTTTCTCCTGATTGGGTTGGCCGCCTGCTTCGTGATCGCCCTGTTACCGGCGCTCGCTCCTGGCTTCGCTGCTCGTATTCTCTCGCCCCTCCTGTTCGCGCTCCTGATGCTGGCCAGCGGAGCCAACTGCCTCGTGCAGAGTCTAGCCATACTCCTGCGTTCGTTCAAATACGAGCCATTTCTGGGTCAATCAGTATCCGTGGCATTACTCACTCTTCTGTTGGCCACGTTGACAGCATCTCGATGGGGGAATACAGGTGCGACCTTCAGCTATCTCATCGTCACGGCATTGCTGGGACTACCATTTGCCTGGTCGATCTTTGTACGCGCCCGCCGCCGCTACATGAGTCTCACGGGTCCCACCACGGAATTTGACGAGAATGCGCGCGCACAGTGCGATGAGAGTTGCTCGTCGCTTCAAAGTAGGCGAAGGAAACGGAACCTGCGCACAAGTGCGGTTTCAGAGGGTTGATGATGTTGATCACGCGATTCCGAAAGACGATCGATACATATGTGCCTTTCCTTGGGCGATACTATCGCTTGTTGCGAGATGCTGCCAGTCGCCGCAAGTCTTTCCACACTAAGTTCGGGTTTACGTTAGCGGGTGATCCGGCGATGGCCAAAGATAGCTGGGAGACCGACGAGACCGAAATTTTCCTCGAACTGATCGAGACCCATCACACGGTGATCGACATAGGTGCGAATGTTGGGTTCTACTCCTGCTTGGCTGCCAGCCATGGCAAGCATACAGTCGCCTTTGAGCCATCCTCTAGAAACCTGGCTTTCCTTTACCGGAACCTTTGGGAGAACGGCTTTTTGGAGGTCGAAGTCTTTCCGGTCGGTTTAGCAGCCAAATGCGGGTTGGGGCGTCTGTTTGGATTCGGCGGAATCTCGTCGCTCGTTCCTGGTTGGGCACAGGCGCGCGAAGCGCAGTCCCGTCTAGTGCCCCTTTCAACCCTCGACACCATCATGGCGGGCAGATTCAAAAACAGAAAATTACTTATCAAGATTGACGTCGAAGGATGTGAACTGGATGTCCTGTCTGGGGCCGTGGAAACCTTAGACTCGAACCCTAAACCGACATGGCTGGTTGAAATACTGCTGGCCAACGCGTTAATTCCGGGCGGAATTAACCAAAGATATGCAGAAACCTTTGAACTGCTTTGGAAGCACGGGTATCGCTGCAGAAAGCTCGATGCGGCACGGACGCCGGTATGGCCAGCCGACGTAAGCCGTTGGATCGCCAATGGATCTGTTGGCTCGGAAACGCACGACTTCCTTTTTTCGGCGAAATGATGTCAACGCGGGTGCTGTAGGTGCTGCCGTGAGCAAAGCCAAGTCAAAGCACGGAGAGCAAGGAATAGGAAATGAAATATCCTTTGAAGGTTCTTATCACTGGGGGGCGTGAAATTGGTGGTGTGCAAAGCTTTGCTGAAGGACTGCGAGCGGGCTTTACGGAAATCGGGATACCGGCAGAACTTATCTCACCGTCGCAGCTGTTCGGGCGCTGGTGCGATCTGCGCGACCCTCGAATTCTGAAGATTCTTAGCACCACGGCGATCTACGCCGCACCGTTTGCACGCAGGTCGATTTGCATGGCTCACGGAGTGCCGCGTGCGGATTCTCAGGGCTGGCTTAGGATGACGGCCATTATCGCATCGCATAAATTGGCCAATCTTTTCAAAGGCGTGCAAGTCGTTGCTGTCTCGCAATACACAGCCGCGACCCTGCGCTCGGTGTTCAACACGAAATGCGATGCCGTTATACTCAACCCGCTCAAGCCCCTGTACTTGGAACCCGACTGCGAGCCTATCCGCACCCGCCACTATGTGACCTACATAGGCAGGCTGATTGCGGCCAAGAACATCCATCGCCTGCTACCCGCAATTCGCGATTTATTGGACGAAAATCCGGGACTCCAGGCATGCATCATCGGAGACGGCAATATGCGGGAAAGGCTGGAATCGATGGTTGCGGGCGATACCCGATTTGAATTTAGACGGACATCCGATGACGCCTGCGTCCGCGAATGCCTCCGCCACACCAAAGTATTCGTTTCAGGCAATGAAGTGGAGGGTTTCGGTATCACCTATCTCGAGGCGATGTCACAGGGCTGTGCGGTCGCCATGCCCGCGTCTGGCGGCGGTCTTGAAATTGCGCTCGGCAGGGTCGGCAGGTCGGTTCAACTTCTCCCGCTTTCGTGGGATCGGAACGACATTCTTGCCACTCTTCGCCGCGCCATGAGCGAACCCTGCGAACCGATTGCCACAACGCAGTTTACGGCCAGATTCGTGGCAGACTCGTATTTGCAAGTCGATGCCGGATTCTCCTCGGATGGACGAGTCAGGCAGCGTTCACCTGCCATAAATGATCCAATAGCCCCCGCAGCTGAATTTCAAGGCTCGAGATCCGGAATCGACGGATGAGATCATTGGAAACTTCTCAGCCTAACTCGAAGTTGCCAGTCCGGGGAAAATGGTTCTTTCTCGGCTCGTTTATCTTCGCGTGCTTTCTGTTTTGGTGGGTGCCCAGCCTTCTTTTTCGGACAGTAGTTCATCAAACTGATGAGATTGAGAATACGACCATCGTGATCAGCATTCTTGCGATGATTTGTTTCATTGCCGGCTACCTTTTTCCGGCAT
>Ga0302140_10004934_pt1 | contig 16961 bp, 19 predicted proteins | sample I_Bog_E1_1_FD_202095 | JGI IMG/M metagenome (GOLD analysis project Ga0302140, IMG submission 202095) | Peat permafrost microbial communities from Stordalen Mire near Abisko, Sweden - I_Bog_E1_1 | ecosystem: Environmental > Terrestrial > Soil > Wetlands > Peat | place: Sweden: Abisko, Stordalen... | reverse complement strand
CGGCACGCGCCTCGGCTTTGGAGCGACCTCGCTGCGCTCGGCGGACAGCCGGGGGCGGCTGCCCCTACACGAGTCTGCCGCTATAATCGACGTGCATGTTTAACTTCGCACCGGTCGACGAACAACTTACTTATCTCAAAAAAGGCTCCGCGGAAATTATTCGCGAGAGTGATCTGCGAGCCAAGCTGGAGAAATCCCGCGCGTCGGGCAAGCCGTTACGCGTGAAGCTTGGGATGGATCCGACTGCGCCTGATCTGCATCTTGGGCACACTGTTGTTCTGCGCAAGCTCAAACATTTTCAGGATCTGGGCCACACCGCAATTTTTCTGATCGGCGACTTCACCGGAATGATCGGCGATCCGACGGGGCGCTCGGTGACGCGGCCTCCGCTCACGCGCGAGCAGATTGAGGCGAATGCCGAGACCTACAAGGCCCAGGTGTTCAAGATTCTCGATCCGCAAAAAACTGTCGTCGACTTCAACCGGCGCTGGATGGGGGCTTTTACGCCGGACGATTTCGTGCGACTGATGTCTAAGTACACTGTGTCGCAATTGCTCGAGCGGGAGGAGTTTCACAAACGTTTCAAAGAAGAAAAGCCGATCTCGGTTCACGAGTTGCTGTATTCGCTGGTGCAAGGCTATGACTCGGTGGCGCTCGAAGCCGATGTGGAACTCGGTGGCACCGATCAGAAATTTAATTTGTTAGTCGGACGCGAGTTGCAGCGCTCGTATGGGCAGGAATCGCAGGTGGCAATGACCACGCCGATTCTTGAGGGTCTCGACGGCGTGCAGAAAATGTCGAAATCACTGGGCAATGCGATCGGCATCCACGAGTCGCCGCTCGAGATGTACGGCAAGATCATGAGCATCTCCGACGAGATGATGTGGCGATATTACGAGTTGCTCACGGATGTACAGGTCGCCGAGATCGAAAAGATGAAGAGCGAGACGCATCCGATGCTGGCAAAAAAAAATCTGGCGCGCAGGATTGTGACGGATTTTCATGGGGCGGAAGCGGCAGCGCAAGCGGGAGAGGATTGGGGGAAGCAGTTTCAAAAGAGCGAGGTGCCGGAGGATGTGGAGGAACTCGATGTGAGCTTTAGCGACGTATCCGCCGGAGGCGAATTGGACATTCGTCTGGATCGTTTGCTGGTTCGCTGTGGACTGGCTGAATCGGTTTCCGATGCTGCCCGGAAATTGAAGCAAAACTCAGTGCGAGTCGGAGCAATAGTCAGAAATCACCACACTTATAGATTGGAAATGTGTCCCGTCAAGCTGACCCTGCGAGTGGGAAAGAAAATGAAGGTCGCAACGATCAAGTGATTAGAGCAGCTGCTGGGCTTCGCCCGGCTGGACAGCCGGGGGCGGCTGTCCCTACATGATTTTGCAGCTTACGGCAGCAGGCCGAAGACCGCTACGCCATTCGGCGTTCCTACAAACACTTTGCCGTTCACGATCATGGGAGTGATGTATTTGTTGCCGTTGCCGAAATTGTCGCGGTTGCCGCTGGCTTGACTACTGTTGTAGATCTCGCTGAGGTTGGTGGCATTGTAGGCGTGCAAGACCGCCGGGTTGGAATTCTCCACGGCCCAGACGATTCCATTGCTGGTTCCGTTCGCCGAGATGCTGGGAAATGCGCCGGGATATCCGAAAGAATTTGAACTCTGAAAGCTGGGCGTCGCGGGCAATTTCGCGTTACTGAGAGTGAAGGCAAGAATTGGGCTTCCGACCGGACCATAGTAAATCGTGTTATTGAAATACGCGGGCATGGAAAACACGCCGCCGGGCAAGCCTCCGGTAAGTTCCTGATAGATGTTGTTATTGCTCGCGCTGAACTTACCCATACTGTCGCGGCTCACCATGTACAGGTTTCCGTCTTTTCCGGCGCCGACAGCAAGGTGTACGGTGTTACCCGAGCCATCGGTTTGATCCGGCACAACGATCATTCCGCCGGAGCCGAGGTCGGTATCGTGGCTGCTCTCGTCTACTCCGTTTTCCATTTCGAAATAGTCAGCGACAGCAAGGCTGCCGGCCGTAGAAATTTTCAGGAAGGCATTGCCGAAGTCGCCATTGGCAGGAAAGCTACTGCCGCTCAGAGTGGTGTCGAAGGTGCCGTTGGCATCCAGAAAATAAATGTTGGCGGAGCTATCGGCGGCGAGGCCCGCGCCAGCCATCCAGATGGCGCCTTCGCTGCCATTCGGCGTGACGTTGAGCACGCTCGTCTGCGCCAACGTGGATTCGCTGTAACCGATGATCCATCCGGTGTAGGGACGAATGTCGCAGTGCGAGGCCCATGCGGTGTAGATGACTCCGTTCAGCAAGAGGAGCGCAGCGCGTTCTTTATATTGCGCGGGATCGAAAACTACATTTCCGCCGCTACTGTTGTCGCCGTTTCCGGGGAAGGTTGCCTGAACGTCGACGGGACCGCTGAACAATTCTGTGCCGAGCGCAAGATCCAGGGCGTGCAGACGCTGATGATAATTTCCCGAACTATCTTTCGACATCGCGACGACATATACCGCGCCGTTTGGGCCACCGCTGCGGTCGATCACTGGAGTAGAGGTCACGCCGATTTCGGGTGAGACCTGGCTGCAGTTGCGGTCATCCGAAGTTGTCTCGCCCGATTTCAGCATCGAGACCTGCCACAGCGTAGTCCCAGAGTCGGCGTCGAAAGCGTATACGGAATCGTGTTCTGTAGGAACGATCAGCACATTGTGCGCAGCGCCACTCACTGTCACGGTCGAAGCGTAGAGTGGTTCGGCGTCCACCAGGCCGTCGACGGAGTAGAAGCCAAGCTTGCCAAATTGCGCAGAGCTTACGTTGCTCGTGGTGAGCGTCGTCTCTGTCAGGTTCTGGCCGGTGCGGGCGACGTCGTTGTGGTAGGTGAGCACGTCGGTGGATGCAGCGGCGGTAGCAGTCACCGTGAGAGTAGCCGCGTTGCTGGTTGCGCTGCTGATCGCATTCGTGACGACTACGCTGAATTGCGATCCGTTATCGGCAGTCGTTGTTGGAGCAGTCGTGTAACTGGCGGAGGTTGCCCCCGCGACCGGCGAAGTTCCCTTCTGCCATTGATAGGTGAACGGAGTGGTACCGGCCGCCGTCACCGAGAAGGTAGCGGTCTGGCCCACGGCGACGGTCTGGTTAGCTGGCTGGGTAACAATCGAGGGCGCGGCCGCGCTGATCGTTGTAGGAGGACTCGACGCTCCTCCGCAAGCTGACAGCATCAGGCTGACGCCTAGAAAAGCCAAAATCTGCACCAGGCTTTGCCGCCGAACCAAAACGCTCATAGACTTCATGCTCCCGAGATTCATGTCCCTGATATCCATCATGTCATCTGGTGCTCGTTCTGAGGAGGGGGTTGGAGAATAACGTTGGGCGAACACCGCCGCGATCTGGGAAGCCATCGAAGCCATAGCATCACGATCATATGTGTGCGAGTCTGATAGTCTCAACGGCGCACATGAGAGCGGCTGCCATTCTCGGGCTGGGATGTTCTGAGAATAATCTCGAACCTTTTCAAGGCGACCAGACGATCGAGTGGCGCATAGGGATGCCGTCGGCTGGAAGCGCGGACCTGGTTTTACTCTTCGGCGGCGATGGCACGATTCATCGTCACTTGCGCCAACTGGTCGAGCTTGCGCTGCCGGTGTTGGTTGTGCCCGTCGGAAGCGGAAACGACTTTGCCCGGGCGCTTGGGTTGCGAAGCGTACGCAATTCCCTTGCCGCATGGCGTCACTTCTGTGCCGACCGAAATAATGTGCGGGCAATCGATTTGGGAGTTATCACTCCCTTACAAAACGATCCTACCTCGACCCTTATCGGCGAGTCTGGAAAATTTTTCTGCAGCGTAGCCGGAATAGGCCTCAGCAGCGAAGTGACATCGAAGGCGAATCGATTTCCGCCCTGGCTCCGAGGACATGGCGGCTACGCCCTCGCTCTTGCCCCAACGCTCTTGAGATTCGCCCCGTTTCCTGTGAAGATTTCTGTACCCGGCGAAGCGGAAGAATGGACGGTCCGCAGTAACCGGCCCACAATGCTGGCAGCCTTCGCCAATACTTCGACTTTTGGCGGTGGAATGAAGATCGCCCCTCGCGCGAAGATGGATGACGGAAGACTCGATGTGTGCGTGGTCGCAGGGGTCGATGCCTTCAGGCTGGCGTGCCTGTTTCCCACCGTTTACTTTGGACGCCATCTAAACGTTCGCGAAGTGGACTATTTTCAGGCGGCGCGGCTGCGGGTGGAAACCGAGGCGCCACTCGATATCTACGCGGATGGCGAGTTCTCTTGCCGCACGCCGGCCGAGGTCGCGATTGAGCGCGAAGCGTTGCGGGTGATTGTTAATCCGTCACAGGCCCATCTTGGAGGAGGGCGCGGGACAGACCATGGCCGCCATCTATAGCGTTCGCAGCGCATTCCAGCTAAAAGTCAGCGCCCGCGGGGCGTTGATCCGCTCCGTCTTTGGTTCCAATTTGATGTATTGGGCTGTCGTATTATCCGGCCACCGGACGCCGCTGCGATTCTCGATCGTCACGGTGCCGGCTCTCGGATTGACTCTTTGGGCCATCGCTCTGGTTCGAGCGACGCGCAAACTTCCCTCTTCCGCGGCCGAAGCGGACCATTGGAGGACCGTGCGTAAATTTTACTGGCTTGATGTGGGTTTGGAGTGGGGACTGATGGGGGTCGCGGTGTTTGCTCTGGCTCAGATCGGCCGTTTCGACTTGGTACCACAGGTCTTTGGTGTGATCGTTGGCCTGCATTATTTCCCGCTGGGAAAAATCTTTCGCGCGCAGCAATACTACTGGACAGGCGGCGTGATGGTCATGTTAGCGGTTGGTTCGCTGCTGATAGCCCACGGCCAGATGCGGGATGTCGTGGCGTGCGTGGCGGTGGGCCTGACGCTCTGGGTAAGTTCATTTTCCATCCTCTGCTGGGTCGCGGCGGCGGTTCATGGTCGAACCCGAGCGAGCCTACGATGAACTCTCTGGCGGTGGATTCCTGCAATCTCTGCCGGCAGCGGCGTGACCCACCAGAAACGAGAAACGGGAGGCGGGCCACTTCCACGTCCCGCCGGTGCTAAACTTTCCCCATGGCTGAACGACGTTCCCACACCCTGCTCTGGATTCTGATTGGCGGAGGAGCATTTTTCCTCTTTGTGCTGGCCGTGTTTTCGCTGGTGTATTTGACGCTGCACTCGGGAACCAGTGAGTCCGGAATCGGCTTTGGCGACCGCATCGGCGTGGTGGATTTAGATGGCGTGATTCTCTCGCCGCAGCCGGTGGTCGGAGAACTGAAGAAATTTGCCGACGATTCGTCCATCAAAGCCATCATCCTGCATGTGAATTCGCCGGGCGGGGGCGTTGCCGCGTCGGAAGAGATTTACCGCGAGGTCAAACGCATTCGCGCGGAGAAAAAGAAGCGCGTTGTGGTCTCCATTGAGAGCGTGGGAGCCAGCGGGGCGTATTATGTTGCCTCGGCTTCGGACAAAATTTATGCCGACCAGGGCAGTATCGTGGGCTCGATCGGAGTGATCGCAGAGTGGGTCAATTACGGCGATCTGCTGAAGTGGGCGAAGCTGAAAAATGTCGTGATCAAGACCGGCGAGTTTAAAGATACCGGCAATCCGGCGCGCGACCTCACGCCCTCCGAGCAGGCCTACATGCAGTCGCTGATCGACAACATGTTCGGACAGTTTGTAAAGGCCGTGGCCGATGGCCGCAATCTCAAGTTTGACGATGTAAAGAGCATTGCCGACGGCAAGGTCTGGACGGGTGAGCAGGCGAAATCGATGAAGCTGATTGATGAAGTCGGCGACTTCGAAGCCGCGGTAAAGGACACCGCCAGGGCAGTAAACATCTCTGGAGAGCCCACGCTGGTGCATCCGGAAAAAGATCGCAAGACCATGCTCGACCTACTGACCGGCGATGTCTCGCAGTGGATTCCAAGCCGCGAAAAAATGCTGGAAGAACAAGTGGGATTTTATTATTTGTGGAAGTAATCTTCGATAAGGCCGCGAGACTCCCGCGATGAGGTGAGCAGCCGTGAAGCTTAGCGTGCTTGTGGCAGCCTTTCTGTTCACAAGTGGTCTCGGCGTTCTTAGTGGGCAAACCCTTGAAGTCATTCCCAGTCACATTTTGACCGATGAACAAGCTGCGATTCGGGCCGCCGGCCTGCAGCCAAACGAGCATGTGACGCTTCAGGCTTCACTGCTGGATGGCGCGAATGCGCGGTGGACATCACAAGCCGAATTTGTCGCCGACGCACAAGGGACCGTCGACGTTCCCCATCAAGCCCCGGCGAGAGGTTCCTACAACGAAATTTCGGCAATGGGGTTGATATGGTCGATGAAGCCGGAAGATAAACGCATCTTTCGGTATTCCCAGCCGAGCGACTTTGCCCCGCAAGTCATCGACTTTCAATTGATCCGGGGTGGCAAGCCGGTAGCGAATGCGCGACTCGAACAACGCACCCTTGCGGAAGGTGTGCGTCCCATAAAAATTGATGGGCAGTTGCAAGGTATGTTTTTTGTCCCTGCCGGTAGCGGTCCGCATCCTGGCGTGATGGTGGTTGGCGGATCGGAAGGCGGCCTGCAAACGCAGAAGGCGGCGTGGCTGGCCGCGCGAGGATTTGCGGCTCTGGCGCTTGCCTACTTCCGCTATGAAAATCTGCCTGCGGATCTGCAAAGGATTCCGTTGGAATATTTTGGCCAGGCGCTGGCCTGGATGAGGCAGCGGCCGGAAATTCTGCCGGATCGGATCGGAGTAATGGGCACTTCGCGTGGTGGGGAGTTAGCTCTGCAACTGGGATCGATGTATCCGCACATTGTTGCTGTCGTGGCTTATGTGCCGGCCAATGTCCGCTACGCTGCTTGTTGTGAGAACATGCAAGCTCCGGCGTGGACCTGGCAGGGACAACCCCTGGCTTATTACATTCCGCACAACCGGTCTTTTCCCAATCCGATGGCGTCGCAGCAGGCCGCGATTGCGGTCGAGCATACGCACGGGCCCATTCTGCTGATTTCTGGGGAGGACGACGGAGTGTGGTCGTCGTCTTTAATGACAGGCGCCATCGTGAACCGGCTGAAAGATTCTCATTTCCAGTTTGCAGTTGAACATCTGAATTACGCTCACGCTGGGCATCTGGCGGGACGCCCCGAGTTCGTTCCTGACTGGCATGGCGGCAATGCCGGCGGAACGGCCAGGGGCGATGCGGAGTCATCCGCGGACGCGATCCCGAAGGTGCTGGAATTTTTGCATCGCAATCTCGACGTGAATGCTCCGCAATAGAAATCCCGCCGGGGAACGGACTTGGCTTTTACCGTCCCAAAACGGAGACTTGCGTACAACCCCTGAAATTTGAGAAGGTTATGGGAGTTAGCCGATAAGACCAAGGCCATCGCAACTGGTCACAACAGCGGCTGAAGGGGAGTCCAGAAGATTATGACCAAAGCCGACCTGATTGATGAAGTCTCGCGTTTAGCGGAACTTACACGCAAAGACAGCGAAGTGATCGTGGAAACGATTTTTGACAGCGTGGTGCGTTCTTTGCGGGCGGGCGACAAAATCGAGATTCGCGGCTTTGGCAGCTTCCGTACCCGCCAGCGCAAGCCCCGCGTGGGGCGGAATCCGAAGACCGGCGAAAAGGTCGAGGTGCCCGCCAAGAAGATTCCTTTCTTCAAGCCGAGCAAAGAATTGAAGGACCTGGTGAATGAGGGAGTCGGGGATGCGGCAACTGCGCCCCCCACGCCAGTCGCTCCGATCCTGCCATCGACGATGTAGCAATTCAGTGTAAGTTGCGGATGCCCTAAGTTGCCCAGCTCAAGCGCCGCGCCCAGGCCAAGCACCTCCCACGCATAGCCGTATATTTCCACGGCATCGGAGGCAATCCGATGACGGATTGGGAGCGTCGTGCCATCCAACACCTCGCCGGCGAAATTCAAGTCGCGGCCCCCGCCTGCAGGGACGATAATCGGGACGACAATTGCGAATATCCTTGGGAAGATGCGCAGGAAACGGTCCGAGTTCCGTGCGAGTATAACTTTCCAAAAATCGACGACAGCAGCCGAAACAAGGCCATCGTAAAGTTAATCCGATACGCGTTGCGTCTGAATCATACGCGATGTAAAAGCTCATTGGATTCGGATTCCAACCGCTGCCATCATCCGCCCCGTCATACCCTTCTCGGCACGATAGGAAAACAATAATTCCGGATTGCAGTTCGTGCATTGGGGAAGGACTTCGATCCTCTTCGCCGGCACGCCCGCGGCCAATAACTGCTGACGGTTGGCCTCCGCCAAGTCCAGAAAAATCTTTTTGGGCAAGATGCTGTGGCCCGGAGCGCGAGCGGTAAGAAATAGCATGGGATATTTTTCGCGCACCGGATCGGACTCTTCGACTTCGCGGAACAACTTCGCCGCGTAAGCAAACTGCGCGTGGAATTTTTCCCGAACTTCCTCCCCAACCTCGTAACAGCAGCCGTGAATTCCCGGACCAATCGCCGCCGTTAGGTCTTGCGGACGGGTACGGAACCAGCGGCGCATCTCGCCCACACCCTTTTCCACTATGCGGCTGACTGTGCCGCGCCATCCAGCGTGGAAGACTCCCACGGCTCGACGTTTGGCATCAACGAGAATGACTGGCAGGCAATCGGCGGTCTGAATGCCAAGCAGTACACCCGGAGTCGCGGTGACTAATCCGTCGCCGGCAAGTGGTGATTCCGGAGGGGCGCTTACACAGTGAATGATGTCAGAATGAATCTGGCGCAAGGGGACCAAGGGCCAGAGTTTCTGTACAGGACTTTTTCGCGGGAGCCTACTTCGGCTATTTACGGCTCCGAGTTCAAGAAAGAACGCTTCGCGATTCCGCTCGACGGCGGCCTGGTTATCTTCTTTGGTGAAACCGAGGTTGAGCGAGCGTCCACCGTAAGCACGGGAGAATCCGCCCGTGCGGGTAGAAAATCCATGGACGAGCCAGGGGAATTCGTCCAGTTGTGAAGCGCGCAGAATGTTTAGTTTGGTTGGCTTGGAAACACGGGTCGGCACGTGACTATGTTAACCGACTGCGGTAAAACGGAACGAGTAACACTACCCAGGCGGAAGTTGCGACTGATTTATTTTGGGTCTTGCTTCGCCCAGCGCTGCCGCACTCCTGCCAGAAACTTTTCCTTATCCTCCCGCATGAGTTTTACAAGGGCCTGATTGCCTGTATCTTCGTGGGCGGCGGCCCATAAGACCATCTCGGTCAGAACGGGAGCGAGGTCGATTCCCTTCTGAGTAAGCCGGTAGATCACTTTGCGTCCGTCGGTAGAGTCTTGATAAATGGCAATAATTTCGTAGGAGACGAGCTTGCGCAGGCGGTCCGCAAGAATGTTGGTTGCGATGCCCTCGTAACACTCCATGAATTCTTTATAGCTGCAAAAGCCGCGAAGCATCATGTCGCGGATGATCAAAAGTGACCAGCGGTCTCCCAGCATCTCCACGGAAGCATTGAGCGGGCAACCGGAGCGCCGCTTTACGGCCGTCTTTTTGCGCATCCGCTCCATCGACTATAAAGTTTAGATTAATCACTTGCATTTTAAAAGTAATATATGGATACTGTTGTCGAGAATTGGCAGTTGGCGCCGCTCGACTGGCCGCTCCGCACTTCCGCTCTGGCATCGCAGGAGAAAACGTTGAAAAGAAATATAGCGACGCGTGTCGTATCGAGAACCCTGGCCATAATTGTTGGTCTGCTTGCATGTGGGCACGCAGCGGCGCAGAACACGAAAACCTCCTATCCCAGCATGGCCCCGGTCGAGCAGTACTTAATTCCGGATCGAGACGCCGAGATCACGCTGTCGCGTACTGCGGCGCCGGATTCGATCTCGAAGGATGCCGATGTGATGGTGCTCGGGCGGCATGGTTACGAAACTGCGGTCAAAGGGAAAAATGGGTTCGTGTGCATGATCGAACGGTCATGGACTGCGGGCATCGACGATCCTGATTTTTGGAATCCCAAGCTGCGGGCTCCCATCTGCTTCAATCCGGCGGCGGTTCGGACCTACCTGCCGCTCACGATCAAAAAGACCGAATTAATATTGGCTGGACAATCCAAGGCGCAAATGTTCGAAGGCATAAAAGCCGGTCTCGATAAAGGGGAACTGCCGGCACAGGGGATGGGGGCGATGTGTTACATGATGTCGAAGCAACAGTACTTGGGCGATCAGGCCGGGCACTGGCATCCGCACCTGATGTTTTTTGTTCCGCAAACCGATGCTGGCGCCTGGGGCGCGGATTTGCCGGGCTCTCCGATCATGGCCGGTCCTGACTCTGATGACCGGCTGACTGTGTTCCTGGTTCCAGTTGGGAAGTGGTCCGATGGAACACGGGAAACAGAATAGAAATTCGCGATTTCCAGCGCTCTATCGCAATTGCAGGCAGCAACGACAGAGAGGTGTTTTGTGCAAATGAATCCGTATCTTCACTTCAACGGCAATTGTGAAGAGGCTTTGAAGTTCTACGAGAAGGCGTTAGACGCCAAGATTGAATCGATGTTCCGCCACGAAGGGACGCCCGCGGCGGAGCACGTGCCCGCTGAGTGGCGCAGCAAAATTATGCACGCGCGTTTGAATGTGCGCGGCCAGCGCTTGATGGCTTCCGATATCCCGCCGGATAGCTATCAGAAGCCGCAAGGATTCGCGGTCAGCCTTGGCATAACCGACGTTGCCGAGGCGGAGCGCATCTTTCATGCCCTCGAAGAAAACGCGACGGTCCTCATGCCCCTGCAGAAGACATTCTGGGCTGAGAGTTTTGGTATGCTCACGGATCAGTTTGGCATTCCATGGATGATCAACTGCGGACCGCACGCGTAACACTGTAGAGAGCCGCAGTCTGAATAACAAATGCGCAGAATAATCGTTTCCAACGTGATGTCCCTGGACGGTTTCTTCGAACGTCCAAATAAGGTATTGGATTGGGTCATCACCGACGAGGAGTTCTTCGCCTACGCTAAAGGCTTGCTGCGATCTGTGGACACGCTGCTGTTCGGGCGTGCTACGTATGAGCACATGGCGGCACACTGGCCCACCGCGCCCTCCGACGAGATCGCGGACCTGATGAATAGTCTCCCCAAGGTGGTTTTTTCGAAGAGCCTGCAAAGCGTGGAATGGAAACATTCGAGACTAGTTCAGGGAAATATTGCGGAGGAAGTCTCGAGATTAAAACAGCAGTCTGGGAGAGACATGGTGATCTTCGGCAGCGCCACACTTGCCTCTTTTCTTCTGCAAGAGAACCTGATCGATGAATATCGAGTAATCCTCCAACCGGTGTTGCTGGGCGAGGGTACTCCCCTGTTCAAAGACATTCGAGAAACGATTAACCTTAAGCTCAATTCAGCAAGAAAATTTGGTTCGGGCGTTGTTCTGCTCAGCTACCAGAAAATTTAAAGATTGAACGTTAAAGGGAGGAACAATGAGCGGAGTAAGAGTTCTGGTAGGCACGCACAAGGGCGCATTCATCCTTACTTCGGACGGCAAGCGCGAGAAGTGGGAGGTGAGCGGTCCGCACTTCGCGGGTTGGGAAATTTACCATCTCAAGGGGTCCCCCGCGGATCCGAACCGGCTGTATCTATCGCAGAGCAGTGGGTGGTTCGGACAAATTATTCAGCGTTCCGATGACGGCGGCAAGAGCTGGCATCAGCCCGGAACGCCGCCCGGCGAACCAAAGATACAGGGAGGCATGCCGAAAGCCGAGAGCAACAAGTTTGTCTACGATACGTCGGATGCAAGCGGCAAGCCGCTCACCACGCATCAGTGGTACGACGGCACGCAGCATCCCTGGGAGTTTAAGCGGGTGTGGCACCTGGAGCCCGCGCTTAACGAGCCAGATACGGTTTACGCGGGAGTGGAAGACGCGGCGATTTTTCGTTCGACCGATGGCGGACAAAACTGGAAGGAACTCTCGGGATTGCGCGGACACGGCACCGGCCCGCAGTGGCAGCCGGGCGCGGGGGGAATGTGCCTCCATACGATTATTCTTGATCCCAGCGATCCGCAACGGATGTTCATTGCGATCTCGGCGGCGGGCGCTTTTCGCACTGACGATGGCGGCGGGAGTTGGAAGCCGATTAACCGCGGACTGCGTTCGCAATACATCCCCGATCCCAACGCCGAGATCGGGCACTGCGTTCACCACATCGCAATGAATCCGAATCGTCCGGGCGTACTGTTCATGCAAAAGCATTGGGATGTAATGCGCTCGGACGACGCCGGCGATCACTGGAAGGAAATCAGCGGGAACCTGCCGAGCGATTTTGGATTCGTCATCGACGTACATGCTCACGAGCCCGAGACGATTTACGTCATCCCCATCAAGAGTGATTCGGAGCATTTTGTGCCCGAGGGCAAGCTGCGCGTGTACCGCAGCCGGAGCGGGGGAAACGAGTGGGAGCCGTTGACTAACGGTTTGCCGCAGAGCAATTGCTACGTCAACGTGCTGCGCGATGCCATGGCCATCGACTCGTTGGACAAATGCGGAATTTATTTCGGAACCAGTGGAGGACAGGTGTACGCGTCCGCCGATGCCGGAGATACATGGAATCCGATTGTGAGGGATTTGCCGGCAGTGCTTTCCGTGGAAGTGCAAACCCTTCCCTAGCAACAGCGAAGCAAGGTTACAGAACGCGATGGGCGTTGGTGGCGAGGTGGATGGAATGTTTTTCGGAAGAAGGAACCTCCCTGACACCCGTGATTTGCGGAGTATCCGCCCGGAGTTTCTCTGGAGCGAGTGGCACGGCTGAGCGCAAAATTGTACCGGCACTGGTGGAACTGATGGTGAAATCGCCGCCGAGTTCTTTCACGCGTTCGCGAATGCCCGCAAGGCCTACGCCGGAGCCGGTTCCGGTGCGCTGGAAACGATCCATAACCGCCTGCGGAAGGCCTTTGCCGAAATCCTGAATCTCCAGCGTGGCCATATCGGGGAAGCGTTGAAACTTGACTTCTACATTCAGGCTCGCCGAGTGCCGGTGTGCGTTGGTTAAGCCTTCCTGCAGCGCGCGGAACAGCGCCAACTCGACGACTTCCGGCATGCGCGGGGCTTTCGACGCGCCTTTGGAATCGCAGTCGGGATGAGAAAAATTGGCCTTGATGGTCATGGCCGTGCGCTTGGAAAATCCGTCGATGAACCAATGGGCCGCAGCTTCGAAACCCGCTTCATCCAGCAACGGAGGATGCAGCAGATACGACATAGTACGGATGCTGGCAACCGCATGCTCAACGATCTTGCGCGTTTCCTGAAGCATGGGAGAGGGCTTGGCGCCGCCATGAAGCAACGCCATGTCGATATTGATCTGAGCCGCCGCCAGCCATTGGCCCAGACCATCGTGTAATTCGCGTGCGATGCGGCGGCGTTCTTCATCCTGCACACGCATCAGGCGGGCAGAAAGCTTGCGCAAGGCTAGAGTGCGTTTTTCCACCAGCGATTCCAGTTCATCATGCGCGCGGCGGAGCTCTTCTTCAGCCTGTTCGCGCTCTTCAAGATGGTCGCGAATTTCATACTGCCGGAGCCGGGAACGAATCGCTGTCCGCACGCTCGAGATCAGGGTCGCCGGACGCAGCGGACGCTCAATCAGATTGATATTTCCCATCGGCGTGCGGGAGCGCACCATCATTTCGGTATATGGAGTTGTAGCCCCGCCGCCGGTCAGCACGATGATGGGAAAATCCGACCATGCGGGCTGTGCGGCTACGCTGCGTCCGAGCAATTCAATTCCATCTTCGTTCAGCGCTTCCTCGGCAACAATCGCAGCTCCGGCCCCGCCTGTAACACAATTTGCAATGGCGCCTGCGCTCGCCACCACGCCCACTGGAATTCCCGAACGCTCCAGGACCTCGCGGACCAGGATGGCGTCCTTTCCAAAGGGGGCAAGGACTAAGACGCTGCAATCGCTATGGAGCGAATTCCCCATCAGCTCGCTTTGGACCCTCCCAGAAATGTGGGCGTGCCCGTCAGCACGCCCTGAAATTCCTTAAGCGGGCTTCCGATGCAAATGCGATCCGGTCCCAGCTGCAGCTCTCGAATCGTGTGTTCGTGAAAACCACTGCGGCGCTTAATGGTGGAGATCGCCTGCCGAACTTCACCGTGCGTTTCGAAGTAACGCAGCAAAAGAATATTATCCGCGAGGTAGCTCACGTCCACGGCACTCTGCAGCGGAGAACCTAAGGTCCCAGCTTGAGCCAGAACCATCAGCGTAAGCACGCCGCGATTTCCCAGGTATGAAAGCAGTTCGTGCAGATGCACGGCGAGAAATTGTTCTCCCGGCATGGATTGCAGATAGCCGTTCAAGCTATCGATCACTACCATGCGGACGCCCTCGTTCTCCACGTGCTCCTGCACCAGCGCGACGAGTTCTCCGGGAGACATCTCCGCGGGATCGACGCGCTGGATGGCGATCTTGCCGCTCTCCACATGGGAGCGAAGATCAACCCCAAGTCCCGCCGCGCGCATCAGCATGGTGCTGGGAGCTTCTTCAAAGGTAAAGAAAGCGCAAGATTCCCCGCTTCCGGCAACGGCCGCAGCCCACTGCATGGCGATGCTAGTCTTTCCGCAGCCGGCTGGACCAATTAAAAGCGTGCTCGTCCCGCGGTCCAGTCCGCCGCCGGTCAAAGCATCCAGTTCGGCAATCCCGCTGGAGACGGGCTCTGGTGCTTCTTCCGAGCGGCTATCGGCAGCCACCAAGCGAGGGAACACTTCAACGCCGCCAGTCCGGATCGTGTAATCGTGATAACCCTCCCGATAGGGAGTTCCGCGCAGTTTCACGATCTCAATCTGCCGCCGCGTTTTCCCATACTCGCGCGGTACCTTATCCATGCTGATGACGCCGTGAACCACGCTGTGCAGTTGGAGGTCGGGATCACGCGAGCTTCGGTCATCGAGTAGGATGACGGTGCACTGCTGATCGGCCATGAAGTCCTTCAGGGAGAGGATCTGGCGGCGGTAGCGCAAGGGATCTTTCGCCAGCATGCGCAATTCGCTGAGGGCGTCAATGACCAGCCGCTCGGGCCGCACGCGCTGAACTTCTTTCACGATGCGCTGCATCCGGTCACTGAGTTCGACTTCGGCGGGATGAAACACGGTGTATTGCTGTTCGGGCAGCAGGTCGCTTTCATTTGGCAGCAACTCGACGATCTCGACCTTGTCGAGGGAAAAGCCATGCGAGTCGGCCGCGTGGACCAGGTCGCTCCGCGATTCGGACAAGGTGATGTAAAGCGTCCGCTCGCCCTTTTTGACGCCTTCCAAAATGAACTGTATGGCCAGGGTAGTTTTTCCCGCGCCCGGATCGCCTTCCACCAGATAGAGGCGGCCTCTGGGAAAACCGCCATTTAGAATATTGTCCAGTCCGCTGCATCCGGTGCCAACGCGGACATCCGCTCGCGCCTCGAATTCCTCGTTCACTTTACGATCGGCCGCAGTCACGGTCCCTCCGGCTGAATTGGGATTCAGCGCACGGGATAATTTAAATCGGCGTATACCAGACAAGAATTCTCCTCGCGCACTGGGTTCGAATTTTAAGATTCTCTCGGACAAAAGAATCCCAACCGTTAAAATGACGGAATCCCGGTGCGCTTGGGTATAGGTAGGTCTGCTTAGGGGCTTGGGGGGATTCCTGTAGAACTCCCTCGGTTTGGAAAAACACTATGGTTCGAATCATGTTGCCGCAACATTTGCGCACTTTGGCGCAAGCCGGAAGCGAAGTGCAACTGGAGGTCGCCGCGCCGGTCACGCTGCGCTCGGTGCTCGACGCTTTGGAAGATCGGTATCCCATGCTGCGAGGCACAATTCGGGACCATGGGACCTTGCAGCGCCGTGCGTTTCTGCGCTTTTTTGCTTGCGAGGAAGATTGGTCGCATCAATCGCCAGATGATCCTCTGCCTGAGAAGGTCGCTAACGGGACTGAACCATTGCTTATTGTGGGCGCGATTGCCGGAGGGTGAGGCGGGTTCGCAATTTGACTCTGCCTCCGCTATAGTTCCTTTAGCCATGTTTGAAGATTTTACGGTTACCGATCGCTGGACGAAGAAGCCGGTCCACTGTATTTATCAGGCATTGATCGTCGCCATCGCCACGCGGCACGCCGATGCTGTCGATATCAAGTTCCTCGTCGATGGCAAACCCGTCTGGGTCGCATTGCCGCATCCGGCCTGGGTGGAATACAAGAAGCGAACCGGAAGAATGGTGACCGACTCTTTGGCCGTCGAGATCGCGGGCCACTACCTGAAAAGCGCTCTGGAAGCCGGTGAAGGCTTGGGCCGCGAGATGTATTCCCTGACCGTCGAAGAAACTTTGGAGCACATTGATGCGGTTGTCGCGGCCATGCAGTCGCCCGTTCCGGCGTAAGATTGCCTAAGCTTTCTTAAGCAAGCGGGACAGCCAGATCAGGAATATGGCACCGATGATTGCTACCACGATGGTGCCGATCAAACCTCCAGCGTAGATTCCGAGCGCACCCAGGAGCCATCCGCCGACCACGGCGCCCACGATTCCCAAGACGATATCCATGAGTGCGCCGTACCCGCCGCCGCGCATGATCTTGCCAGCCGCCCACCCTGCGATCAAGCCGACGAGAATCCACCAAATGAGATTTGAGAGCATGCGATCCTCCTATTGATCCTGAAGTTAAAACCCCCACGGGACCAAAAAATTATCCTGCGAAACCAACAAGGAAAACAAATTCAAAAGCTTTGTATCGGGAGAGACTAGGCACCCGGAGCCGATCTGTCAAGGATGTGCAGCATGCTGTGTCGGTAGCAGATGATATGTCCGGTTGAGATAGCAAGTGAAATGTCCGCTTTTCGGGCGGCGAGGGTAGGAGATCATGCGAAGCATGATCAGTTATCCGAGGGCCGCAGTGGAGCGGGCGATGAGAGTACAGGACGTGATGTTGCAGGCGATGGCAAAGAAGATAACGTGGTGGCAGGCGGCGGAGATTCTGG